>ERZ1030949.24-NODE-24-length-85804-cov-15.411457_pt1 | contig 85804 bp, 59 predicted proteins | sample MGYA00517297_ERZ1030949 | MGnify/ENA primary metagenome ERZ1030949 (study PRJEB33718, sample SAMN03159698) | human skin metagenome | collected 2014-05-20 | study: EMG produced TPA metagenomics assembly of the PRJNA266117 data set (Human skin bacterial metagenome...
GTCGGCCGCGTCAGATGTGTATAAGAGACAGCCCTACGTCCCGCCCTCGCTCCCGGCACGTCGCCCATGCACTACAACGTGCTCATCAAGCGCTCCGGTGCCACGACCGATCTGATGCATGCCAAGGAGCCTCGCTCCCGTCGTCCCTCTGCCGCATCTCGGCGGCCCATCGACGAAGACATCAAGGCGCGTGTGAATGAGCTCATGGCGGCCGTGGAAGATGAGGCCATCGAGGGCTCAGACACCGATTTCCCCATCTTTGATGATGAGAGCGACGACGACGACGACGAAAGTGATGCGCTCTCTCACATGTCAGACTCGGACGAGGAGTATGCAAGCTTTGATATGATCGACGACCCTGTCCTGGACGATGTGGAACGCGAGCCGCTGCACGAAACGTACATGCGGCGCTGCAACCACCTTGCTGTGCTGCAATCGAGCCTGTCTCCATCTCAGCGCTCTCTATACCAGACGTCGCACAGCGGCTCATCCACACCGAATCACCGGCTCAGCTCCACCCCTTCCAGCGTATCCACATCGGCGTCCCTGTCCCTCGCAACGAGCGATGATAGAACGCTCCACCCTTCCCACGGCAAATCCGCGTCGCGGAGATCTCGCACGCCATGGCACTTTGGTATCCGCAGCCGAAGCAGTCCCATGGAGATCATGCTCGTCCTCTACCGCACCATGGAGTCACTCGGCATGCAGTGGTGCCCCAAAGCGCCGCTGCCATCCGTGTCGCGCGGCCTCGACGAAATGAGCGCCAAAGAGCGACAAGACGTCCTCAGCGCCCTGAACGAAGATATTTTCTACGTGCAGACGCAGTGCATTCTCTGCCACCACAAGGTCTGTATGGACCTACAATTGTATCGCGTGGCGGACCAATCATACCTGGTCGACTTCCGCAACGTCGGCTACGCATTGGCATCGCCCACCTGCCCCAAAGGCAGCTCATCTATCTCGTCATCGTCCATGGCCCTGCGGCGCGATACCCCTAGCCCTTTTCTCTTTTTCGATGCAGTCTTTCGGCTCATCGTGGCCCTGGCCGGGGGCGGCTCCTAATGCCACGTGCTCCGTCGATCACCAGGGCCCTCGTAGCTTCCTCGTAGCCCGTCGCTCCTGCCTTGCCGCTGTCATGTCCGAATCACAGCCCCTCTTGCATCCGCGCGACGCACGCCCAAAAACACTCCTGTCCTCCTTCCGCTGGCTCGTCCTATCGTCTGCCGCCAACTGGCTGCTGCTGTTCGTGCCCCTGGGCATGGCGGCCCAATGGCTCCACTGGGGCTCGCTGGCCGTGTTCACCCTCAACTTTCTCGCGATCGTGCCACTCGCCAAGCTGCTCGGGGACGCCACGGAACAAGTCAGTATGCCACTCGGTCCCGCTCTGGGTGGCCTGCTCAATGCCACCTTCGGTAACGCGGTGGAACTGATTGTCGGTGTCGTGGCCCTTCTCCAAGGCCAGCTCCGTGTCGTGCAAATGTCGCTGGTAGGCTCGATCCTGTCGAATCTGCTGCTCGTGCTGGGTCTCAGCTTCTTTGTCGGTGGCATCTATCAGCCGGAAAACACGTTTGCCCAGACAGCCGCTCAGGCGTCCGGCTCCATCATGACCCTCGGTTGCTTTACTATGGTCCTCCCCGCAGCCTACTGGGGCTCTGTCAAGAATGGAAACGCTGGCAAAGATATCCTTTCGACCGTGCTCTCGTCCAACGGCGCATCGGGCGCGCCGCTCGAGAAGCCCGCTCCTGGCACCTTCGATGCGCTGGGTGGCATCCTGTTCATCTCGCGTGGCACAGCTGTGATTTTGCTCTTGATCTACGTCGGCTACCTCGTCTTCCAGCTGCGCACGCACTCGTTCCTGTATGAGAGTCCTGCACGGGAGCAGGACGAGCAAGAAGAACAGCCCGACATGTCGCCGCAGGCCTCGATTCTGGCTCTTCTGATCATCACGCTCATCACTTCAGTGAACGCCGACTACCTCGTCTCGGCCATCGACGACGTCGCAAACAACTATGGCATCTCCAAAGTGTTTATTAGTACCATCCTGCTTCCGATCGTCGGCAATGCCGCTGAACACGTCACGTCGGTGTGGATGGCGGCCAAGGACAAGATGGAGATTGTCCTGGGTGTCTCGGTCGGCAGCTCTGTCCAAATCTGCCTGGGTCTGGTGCCTGTGCTCGTGCTTGTCGGATGGGCCGTCGGTCAGCCGCTGACGCTGTACTTCCACGACTTTGAGACCATCAACCTCGTTGTGTCCGTCTTGCTCGTCAACTCGCTCATCCAGGACGGCAAGAGCAACTACCTCGAGGGCGCCCTGCTCGTGGCTCTCTACCTTGTCATCTCGCTCTCTTTCTGGGTATCGCCATCGTAATGCCCACCCTTTGTATCATTTACAAATCAACTATAGCATCTCTCATTTTCACTTCGCAAATGGATTGGATCCTGCCTGACCCGTCCGCTGCTGCTGCATCGTTTGGTGCCACATGGCTGCATTGGGCCCAAGACGCATGTCGCCCGTGTTGCCAAAGGTATCGACTCCATCACCAGACGCGAGCAGCCGATTCAGCTCTGGGTTCATGTTGGTGACCTTGGCACGAGGCGGGCCCTGCGGCTTCGGCATCGGCATCGGCTCGGGATCTTCAGGTCCTTCTTCTTCAGATCCGTCCAAGTTAATCAGGGTATCAGTCTTTTCGGAGGCGGGCTCTGGTGCCGCAGCCGGCGCTGGTGCCGATGGCGACAGCCACGGGTTGTTCGAGCCGAAGCTCGTGGGCTGCGGCATCATCACCGCCGGCTGTTGTGTCATCATGTACTGGTACTGCTGGGCCGCCTGCTGCAAGGCAAGTTGGCGCTGGTACTCTTGCTGCTGAAGGTACTGCTGCTGAAGCATTTCCTGCTGCTGCATCTGCGCCTGGAAGAATGGGTTGAAGCCCGTCGCCTGAAATGGTATGAAGGACGTGTACTGTGGCTGAAGCGAGCCGCTCTCTTCCTTGTCCAGGTCAATCAGCGTCTCGTTTTGCTTCCGCTTTTCTTCCTCTTCACGCGACGCTCTGAGTGCCTGTTGCAGGTTTGACTCATCCTCAGCTGCTCGACGCCGCCGCTCCTCTTCCTCCTGGGCCATGCGGCGTGACTCGGCGAGCGCCTGCTCCAGCTCTCGGTCCTCGGCAGACATGCGCTCCTGCTCACGCTGCCTCCTTCGGCGGCCCGCATCGTCGGTGTAATCGCCTGCCCCGCGAAAGCGCGTCTCTTCCTCCATGCGCATTCGGCGACGGTGTCGCATGCGCGAGTCGTCCAGCAGCAGGGCTGTTATGTCCTTCGCCTTCTGACGCACATTGATGCCCTGATCAATGTTGGCATCATCCACGTACTGAAACTCTTTCAGAGTCTTGACAATGTATATGTTGTCATGGAAGTAGTTCCATACATTCTCGCTACCCGACGTCAGCAGGTAGTCTAGGACCGACAGCGCCTTGAATACGTGCCTCCAGTTTTTCCCCTTGTCATTCAGTCGCTTATCCAGGATTTCCATCATCTCGATAAAGTCGGTCGGGTTGTGGCTCAGCTGCGAGAGCTCATTGAGCTGTGCTCCACTCGGGCCCCATGGATCGTTTGACGTAGCCTCACGGACCTTGATCTGCGTATCCGTATATCCCTTGATATAATTTTTGCCGATCCGCACAGCAGACTTGGATATATTTTGCAGCGACATCCCGTACCCGGTATTGACACGCTGCCCTGTCGGGAGTGGTCGCTCGGGGCATCTGGGGACGCGGCACCAGTCCTTTGTCATCCTGCACCGTCACGTGCATATCACGACAGAAGGCGCTGAAATCCTGGGTAGTATGGTACATGCGCACTCAAGGCGCCATTCTATTTACAGGTATCCATGACATAGATTTTGCGGGTCAAGAAGAGAGCGTGGCGTTGGTGACGACACCCTTCTCAGTGATGCTCTCCCTGTCATCCATCGTCTCGATGCCGCTGGGTCCAGCGCCCGTCTCCAGGTCCGGGACGACTTGCTCGAACGGCATGACGGCCGCGGGTGCCTTGTCCATGTCCTGCGATGAAGATAGTCCATGCTCGAGTGACTGAGGAAGATCTGAGACCATCGAGACGTCCTCATCGCATTGGAATGCACAGCAAGGAACATGATCAATCACCACCATCAGGATGAGGGTCATCACAAACGTCCATGCAAAGCCCGCACAAGAATCGGCCAATTGGTATCCGAGCTGCACCCAGTGATGGTTGATCCAGCCAGTACTCTCCGTCGGACTCGTTCCATCAAAGGTGGCAATGCGGCCATCAGCGAACAGCGCGGTCAGCACATTGCCCACCATACCACCAAGACCATGCACGACAAAGATATCGTAGCCAAGCACATCCTTCATGGGCGTCGCCAAATGCGATGCGACGGAGCCCACCACACCGAATACCAGCGCCGATGGCGTGCCAACATAGCCAGAAGCCGGTGTAATGGCAACAAGTCCTGCCATGGCACCCGAGCAGAAACTAACGACAGACCACTTGCGGTCAAAGCGGTAGTCCAGAAGTAGCAGTGTAATCCCACCTGCACACGCCGCAATGTGCGTCACCATCATGGCTTGCGCGGAACGAAGGTTAGCGCCCGCGCCCGAGCCACCGTTAAAACCGAACCACCCAAACCAAATAAACACGGTGCCCAGAATAATGCACGTGGTGTTGTGCGGTCGTGCCGGCAACTCCATACTTTGCGATCCGTACTTGTATCCAAGGTATAGCGAGATGACCAGAGCCGCTGTACCAGAACTAATGTGGACAGGTGTGCCACCAGCATAATCCAAGCCGCCCATCGTGTAGCTCCAGCCATTCGAATTCCAAGTCCAACAGGCAATAGGGTTGTATACAATCGTGCACCAGCAGAACGTAAAGAGCAACACAGGCCCCACTCTTGCGCGCCCAGCGAACGCACCACATGCAATCACCGGCGTGAGCGCAGCAAACATGAGCTGATACAGCGCGTAGAGGAGTACAGGTATATTCGCAACACCGGGCAGTGCTTGCATATCGACGTGCATCAGACCAAAATGATAGAGATTGCCGATAAATTTACTGCTTGTAGGGCTAAATGCAAGTGAGTAGCCCCAAAAGAACCATTCAATGGAGGCTACCGCCAAGACCATGACTGACATCGCAATGTCGGTGAATGCATTCCTCTGACGAAGCAGCCCCGAGTATAGCAGCGCCACGCCAGGAATCATGATAAAAACCAGACACGTGGACGTCAATACCCACGCCATATCGCCCAGGTTATACACGACGGCCCGGCCATCACCCGTAGTCCACTGGATATTATTCTCCGCCGTCGTATGAAATTGGACCATCGCCAACACGGAGCCCAAAAATGAAGCACAGCATCCATGTCCAGCCGCTCTTTTTCAAGAGCAATGAGGTCTCTGCGGTTATCATGCCCAAGTCACCTATCTGCTACACCGAGAGCAGATAAGGGGGAACCCAGATAACCCTGCATAACCACGTGGACATATTCGCACTCTCAGCGATAGCTTATCATGCACGTGACCTCCATCATTGTCAACCGCGGCCTGAGAGGACAGCGCGGCGCCGTCGTTCCTATCTGGCATGTCATCCGCTGATAAGAGCGAACATCCATCCAAACGACAACGCACAGAACCAAGCGGGCGTACATATGAGTCAGACGTCGGACTCTTGGCTTACGTGCATCCGGGCTGGCGACCCGTTCACGCCATCATAAAGCAGCGGTATGCCGACTTTATCGTCCATGAGCTGGCGGCAGATGGCCGCATGGTAAGCATCACCAGCCTGGATCCTCCGCCGGTCTGGGACTCAAAGAAGCCACAGGGGTCATGGGACGACCTACGCGACTTTTTTGGCGACCGACTGTCTGACGTCCAGGCTGGATGTCTGCAGGGCCCTGTCGACTCCTGTGTCTTGACAGACAAGTCGCACCGAACGCACATTCACCGAGTCCTCCGTGCTTTGGCGGGCGATCGTCTCATGTCTGAGACCATCCAAGTACCTGAGGGCTCTGCTGTGCGTGTACAGCAGAACACGACGCGGCGATCCTCTCGCGACGACCCTGACTCGGAGGCTGCTGCAGCGCCACCATATATTCATTTTACTTTGCAAAAGACAAATCGGGATAGCCAAGAGGCACTGCAATGGCTCGCACGCTTTCTTAAGCTAGATCACCGAGGACGCGCCTCCTCTGTCAACGCGCTCAGTGTGGCTGGCACCAAGGACAAGCGCGCCGTGACCGTCCAACGAGTGGCTCTTCAGCGGGGACGTCGGACTCTGCGTGAGGTGTGGGACAGAGTCAATCATATTGGGCAGCCGATCAGTAGTGCCCCGGGCCAAAAGCAGCGCCGGACCGTGCACGATGCTGTCACGACGCGTGCCGAGCGTGGTCTGCGTATTGCGCACCTTTCCTACGCAGATGCGCCACTTCAGTTCGGCATGTTACGTGGCAATCACTTTACCATAATGCTGCGCGACGTCCGCTGGACTGATACTGCCACGCCCAGTGATGATATTCAGCACGTCCTCGGCGAACATGTCCGCGATCTTGAGGCGCATGGATTCATTAATTACTTCGGCATGCAGCGTTTCGGTACGGGTCTTGTATCCACGCATCAAGTGGGCATCGCTGTGCTGCGCAAGGACTTCCGAGAGGCACTCCGCCTGGTGCTGGAGGCAGGTGCCCTTCACGGTGATGCAGACGAGGAGGATGCACCCCCCGCTGTGCTCGCGACGCGACAGGCTCAGGCAGCCGTGGCAGAAAAACGGTATGAAGATGCGTACCGCTTGATGCCCAAAAAAGGCGTGGCAGAGCGCGCTGTACTCGAAAAAATGAAGATGCCCGGCTGGTCGCCCAACGATGCGCTAGGTCCTTTCCAAAATATACCTCGCTCTCTCCGTCTCATGTATGTCCATGCGTACCAATCCTACCTTTGGAACAGGTTGGTGTCAGAGCGCGTGGCACGTTTCGGCGCATTGTCACCTGTCGTGGGTGATCTCGTGCAGCATTCAGACGAGTCGATCCACGTCCTTGATGCGGAGACTGTCGCGCAACACTCGATGGATGACGTCGTGATGCCCATGCCCGGCGCTGATGTGCGCCTTCCACAGGACGGATGGCTTGAGCAATTGTACACGGATATGCTTCAACAAGACGGCCTGACACCTGACTCTCTTTCGTCCTCGCATCAACCAGAGTACCGCCTCAAAGGCGCGTACCGACGCCTCATTCACAAGCCGCGGAACTTGCGGTGCGAATTCCTCACGTATGCCGATGCAAATGCGCCGCTCTGCGCAACGGACGAAGAGGCTCTTTTGGGCGTTTCCATTCCCACCCAGAGCGAGGCGCCATACTTGGCGATGAAGCTTTCCTTTGAACTTCCGCCATCGTCCTACGCCACTGTTATGCTGCGTGAGATCTTGCGGACCGATACCAGCGCGCATGTCCACAAGGAACTCACGAAACAGTCCACGGCTTAGCATCCACAACGATCCTGCGCAGCGGTAACATAGCTTGATACACCTGACAGAGAAATGACGCCTCCTGCATCAGGCGCACCACCAGGAATACGATCACCGGGACGTCGCACGCCAGGTGCCACATGGAGCCAGAGGGCAGGAGTTGTGACAATCTTGCGCACAAGCTCGTCAAAGGCCTCATCGACACGGCGCCCCGCTTTGGCACTGCATTCCATGAATAGCATACCTTTTTCATCGGCATAGTCACGTCCCTGTTCTGTGGTCACTTGCCGCTCGTCGTCCACATCCGTTTTGTTGCCGACCAACAAGCACACGGGTGGTACGTCGCCCTGGAACATGCGTAATTCACGGATCCACTCGGAGACATCTTCAAAGGTACGCCGATCCGTGATATCGTACATCAAAACGACGCCTTGTGCGCCGCGATAGTAGCTGCTTGTGAGTGTGCGGTACCGTTCCTGGCCAGCTGTGTCCCATATACTCAGCTTGAACCACTTGCCGTCCACACAAACACTCTTGAGTTTGTAATCCACGCCGATCGTTGCGGCCGCGTCATCTTCAACAAATAGGTCGTCTGTATACCTTCTCACGAATGCGGACTTGCCCACACCCGACGATCCGATGAGCAAGAGTTTGAGCGTAGGCAGCTCCGCCGTGGTCGTTGGTTCCCCCATAGGACGGTCGGTGGTAGTGGAGGGAAAAAGCCACGTTGCGATTCTTTCCGCTCCCTGCACCATGGCCATGACCCCACAGAGCCTGGAGGTGGCACCGCTTGCCTATCGCAAGATCGTGTACCACTCTGCCAAGTACATGTCATCTACGGTCATCGGCATACTCGTAGGCACGACTCGCGAGCGTGTGGAGGATGTGATCCCGTTCGTGCATCACTGGCACACGCTCAGTCCCATGACCGAGGCCGGTATGGCCCTAGTTGAAGCGCACACAGCCAAGCACCACCAGCAGATTCTGGGTCTGTACGAGGTACCTGAGCATCTAGCACAAAAGGACGTGTCGCCTACCACGGCCGCCTTGGCCAAGACGCTGGCCACCAGGATGGGTCACGCACCGCTGCTTTTTAGTGTACGTATCTCGTCTCTCACTCCAGCTCAATGGCACTAAATTGGTGGATGTCCGCGGCGCCATAGATGCCACGGTTCAGGGACGCACTGTGCAGGTCCAAGTGCCTCAACCAGAGTCGCTCGCTTTGGCCCTGAGGCAGGAACTAGGACAGGGTGTTTTCCAGTTCCTCTATGATTGGGACGACCATCTCGAAAACACCCAACTCGATTGGCTCATCAACCCTGACCTGGCCTAGTGCACGGCATCGGCCCGGTTCCGGTGTACATAGTGTATCGTGGCCGTATCTTCCATGGCCTCCACACCTTCGATCATGTTCAGCACGTCCGTCCGGCGCTTTAGTGCGTCTCTGACGACGTATGCGCCACCGATGCGCGTCGCGATCGTTGGTTCTGGACCTTCAGGCTTTTATGCCGCTTCGAGGATCCTACATTCGTTTGATGCCCAATGCGGAACAGGCGAAAATGGCGTAGATATCCACATGTACGAGCGTCTGCCTACACCCTTTGGGCTCGTGCGATACGGCGCGGCACCAGACCACCCAGAGGTGCGTAATGTCGAGAACAAGTTCGACGAGGTCGCGCGCGATCCTCGCTTCACGTTCCTGGGTAATGTGCAAGTGACCGGCGGAGCCGATGTGCTCCCCAGCGCCGCGGTCCCTGTGCCCCTCTCCTGCATGGCACCCTATTACACACATATTCTTTTTGCGTATGGCGCTTCTGATGCACGGCATCTACACCTTCCTGGAACGGGTCCTGATGGCCTCGAGCACATACACACAGCGTTCGACTTTGTGCAGTGGTACAATGGCCACCCTGACGCTCATACGCCTGATGCGCCGTTTCCCCGCATGGAGGGCCGCGATCTTCGACACGTGGCTGTGGTGGGAGCAGGCAACGTTGCCCTCGATGTGGCACGCATTCTCTTGCGGCAGTGCAAGTCGGCCCCCAAAGACGAAACGCTGCAGTATACCGATGCACCTCAGCCTGTGCTAGAGCACTTGCGTACATGGGACGTCGAAAGTGTCGACCTGTACGTGCGCCGCGGCGCAGCTCAACTAGCATTCACGAACAAGGAGCTACGTGAGATGCTCAACTTGCCACATGCGCCGTGCCAGCCATTGGATCCTGCCCACCTTCAGCAGGCACTGGCAGAAGTGGGGCACAGTGACAATGTCTCTCATAAGCGAGCCATGACGCGTCTTCTCACGCAGCTGACCAAGGGCAGCAAGACACCATACGCACCAGACCACACGCCACGCTGGGGCCTCCAGCTTCTTCGCTCGCCCAAAGCCTTCTACGGTGACAAACGCGTGAGACAGGCCGAATGGGACGTGACAGAAGTGCGCGATGGACGTGCTGTGACGACGGGTGCCACAGAAACGACGCCTGCTGATCTCGTTCTGGCGAGTGTTGGATACCGATCGCAGCCGCTGGCCGGCACGTCGTCGCTACCTGTGCCATTCGACTCTCAGCGGCACATTATTCCCAATGAGCGCCGACGTGTCATTCGCGATGGCCAGCCAGTGCCCGGCATGTACGTTTCTGGTTGGCTTGCGACGGGGCCTGTGGGCATCATCGTGTCGACGATGTTGGATGCTTTCGGCGTTGCAGACGAAATGCTGACCGACTGGCATGCGCCGGACGGCAAGACGCGTACGCTGTGCGCATCTGTTGGAGAAAAGGAGGCGCTGCGTGGTACACCTGAAGCTCTGCGTGGCCAGCGGGTAGTGTCGTACGCCGACTGGCAGCGAATCGATGCCGCTGAGCGCGAGCGCGGTCAGGCACTCGGCAAGCCGCGTGAAAAGTTTGTACATGTGCAAGATATGCTACAAGTACTATGATACAAGGGGACGAAAGAGCACTTGGATGGTATAGGTCTTGTCGACGTGGTTCCAGTGACTCCAGGTACCTGGCTCGTCGTGCTGTTCCGGCAGTGGGGTGCCAGGCAGAATGATGGTGTGTGAACGATCAATTTCGCGGCTTTGCAACTTGAAGGCAATCGTCTCGTAGGGCTCTGCGGCCACGAGGAGGTACTGCCAAGCTCGATTCGGTGCCTCTTTGCGCTGCTCGAAACTGCTCATAAATCGGTGGAGTGGCACGACACCGTCCTTGATTTCCGGTAAGTGCACCTCGAAGAGCAGGCCTACCCGGCCCTCTTTGTCGGGCGTGGACGGCTCACGAATCTTGGTAATCTTGTAGCCAGGACGACCAATCTTGACAAAGGTCTTTTTCGGCATCTCGGGCGCAGGGGCAAGAAGGGCCGTGGCTGCCTTTTGGCCATGCACGTCATTAGAGCGCGCATCCATCGCGGCGCGGCGCTGTAAATTCGTCTGATGCTTCTTGCCCTGGGTATGTGCGAGGTAGGAGCCCTCATTCGCATGCATCGTCAAGCACAGTCGACACTCCAAGCTGCCAAGATGGTTCCTTAGAATGTATGGATCCTTAGATACGTCGATCGTCTCCATCGCGAGGCGGCGGAGTCGCTCGCGGCGGTCCCTGGCCGCCTCGCTCGCACTGGCGAGACCCGCGCCCTTGTTGCCTGCACGGTCCTGAAAGTCCATCAGGAAGCCAGGACGACGACCTGCGACATCACGTGGAGGCACACGCCATCCCATTTCGGCCGAGATGCATATGCGTGCGGGCAGCGGTTGGGAGCGCGCTCGAGTTGGCCTTGTTGTGGGTCGAGGCACCTGTTTGTTTCTTATCCTTACAGCGATGGCAGCTGTCGACGGGTTGTCCACGATGACAACAACGACTACTGAGCCTATCGGTATGTGGTCTCAGCTAACATGAAGGCATTTCGAATCTCCCGAATCAGCGCCACCGCATTGCCTCGCGCCGGACGGCCAACTTTACCCTCATGGTGGTCGGTGAGAGTGGCACGGGCAAGACAACGCGTACGTACGATGTTCTCACACACAGTCATCAACACACTCTTTCGCACTGAGCTCGCGCCCGGAACGAACTATGCGCAGCGCCATATGACGCAGCTCGACAAGGCTGTCGAGGTCGATGTGATCCGAGCCGAGTTGGAGGAAAAGCAGTTCCGCGTGAACCTCACGATTGTCGACACGCCCGGCTTCGGCGACTATGTGAATAACCGCGACTGCTGGGTACCGCTCATCGACTTTATTGACGACCAGCACGAGTCGTATCTGCGTCAGGAGCAGCAGCCCGACCGCAGCCAGCTCATCGACACCCGTGTGCATGCGTGTCTGTACTTTATTGCGCCAACGGGCCATACGCTCAAGCCGCTCGATATCGAGGTCATGAAGCGCCTTTCCCAGCGTGTCAATCTGATCCCCGTGATCGCCAAAGCCGATACACTCACGCGGCGCGACTTGGCCATCTTTAAGGAGCGCATCCGCAACGTGATCCGTACGCACGGCATCTCTGTATTTGCGCCACCCGTCGACGCCATTGACGAGGCAAGTGCCGAGCATGCTCGGGCGCTCATGTCGTCCATGCCGTTCAGCATTATCGGCAGCACCCAGGACGTGCGCACGCACGATGGACGCATCGTCCGTGGCCGTGAATATCTTTGGGGTGTGGCTGAAGTCGAAAACGAGCACCACTGCGACTTTAAAAAGCTGCGCTCACTCCTGATCCGAACGCACATGCTCGACTTGATTACCAACACTGAGGACTACCACTACGAAAACTACCGCCAGACACAGATGGAGACGCGCAAGTATGGCGAGCCACGCGTCAAGAGGTTCGAAAACCCGCGCTTCAAGGAGGAAGAAGAGGCGCTTCGCCGCAAGTTCACGGACCAGGTCAAGCTCGAGGAGGGCCGCTTCCGTCAGTGGGAGCAGCACCTCATTGCCGAGCGCGACCGCCTCAACAAGGACCTCGAAACGGCTCACAGCGCTATCAAGCAGCTCGAGTCGGAAATTGAGAGCATGCAGATGGCCGCGCGCACGCAGAGGAGGTAAGCTCACACATTTTCATCTAGTTCCTGCGCTATCTGGGACTGTCGTAGAAGCATATCATCTTCCAGCTCGAGCTCCAGGGCCATGGTCGCTGCCTCGCTGTCGTCGTTCCACAGATCGTCTGAGGGCGGCTCTTTGGTCGGCGCAGCTTTCGGGGGCGGCCGCGTCGGGCCCTCATCCGGTGGCGGTCGCTTCGTGCTGTGGCCGCGGTACAAGTCCCGCGGCTGGAGCGGTGGCCGCGCAGGCGTAGACATCCGGGCGAGTTGGGTGGTATAGTGCTGGTCGTACAGGCAGTTGCCCAGGAGACGCCCGAACGTCTTGAGCCCGCGCTTGATCGAGTCAGTGATCGCCTCCTTCTTGCATTTCTCTAGCGCGGCATGCTTGCCCCGCACGCCTTCGGCGTGTCCATAGCCCACATCCTCATGGTACGCGCCGTCCTGCAGCGTGATTCGCACAATCGCACTGACGCCACACTGGCATCGCCCCGTCTCAGCCTGTACATCCAAAAAGTCCACTTCCAGGCTCCTGACGCTCGTAGACCAGCCATTGAAGCCAAACACTTCGTTAGCGAGATCCACGACGCGCCATCCCTCAATGTACGTCAGCTTGCGCCCACCACCTCCCGGACCTGGCCGCTGGCTCAGAAATTCAGGCCCCAGTCGCTGATTCAAGACCGCTTGCATCTCTGCAAGACGTGTCGCACTCCAGCGCGAGAGTTTGGTCCCCTCATCTTCTCCCCCGCCTTTGGATGCACGGTCGTCGTCCATGAGGGATCGTAGGACGCGCGTCGCGCCACGTGTATACGACTCCACCTGCGCCATGGAACCTACGTACGCCTAACCAAACTTGACGTAGAGAATAAAGAGAAAGAGGAGCACCAGCGCGCCAATCCTGCACGGTCAGCTACACATACGTACGGAGCGTATTTGCGAATCATAGCATCGACGTTGATTTTTCGGGCCGCACGGCGGTATTTGAGCGACTCGTCGCGCAGCGACGAGGAGAGCGTCGACATGTCTGCACGCGTCAGTGAGGGCGCACGTACGATCGAGACTATCACCACGCCATAACAAGTCTTCCATGTTCTTCGTCATGATCTTCTGCACATCCTGCAGATCCTCGTTGAGCTTGTCGAGATGGGAGCCAGCCGTCGATTCGGCCGTGCGACTATCCGCATACAGCCGCTTCGTGCGCTGCATGAATGTATCAAACGCGACGAAAGCGTACGGACGTAGCGTGCGCTGCAGGATCTGTCGGCCATAGCTCATCTCGAATTCACGCGCGAGCTCATCGAGGTACGAGAACGCCAGCTTGCGTGGATATGAGGCCTCTGTAATTGTCAGGTACACTACCGACGACGGGTCACTGGGCGGCGGGTGCACGAGGTAGTGCAGCGACATGGGGCCACTATCGATACTGCATCGCGTCTCAGACGACGGCGTCAGTTTTCGAAAAATGAGCTTAGCCTGCTGCTTGTACTGCGTCAGATCAGGGCCCTGTACATCGTCCACACTCTGTGCGAGGGGCAGCGAATCCGACACACGCGCAATGTGCGTCGACAAGACCATGGCGGTGTTGGCCAACGAGGGCGCTACAGGCGCCCCTCCATTTTCGACCACGTGGCGCGACGCGCACATGTCGTGCCCGACGCCAAGGCGCGCCGTTTCTGCCTGCTGCACTATGGGGGACGAGTTCGAATCGTCTGCTGACGGCATGCCGTCGTTCTCGCGGCTATATCTAGATCTGCGTGGCGTGTGCTTCGTCATTGACCGAGACACGCTGATGAGTCTGCCAGAGTCCATTTTGCTGTGCCTTTTCCCCAATGGCCTGATGCTGCCGGACCCTGCCGCTGGAGACGACGACGCGAGTGAGGGAAAGCAAGTATACTCTGTTGATTCGGATGCACAGTGCTTACAGTTCGTGCTATCGTTTTTTCGCCGCGCTCAGGAATACTTTTATGGCACAGACACCATGCCTGGCGTATACCGCGGTGCGGGTCTGAGTCCCCACTACCTCGACTTTGCGGATGCGATGAACGGTGAGATGGTCAATGGGCTCGGGCAACCTTTTCATCTCCCGCTCTTCCACAAACAGGCTGTGATCCTGCTGCGCGAAGAGCTCGAGTTCTTCACTATCCCACCCAAAGCCATGGCACGCACGGCAGCCATGCCCCATACGCCCCCCAATATGCCGCCGAACGCCACGCCTGAATTTACCCAACTCAAGAATGCATGCGGCGATGCCCTTCTTGCCCGCCGCCAAATTTTCACGGCGCTACAGCGCAACGTGAACAAAGAAAACAACATGGCCGAGCAGCACCTGATTGACATGCTATGTATGAGCGGCTTTGAGCCCCAAGACCAGTGGGGCTATCGCGCTCGTGAGCCAGCGCGGTGTGCGATTACGAGCATGGCTCTCGTGCTGCTCAAAACGGGTGTGACGCAACCTGGCGAGCTGCCGGACGGCGCGCCGCCCCATGCGCCCCCGCTACGGCGGCCCATTGGTGTACAGCGTGCTGGCATCGACATGGAATTGGGCATCCCTGTAAATCAGACGCCCACGGACGAGGAGCTAGGCGAGTGGACCGACGACGGCCAGGGCGGTTCGCTACGTGTAAACCATCAGCAGCTGTCCACGACACAAAAACTCTTACTATTTTGGCGCAAGCCAGCGGTACGTACAGGCTACTGACACAACAGCGCAAGTGCTGGTGGGACGGCATAGATCTCGTGGTGCCGATTCGCCCCACGACCGCGACGCCAGCTGTTGTGCCCCCGCATATCTACGGAACACTCTCGCCGCTGGAGCGCAGCTGGCTGGAGCAGGGCAAGGGGCAGTTGGTGCGCGTGTGGATAAGACGCGTATGGACGCTGGAAATGAGCCTGATCTAGGTCTAGATAGGATACCCGAAGAGCATGCTGCTTATGTATCACTGCGTGCCACCCAATACGGCAGCTCGGACCCTTTGGCTGGGAATTATGGGGCTCGTGTTGTCTGCGTCGGCCGGACGGCCACCTGCCCAGGTGATTGGAGACACAGACAGGGCAGAGGTCATTAGCGAATCACGTCTCGTATTGGCGCGTTGCACGTTTCCAAACGCTCCACGACGCTCTTCTAACGTGCTCACATGCGCCGCGGTTGGCTGCGTGGATCCACTAGGAACCTACTGTGCCCAAGGCCGTTAGGTTGTTTTTTCTCACCCCATACGGGCGGCAGATGGCTTCCTTAGGCTCGCCGTCCCCTTTCACTATGTTCCTGGGTACTGCCAAGGGGCCTAGCTCCGTAGCGTGCCCATCTTTGGCGTCCGTCGAGGCGCTGGACAGCCCTATGCCATTCACGGCACCCACCCTTCATACCCCCACGCCCTCGGTCCCCATTCCCATGCAGCCGAGTCACTATGCCAGCATGCCCATGGAGCGCAGCTACTCGTTGCCTGCCGCCACCCAACATGAACACGATATCCGGCTCAGCATGCAGTGTGGAATGGGTCCCTCTTCTTCTTCGCGTGCCTGGTGCACCTATACGCCTCCTGAGTATGCTTCATCCTATCTCCTCTCCGAGTCACCCGTCTTTCATGATGAGCTCTCTGGCAGCGCATCTTCCCCTGGTGCCTCCGTGCGGAAGCATCAGTCATGGGCCCTCCTCTCTCGTGCTGCCCTTGTGCATAGCCGCCGGGCGTGTGCTACACCGCCACCTTCATCGACCGATGCACTGTTGTAGCATCGCTATACCTATGTAGAGTTATGGCTTTTGCGCGCGCAAAATCTGCTCGGCCATCGCACGCACGTCTTGCGGCGTTGTGTCGTCCTGTACCAAGGCCGCCGACTCCATATGCCGACCCACGCCCAGCGGGTATCGACGGAAGAGCTGGACTTTGGATGCGACACCGGGCATCTCGTGCGCGCGGAGGAAATGGAGCCAACGCTCCACGGTCTCGTCACTGGCATCGAACACCTTGATGCTCCGACGGTGAATCCGCCGCCAAAAATTTTCTTGCGACTTTTTATGCACAAATGGACCACGCGGCACGGTCCAGAGTGTGGTGCGAATGGGGAGCATGGCCACACCGCCCGTGGGAATCTGAAATGCATGGGCTGCACGCATCGCAAAGTCAGCGAAAAAGTCGAGATCAAACGTCTGTGCATGATGGCTCTTGAGCTGCAGCGTCGCGACATGGATACCATGCGTCTGGGGCGGCGGTGCTACTTCCGGCACATGCTTCGCATATGCCTTGGGCTCAGCTGGCAATGTGGCACGCATCGCACTCGACGCAAACGTGCGTGCCAACACGCCACGCGGCATCAAGTTCATCGTCATGGCCCAGGAAGAAAAACGGCCGATCGGTCGGTCTCTCTTCGTCATTACATAAGCAACTGTCCGGGGGTATCTCCTATCCAGCGACCGGCGGCGCCAGCATCCGGGGGCCGTCTATAGGCAGGGAGGGCGCAGCCCCCTGTGCTTGGGCATCCGTCTCCGCCGACATGGCCTGTTGAGGCGCGTTGGCAGGTTCCTGGGGGCCGTGCGCCTCTCTGGCGGCTTCAGCTCGAGCCATGCGTCTCGAGGCCGATTGAGCTTCGCGCTCGAGACGGGTCTTTTTGCGCGACTCGTAGGCCTCGCGCACGGCCTCGCGAATCACGCCGACGGCACGACTACCCTCCTCGACATTGGCCATCGCTGTGCGTAGGAGTGCGCGAACCTGGTCGGCCGTCCAAATCAAATTGTACGAGGTGCTGTAGTGTGCGGTGGTCGGATCAAAACCGGGTTGAGCGGCATTGGGCAACAGGGGGCAGTAGACAAAGTGCACGTCCGGCGCACGATCCGTCGACTTATCTTTCCGCAGCCGCCATCCGTCAAAGCGCTGTGCGTACAGTGGCTCATATGCCCGACGGATGTGATCCGCCTCACTCTGCCATTGCCGCTCCATGTCGGACGGCGACATGGACGCGGTATCTGCACCCTGTTCTGAGGTGGGCGAGGGTGCAGGAGGCTCTTCACCTTCTTTGGGAGGGCGCTTTTGGATGTGGATGCCGCACTCACGCCCAAACTCGTGGATGCGCTCAATCGCCGCGCCGGTCTTGACGTCTGACGACGCATCAAACGAGATGATCACATCCGCCTGCCGCTCGTCGCGGGCCAGCACATGATTCGGCAGGTTGTTCGACAGGCCACTGTCCATGAGCCGCAGACGGCGCGTGTGCTCCCAGCGCCACTGCCTGGTTCGCGGCGGCTCCGTGGGCGCCTGGGCCTCCAGATCCTCGATCGGTGCCATGAACGTCTCGGGGTCGTGCTCGTAGAGCGATGTGGATGCCGACGCATCACTGGCACGGCGCGGACGCAGCTCAACGGCCGGCAGGCGTGCAAAAAAGGCATTGATCTGCTCGCTCGTCTGCCGCCCGTCCCATGGGAGAAAGTGGGTCCCTTCCTGGGAGTTCGTCTCGGCAGGCGCAGGCTCCGCCTCCGGCGGCTTTGTGACGGCCTTGGGCGGCGGAGTTACATCTGCCTCGCGCATGTCCACGACGACATCGTCCATGCCACGGCCATAAAACGGATTGGGCTCGTCAGCGGCGCGGATCGGGTTGCCCCACCGCTTTTCCCACTGCTTCATCATGACAAAGTCGTTGACCCACTTGAGCAGAGTCGACATGACGGTGCCCTGCGGAATCGATGCCAGCATCGTGGAAATGTACGCGGTCAGCGGGCCGGCGGGAGCGCCCGTGCACTGCCCGACGATCGACGCCAGCATTTCCTCGGGGGCGCGGTGAGTCGATGTGCCGTTCTCAAATGCGCGGCCGTAGGCCCAAGTCGGGATCCAAGCACCAATGTTGCGGCATCCCAACTCGAGTGGCGAGATTTCGTACCAGTCGTAGCCACTGCCCACGAGCGGCGCGCGTTCGACGCCTGGAGCCTGCTCAACGACGGCGACTTCGGCCTTGCTGTGTGGGCGCCACACACGCCGCACGCCCGTCATGATGGGGATGGGCTGTAGACCCTCGTCAATGTGCGCACGCTTCCACACCTTGGACCACTGGAACGATTTGCGGCTCAGGCCCTCGCTCGGCTCGTACTTGGTCCACATGCTGTGCTCCTGCAGACTCGGCTCGCGGTCCGAGCTCGGCCCGTTGTAGGAGTAGTCCGTGCCGAAGAGGGAGAGCGGTCGCGGCAGAAACTGGTACGACAGGACGAGGGTCGCGTAAAAGTCCATGATGCGGCACTGCAGCGACTTGTTCCGGGACTTGCGCAGCAGCGGTCCCAGCAGGTAGTAGATGCCGTGCGACGAGCGCGCAATGCGGTCCATCGCCTGCAGACTCATGGGATGCGCCTCCTCATGGGCCATCGCGAGCAGATGCGCGACCAGCACGTCTGTCGAGCACTTGGCAATCGTATAATACGCCGCCAGCGTCCAGCAGGAGCCACTGACCGCCGACGTCCACATCGTGCACTGCCACAGGCCCGTGTTTTCCGCCTCCTTCAGAAAGCCCGTGTAGCCGTACATGGCGCGATAGCCGCCACCGGAGCCGCCAATCGCGATCAGCGGCACATCGTCGGGGTGCACATACTCGTCGTCGGGCAGCTGGAGAAACTGCGCGAGCGTATTGGCGCCGTGCGACGACATGTGGATGCGCCGCTGGTAGATCGCTGCCTTCTCTTCGTCGTGCAGCTCACTGGAGCATCGTACATGCGCATCCCACTCGAGCTCCGGGAACGTCTCCGTGTCCTGGTCGTCGTACGCGACCAGGCGGCGCAAATGCGACATGTCGTGCCACCGCAGCCGCCACCGCTCGAACAGCGGGATTCTCGGCAGGCGCACGGGCGGCGCGAGGCTCAGCGGGATCTGCGGTGGCGGAAACAGGAACGGAAAGCGCCGCTCCTGCCACCAAAAGCCCAGGCCCGTCGCATGGGGGCTCGATGGGGCGCCCGTGACCGAGTGGCGGTCCGTCGCGGACGCCGCCTGCGATGTCGACGTAGATGCGCGGCCCTCGCGACGCGTCGCGCTCGCAAGCAGCGCCTGCATGCGCCCCCACGACGACAGGCCATGGCCACCCTCGGTCGACTCATACCACGTCCATGGGCCATTCGCATTCAGCCGCGACGACAGCGGCCGCGCAGCAAACAGCGTCACGAGCGTACATATCAAATAGCACTTTATAAACAGGTAGCTCGGCGACGACCGGATGCGATGCAGCAGCGTCATCGACGTCGTCACCGCTGCGTCGCAGCGCTGAGCCGCCGTGAGCGGCGCCCTACGCGTACAGTCCTCCTCACGTGATGCCACGTGGTGCCTAGAAACCGAGGGCGCCCGGCGTCCAGGGCAGGTCTTCGTCGTCGTGGTCCGTGCGGCATGTGTGGTTGATGTCGACGACGCGCCGGTGCAGGCGCGTCCAGGCGCGCGCGTACACGGCCGGCGACGAGCCGACGATCGAGACGGCCGTCGCCGTCGAGGCCAGCGTGCACGCGACCGAGGCGGTGTCGCTGAGGCTCTCGCGCTCCTCGTCCTCATCAAAGCCCAGGGCCGCGAGCGGCGGGGGCCGAGGACCGTCGTGCTCATCCGGCAGCGCCTCCATGAGCTGCGCCAGTTTTTCCTCTTTTCCCTCGAGTGCGTATGCACGCGCTTGACGCACACGCTCCTCGGCTGCGCGAATCTGCTCCTCCGTCTCGGTCTGAAACGTTCGCAGCGCCGCCTCGCGCGCGTGCGAGATGCGAATCTCGTACTGGGCATAGGTACACACGTGCTGGCATTGCGTGTACGACGTCTCGATCGACTTTTGCATGCCGTCGGCATCGAGTGGGTTGTTCTTCTTCCCCGGCAGCCGCGTTAGATCGGCCAGATCCATGATCGGCGCGCGTTCCACGAGCGCCTGCCGCATGCGCGCATTCGAAACATTGGTATAAAAGTCGCCCAGACACACCTTTGCACGCAAAAAGTACGGCATACTGCGCTTCGTCAGTGTCGACGGCTGCCCCGGAAACAGGCGATCGCGGTTGTCGTTCGCCATACCCAGCTGGATCGACATGTTGAGCACATCGCGCAGAATCTTGAGGCATGCACGCCCATTGGACTCTGCCTTGACGAGCGCTGCGCGCGTGCGCTTTTCCCGGACCATTTCCGTCGGAATCAGCTTGCATAGTAGACGCAGTGTCTCCAGCTCCGTCATACACGGCGCCGTAGCTGCCGCCGCCGACGACCCCGGCGCACACAGCGCGTCGCCCAGCATGTCGAGGCGCGTCTGCTCCACCGCGCGCGTCGCAGCCGCTCTGGCCAGCTCCGTGCGCTGCTTTTCCAGCGCGGACTGCTCGGCTTGCGCTGCCGACAGCGCCTGCGTCGTTTCCCGCACGCGCGACTCGGCACGCGCCACACCCTCAGCGGTCAGGCGGATGTGCTGTGCACGCGTCATGCGGTGAAGAAGCGATGAACGGAGGCGCTCGTGCTGTGCGCGCGCCGCATCGAGGGCCTGTGTGTGCCGCGTCAGCAGCTGCTTGCGCGACTCGACGACGCCACGGAGTTTCCACATGGACTCTGTGAGAAGCTGCTCCTGCAGGCACACATCTTCTTCCGCACGCGACGCGTAGTACAGATCCACATACGTGCGCACATCCGGCGATACCGTGACGGTGGCCGACGACGCCACCGAGGCCGTCTCCGACATCCCGGCGGTGTGGTGGAGGTTGGTGGGATACGACGAGCATGAACGACGATGCCCGGTCTGAGACCGTGTACCGCTACCAGCAGGAGATTGCGCAGATGGTGCGTTGTGTCGCTAACGAAAGATGTTCGTGTCGACGGAGGTAGAGAACCCTGATCCGCGGGTGACGCGACTGATTGAGGACATTGTGCGCAATCAAGTGATTGAGATGATCATCCAGTCGCGGCGCATGGCCCAGCGCCGCATGTCCAAGTACTTTACGCCCGAGGACCTGATTTTTCTGATTCGGTACGACAAGGCCAAGGTCAATCGGCTGCGCACGTACCTGAGCTGGAAGGACGTGCGCAAGAATGCGAAGGACACGAATGACGCAAGCGCCGGCGGCAGTGCTGGCCCTGCGCAGGAAGGCGACGGCATCGAGGAGGGCGGCGAGGATACGCCCCTGCGCGTAAACAAGCGCAAGATGCGTCTGCCATGGGAGCTATCGTCCGTGTTCTGCGACTATCCACGCGCGTCGCAGGACGATGCGGACGACGACGACGACGACGTCCACGAGACGAACGAAGACTCGATTCGGCGACTCAAGGCCGCAGACGAGACGACGCGGCGCATGACACGCGAAGAATACGTCTTCTACTCCGAGTGCCGACAAGCCTCGTTCACGTTCCGCAAGGCCAAGCGATTCCGCGAGTTTATTCACGCCAACCTGTACCTGGACGTCAAGCCCAGCGACGATACCATCGATATCCTCGGCTTCCTGGCCTTTGAAGTCGTGCATGAGCTATGTACGCGTGCGATGCGCATCAAGCGCGACTGGGAAGAAAAGGCCGAGGCCATGCGCACGATGCGCGGCCGGCACACGGACGACGATGCACCGGCGTGCACCCTGTTTTCCACATCAGCCAGCGCGGAGCCCCCCCTCGAGGCATGGCATATTCGCGAGGCTTTCACGGAGCTCCAGGCCGAACACGCCTTGCTCGATACAGGACGAAGCACCGCCGGGCCTGCCGGCGGGCTCCGTCGCACGCAAGTCTTTGTCATTTAGTTTGCGCATAGGTGTCGGCATCCACCATCCGTCCGCTGCCGAGACCAGCTCGGCCCTGCGTGACTCGCGGCAGAATGGGCGACTGCCGTAAGAGCGGCACATCCGCGCCTTGGGCCATGTGCTGCAGCATCCGCCGACCTATATCGGGCCCCGCGGTCGTCGTGGGCGGAGGCGGCGCAGGTTCAGGCGGGTACAGTCGGCGACGGACAGCCGCTCGATCACGGTACGCAGAACTGGTCTGCGGCACAGTGCGTGGCACATACATGCTTTTGAGCGCCTTGAGCTGCTTTCGGCCATCGCCCACGACAGGCTCCGCGGCCGGACGTCGTGCGGCTTTCGTGGCGGTCGGCGCCAACGACAGCTCATTTTGACCGTCCAGCCCCACAGCGCACCTGTCACACGCCTCCTTGTCGTGCAAGTGTACCTCGAACTCCGTGCTCTGGACCCCAATCCGCACGACATCGAGATGCTCCAATGTCCATGGCCGACTCGCGTGCTTCGGTGGCGACAGCCGCTCATAGGATGTCGAAGCGCGCCGTCGCACATACGTGCCATGCATCGATCCCGTATCTGCGATGGAAAAGCGAATAGGCGCGCGCGACGTAGAAAACAGATTCGCATGGTGCTTGCTCACCTCCATCGACGGCAGCCGAAGTCGCGCGGTAAACGCCTTGTCTCGCCCAATACTCACGCCTCCATGCCGCCCGTCCACGATCGCTACCGTTTTATGCGATGGCAAGACATCAGAAGACAGCTTGACGAGACGTAGAAACGGGTAGTCATCACACACTTCGGGTGCTACGCCGTGCTCGTCGGCGGTCATACCAAGAGTGCCCCCGTGGGGGAACACGTGTGGGCAGCCGCGTAGGCCGACATGGGCCTGTATAGGCTTGCCGCACCGGCTTATCTAAACGCATGACAAGGTGCCGGAGAGGTTAACGGGTTCGCCTCGAATCATCGACACTGGGATCCAGTGGCAAGCGAATGGGCTCTGCCCGCACAGGTTCGAATCCTGTTCTTGTCGGTTCTCTTTTGTGCTACTTCCTGAGGCGGCGTGGGTATTATGTATGCTTCATTCTTTGCTCAAAACGGTCGTTGGACAAGGTGCCGGAGAGGTTAACGGGTTCGCCTCGAATCATCGACACTGGAAGCCAGTGGTAAGCGAATGGGCTCTGCCCGCACAGGTTCGAATCCTGTTCTTGTCGTTCGTTTTTTTCTTCCTGGCTGTGTGGAGGAGGGCTTCGTCAGCGTTGGGTTTTCGGCCCAAGTCCTTCTTTTTGTCTTGCCCTGATGCGAATGAGCGTGGCATCCGTCGCGCGTTGCGCCACACGTACGCGCGCTATGCGCTGGGTGCGCAGTCTCGCTACGCAAGCCACGCCGCTAGCGACGGACATCAAGCCTACGGAGTCGGATCTTCAGCGCTTGCTGTGCCAGCGCAATGTCGGTATTAGTGCGCACATTGACAGCGGCAAGACGACGTTGACGGAGCGCGTGCTGTACTACACGGGCCGCATCAAGGACATCCACGAAGTGCGTGGACGTGATGAAGTCGGCGCGAAAATGGACAGCATGGAGCTGGAGCGTGAGAAGGGTATTACGATCCAGTCGGCCGCGACGTACTGCAACTGGAAAGCGACACCGCCGACCGAGCGCAGTGACATGACGGGTGATGCGGCCGATACGACGGAGGTTACGACGCAGAAGAAGCAGGACTACCACATCAACATTATCGACACGCCGGGCCACGTCGACTTTACGATTGAGGTCGAGCGTGCGCTGCGTGTGTTGGACGGAGCGGTGCTGGTGCTGTGTGCCGTGTCGGGTGTGCAGTCTCAGACGATGACGGTGGATCGCCAGATGCGCCGGTACAGTGTGCCGCGCCTGTCGTTTATCAACAAGATGGACCGCGCGGGTGCGAACCCGTTCCGTGTGATTGAGCAGATCCGGACCAAGCTGCGTATGCCGGCGGCGGCGATGCAGGTGCCGATCGGGGCGGAGGATGACTTTGCTGGGCTGGTCGACATTGTGCGCTGGAAGGCCGTGTACAACGAAGGCACGAAGGGCAATGTCGTGCGTGAAACGGACGAGATTCCTGCCGAGGTGCTGGAGCTCGCGAAGCAGAAGCGCCAGGAGCTGATTGAGCAGCTGTCGGATGTGGACGACGAGATGGCAGAGATCTTTATCGAGGAGCGCGAGCCGACGTTGGAGGAGCTCGTGGCGGCGGTGCGCCGCGCGACGGTCGCCTGCCGCTTCTCGCCCGTGTTCCTTGGCACGGCGATCAAGAACAAGGGCGTGCAGGCGCTGTTGGACGGCATGTGTGCGTACCTGCCGAATCCGATGGAGGTGCGGGCCGTTGCGAACGACACGGCGGTGGCCAAGCGTCTGGCGGCGGAGGCGAACGAGGCTGGAGAGGACGTGACGGCGGTGCAGTCGACGGCGCAGCGCGGCAGTGAGGTGCAGCTGGTGCCGGCGACTGAGGCGCCGCTCGTCGGTCTGGCGTTCAAGCTGGAAGAGAGCCGCTTTGGACAGCTGACGTACATGCGTGTGTACCAGGGTGTGCTGCGCCGCGGCGGCATCATTTTCAACTCGCGTACGGGCAAGAAGGTCAAGGTGCCGCGTCTGGTGCGTATGCACGCCGACGACATGGAGGATGTGCAGGAGATTGGCCCCGGCGAGATCTGCGCCATGTTTGGTGTGGAGTGCTCGTCGGGTGATACGTTCACGGACGGCAGTACGGCGCTGTCGATGTCGGCGATGTTTGTGCCGGAGCCGGTCATCTCGCTGTCGCTGACGCCGGAGGGCAAGGACACGAGCGTCAACTTCTCGCGCGCGCTGAACCGCTTCCAGAAGGAGGACCCGACGTTCCGCGTGCACGTCGACAGTGAGTCGGGCGAGACGATCATTTCGGGCATGGGCGAGCTGCACCTGGACATTTACGTGGAGCGCATGCGCCGCGAGTACAATGTGCCGTGCACGACGGGCAAGCCGCGCGTCGCGTTCCGCGAGACGATCTCGCAGACTGCGCCGTTCAACTACACGCACAAGAAGCAGACGGGTGGTGCGGGTCAGTTTGGTCGCGTGATCGGCTACATTGAGCCGATGAAGGTCGACGAGGACACGGGCAAGGACACGGCGTTTGTGAACAGCGTCGTCGGCGGCAACATTCCGCCGAGCTACATTCCTGCGTGTGAGAAGGGCTTCCACGACGGTCTCGAGAAGGGCGCGCTCGCTGGCTACCCGGTGTGTGGCGTGCGCATGGTGCTCGAGGACGGCGCGGCGCACAGCGTCGACTCGAGCGAGCTGGCATTCCGCATCGCTGCGCACGCCGCGTTCCGCGAGGCGTTCCGCGGCGCACAGCCGCTGATTCTGGAGCCGCGCATGGCCGTCGAGGTGCTCGCGCCTGTCGAGTTCCAAGGCGCGGTGATCGGCGCGCTCAATCAGCGCAAGGGCACGATCGAGGACACCGAGGTGCGCGAAGACGACTTTACCATCACGGCCGAGGTGTCGCTGAACGACATGTTTGGCTTCTCGAGCCAGCTGCGTGGCCTGACGCAGGGCAAGGGCGAGTTTTCTATGGAGTACAAGAAGCACGAGCCTGTCATGCCCAATGTCCAGGCCGACATGGAAGCCGCCTACAAAAAGAGCCTCGAGCGCAAGTAGTCATGTAGCGAGCGCCATGATACGCTGTGTGGGCGTCGGAGTGTCGCGCTCGTACGCACTGTACAGCGCGTCGTCGTACGCGGACGCCATGAGCAGATGCTCGACGCCGAGCGTCGCGATCGCACGCACGAGGCTGCCCGGCTTGGGCTCCAGGCGCACCGCATGCGCATCCGCCTCCAAGCACAGCCGGTGCTGGAGAATGTGCGCGGCGAAGCGCACCAGGGCCACGAGCGGCTGCACGATGCACGCGGCGAGGTGCCAGCCGACGAGGCGCGGCACGTCCTCCAGACCAAACGCGCGCGCCAGCGACGCATTCTGCACGAGCAGCGCCATGCCCAGCACCCACAGCGCCCGGGGCACCGCCGCACACAGCGTGAGCGTCCTTGGATGATGCAGCGTCCACGGCACCATCGCACGCGCGAGCACCGCCTCGATCTCCGCATCGCTCGCGAGGCGATCGAGCACCACGACGCAGAACGTGCGTGAGCCAAAGCAGTAGGCACCGCCGTCCGAGGAGTTCTGCGTCGCGAGGAACACATGCTCCAGCGGGAAGCGCAGCTTCGCCGCCACGGCCTGGGCGCGTGTGTACAGCGCACCGCTGTCGAGCACGACGGGCTGGTCGAAGAACGGGCGCACGGCGCGCGGGTACACGAACGACACGAACACGATGTACACGGCCCCGAGTGCGATGATGTACGCCGGCAGCATCTCGCCGGCGTAGTGCGCGAGCGAAACGCCACACGCCACGACCGCGAGGCTGAGCAGGACACGGAACGGCAGCATGATGAAAAAGTCGCGCAGGTGCGTACGCCACGGGGCCAGCGAGGCAGGCGACGATTGCCGCTGCGCCATGTACAGCTCACTCGCCTTGACCAGCTGCTCGAACGGCACAAAGAACGCGGCGAGGACGAGCACGTACACCAGCGTCCGCCGTACCTCGCTGTGCGGCACGAGGCGCCCGGCCCACGTCCATGCCTGCGCGTTCGCGAGCAAGACGATCCGCAGCATCGTGAGCGCATAGCGCCCCGTGTAAGTGATCATCTCCCAGCGCACGGCCGCCCGACTCGCCTGCTGGCGCTCGGCAAAGTCGCGCGCATTCACGTACGGCGCAAGCGCCGGCGGCAGCTGCGTGCGCTCGTACAGCGGCGCCTGGCGCTGCAGGACGTACATGTGCACGACGTACTCAAGCGTCGTCAGCGCGCTCGCGACTTGCTGCCACGGCACCGCAGGCGTGTCGAGCACCGCACACAAGGCCTCGATCCAGCCGGCGATCATGGTGGTGGAGAAACGCTTACGTGGTTTTGGCGACGCGCTCGATCGCCGCGAGGCGCTCGGGCAGCGTCGGGTGGCTATGGTGGTACGCACTGAAGAGCGCGTCATGGTGCATCGTCGACAGATTGTGGACCTGCAGCTTGATGAGCGACGACTGCAGCAGCTCCTGGTACGTCTTGCCGTCGTCGGCGCCCTGCGGCCGCGGCAGACGCACCGCGAACGCATCCGCGGCATACTCCATCTGGCGCGTCATGGCGTGCATGCCAAACTGCAGCAGCGCATCGAGCGGATGCAGCACGAGACTGAACAGCTCGAGGCCGATCCACACGGGCAGCGGCGGCCCGCGGAAGCCAAACGCCGCATAGAGCGAGGCATTGTCGATAAACGCGGTAAAGAGCGTCAGCAGCGCGGCGATCTGCACGTACGACACGGCCATCATCTTGACGGGGTGCGAGTACGACCAGTGCCCAAGCTCGTGCGCGAGCACCGCCTCAATCTCCGCGGGCGTCGAGTGCTCGATCAGCGTGTCATACAGCACAATGTGCTTGCTGCCACCCGGCACGACCCCGTAAAAGTACGCATTCGAGTGACTACTGCGCTTGCTCCCGTCAATGACGTACAGGTGCTTGAGCGGGAAGCGCAGCGACGTCGCCAGCGCCGTGACGCGGTCCCGCAGGCGGCCCTCCGGCACGGGCGTCAACGTGTTGAACAGCGGCTGAATGAACGTCGGAAAAATCACCGAGCCAAACAGCGTCACAGCCAGCACGAGCAGCACCGTGTACACCACGAACGCATCGCCCGCCCATCGGATCACACTCACCAACAGCGCCACGAGCGGCGCACCCAGCGCCGCACTCAGCAGCAGCTGCTTGACGTGATCCATGCCAAACGTGCCCCACGTCTGCTTGTTAAAGCCATGCCGCGCCTCAATCACAAACGCACGATATGCCTCCAGCACCATCTTGAGCGGCAGATAACACACCGTCGTCACCAGCATGTGCGCCGCGGACAGCGCCTGCTCACTCGGCGCCACACGCAGCCAGCGGAGCAGCCCACCGCCCCAGCCCCACATGTGCGCACTCGCATTGCCATTCACACTCACGAGGTTCACCACATGCATCACCGCATCAGACACCATCGAAAAGCGCATCTTGTCTCGGCCATACCGCTGGCTCTTGCGGAAATCGTCCTCGCTGACGTGACCCGCCAGCGCCGGTGGCGGCGTCGTCCGACTATACATCCGGTACTGCCGCCACGACACATACGTCTCAAACACATACACGCCCCACAGAAGCGCATTCACGAGCGCCTTCCACGGGATCGCAGGCGTGTCGAGGCGCGCCTGCAGCGCCTGCAGCCCCACAGTCCAAAGCGGCCCCATGGTCGTGGTGGTGGTGGTGGTTACGGTGGAGGGTACTACCAAAACTCGTCCGGCTCGTCGTCGATCCGCGCCGACGTCGCCGCCTGCGCTCGGTACATGCTCGCGACCTGCTCGGGCGTCGTCGACATGTCAGGCGTCTTGTCGTCGCGGATCCGAACGAAACGCGGAAAGCGCAGCGATACACCGCGCGCATCGATCGCACCGCGCGCGGCTGTGTAGACAGGGCTCAGCGACAGATCCGCCGCCAGCACTTCCCATACGATACGCGGCTCAAAAAACACATCCGGCTTGGCCTCACCTAGGTCGTAGTAGCTCTTCGCAGCAGAAATTTCCAGCGCCTTCAGCGTGGTATAGTGCGCATCAAGATCCGCCTCGGAAAAGCCCGTGCCAATCTTGCACACGCTCTGGTACGTCTCACTGTCTTCGTCATAGCAGGCAAGAAGAAACGCACCGTACACGTTCGTGCGCTTGCCGCGACCATAGTACGCGCCAATCACCGTCAGATCAAGACTGTCTCCCGTGCCCGACAAATAGTCCTTCTTGAGCTTGAGCCAGTTGATCGAGCGACGACTCGGCTCGTACGTCGCATCGCCACCCGTGAGCATCTTGACCATCAGACCTTCACAGCCATGCGCAACGCTCTCATCCAAGAACGCCTGGATCTCCTCGGTCGTCGTGCAGTCCTTGGACGTCGCAAAGTCAAACTCATCCTCCACGGGCGCAAAACACTCCCGCAGCAGGGCCCGCCGCCGCACCAAGGCCTCCTGCAGCAGAGACGCCCCATTCAGATACAGCAGATCAAACGCAAATACCTTGACCGCCACACGCACATCGTCCGCCTGCACGTCTTTGCGCTTCCGCCGGCTCAGCTCTTGAAACGGCAGCAGCCGCCCCGGCTCCGAGGCGCGCGGCTGCCACGCCACAGCCTCAGCATCCAGCACAAAACTGTGCACACGGCCCTCCCGGAGGCAATGGGGTATCTGCACGACAAGGTCTGGGTACTTGACGCTCATGTCCTCCGAATTGCGGCTAAACACACGCACCTGAAGCTGGCCGTGCTCCATAAAGCCATGCACCTGCGCACGCTCGCCATCGTACTTGTACTCACACGTAAAGGCTTGCGCCTCAAACCGGTCCAGCACCTCGCCAATCGCCTTGGTCGGCTTCGCCAGCATGGGCTTGAGCGGAATGCCCGGCGTCAAGGTAACGTGCTCGTGAAGGTGCTCCACGCCATGCGCCAACAAGGCTGGGATCAGGACATCGTACGACGGCAACTCACTGAACACGGCCTTGACGGTGTGGATACCATTCTCCAGCGATGGACCCAGGTCGGCCGCGTAGCAGGCCTCGCCCCGCATCACCAGCATCACTGCCTGCGCCACGGCCATGAGCACCGTCTTTTCGGCGAGGCCAATCCGCAACTTGCCCTCCAGACTGCGGATCAAGTACTTGGCCTCATCATCACTGCATGCCGCTAGCAACCGCTTGATGATGCCAAGCTTCTTGTCCTGCGACTTGGCGCCCGACGCTGCCGCAATCAGACGCAGCTGGTGAAACACGTACGACAACGTCAAAGCCTGCGCGCGAAACATGGTCGGCTGGTGCTTTTTCGATGCACGCGCCACAAGGCCCAAGTCACCCAGACTCTCGAAATCCTTCTTTATCCGCGCGACTTCGCGGCCTGTGCTCTGAGCAATGGCCTTGATCAAGAGCCCTTCGCCAATGCCCAGCTCGAGGCCTTCATAATCGGGGCACAAGCGATTGATGCACAAGTACACGGCATGCAAGAGATTGTCCCGCGCAGAAAGCAGTGGCTTGCTCTGGCTGCTCTCGTAGACGATCCGCATGAACAAATTCGTCACGAGCTCTAGGATCTCGAGGCGCTTGGTCGTAGCCTCGACGCGCGTAAACGTGTCAACCAGCACCGCATAAGGGATCGGCACGCCATCCGACTCTTTTCGCAGAGGCTCACTCGTCTTTTCTGCCGGCGCCTCTGTCTTTACGCGCTTGGCTTCGGGCTGGCCGCCAAAGAGCGCATCGAGTGTGGCCTGCCGACTCGCCATGACGAACGGCGACGCGCCTCACGGAGGACGCGCGTCGTTTGTATCACGTGATCCCACACGACACATCCCCTCCCTCCCAAGCCCTCTCCCACGTCTCTGGCCGCGGCGCATGCGGATTGAGGAGCTCGTCATCGACGGGTTCAAAAGTTACCCCGTGCGCACGCATGTTCGGGGATTCGATCCGAGCTTCAATGCCATCACTGGGCTCAACGGAAGTGGCAAGAGCAATATCCTGGATGCCATTTGCTTCGTGTTGGGTCTGACCAACCTGAGCTCGGTGCGGGCGTCCAATATGCAGGACCTAATCTACAAGCGTGGACAGGCTGGTGTCACGAAAGCGTCTGTGACGATCGTTTTCGATAACAGTGACAAGGAGCGCTCGCCCGTCGCGTTTGAAAACTATGCCACCATCACCGTGACGCGTCAGGTGGCGATGGGTGGCGCATCCAAGTACCTGATCAATGGCCACAAGGCGACGCAGCAAGCCGTGCAGAATCTATTCCAAAGCGTTCAGCTCAACATCAACAACCCCAACTTTTTGATCATGCAGGGTCGCATCACCAAGGTCTTGAACATGAAACCCGCCGAAATCCTGTCGATGATGGAGGAAGCCACGGGTACACGCATGTTTGAGGAGCGCAAGGAGCGCGCATTTCGGACGATGGCCAAGAAAGATCAAAAGGTTCGTGAAATCTCCGCGCTGCTCGAAGAAGAGATCCGGCCAAAACTTGACCGCCTACGGGAGGAAAAACGCGCGTTTCTTGAATACCAAAAAGCCACGTCCGAGCTTGAGCGCCTCGAGCGCCTGGCTAAGGCGCACGAATGGCAAACGCTGCACACACAGAGAGAGCAGTCGGGCCTCGAAGATACGCGGCAACGCATCCGCGACAAGCAGGCGGAGATGACTGCGTGGGCGCAGCACATTGAAAGCCTGGGCACGGAATTGGCAGCGTTAGAGCAAAAGCAGCGCGGCCAAAAAAGCACGGGGCCTGATGATAAGCAGCTGCATCACCAGCTGGTCGAGGCTACGGCGCAGCACGAATTCCGCCAAGCGGCGCAGGAAGAAGAGGCACGCCGCGTCGAGGCAGACACGCACGCTCTTGACGCGGCCAAAACTGCACTCGAGACGCAGGAAAAAGACCATGCCTCTCTTTCATCCTCATTTGCTGCATTTAAAGACGAATACGACAAGGAGAGTGCCTCTCTTGCTGAACAGGAATCCCTCTTACAGACCTTGCTGACAGGCGTCGGCACTCAAGATACCCAGGGCGGCTTCCAGGGCCAGCTGGCGAAGGCGCGTGAGAACGAGACAGCCGTCAAGTCAGAGCTACAGCAGATGCAAGTACGCATCGAGCACCTGGAGCGCGAGCTCCGCACCAAAGAACCACAGGCACAGCAGGAACGGCACGCGAGTCGCGCGCTTCATACCAAGCTGGAGCGGGCTCATCAGGCCACTGAGGCGGCGCAGGTGCAGCTCGATGCACATGCATGGGATGCTCGGCGCTTCGAGCAGCTACGCACACATCGCATGCAGCTCCAGGACGACATGGCGCGCCTCTCATCCGAGCGGCGTGCCTTAGAGGACCGCCTTCCATCGGCTCTGCAATTTACGTATGCGGATCCTTCGCCCGACTTTGATCGCAGCCGCGTCAAGGGCCTAGTAGCAAGTCTGGTGCAGCTTGATGCCGAGCGTGCAAAGTTCGCGACGGCCCTCGAAACATGTGCCGGTGGCCGACTGTACAGCGTCGTCGTCGAGGATGAGCATGTGGGCGCCCAGCTCCTAGCACACGGCCAGCTCAAGAAACGCGTCACGCTCATTCCCTTATCCAAGATCCAGCCGCACGTCGCGTCGTCGCAGCGTGTGCAGGCGGCCCAGAAACTTGCACCAGGCCATGTTGACTTGGCCCTCTCGCTCATTGGGTACGAAGACGAGGTGGCCAAGGCCCTCGAGTACGTCTTTGGCTCGACGCTTGTCTGCCGCGATGCTGCGACGGCCAAACGCGTCACATTTGACGCGGCCGTACGCATGAAGAGCGTCACGATGGACGGCGACGTCTATGACCCTGCAGGCACACTCTCGGGCGGCAGCGCCCCTTCGTCAGGGAGTCATAGTGTCCTCCTACGCATGCAAGATGTAGCGCGCAAAGCCGCCCAGTGGAATGAGGCGCGTGCTGCGTATGAAGCGACTCATGCAGAATGGGACGCACTGCAAGCACAGCACGCAGCGTATCAGGAGCTCGTATCGCACGTTGAACTCAAGGCGCATGAGGCGCGCCTTGTGCAGCAGCAGGTCGAGGGCGGCCGTGCCGCCATGCTCCAAGCCGAAATTGACACATGTCGTACGTCGCTAGACGAGTTGCGGTCTTCGATGGAGGTGGCTCAGGCACGTCTCAAAGAGGCCACGGCACGCACCGCCTCGATTGAGCGCGATATCACCGAGTTTGACACCGACAAGGAAGCCAAGGTCGGCCAGGTGCGTGCATCATGCAAGTCGATGAAAGCCGAGTTTGCCGAGCGAGCGAAAGAACTCAAGCAACGGCAAAGTGCGCTGCGCTCTTCGGAATTGGCGTGCCAACAGGCGCGCATAGAGGTGGAGCATGCACAGGAGCGACTCGATGAGGCGCATGCATCGCTGCAGCAAGCTGACGACGAGCTACAGGCCAGCTCGATGCATATGCATCATCTGCAAACGCGCGTAGCAGAAAGTGAGGCGGCGATGGCTGAAACTCGTGCTGCCATGGCAGCGTGTGACGACCAAGTCGCTGAGCTCCAAGCGGCCTTGCAAGCCAAAAAGGCTTCCGTGGCTGATGGTGAGCTGCAGCTCAAGCAGTGGCATCGCGAACTTGAGCAACTCGAGCATGTGCATGCCACGGCACAGCGCCACATTACGGCCCTCGAGACGGCTTTTCCATGGATCTTGGACGAATGCCACCTGTTTGGGCAGCCTGGCTCGGCGTACGAGTTTGCCAAGCACAACATGGACGACGTGCGTCGGCAGTGCAAGCGGCTTGGCGAGCAGCAGAGCGGACTTCGTCGGCGCATTAACCCGCGCGTCATGCATATGATCGACAATGTCGAGAAGAAGGACGCGAGTCTGCAGCATATGCTCTCGACGGTGCTACGTGACAAAAACAAGATCGAGCAAACTATCGAGGAGCTCGATCGGTACAAGCGCGATGCACTGCAGACGACGTTTGAGCAGGTGAATCGCGACTTTGGCGCTATTTTTGGCGAGTTGCTACCGGGCAACTATGCCATGCTCCAGCCGCCCGAGGGACAAGACGTGACGCAGGGCTTGGAAGTGCGCGTGCGGCTCGGTGCGACGTGGAAGCAGAGCCTTACGGAGCTGAGTGGCGGTCAGCGCTCGCTTATCGCTCTCAGTCTCATCATGTCGCTCTTGCAGTTCAACCCCGCGCCCATGTACATCCTGGACGAGGTCGATGCGGCTCTGGACCTGTCACACACACAGCACATCGGTCACTTGTTCAGCACGCGATTCAAGGGATCCCAATTCATCGTTGTTTCTCTAAAAGAGGGTCTATTTTCCAATGCAAACGTGCTCTTCCGCGCCCGTTTCCGTGATGGCACCAGTGTGGTGGAGCGCGTCTCGCACAAGACAGGCGCTGCTTCGGCGCCGCGTCGTACCACCGCCAGGTCCTAGAGCCACGTGGCTTCACGTGGCTTCATTCGGCTGGTTTGCAAATATATAGGCACTTAATTACATGACTCGCAGTTGCAACACAGTGTTGTTGAAAGTCGAACGCTTTCTTCTCACTGTTGATGCAAATGGTGTTCTCACCGCTCCTTTGTGATGCGATGCCTCTAGCATCCGCAGCGGCCACGTCAGAGGATCCGACATCACTCAAAGGACAGTCGAAACTCCAGTTTCAGGTACGTTTTCCGCTTCTTCTCATATCGCTCCCAGATATACACGCCCAAGGACCTTCCGCCGTTGTTGGCGTCCAAGCTGAGGTACTTTGAGACAGGCGCGCAACGCCAAAACAGCAAAGTGAAGTACGAAACTCAACCATCTCCGAATGGCGAGTATGTGCGTCACACCATCTCGGTGCACGACGCCGGTGCTGTGGAGTCTCTCATGGACCAGGCCTCTGGCGCCGTTGCCTCGCAGGACAGGACCACGTCGTCGTCCTTTATCAAGTCCGCCCTTCAAAATGTCGGTCAATCGACCTTCAACTTTGTGCTCGGCGGTTTTGCCGGTGCCACAGGCGCCGCGTTTGTGTATCCCATCGACTTAGTCAAGACCCGAATGCAGAACCAGCGCTCGAGTGTCGCAGGTGAAGTCATGTACCGCAACAGTCTCGACTGTGCACGCAAGGTGCTTCGTAATGAGGGCTTTCTCGGCTTCTACTCAGGTCTTCTTCCGCAGCTGCTGGGTGTGGCGCCTGAAAAAGCCATCAAGCTTACGATGAACGATCTTGTGCGTTCCTTAACCATGGACAAGGACGGCCATGTGTCACTCGGCGCTGAGATCCTCGCTGGTGGTGTGGCCGGTGGCTCCCAGGTCGTATTCACCAACCCGCTCGAGATTGTCAAGATCCGCCTGCAGGTCCAGGGTGAATCGCCGGATCCCAGCAAGGTCAAATCTGGCGCGATACATATCATCCGCAGCCTCGGCCTCATGGGTCTGTACCGCGGTGCGGGTGCCTGCTTGCTGCGTGACATTCCATTCAGCGCCATCTACTTCCCAGCGTATGCGCACCTGAAGCACGACTACTTCGGCGAGCGTCCCGACCACAGGCTGTCGTTCGGCGAGTTGATGGCCGCAGCATCCATCGCAGGTGTGCCAGCCGCGTTCCTGACGACGCCTGCCGATGTAATCAAGACGCGTTTGCAGGTCGAGGCACGCAAGGGCCAGGCGACGTACTCGGGCATTAGCGACTGCTTCGCCAAGATTCTTGCCAACGAGTCGCCAACAGCGTTCTTCAAGGGCTCTCTGGCTCGTGTGCTGCGTTCGAGTCCGCAGTTTGGTGCAACGCTCGTGGCGTACGAGTACCTCAAGAAGTTCATTCCGTCGCCATTCGAAACCAAAGACCAAACGATGACGTCCATTGTGAACCATGAAGACTTCCAGCAAGCGCAAGAAGCCCTATCGCTCTTTGCGGTCATCCACCGCGCCGCCCGCTCGTCATAGAACCACACACTTCATTAGTTGACACAAAGGTTCGTAACGACCAACCCATGATCATGATGCTCAGACACATTCGACGGATATATACGGAACTACACGGGGATATAACTACCTTAGAAGCCCATGCCGCCCATACCACCCATGCCGCCGCCCATACCGGGCATGGGAGCTGGCTTCTCCTCAGGGGCTTCCACAATGCAGCACTCGGACGTCGTGAGAAGCGAGGCAACACCCGAAGCGTCTTGCAGAGCCGTGCGCACGACCTTGAATGGGTCAAGCACACCCGCCGCAATCAGATCTTTGTATTCGCCCGTGCTGGCATCGTAGCCAAAGCCAAAGTCGCCAGGGTTCTCCATGAGCTTGCCGACCACGACCGAGCCTTCCTCACCAGCGTTCTCCACAATCTGGCGAGCAGGACGCGTCAGAGCGCTGCGCACAATCGACACACCCAGCTGTTGATCAAAGTTGGCCGTCGTGATCGAGTCAAGCGACTTGGCAGCCTTGAGCAGGGCGACACCACCACCAGGCACGATACCCTCTTCCACGGCAGCACGCGTCGCACACAAAGCGTCGTCGTAGCGGTCCTTCTTCTCGCCAACCTCAACTTCCGACGAGCCACCCACACGAATGACAGCCACACCGCCGCTCAGCTTAGCAAGGCGCTCTTGCAGCTTTGTGCGGTCGTACTCGGAAGTCGAGGGGTCATTCATGGCCGAGCGAATCTGCTCGCAGCGGGCCGTGATGGCATCCTTGCTACCCTCGCCATTCAAGAAGATAGTGTCCTCCTTTGTGATGGTGACACTGCCCGTCGTGCCAAGCATATCGGGCGAAGCGCGTTCAAGCTTCATGTCAAGGTCGTCTGAGAACACCTGACCACCCGTGAGAATGGCCAAGTCGCCGAGAATGCTCTTACGGTTGTCACCAAAGCCAGGGGCCTTGACAGCACACACCTGCAGCTGACCACGCAGCTTGTTCAGAATGCAGGCAGCCAGAGCCTCGCCGTCAATGTCCTCAGCAATGATCAAGAGGGGACGGCGCATGGTCACAGCGGCCTCGAGAGACGGAAGAATGTCCTGCAAAGCCGAGATCTTCTTTTCGCTCAAAAGCACAAGCGGCTTCTCAAACTCGGTCTTCTGCGTCTTGATGTCTGTGATAAAGTAGGGGGAAATGTAGCCACGGTCGAAGCGCATACCCTCCGTAATCTCAATCTCATCTTCAAGCGTCTTGCCTTCCTTGACCGTGATCACACCTTCCTTGCCCACCTTTTCCATAGCAGTGGCAATAAGCGAGCCAACGTGCTTGTCGCCGTTGGCCGAGATGGTCGCGACCTGCGCGATCTCCTCCGATGTCGTCACCTCGCGCTTGTTAGCCTCCAGGTACTTGATCACAGCGTCCACAGCGGCTTGGCTACCGCGGCGCAGGTCCATGGGGTTGCAGCCAGCAGCCACATTCTTCACACCTTCGGCGTAGATAGCGCGAGCCAGCACCGTGGCGGTCGTCGTGCCGTCACCAGCTACCTCATTGGTCTTGCTGGCCACGTCCTGCACGAGGCGAGCACCCAAGTTCTCGTACTTGTCCTTGAGTTCAATAGCACGTGCCACCGTCACACCGTCTTTCGTGATCTTGGGACCACCGAATGGTTGCTCGATGATCACATTGCGACCCTTGGGGCCTAGCGTCACACTCACAGCGTTAGCAAGGAGGTTCACACCCTTCAGGATGGCCGCACGACCATCGTTCGAAAACTTGACCTCCTTGTGGGCCAGAGCGGCTGCCGACGTCGACAGAGCACGCGAATTCAGCACACGCGGCATGCGCGAGGATGCCGCAGAAGCACGCAACATAGACATAGTTCGAAGGTAAAGAATAGGGACGGAGTGCGATGCGTGTGGCAGACTATATCAAGTGGTACAACCGCCCGAACGTTGTGCACGACGAAGCCGGAAGAAGCGCTTCGAAGGAAATTGCCACCGATGCTCGAGAAGCCGTTTGGCTCAGCCAGTCATCGAGCGTCTCCACAAGGCGGCCAGCAACGTGGAAGCACACCGAACCACATGGAAGTGGATTTCTTCGGCCGATTGTGGGGTAGACTCGAAGGTGCACTGCCAGAGGGGTGGATATATCGACAGGCGAACAGACGTCGTATCTCACACAAACGCATTATGGTACGTTCCGCCACCGTCGTCACAAATCTAACGCTCACAGTCGGCTGCTGCTTCTACGATCCGCAATATCAAGTCGGTGGTGCCTCTTCTCGATCGTGTGCTGGTCCAACGGTTTAAGCCGGAGACCAAGACGGCCACCGGCATTTTCCTGCCCTCGTCGTCGAGCTCGACGCCCATGCCTGAAGCTTCAGTTATCGCCGCTGGCCCCGGTGCTCCCAACAAGGACGGACAGGTGGTGCCCACTAGCGTGAAGCCCGGTGACAAGGTGCTGCTGCCATCTTGGGGCGGCAACCAAATTAAGGTGGGTGATGAAGAATACCTCTTGATCCGCGACTCGGAAATCCTGGCCAAAATCCAGGAGTAAGCATATTGATGGATTGTAGTACTGCATCTACGGGTATATCCTACACGTGTCATGTGCTTGTTTGTACGTAGATCATGTCTGTGCATCACACGGAAATGGGCTTGATTTTAAAGTGCATCGATATGAGACTAAACACCAGACACTGACGTAAGTCGATCAAATATACAGGTCGCACATACTTTGAGATCTTGTACCAAGTAGTACATCACACGCAGCCCTTCGGGGTCCTCGCTGTCCTGCACCTCGACAAGAGATCCAAGCTTGGCAGTTTCGAAAGAGATGTGTTCTTTACCCAGCCGGATCTCGAGTTCTTGTCGTCCCATCGCATTCCTTTTCGGCCATGTCGTGTCATCTTCCCTGCACGTGTCAGTCGTAGTAACGTACTTGAGAATTTCACTGCTTTCCACTATGGAACGCAGCTGATCTGTCATAAGTGGACTAATCCACACTACTGTGAGTGCGCCAAGACATACTCTCTTTGCGAATCAGCGAATCGTTACGGTAGTTGCTATTATTCGCATATCGCAAGCGCCCGCGGTCATACTCAAATTCGAGGAACTCGTGACCATGTCGACCTTTATGCCCCGTACTGTGCGTGTAAGAGAGAAACACGTACTAGTATCGCACGTAAAACTCCGACATGCCTCGATCAAACAGACTGGCGAACGCGGAGCCTGCGTTCAGCCTGCAGTCACTGTACGTCTGCTGACTAATATTACACTGGCGCGTGTTTTCCCCCTCGTACCTGAAAGACTTCGTGGCTCAGCTGGCATTCGAGCAACGCACACGCAACAGTTTAGAGAAGACTCAGCGGTCTTTTTGCGTCGCAAGCGAGAAAGCATTTGTCTCTTTATCCAAAAGTGACATGGGACGTCCGGATGTTGATGTCTCTTTGCGCAGGGCGGAGTCATTGGACCTACATGATCAGACCGGCACATGTGCTCTCGCGACGTCACACGTAGCGCGGAGCGAGTCAGGTGCTTCGGCATGTCGCGCGCGCCGGATGGCTTCTTTCGCAGAGAATGCGAGCTGGTCTCGTGATGCTCTGTCAATGAGCACGCCTTCCGACCCACCGACTCTGCTCCCTGACGCTTTGGCAGTGAATGCACTCGACTGCCCACCGCCCTACTCTATGGTGGCACAAGAATCCACTCATTGTCCTACATTATCTTCACGAGAGCCATTGGTGCGCTCGTCTTCTGAGCCCGAGATTTCCCATATCGACACGGATGCCGCATCAGTATCCTCGGGCGATCTGCTTCTTTCGGATGAAGACGAGGAATGCTTATATCATCGTCGCCGAAGGCGCACCTTCTCTCAACAGACGCTTCAGCAACATGATATGAATCGTATGAAATACAGGAACACAAAATCTCAGCCATCTTTCGTGGCAGCAGCAGCATCGTCCTCGGTCCACGGGGCACGTGAAAGTCTGTCAAGACACTATCGAGGGATCCTCTCCATGGTCCCGTCGTTCCTCGCTTCCGACTCACCCAAGTCCTCGGTGCCGCGTCCAACAGAGCAGGTTGAGCCTCTTGAACCATTGCCTCTTGGTTTCGAGCTGTTGCTGCACTCTTTGCGCCTATTTGCGGTGGTCCCTGGCTTGGTCGGTACCATTTCTTTGCTGCAACACTCATACCAGCAAGCCCTTAACTACCGATGGCTGCGCACCAATTTCATGTCGCTAACACCGAGTGCGATCGAATACTTCTTCTGCTCACTCTGGAGTATATGTACAGCCTTTCATGCTCTGTCGCTCATGACTATGCTTTTACGGCGCTGGCTTATTTATTACACATTAGTACCCTCGCTCATTCGCCTGATTACGTTCCAGTCGATTTGCTGGTCGCTCGTGCGCTGGGTCTTGTGGTGCTTTGGGCCTTCCCAGCCGGCTGCGAGCTGGATCGTGATATCGACATTTACGTCCTTTTTCGAGATCCTGGCTCGCTGGATCACGAGTAACATTACGGATGTGGACGTGCCGTCATCGAATGATGGTGCGTACTCGGACGTGAATGAGACGGGTGTCTCGGATGCCGAGGGACTGCATTCGGATCAGGAAGATCTGTACCAACTGCTGCACTCGCGGCCCTGGCGCCTGAGCCGCTCGGAGCGGTTCCGACTGTATCGTGAGGGTGGTGTGCGCGTGATTCGTGCCTTGACAGGTGCGCCCGATGATGGTGTCACGAGTGAATCGGACACTGAGTCGCCTGGCAAGCCGGAGGCGAATCAAGCGTCCTCGGTGCCAGACACACAGGCGTCAACTTCCTCGCCGCATACACTCTTCTCGCGTGTCGATATGGAGCGCTGGCATCGACAACTTGATGAGCGGCGACGGCAACGAAAGCAGCGGCGCCGGTATCGACCGCGTAGGCAAAAGACACGCATGTCGGCTTTTTTCCAAAATTATCGCGCGGCTCGGATCCATTCCCGCCGTGTCTTTCACTGGAACGTGGCTGTTTGGCGCAATGTTGTTCCCATCGGCATTTTGGGCTACGTCACTCTGTGGGTATTTCTCATTGAATTTACCATTACGCGCTTTCAGTCCAACTAGCCCTTTATTCATAATGGATACCCAATTTTCTCTACAAACCAGGCTGTTTCGGCCATGGACCCGAGTCGCTTATTTCACATGCTGGTCGTGATTCGTGAGCGTCGTCGTCATCGTCGTTATCGTTGCTATCCCTCCCGCATGTACATGCGCCGCCCAGGTGCTTGGGCCAGTTTTCCATATCGACCAACGCACGAATCTTGGGCATATAGTCGCTGTCGCAGATGTCAATCTTTTCGACAGTCTGCGTCGGGAGCCATCCTTTGATACATGACCACACCGTCGTAAAGAGCATGGGGGCATTGATGATCTGAACGCGCCCCGACAGCTCAGGGAAGTTGTTGTCGAGAATCCCGAGAAGCTCTTGCAGCTTGTTCTTCATAGACCAAAACGTGCTGAGGCCTAGTCCCTGCACATTCAGAATCATCAAGTTGTCGTCCACAGTGCGGCCTGTAGATGCTGTACATGCCAGGTAGCGCTCTCGAACGGCATGCTCCAATGTCACGGCAAAGTTCTGTACAATGCGATCGGCGGTCGTCACAGAAAACACCTTCTCTGTATCAAGACCCGACAGGTCTTGGATGAAGATCGGGCGACCCAAGCGGTCGGTCTTGTGAAAATACATACGCCACCCATAGCGGGCGACTTGGGCGCGCTCGGTAAAGGAGAACTCCTCGTACAGGCGGTCCATGTCAATTTTCTTGCGCCACTCTTCTGTGCGCACATACATGTCCATCGCAGCTTTTTTGTCAAAATTACGTGCACGCAGGAAGCGGAGGAGCTGTGTCGTTTGGTATGGGGGCGCATTCTCTAGCGAGATAATCTTGTTCTCAACAAGCTCTTTGGTGAATGCATCAAGAATCTGCTGCTGCTGCTCCGTCAAGTTGCCCTCATGCCCCTGTGCCACCGATGGTGCCGGCTTGGACGCGTCGACACATCGCGCTGACGGCCGTCGCGAGCTTCTATTGTTCACGGGCGATGGGCCAGGGGGCGACTTGAAAAAGGCACCACCAAATATAGCGGGAAGACTCCGACGCGTCAAGGGCGGCGCAGGACTGGGAATGTCAGATGGCTTGGGCGTTTTCGCAGAGCCCGCATTCTCTTCGCCTTTGCCGGAATCTTCGGGCGTGCGCTGTGCTTGGGACATCCAGAGGGGACAAGGGCCAAGATGCACGGTCCGCCCACGCCGCGGAACGTCCGTATTCTCAAGTATCACGTGCATGTTGGCTGTGTTCTTGCCTCAGCCACACGCTTGGCTTTGACCTGGTGGAGGAGCGTGGCTCGCTGCGCTGCTCCACGTTCTCTTGGTGCTGCGCGAGTCGATGCAGCATGCAGATACGCGCCGCGCCCAGGGATTGCCACTCGAAGTAGTGTTCCGTGTTGTATGGCAGCTTCATATGCCTGCAGCCGATGGCGATGCGACCAGCATCCAGACGCTGGTGCGTCTGAGTGCCGTGTCGCACGTCGTGCGACATTGGGCGCTGCACGCGCTGTATGATACCCTCTATTTGCCCCGGCACGTACGAGATTTCCGTAAATGGTATGCACGCATGCGTGCGGCCAAGCCACCCTTTCCGTGCGTTGGCTATGTTCGCGCACTCTTTGTTGGAATGGACGATATCACGCGGCTTACCCAGAGCTCAGCGGGCTGGGAGGCAGAGCTGCTCCGACTTCTACACTACTGCGGCTCAACCATCGAGCATCTCTCGCTGTGGCAGACCGAGTCGCGAGCTCTTCTACGCGACGCCGCCCAGGTGAGTGGCTCTCATGCACGCGCCGCATGGGCCGTGGGAGAACACATTCTCGACGATACCCCCGAGGAGCTTGAGCGCGACGAGCCTGACGACATGCCGCAGTGGCTTCGTGACGAACTCGCTCAGCTGCCAGCCGAGCACGTCGCCCGGCAGCACATGGCGCATTTTCCCTTCGTCCCACGCGCCCCACCCAAGCCGCCATCCTGGCTAGCACGACCCAAGCCGCGCTTGTGCACGCCGCGTTTCTTAAGCTTGGTGCTCTACTATCCCTTTTTCGAGAATGAGCGTCCCGACTTGTTTGCCCGCATGGTCCTTTGGTCGCGTGTGGAGGAACTGGATGTATACCTGTCCATGGAACCACGAAAATCGCTGCATCTGCTCGCATGCCTTGTCCATACGCCGACATGGCGCCTGCGTGTGTCGAGTGCACACGCAACACTGGCCATCGAAACGCAGAACGCCGCATGGCCGAATGCCTGTGGTATTCTTGCGGCACTCCTCCGCCATGCCCACCTCGAAGAAGCTCTCCTGAACGAGATGCGTGGCCATGGCGTTGCCAACGCGGACCTCTTTGAGAATGCATGTTTCCGTGAGTTGGGAGGCTTGCGGAACGTCCGCCTCAACCTCACGCAAAAGAACCAGGCTGTGTGGGGCAAGCTTCGGCACCGGCTGTGGGACTTTCGTGAGCGTGCCCAGTTTCGTAGACAAGGTGCGTGGTCCGAGCTACTACGGCCTACATAAGCGAACTAGCGATCTGGCTCAATGCCGCGCCCTGTTCAGGGTAGTCGCGGATAAACTGGAGCTGCGCTCGCGATGCATATTCGTAGGTGATGGCGTTGACCAACTCGGGCTCCGTGCGTGCAATGTCGGCCGACTTGCGGAAGTACTCAATGGCCTCCGGGATCTTGCTCTGCTGCAGGCTCAGCTGAGCAAGCGTGGCGATCGCCACGTCGCAGTCAGGGTCGATGCGCAGAGCGTCTCGGCACAGCTGCTCCGCACCTGACAAGTCCTGCTTCCACTGGAAGAGCACGAGGGCCTTGTTGATCATCGGCAGAACATTCTTGCCCTTCGGCTTGGCCTGCTCCAGGGCAATACTCTTGTCAAAGTTGGTGACCGCATCCTCGTGGCGCTGCTGGTCCAGCATGAGCTCACCAAAGTAGTTGTACGACTCGGACGAGTCAGAGAACTTCTTCAGGATACGGCAAAACTCGGCTGTGCTGCGCGCGATATTGCCGAGCTTGTAGCTCGCCACGGCATGCTGCACCTGCGAAAAGATAAACGTATCGTCCAGCGACGTGGATTTGCTGTAGTCGCTCATGGCCGCCTCAAACTCACCCAGGATGAAGTGCACCTGGCCGCGGTGATAGTAAATGTCAGGGTCGTCCGCGTTGAGCGCCACGGCACGGTCAAAGTCGGCCATGGCCGCGTCCTTGTCGCCCAGCTCGACGTGCACGCTCGCCTTCTTGACCCAGGTCTGCACGTTCTCGGGACACAGCTCTATGCTGCGGTCCAGATCCTCCAGCGCACGCTTGGCTTCGCCCATCACAAACATGTACGTGCCGTGCATGTTGAGGGCGGCCGCTTCGAGCTCCTTGGTCGACAGTCCTTGCTGCAGTGCTTCCTGGAAGAACGACAGCGAGTGTGCATAATCCTGCGCCTCGAGTGCCTCAAACGCACGCTTCAGCGTCTGGTCACCCTGTGGTGCATCATCGCCAATACTGGGCGCGGGCTTAGGGCGGAAAGCATCCAGATACGCCTTGACAAACGTAGGGCTCGGCAGACGCGGCTCACGCTTGCTTAGAATCATCTTGGCCTTGCCTGACGCCAGCTTCCTCAACACACGCTCGACACTCGCGGTCGCATTGACATCGCGGAACTGGCCGAGGATCGCCACGGCCGTAAAGTCGGACAGACTCTGCTCGAGACGCTCACGAGCACGGTCGCCCTCGGCGCCGTTGGCAGCGCTCTTTTCACCAAGCTGCTCGGTCGCCACGGCACGGCGATTGAGTGCCTTGATGTACGTTGGCTCGAGCTTGAGCGCTTCGTTGCAGTCGTTGATCACCTTGTCAGGCTGTCCGAGGTTGGCGTAGCACGCTGCACGGTTACTGTAAAACACGGCCGAGGGCATAAGAGACAGTGCCTTGGTATAATGCTGAATGGCCTCTTCATGCTTCTTGTCCGAGTACGCCTTATTGCCCAGGCCCTTGAGGTATTGCGCCACAGACTCTTTGCGCTCCTGCGGCAGACGAGCCAGCTCAGCTTCGCTTAAGCGGGCGAGATGTTCATCACCAGCATCGTCGAGGATCGGTCCCTCCGTCGAGGACTTGCTCGACTTTTTCGCCTTCTTCGCGCGCTTCTTCTTGGCAGCGCTACTGCTACTCTTGCCGCTCGAAGAGGCCGCCGAAGAGTCGGGCGCCGACGCTCTCGTCACTGATGCCGAGCTCGTGAGGAAATACAGACCCGCAGCGCTTGCTACCGTTACCGTGGCAGCAAGCGCTACGGCAGCGAAGCGGTTGTCTTGCACCCACCGCGCCACACGGTTCGCCGTCGCATTCGATGCCATCGTGGATTGGGTCCAACCGTGCGGCGCCTAAGGTGGCGCCAGCTCAGAATCAAAAAGTCACGTGTGCATCGGCCACTCGGGCGGCGCCACTCAGGCGCTAGGCGAGTGAGCCTCGATCATGTCGGAGGAGACAGTGCCCAAGCCAGAGGTGGCCCCTGAGCAGCTGAATATCAAGGTGAAAGATGCTGAGGGTAACGAGGTATTTTTCAAAGTCAAGCGCACGACCAAGCTCGCGAAGCTGAAGCGCGCGTACGCCGAGCGTATGGGCAAGCCAGAGAATAGCGTCCGCTTCATTTTTGATGGTCAGCGCGTGGGCGACGAGGACACAGCCGAGTCGGTATGTATCATGATTCTGACCTTAGCTCGATATGAATGACCAAGACGAAATTGATGCCATGATCGAGCAGCTTGGCGGCTCTGCCTAACTCGTGCTCCTACGTACCTAGAAAATCTGCGATAATACTTGCTCCATGTCTTGCTTACGTTCGCCGTGACCTCCTTCCTGGCCCTGTGCGCGCTGATCACGCACGTCTCGGTATATGGGTGTACGCTGCTGGAAAATGCGCGCCGGTGCACTAGGTACCTCGTCACTGGCCTCCCGCTTGCGCTGGCGCCGAGAGCGTTCGACTTTTCGCAAATAGTCGCGCTGCTCGTGAGCGGACTGTGACAACTCCATACGTAGCCGCGCCGCATGCGACGCACGCTCGTGAGTCATTTGTTCCATGAGCATGGGCCATCGGAATCCCTTCAGATACTTCATCGTCCATATATCGTCTTTCCAGCGATTGATCACACTCGCACTGGAAGACCGCCGTGATGAGTGCGCAGCACCACCCAGTGCGCCGATCGGCTGGGCATTCAGCATCTCGGCTGTCGTCTTCGCCACGCGTTTCGACAGGAACTCGATCCAGCCTTCACTATAGCGCGACGTGCTTTTCTTGGAGGCCACATGTTGAGGCTGCAAATAGATCCGCCCGACCTCGCCAAACTGCGAGAAGATATGCCGCACCTTGGCAGGTGTCATGCCAGGCGGAATCCGACTTAGGTAGATTATGCCGCGCTTTTGCTGCTTTTTTTTGTACGCTTCAAGCTCCTCTGTCGAAAGAACAGGAATAGGCCGGTCTTGTGGAAGATCTTCCTTAACGTCCTCCTGGGCGTCCCATGACGTCGTGTCGAAGCGCGCATCGGACGCCGAGGCAGCCGATGCCTCCTGACTCATGGCAGGTATCGTGGGGGAGGAAGGATGCCACGTGATGCCATTTTTTTCTTGCCACCCCCTCGCGGCCCTCGTTGTGGCTCTGGACGACGACCTACGACCGTCATGGCGCCCCTATCATTTTACGACGAAGTCGAGCTAGAGGATATGGAGTATGATGAGAACAACCAATTGTTCCATTATCCATGCCCATGTGGCGACCGTTTTGAAATCTCGATTGCACAGCTTCGAGCAGAGGAAGATGTCGCGCGGTGTCCGAGCTGCACGCTCCTGATTCGTGTGATCTATGACCCGCTCGATTTCATGGACAGTGATGGTGCGAATCCACCTGCTGTCTCGCCGATGGTGTCGGCTGCTGCGTAATGACTTCATATCAGGCTGTTCTACAGCATCTAGAGATACTCGCTACGCAGGTGCATAGCCCGGTGGATTCGTGCCTGGCGCATGCTGCGATGCCTTGGCACGCGCGATGGTGTTCGCGCCACTTTGGGCACGTTTTTCCGATACCGTGTGCTGCAAGGAGGCCGTATCGTTGAACTCGTCCGACCCGCGCGCCGAACGTGCCTTGGACGCCGACATCGTCGACTGGCTCTTGGGCAGGATCACATCCTCCACACTAAAGCTGGGACGCGAGAAGCCCGCGAGTTTCGGCGGCTCTGTAGCCGACGGCGACTTGGCCACGCTGCCCGCGACGGATGTTGGCTCGTAGAGCGGTGCCGACTCGCGCCATACTGTGTGAGAGCGCGCTGATGACTGTTGCGCTGCTAGGTGACTTGTGCTCAGGTTCCGCGATACTGGCTCCGTAGATACCAATCGGATCCGGGATGTTGGTACCGCCGATGAAGCTTCGTCCGACTTGCTACCCGTGTAGGAGAGTGATACGGGCGCAGGTTGCGAGGCTGGCATACTAGGCGTTGTGTCATTCGTAGTGGCTTCCCCGCCCTTGGAGGCCGTCTCTTCCCTCTCCGTGGACTCGACGGTGCGTGGCGCCTCCTGGCCGATGGTCATGGGCGTCTCCGCGTCGTTGACGAGCGGCTCAGCGGCTCGCTGCTCCCCACGTGCTTCCTCAGTCGTGTGCAGAGGCTCAGACTCGGCATGTCGCAACACGGGCTCGTCAGGTGCCTTGTCAAAGAGCACATCCGCGGGTCTCTCCACCATGCCAGGCTGTGGTTCTTGGCGAGTCTCGGTCGGCTCAGCTGGGGCCTGATGGAGGAGCTCCTGGGAGGGGAGCTGTGCCTCGTGCGTCGATGTGGAAGCCCCAACAGATTCGACGGTCGCTGGCCCTTCGCGGGAGGCCCACGAGCGATGCATGTCGCTGTGGCGCGTGAATGGATTCCTTGAGGCAGGCATGGGCATCACAGGCTCAGTGGCTTTGAGCGCATACTGTGGTGGCGGCTCATCGGCATCCTGGAACGCGGCATGAGTCGATTCAGTGATGGCCGCGTCATCGGTCGCTTGCAAGTACATGGCGCCAAGTGCATCGTGGCGCAGAATCGGCTCTTCGGCTGAGAAGCCGAGAGGCTCAGGGTCCGCAGGTGCTTGGGCATCAGCGTCCGTCTCTTCGGCAATGTCTCCTAGCACGTATTCGTCGCCAGCGCGGTCCGTCCTGGGCTGTGGCGCGCTCAGTTCAGCAGATGGAAGAGGCGGGGTCTCCAGCTGGCTGTGTGCATCGTCAAACATGTCGGGACTGTCTGGCGATGTCAGGTGCGAGGCCACAGAGCTGCTGGGCCGCCCGGAGGCAACGGGTGACATGGTCCATGACATCGCAGGCTCTGCGTCGCGAGGACCGGTACGGCTCGGCCGGCGCGTTACAGAAGACGCCCATGGGTTGGGCATGGATGAAGCAGGGCTTGTGTGGGACGTCGCGAATGAAGCGGGCTCGACGATGGGAGGCGACGACATGGCGCCAGGCACAGCAGGTGGCAGCTTGGCAGACGCACTAGGCGGGGCCTGCGCGGCATAGTCGATGTGAGCGACACTGGGTTCCTGCACGACAGGAGGCTCCCGCGTGACGGGAGTCACTTGCGCGACCAGAGGCTTATGAAGCACGGGTGTTGGTGCGTCACGAGGCTCGTGCGTCTCGAAAAGATCCGAGGTCTCCTGGAGCTCATCGACGACGGCGTCCTGCAGCGGCACAGTAGGCACGTCCTTGTGTGTGAGCGATGGAGCCTGCTGTGCATCGGGCGGGTTAGACGTCGGTTCATCCGGCTGGTTCTCTCGCGCATCAGCTTCGAGTGCGTCGGCGGAAGTGGCATCCATCGTAGCCATCTGCTCAGGCGTGATAGCAGGTGTCTGCTTGCGTGGGATCACCATCGTCGCCGGGCGCCGTCCCTCGGACGACCGCTGCATATCCGGCGATGGCACCACAGGCGAGCTGTGTCGAGAGCGCGGCTGAGAAAATGGGCCATGATCGACCACCGACGGCGAGTACGTCGAGATGGGCTCAGACGGCGCCAGTGCGTCGGTGGGCGGCGAGGAAGCGGGGGGCGCTGTCGCCAGAGGCGGTGCGTCTCCGCGAATGGGTGGCTGTTCGGCCGCCGAGGACGTGCGTGTCTCGTCCTGCGAAGAGGGACGCATACCACGCATGCTCTTTCGTCCACGCAAGATCCACTGCGACGAGCGCTTGCGGATAGTATGGGCCAGGCCAGGCTTGTCCTGGGGTGGACTGGCCCTACCGTCGAGTGGTGGCGAGTGGAAGATGGGACTCCAGAGTGTGCGCGGACTCGTGCCGTCCTGATGATGGCGTGGCGAGCCCATGGACGAGAGGATGCGACGCAGCTTGCCCATCTTGGGCCGATCACCGGGTGGGGCCTCGGATGCGGGGGCCTTGGGTGCAGGCCGCGAGGGAAGCTCGGCCCGCTTGGGTGGTGTCGGCGGAGGGCGCTCATTCTGCCAAGGAGCGCCTGGCGGGGGCTCAGACGCCTGTCGTGCCTGGGAGCCATGGACCGGCGTGGGAGTCGGATGCTCCGCAAGGCCGGCCTGACGATGCGCCTCGCCTTCACGAGAGCCCCGGCCGCGTTCATAGGTGGCTGGCTCGGGCTGCGCGGGTGCCTGCCCGCCTGTGTGACTTGCCCAAGCAGCGCCTGCCTCGCCATGCTCTGGCGGCTGGGACGCTTCGATGGTGCCTGCCTCGTCATACTCTGGCGGCTGAGGCGCCTCGACAGCGCCTGCCTCGTCTCGCTGCGGCGCCTGGGGTGCTGGAAACGACGTGGGCACAGCGTCCGTGTCGGATGTGAAATGAAACTCGACCGAGACGGTCGACTCAGGCGCCTGACCAGCACGCACCATGCGGAACTGATTGAGCTTGCGCAGCATGGGAATCGAGTGCCGACGTGTGCGGCCCATTTGATCGAGCGTATCGCGGTACGACTGCGGGACGACTTCTTCAAGCACGTACCACGCGGGGCTGTCCCTAGTCAGCTGCAGCACAGCAAACGACGCATCGCGGTGCACACGCTCGTCGCGGTTGCTCCAGCCATTGCCAACGAGGTAGTCGGCCCACACCTCGGGGAAGAGCTCGTCCATGACCGTGTCGGCCAACAGCGGCTCGGTCGTGTACGGGAACGGAAGCTCTTCGCCCTGGAAGACGTGCGAGCTACTGCGGGGCATGCCGCCTTCATGCTGGACGAGTACCGGCGCTTGCCCCGAAGGCTCATCGAGACGCATCACCCAGTCCCACTGCGTGTTGTCGTCGGCATTCTGGTGGAAGCCGCGCTCTTCAAACTGGAACCACGGCACACTCTCGGGGCGCTGCAGGCGCTGCCGGCGATCGCTCTCGCGCAGATCAAAAGAAAGGAACGTCGTGTCGAGGTCATCAAAGCCGTCGAACGAGAACTCATTCCACCGCTGCATGAGCGTCGACACATAGCTGTCCGCGAGCTCTGTAGGCACCTCGGTCCGCGGTCGCCGCGCACGGTATGGCACGATATTCAGCATCTTGCACGTGTCGTGCGCAAAGTCGAAGCCCTCCAGAACATCAGGCCATGCACGGCGATCCATGAGGTCATGCGAGTACTCACGGACGTGGTGCGCCACATACGTCGCAGGCACCGTTCGAACGGCACCCGACGCCGCATCAAGATCAGGTGACAGCATGCGTGGGTAGTCGTCCACCAAACGCAGAAGACGGCGGGGCAGATACGTCCTGGCCTTGGCCATCGAGACGTGGTACCGCATGAATGCCAGCAAAATGTGCTCCGTCGCATTCGACGCGCGCACAAAGGCCGCATACGTTTCGGCAAAGCTAGCGTCCTCAGGCGCGCCAAACAGCAGCATGCCAAAGTACCGACCGACCTTGCTGGGCGTCATATGGTTCTGGGCGCTGTGCGTCGCCACAAGCGCCAAAAAGTCCATGACCGCGTCCAGCAGACGCGCCGTACGCTTCTCCAGGCGCTGGATCAGCAAGAGGTACGACAGCGTCGAGAACCCATCCTTGCCTTCCTGCGCCCGCCAGCTGGTATACGTCATCCACGGCACAAAGCCATGCTCCTGGCGCATAACGAGCGTTTCACTACCCGATCGCACGGCCGTCACCGTGCCGATGCGAGCCAAGACCCACTTGAGCAGCGCCACGAGGCTGAGCACATGGGCAAACTGCAGCTCCTCATCAAAGGCTTTGTCGGCCTCGGCGGTCGGAGAGCGCAACGTCGCGACCACGGCGCGGATCAGACGCCGCGTCTCGGACGCAGACAGGTCTACGGCCATCGAGCTCAGAAGCTGCGGCTCATCCACACCCAGCGCACGAATCCGTGCCGTGATCCGCATCACATACGCCGTCGCGACCTCCATGTCCAGCAACTCGTCCCATGCCTCACCCGTGTAGCCATACACCACTGAAGAATGCCGAAGCGGCTCAGGCAAGAAGCGCCCTGGAGCACCGCGGTCAGGCACCGCTGCCGCACTGCCGAACGTCGGAGGAGGCTCCGCGGATGCAGGGGCTTCAGCGCGGGGCTCAGACGCTGGGATGCGGGGTTCGGGCGCAGGCTCCTTCGTAGAAACGTCGCGATGCTCAGATGGCTCGCGCGTCAACGTCTGACGAGCTTCGGTCTCAGGCGACGTGATCGTCACGGGTGGTAAAGAACGCGTCACTGTCGTGGTCGGGTACCCTAGTGGCGGCGAGTTCCCAGACACATACGCACCTTTCACAGCGGGCGCAGCGCCATGCGGCGTTGAGCGAGACGTACGCGAAGTGCGCGAAATACTGGCTGTCCGAGGCACAGATGCTGGCGGCACCACCTTGGCAGGCGCTTCAGGGCGCGGGAGCTCTACTGCCTCCTCCTTGAGCGAGCGCGGGCCGTGACGAGTGGCATCCGAAGCAGACGTCTCCGTCTGCGAAGGACGCGCATAGTCGGAAAGCTCGATCGGAATCGAGCGTTGCGTCGCCTGTGTAGGGGCCTCGGCCATAGACAGAGTCGAGGTCATCGCCTCGTCCCGCACGGGTTCCACAGGCTGTTGACGAGCCGGCGTCGCCGATGAAATGATCCGCACATGGGACGTACTCTGCACTATATCTTCGCGCCTGGAAAACGATGGCGGTCGGGCCTCCGATGCAGGAAGCGGTGCATGCACGTCCCAATGCATGACATCGTTCAGCACAGCACTCACGTTAGGCTCGTCGGACACGCCATGAGGGGCCTCATTGGCACGTTCCTGCTCGGGCGATATGTACAGACCCAGGCCTGATGAGGGCTGAACAGGAAGCGTCGACTTGGCCGGCATCGATGCGTGCGTCGTCTGTGCAGCCGGCTCGGTGTCAGCGTCGCGCGCCTCTGGCGAGGACAGAGATGCAGGGCTCATCGAGGCCGAGCTGCTTCGCCCATGCTTGGCGATCCACTTGAGGGCCGGTGATCCGGACGTATACAGCCGCTGGCCGCTACGCCCTGAGCTGGTCGACCCTGGCGTCGCACTCGGCATTTGGCGAAACACCAAGACCCACCATATGCGATTCGACCTCGTTTTCTAATGCCAGGGCCGCGTGCATCACCGAGTCCAGCGCGGCGAGTCAGAGCCAATCAAAAAACGTATATGCAGCAAAGGCTGCGCCCGTCACATGCTTCCACAGCTCGGTGGTGTTGGTCTACACAGCCGCACCCACCACGTGTCTATCTAATACAACGCTACGCGGCACGGCCGCCGTGGGCGTTGCAGGGCGTCGCGTACTGCGCGTTGGCCCAGCAGCGTCAGCAAGGCACTGCATGTTTCTGGCGTTTCGAGCACGGTCCGCTGCTTGGCGTCCCGCCAGGTGTAGTCAATGACGAGGGCCTGTGTTTGTTCGAGGCGCAGCGAGCCACGCTCCACAAGACTCTGTAGACGCTGCGGCGTGCCGACACACAACGGCGCGACGTGTGCACGTAGCCATGCATCCTGCTCCTCGACCTTGAAATGGCGTGCGAAGAGCTTGCCAACATGGGTCGCTTTCGGGTTCGGCAGAAGGACTCGCAAGACACGCGCGGTATCGGCGGCGCGCTGCGCATTGCCCGCCACCACAAGGACGTGCGGTGCACCGCACTCGCTGGAGAGTGTGTCGGGTAGTGGAAAAAAGTGCCGCACAAACGCAGGCATGTGCTCGAGCGTACGTTCCTGCTCAAACATGTACGTCTCGGCCATGCTTGCGGCAGGTACACCGGTCTCTTGAAGCTCGAGATCGCTCAGCTTTGGAAACGCTTTGCGTTGCATCGTGCGCAAAAAGTCTGCTTGGATGTCGGACGGCTGCTGCGCCACCGTCAGCGCCGCTTCGGACTGCTCCTGTCGCACCGCCGCCCTTTTCCGGCGCTGCGTTTTGGCATGCTCGCGACGCTTGCGCTTTTTCTGCGTGGCTGGGTCTACAGCATCTGGTATCGCGGGTGCTTGTTCATCGTCTGACTGGGCGATTAGTTGCTCGTCCAGCAAGAGCCCGTCGTCCAAGTCGTCGCCCATGAGGCGCTTGGATCAGGCGGCGGCACTTTTTTATGGCTTACGTCATCGGTTCAGCGCGCCCCTCCATCGCCCTCCTGGCACGACGCGATCCGACGCTTCCTTGTCTCCTAGCGCCATGGTCCGGCGAAGCGCATCGAGCAAGTTTCCCATTGCGCGCATCAAGCGCATCATGCAGGCGGACGAAGATGTAGGCAAGGTCGCTCAAGCCACGCCTGTGGTCATTTGTACGTGTGGACGACTGACTTGGCAGCCAAAGCGCTCGAGCTGTTTATTCAGGACATTGTCGAGACAGCGGTCGAGCAGACGCGAAAGACCGGCGGCAAGCGTGTCGCGCCGTATCATTTGTACGTAGGCAGAGCTAACCTCAGGAAACGCGCCGCTCTCATGACTGAGACGTTTGACTTTTTACGCGACATACTTGAGAAGGTGCCAGATCCGCTCGAGTCCGCCACGCCCCGTGGTACGAAGCGGCGCAAAACAGCGAAAGCCACGTCGGAGGAGGATCCCGTGCCGGTCAAGGTGCCCAAGCCTGAAGAAGACGCGCCCACCGCGCCAGAGGACGACGAGGAAGAACATGTGCCCGTGTCCAAGTATGATCCCGTACACGATGCATGCGTCGCCGTGCCTAAACCAGAGCAGGAGGACGAACAGGAACACGCGCAAGGAGCCGAGCAGGAAACCAAGCAGGAAACCAAGCAGGAACCCGAGCAAGAAACCGAGCAGGTACCCAAGCAGGAACCCGACCAGGAACCCGACCAGGAACCCAAACAGGAAACCAAGCAGGAAGAGAAGGACCTCGAATAACCTGTACTATAGACGACATAGCACGCCACTGCGCTCTGCCCCCATGGGCCTGCCTGCTTGCCAGAGCTGGGCACGGGTGGCGTGCTGCGAGAGCTTACAAATGCTGACTAATATTTTGGAGCCCGTCGAACGGGGTCGCTGAAGTCGCATTTTTTTTTTGTCAGTGGCGCCAGCAAAAATCCGTGCTGGCCTTTTTTTGCGCTTCACCACTGACTGTGTAGGCGGCGGTTGGCGAACGACATTCGTGACACGTCCGTTGACGACGACGTTTGTGACGTGCATCCAACAAGGAACATGTCCCGCGAAAGTATGTCGGTATCAGGTCAGACTCCGACGGCGCCTACGGGCATTTCGCCCTCGCTGCGGAATGCCTTAGCCGACAGTGTGCCCTCCCGTGCTCCATCGCCTGCTCCACCTGTGACACTAGCTCCTGTGGGTCATGAACATGCGCCCAGGATGGTGCTGGAGCTTGCGGACAAGACCGAGCTCCAGGGCATCAGCTTCGGTGCCGAGGGCAAGAGCGTCTCGGGTGAATGTGTGTTCCAGACAGGTATGGTGGGCTATGTCGAGTCGCTGACGGACCCGTCGTACGAGGGACAGATTCTCGTGCTGACGTATCCGCTCGTTGGCAACTATGGTGTGCCTGCGCGCCCTGCCTCGGACGATGAAATGCCGAAGCTCAAGGCGCCGTTTGAGTCCTCGCGGATCCATGTGGCAGCGCTCGTGGTCGCCTATTACAGCCACGACTTTAGCCACTATCTTGCGGCTTCAGGCCTGAGCGACTGGCTCAAGGAGCAGGGCATCCCTGCCGTCTACGGCATCGACACGCGCGCGCTGACGAAGCGCATCCGTACGAAGGGAAGCATGCTCGGTCGGCTGCTCGCCCTGCAGCCGCATGCCCCTATGGATGAGATCAACTGGCGCCAGCGCATCATCGAAGTGCCATGGCACGATCCGAACAGCGAAAACCTTGTGGCGCGTGTGTCGCGCAAGACGCCGATGCTCTTTACGCCACAGGACACGCAGCCCGCCGGTCTGCGCGAGGCGAACGAGCCGACGCTCATGCATGCCAGCGGCCGTCCGATCCGGATCATGGCGCTGGATCTCGGCATGAAGCGGAACCAAATTCGGTGCTTTACGTCACGTGGTGTGGAACTCAAAGTTGTGCCTTTTGACCATGATATCCTGTCGGAGACCGAGCCGTATGACGGTCTGTTCCTCTCGAATGGTCCTGGTGATCCCACGCACTGCATGTCGACGGTCGAGCGCGTCCGTGCGCTGATCTCGCGGAAGACGGATGTGATCCCCGTGTTTGGTATCTGTCTTGGTCACCAGATCCTGGCCCTGGCTGCCGGCGCGCGCACAACCAAGATGAAGTACGGCAATCGTGGCCAGAACATTCCCTGCTCGGACCAGCTTTCGGGTCGCTGTTATATCACGTCGCAGAACCACGGCTATGCTGTTGATGCAACGTCTCTGCCGGCCGACTGGGCTGAGCTGTTTGTGAATGCGAATGACCACAGCAACGAGGGTATCTACTGCCAGACGGCGCCGTTCTTCAGTGTGCAGTTCCATCCAGAAAGCACGCCGGGTCCACGCGACACCGAGTTCCTGTTCGATGTGTTTGTGCGCTCGGTGGTGGACCACGCCGCGATTCGGGGTTCTCAGACGGCTGGCCCTGTGGCGTTCCCCGGCGGTCGTCGCGAGGACCACGAGGCGCGCTTCCAGCGTCTGCGTCCCAAAAAGGTGCTGGTGCTGGGCAGTGGTGGTCTGAGTATCGGCCAGGCGGGTGAGTTTGACTACAGTGGCTCGCAGGCGATCAAGGCCCTCAAGGAGGAGGGCATTTACACGGTGCTGATCAATCCGAACATTGCAACGATCCAGACGTCGACGGGTCTTGCCGACAAGGTGTACTTTTTGCCCGTGACGCCTGAGTTTGTGCTCAAAGTACTGCAGCACGAGCGTCCGGATGGTATTTATTGCACGTTCGGTGGTCAGACGGCCCTGAACGTCGGTATCCAGCTGAAAGACGAGTTTGAGAAGCTGGGCGTCAGGAACCTCGGTACACCGATCGAGACGATTCTCAAGACCGAGGACCGCGACCTGTTTGCCCAGGCGATGGAAGAGATCAACGAGCACTGTGCACCGAGTGCGAGTGCGAACAACTGGGACGAGGCGCTGCAGGCTGCGCGCTCGATCGGTTTCCCGGTGATTGTGCGTGCGGCCTTTGCCCTCGGTGGTCTGGGCTCGGGCTTTGCGAAGGACGAGGACGAGCTGCGCCAACTGTGCAACACGGCCTTTGCTAACAGCCCGCAGGTGCTGGTCGAGAAGAGTATGCGCGGCTGGAAGGAGATTGAGTATGAGGTCGTGCGTGACTGCCGCGACAATTGCATCACGGTGTGCAATATGGAGAACTTGGACCCGCTGGGTGTGCACACGGGCGACTCGATTGTCGTGGCGCCGAGCCAGACGCTGTCTGACGAAGACTTTCACATGCTGCGCACGACGGCTGTGAATGTGATCCGCCACCTCGGTGTGGTCGGTGAGTGCAACATTCAGTACGCACTGAACCCGCACTCGCGTGAATACTGCATCATTGAGGTGAATGCGCGTCTGTCGCGCTCGTCGGCGCTAGCGTCCAAGGCGACGGGCTACCCGCTGGCGTTTGTCGCGGCGAAGCTTGGTCTCAACATCCCGCTGAACGAGCTGCGCAACTCGGTCACGCGTGAGACGTGTGCGTGCTTCGAGCCGAGTCTCGACTATGTGGTGACCAAGATTCCGCGCTGGGACCTGCGCAAGTTTATGCGCGTGAGCTCCAAGCTCGGCAGCAGCATGAAGAGTGTCGGCGAGGTCATGGCGATTGGCCGCACGTTGGAAGAGAGTCTGCAGAAGGCCATCCGCTCCGTCGATCCCTCGTTTGCCGGCTTTAGCCAGAACGACCTGGTGGACGACGCGGAGATCGAGGAGGAGCTGGCGTCTCCGACGGACCGCCGCATTTTTGCCTTGGCGAATGCGCTCTCGAACGGCATGAGTATCGAGCGCATCCACGAGCTGAGCAGCATTGACCGCTGGTTCCTCGGCAAGCTGGCGGGCATCATCGCGACGGCGAAGGCCATGGAGCGCAGTGGGGCCGCGCAGATCCCGGCGGACCTGCTGCGCCATGCGAAGCAGCTCGGCTTCTCGGACCACCAGATTGCGCGCTACTCGGCGAGCACGGAGCTTGCCGTGCGCCGCCGCCGCCAGGAGCTGGGCATCATGCCGTTTGTGAAGCAGATCGACACGGTCGCGGCCGAGTTCCCTGCGCACACGAACTACCTGTACACGACGTACAATGCGGTGGAGCACGACGTGAGCTTCGACGACCAGGGCGTGATGGTGCTGGGCTCGGGCGTCTACCGCATCGGCTCGTCGGTCGAGTTTGACTGGTGCGCCGTGCGTGCGATTCGCACGCTGCGTGCGAAGGGCTTCAAGGCGGTCATGGTCAACTACAACCCCGAGACGGTGTCGACGGACTATGACGAGGCGGACCGCCTGTACTTTGAAAACATCTCGCTCGAGACTGTGCTGGACATTTACGAGATGGAACAGAGCGCGGGCGTGATTATCTCGATGGGCGGCCAGGTGCCAAACAACATTGCGCTGCCGCTGCACCGCCAGGGCGTCAAGGTGCTCGGCACGTCGCCCGAGATGATCGACAATGCCGAGAACCGCTACAAGTTCTCGCGCATGCTCGACCGCCTCGGCGTCGACCAGCCGATGTGGAAGGAGCTCTCGTCGCTCGAGGACGCCCACAGCGCGTGTGCGCGCTTCGGCTACCCGGTGCTTGTGCGCCCGTCGTACGTGCTCAGTGGCGCGGCGATGAACGTCGTCTACTCGCCCGAGGACCTCAGCAGCTACCTGTCGCAGGCGACGGCCGTGAACCGCGAGCACCCGGTCGTGATCACCAAGTACCTCGAGGGCGCGAAGGAGATTGAGATGGACGCCGTCGCGAAGGACGGCAAGCTGGTCATGCACTACATTTCGGAGCACGTCGAGAATGCTGGCGTCCACTCGGGCGATGCGACGCTCATTATGCCGCCGCAGGACCTTGAGGCCGCGACGGTGCGCCGCATCGAGCATGCCACGAGCATGATTGTGGCGGCGCTCAACGTGACGGGCCCGTGCAACATCCAGTTTATCGCGAAGAACAACGAGATCAAGGTGATCGAGTGCAATGTGCGCGCCGCGCGCTCGTTCCCCTTCGTGTCTAAGGTCACGGGCGTCGACGCGATCGAGATGGCGACGTGTGCGATGATGGGCCTGGACCTGCAGGCGTACCCCCCGGTCGACATGCCGCGCGACTATGTCGGCATCAAGGTGCCGCAGTTCTCGTTTTCGCGCCTTGGCGGCGCCGACCCGATCTTGGGCGTCGAGATGGCGTCGACGGGCGAGGTCGCGTGCTTCGGGCGCAACAAGTACGAGGCGTACCTGCGCGCGCTCCTCGCGAGCGGCATGCGCATGCCGACGAACAATGTGCTCCTGAGTATCGGCCCGTACAGCGAGAAGCAGGAGCTCCTGCCGTCCGTGCGCACGCTCCACCAGCTCGGCTTCACGCTGTACGGCTCGTCCGGCACAGCCGACTTTTACTCCGAGAACGGCATCCCCGTCATCCACCTCGAGGCGCTGCCCGAGGACGAGGACTGGCGCGGCGAGCAGGGCCACAAGGCGTCGTACTCGCTGCTCACGCACCTGACGCAGGGTCGCAGCTCCCTGTTCATCTCGCTGCCCAGCAAGAACAAGTACCGCCGCCCGTCGTCGTTCACGTCCATGGGCTACCGCGCCCGCCGCCTCGCCATCGACCGCTCCATCCCTCTTGTGACCAACGTCAAGAACGCCAAGCTCTTTGTGGAGGCCCTCGCCGTCCACCGCCGCCAGGGCAACGAGTTCCACCTCTTGCCCGTCGACGCGAAAACGTCGCATGTCACGTGCTCGTTCCCCGGCCTCGTGCAGCTCCAGGCCGTTGTGCCGGCGCTCACGAAGGACGCCGTGGCGGCGTACACGCGCGCGGCCGCGCGCGGTGGGTTTACGTCGATCGTGTTTGCGCCCCTCGGTGCGCAGGGCGCGATCGTCGACGACGCGTCGCTGTCGGCCGCCGAGGCGGCTCTGGACGGCGCGTGTGCGATTGATGCGTCGCTCACGCTGCTCGCGACGCCCGAGCATGTCTCCGAGCTGCCCGCGCTGGCTGCGCGTGTGCGTGCGCTGTACGTGTCGTACGCGGGCGAGGCGCAAGTGCACAGCGCGCGCACGGCGAACGTCGCTGCGTACTTTGCGCACTGGCCCGAGGACAAGCTCATCATCACCGACGCCGCTGGCGCGCATCTCGCGTCGGCGCTGCTCCTCGCGAGCCTGCATCGCCGTGCGCTCCACGTCACGAACGTGCGCACGAGCGACGACGTGCAGCTCATTGCGCTCTCGAAGAAGCAGGGCCTGCGTGTGACGTGCGACGTGGCCGTGTATGCCCTCTTCTTCTCGAGCGACATGTACCCGATGGCCTCGTGTCTGCCGTCGTCGAGCGACCAGGCGGCGCTCTGGGAGCACCTCGAGCAGGTGGACGCGCTCTCGGTCAACGCGGTCCCGCACGACCTGGCCGTGCAGACGGGTCACACGCCCAGCCAGCCCGTCGCTGGCCTCGACGACAGCGTGCGTCTGCTGCTCCAGGCCGTGAACGACGGCCGTCTCACGCTCGACTTTATCGAGTCGCGCCTGTGCACGAACCCGCGCACCATCTTCCAGCTGCCTGAGCAGCCGCACACACACGTGTTTGCCGAAGTCGACCGCATCGCTCAGGACGACGAGCAGGCCGGTGTATGGTCGCCTGCGCAGGCAGCTGCGCTGCGCGGCACGATCAACCGCGTCGAGGTGCGTGGCCAGACGATCATGCTCGATGGCAGGTGGCAGACGGACGCGCCGCTCGGCTCGAACGTGAGTGCCGTCGCGCCGGTCAAGGCTGCGGCCGCCGCTCCCGAGACGCCTGCGGTGCCTGCGGTGCCTGCGTCGCCGTCGTGGTCCGCGCGCTCGCCGTTCCACCGCGCCGCGCGCGGCATGGCTCCGATGGACGAGCTGCGCCTCGATCCGATCGCCGGCCCCGCACCTGCGACGCAGCTGTCGCTGTACCATCCGTCGCTGTCGCGGCGCCACATCTTGTCGGTGCGCCAATTCACGCGCGACGACTTGCATGCGCTCTTTGCTGTCGCGCAAGAGATGCGCTTCCTGGTGCAGCGCCACGGCACGCTCGACATTCTGCGCGGCCGGCTGCTGTCGACGCTCTTTTACGAAGAGTCGACGCGCACGTCGTCGTCGTTTGAGGCGGCGATGCTGCGCTGCGGTGGACAGGTCGTGTCGATCAATACGTCGCGCTCGTCGGTGGCCAAGGGCGAGACGCTCGCGGACACGGTGCGCACGCTCGGCTGCTACAGCGACGTGATTGTGCTGCGTCATCCAGCGGTCGGCTCGTCGCAGGAGGCGGCGAAGTTCTCGCCGGTGCCGATCATCAACGCGGGCGACGGTGTCGGCGAGCACCCGACGCAGGCGCTGCTCGATGTGTTTACGATCCGCGAGGAGCTCGGCACCGTGAATGGCCTCACGGTCACGATGCTTGGTGACCTCAAGAACGGCCGCACGACGCACTCGCTCGTGCGCCTCCTGTCGCTGTACGGCGTGCGCGTCAACTTTGTGAGCCCTCCGTCGCTCGAGATGCCCCGCGAGGTGATCCGCGAGGTGCTCAAGCTCGGCATGTCCGTGTACGAGACGGCGAACCTCGACGAGGTCATCGGCAAGACGGACGTGCTGTATGTGACGCGCATCCAGCGCGAGCGCTTTGCGTCGCCCGAAGAGTACGAGGCCGTCAAGGGCTGCTACGTCGTCAACAACGATGTGCTCGCACGCGCCAAGCCCGACATGGTCGTCCTGCATCCCCTGCCGCGCGTCGACGAAGTCGACTTGGAGGTCGACTTTGACATCAAGCGCGCCGCGTACTTCCGCCAAATGCGCTGCGGCCTGTTCATCCGCATGGCCCTCCTGGCCATGGTCCTGCAGTCGCCGGCGTAGGCCCCGACCCCCGTGAGATTAGTCAGCGCCATAGTCCGCCCCCTTTCGCTTCCTCTCGTCTCGTCGTCGACCCAGCGCGGCTGCCTCGGATGCCTGCGCCCCCCGCCTGGGACCCGGACGTCGCGTTGCAGTGGCCCCCGCCGTACCATGCCTTGATAGGCACCTACGCATGCGTGTTCGCCGGCACCACAGGCGTGCTGCTGCTCTACGCGATCGCGCGCCGGCCCAGGGCCTGCTACGCGTATGCGACGGGCGTGTCGGCCCTCTGTGCCGCCGCGATGTACGTGCGCTACGCGCGTCCGGAGCGCTTCTACATCGCGCGCCTCTTGGACTTGTGGCTCGCCGAAGCCACCCTCGGCATGTGCATGCGCCTCCTCGATGCGCTCATGGCGCTCGTCGCGCAGACAGACCGCGGCGCGTGGCCGCACCGCCCAGCATGGCAGTCCTACATGCGCGTCTCGCACATCGCATGGGCCTGCTCGGGCCTCACCGTCCGCAGCCGCCTGCTGTACTCGCTCATGTACCTGCTCGTCTGCCTGCAATGGGGCCTGTACGCCACCACGCTGCACAGACTCCGACGCGCGCTCCCGGTCAGTGGACGCGCGCCAGCGCCGACGCCCACGACGGCCTCGCGCATGGCTGCCTCGCTCCTGCGTCTGCCGCGCCTGCACAAAGTGTCGCCCCACACACTCGTATACCTGCACGACCTGCTGGGCTCGGCCGTCGTCCTGTGTGTCCAGCTCATGTTCCTCGTCATCTACACGTACGCGGAGGAGCTGCGCGACTTTCACGCGTGGATCGTCCACACGACGCGCCTCTTCTCGCTCGTGTTCTTGGGCCTGCTCATGGCGCCGGGCCTCGTCCCCCGCTTCTCCGCCTCCAGCTACCGCACGCTCCGACCGCACGCCGCGGCCGCACGCGCGCCACGATACCCGACCTGTCCCTAGCTACGATGTACGTACGTTACTCCCGCGATGCACGAAAGTCTGTCTCGACGCTCGTGACCATGTCCGACATGTCCGCACTCAGCTGCTCGAGCGTCGCAGCCGCCGAGCGGTGGTACGCGAGCTGCGCCTGCACGAGCTGCGCCAGGCTCTTGATCGGCTCCGGGTTGTCCAGCACCGTCTTCATCAAGCTGATCGCCTCCTCCGTCGCACTCACCAGCTTGTCCTCCGCCTGCTCGACCTCCTCGCGCAGCGATGCCAGCTTGCTGCTGCTCGGCGTGCTCGACTGCTCCGCCGACTTGAGATGCGCGCGCCATCCATCGAGGTGCAGACGCGCATCACGCACCTGCTGGCGCGCACGGAGGGCCAGCTGGATCTGCGCGCCAAACGTATTCCACACCACCAGGAACGAATAGACGATCGACTGGTCCTGGTGCAGGCGCGCATGGCCCACGGCATCCTGCGCCACAGCAAAGCGGCGCAGCAGCTCGGCCAGCTTGCTCTCCGTCGTGTCGACCAGCTCGCCCTCCGCATACGCCGGCACCTTCGCGGGACACTGCGACAAGTCCATCGCCGCCGCTGTCGCACTGCGCGCGATCGCATGACTCAACGTGCGTGGCTGCGTCTCGGACGCCGGGGCCGCGGGCGCCGCACTCTTCGTCGCCTGCGCCGCCCACGTCGACAGCGTGTGGCCCAGATGCTGAGCGCCATGCGTCACAGACTCCTGCAGCGCATGCGGGTAGTCATACGCCTCGCTCTCATACGTCTTGATCGTACGCACCATGTGCTGGTGCGCACTTTTCAGCGCATCCACCCGCTGCTCCAGCTGCTTGTACTCGGCCGGCAGCTCCGTCAGATCCTGCGCGTGTCCAAAGCGCTCACGCGCCTGCTGGTTCAGCGTGCCAAAGCGCTCCGTCAGCTTCTGCCCCAACGGCCCCACGGACGCCGTCCACTGCTTCCAGTGCTCCATCGTGCGCCCAGCGAAGGACCACCGGCCTCCACGCACGCCCAGCGCCAGCGGCCGTCCCGCCAACACCACGTGGCACTAGAGCGCGTGGCAGCGCTCGCCACGCACGCGGCCAGCTCTTGTGCGCCGCGATGCAGTACCAGCCGGAGGAAAAGGTGCTGTGCTTCCACGGGCCGCTCATGTACCAGGCCAAGATCCTGATGGCCGAAGACTGGAAGGGCACAGAGAATCAGCATGGCGCCGTGGGGCCGCACTACCTGGTGCACTACCAGGGCTGGAAAAAGACATGGGACGAGTGGGTGCCCGACTCGCGCCTGCTCAAGTACACGGACGAGAATCTCGCGCGGCAAAAGGCCCTCGTCGACGCGCACAAGGCCGAGGCGGCCGCGGCCGCGGCCGTCGCGGCAGCGCACGCAGAGAACGCCGCCGCGCGATCCAAGACAGACACGCGCCACAGGGGCAGCGCCTCCGGCCCAGGCACGACGAGCGGCCGGCGCGGGTCCAAGCGAAGCCGCGACGCCTCCGAGGCGGACGACCACGAGCGCAAGCCTGATTTGCGCCTCGTCCTGCCCGAGTCGCTCAAGTCGCAGCTCGTCGACGACTGGGAAAACATCACGCGGAAAGAGCAGCTCGTCCCCCTCCCACGCACACCGAACGTCAAGCAGATTCTCCACGAGTTTGCCGAGCGGCACCGCCCGTCCGACGCACGATCGTCCCACGTGCTCTCCGAGGTCCTCGCGGGCCTCCAGCTCTACTTTGACAAGAGCCTCGCCCAAAACCTGCTCTACCGCTTCGAGCGCGAGCAGTACGTGCAGATGCGGAAGCTGCACGGACCCCAGGCACGCGACGATGAGCCCAAGCCCGCGCGGCGCGGACGCGCAGCGCAGCAGGAAGTGCCCGTGAACGCTGCTGGCCAGCTGGATCTCGAGGCGAGCGACATGTACGGGGCAGAGCACCTCTTGCGCCTATTTGTGAATCTACCTGACATTGTGTCCCATACCAGCATGGACCCCGCGTCCGTGTCCCTCTTGCGCGACCACGTCCATGCCTTGCTCGCGTTCCTCGCCCAGGAGCAAGCGCGCCTCTTTTGCCAGGCCTACCAGGAGCCCAGCCCCGCCTACCATCGCCTCCATAGTGTGTAACATTCGGCCGAGACGTGTTGAGGCGGCCCATCCACGACGGACCGAGGCACGTCGCGCCGCCGCCCAGGTGTTTGTCCCACCCAACATGAACGTGCAGGTGGACAGGAATCAGCCACGCACGCCCGCGACCGACAGCCGCGCGCTGCAGAACCTGATCAAGAGCGAAAAGGCCTATGTCGATGACCTCCTGGGCGCCACGTCCGCCGCCTACGCGGCCGCCTCGTCCCTCCACGCCTGGGGCATCTCCGAGACACCGGACTTGGATCATGCCTCGGGCATCGTGTCGCAGGCACTCGAGTCCGCAGCGAATGCGCAAAAGACGTATGCACAGGCCCTCGATCAGTACAATGCATCACTACGAGACATGCTCGATCGCGAGCAGAGCATCCGCAGCATCGTGCGCGACCGCGACATCCTCATGAGCCGCGTCATCAAAATGACGCAGCGCAAACCGACGCGTTGGGAGCTGATGAAAGGCGAGGAAGACCACCAGGAACGCGTCTTCGACTCCCAAAACGAGCTCCAGGCATGCGAGCAGACACTCGCGAATGAGATGACCGCTCTCGTGGCCGTCAAGCGCCGCACCTTCAAAGAGGCCCTGACGATGCGCGCCAAGGTGCTGGGCGATACGGGCGCCCGCATGATGGACAGTGCGCGTGATATCCTCGTGTTCCTCGACACATTCGATGCGGACTACCCCGTCGCACCCGTGCCCATCCAGCCGTATATGATGCCGTACCAGCCGCCACCACCGGCCGTCGGCCCCGCGGAGCAGCACGTATTCTTGTCGGACGCCTCCGTCTTTCGCCACATCATGCCGCACGAACCGCAGCCACAGCCGCTCGCCCCACCCAGCGCGCACGACCACGCGCTGGTGTACGAGCAGCCGCAGCTGCCCTACGAGCAGGCCTGGGCCGAGCCTGCCGTCGACGCCGTGGCTCCATCGCCGTTACCATCGATGGATCACTCGTCACCCATCGCCTCGCCTGTGCCTCGCACGCGCTCCAGGACGAAGCGCTCGTCGAGCCTGTCGCGCCACTTGCCCGCCGCCTCGCTGCCGACCGTGCCCGGTGGCGTACCCACGGCGCCTCGCATGAACCTGGACCATGCTCGCGATGGCTTCGTAGCGCCTGCCGTCCCAGGTGGCGTGCCGACAGCGCCGCGTCTCTTCGTGCACAGCAACGACTCCGACGAGCTCAGCACGGCGGACACGTCCGTCGTGCATCGGCCCCAGCGGCATCGCCGCGTCGCCTCAGACGATGGATACCGACGATCCCACGCGTCAGGAGGTGGCTTCTTCTCGCGCGTCTCGAATCTCTTCCGCACCGACATGGCCGGCGCACCATCCAGCTCAGACGCACTCCTATCGCCCAGGAGGAGCAGCAGCAAGTCAGGTCGGTCGTCCGCATGGCACATGCGCGAGCGCCGCGACAGCAGCGACGATGAGATGCCCACGAATGTGACGCGCCACGTGAACGAGCGCGTAGGCGCGAGCCGCGCTGCGCCACGAATGCCGATCCGTTCTCGCGAGGAGCAGATGCTCGACGATGCGATTCGGCAAAGCGTGATTGGCGCCGGCATCACCGCCCGACCTTCATCGCGGCAGTCAGATTCGTACGGCATCTCAAAGGGCCCGCCGCCCGCCCATGTGATGCACCAGCGCAAGGCACGCAGCAGCTCCGTGGATCTCGGTGCTCCAGGCGCAACGCGCAAAGTCAAGAAGCGCGTGAGCTCCGACCGCGTATCGTCGACAGGCTCGGCCGCCTCGACGCACTCGGTCAAGACGAAAAAGAAGCGCGATCCAGCGACAGGCAGCGCATTCCCACCGCCCGCGCCCTCGAGCTACTTTCATCCGAGCAAGCATGCGACCGAGTCATGGGTCGCGCGTCCTGATCAGCTGCCATCTGGCCCTTCCAGCACACCCAGCACGTCTCGCACGGCGACCCCGCTCAAGTCAGCACTCAAGACCAAATCGACGCCGAAGAACAAGCATATCTCCATTTCCGAGTCGCAGACGGACATTCCCTTCAAGCTCGAACTCGGTCGGCCCGTCGACGGCACAGGCTCCCTCGGCATGGACACGACGCCCGCGGCCGAGAGCTTGGCGCCGGCTCTCTCGTATCTCCAGGTGACCGCTCCCCAGACCCAGGCCGCCCCGGATTCCGAGGCCTCTGATATCTACCGGGCGTTTTTGTCGGAGGGCATCCCGACGGCTACGAAGGAGGCGCCTGCCCCCGCCGCCGAGGCGCCGCCGCCGCCTGTCACGGCGCTGGCCCCCGCTCCATTGACGAGCGACGAGACCAGGTCCAGCCCCGCACCGTCCACGTGGAACACACGGATCGGCCGGCGTGACGCAGACTCGAGCGACGAGGACGACGCGGCTCTCGGCGGCAACGACTACTACTCAGCCCGCGCAGCCTTTGGCGAGTCGACGCGCCATCTCGGCTTGGCTACGGGCGCGATTCAGCCCGGCGCGGAGGGCGTCAAGAAAAAGAAAAAGGCCACGCGGACGTAATCTCCCTACGTAGAATGCATCGGTCGTCGCATGGTTTAGGCGGCGTCGGTAGCGAGTGCGCCTGACGCACGCTCCGCAGCAATACGTCGCACATACGTCGCACTCACGATGTTGAATGCTTCAAAGTACCGCTCAAGGCACCGTTCCGCGCACGTCTGCTCCTTGCTGCTCAGCGACGAGCCGGGCGTCGGCACGCACTTGGTGTAGCACTTGTCGGTCGCCTTGCTAATGAGCTGCTGAGCATTTGCCATAGCGATCTCTGTAGTGACGCGCTGCTTGAGCGCCTCTTTTTGCTCAGTCGTCGCGCTTGCTTGACTCTTGGAGCCGGTGAAGGAGAAGGCCATAGCGAAGGGAGAAAGAAGGTCGCTACGCCACGACGTGCCTCGCCGACCCCGACGGCCGGCGTGTGGAGGGATCCTAGAAAAAGGCCCACGTGATGCCATCGTCCCAGGTTGCCTCTCCATGCCGCCGGCAGGGACGGCGAGCTCGTCGATCGTGCGCCTCGTCGCGGCTCTGTCGCGGCAGTTTCTGGCACTGGGGTGCCGACGTGTGCGTGTGCTGGGAAGTGATGCGTTCGTGCGCCTCCTCACGGATCCGCAACGTGCCAGGGAAGGCCGCGGCATCGTGTCCCTGGCGAATCACATCTCCGTGCTCGACGAGCCGCTCATGTGGGGCACGCTGCCCCGCTCGGTGTTTCGACACGAGCGCACGGTGCGCTGGAGCCTGGGCGCCAGTGACATTATCTTCAAGAACGAGCTGTGTCGCTGGTTCTTTCACCGCGGGCAGACATGGGAAGTGGTCCGTGGCCAGGGCATCTACCAACCCACTATCAACCATGCGATCACGCGCCTAGGCGCTGGGTCGTGGGTACACATCTTCCCGGAGGGCAGGGTCAATCTGAGCCGCTCGACACGCCTGCGCCGCTTCAAGTGGGGCATATCGCGCCTCATTCTCGAGGCACCCACGACACCGTATGTCGTGCCGATATGGCTCACGGGATTCGACCAGATCATGCCGGAGCCCCGCGCACCACCGCGCTGGCGCCCGCGACTCGGCGCTGATATCAGCGTGGCCTTTGGCGCGCCCGTTCCCGTGGACCCTTTCGTCCTGGCGCACCGCACAGGCGCACCATGCCCGGCCGTGCCGGCCCCCGACGGACATACATCAATACCCCACGCCCTGCACCCAAGCGACCACCCGACGTACGCCGCCATTCGCAGTCACCTGGCCGCGCACCTGCGCGCGAGTCTCGCGCACCACGGTGAGCAGACGCGCATCGCGCTCGGGTATGGCGCAGGCGAAGGCACACTCGTGCACAGAGCCTCCTACTCGACCAACGTCCGCAGCACCTGATCCAGCGCTGGCACCGCCCCTGGTTTCTGCCACAGCGCCGCAGCAAGCGAGCCATCTTCGTCGTCCAGCAGCTGCATCAGCTTGTCCGACGCATCCACATGGGCCTGCATCGACTGCCCGACGTCCGCGAGCAGCCCCAGCAGGCCGCCCGTCATCGGCTCGAGCACCGCGCGCCGGACATGCTGATGCAAGTGTGTATCTCCTGACGCGCCGCCCACAAACTCGGCGAGGCTGCGGGCGTAGGCGAGGCCGTCGACGCTGCCGTACACGGTATCAATGAGGCGCTCCGACTCCTGCGCGCCCTGCATGGCGACCTGCAGAGCCGGCGGAAGATGCTGCAGAGATGCACGCGGCACAAACTGCGCGGTGCGCGGCAGACCCACGGCTCGGTACGGCAGCGACCGGAGACACTCGCGCAGCGTGTGCAGCAGCGGCTCGCCCGACGCCGTCGCATACGGCTGCAGCGGCTGGTCGTCCGAGACGCACGCTGCCCACGCCGGCACACTGGCGTACAGGCCCACGTCCTCGTGCGCGAGAATGCGATGCATGTGCGGCCGGAAAAACGTCCAGTTCGACTCGTCGCGCTCCTGCTCCAGTTCGCGTTCGCGGCGATTCAGCCGCAGCCGCGCTTCCTGCAGCGCTGGGGGCGGCAGGGCGGGCCAGATCGGCCGCATCGGCCGTGTGCCATGCGTGCCCAGTCCCGACGGGCCGGGCACCGACGCCAGCATGTACGGCAGCGCGCGCTGGGCGTCGGGCACATGCGTGTGTTCGAACGTGTGACTGGTATTTTTGCTCGGAGCCTCAGGATACGTCCGTGTCGCGGCATAGAGGGCATCAGGGCGCCCGGGCTGCGCAGGCGGAAACACCAAGCTCGGCTCCCCCGGCGCGGGCGGTGCACCGGCAGCGGACGACGGCGACGAGGCCGCCGGAGCGCTGGGCGGTGGCTGGGCCGCTAGCATCATCGGCAAGTGCTGCAGCGACTCGAGCTGAGGCGCTAACAGCGTCTGCTGAGCGAGATACTCATGCACATCGGCCAGCTGCGTCGCGTCCAGGGAACCGTCGTCGTGAAACGAGAAGGGCGACGCCTCCGTGTCGTCCACGGCATCCTCTGTCGCTGTCATGGACAGAGGCGGCGCAAGTCGCCGCTTCGGCTTGGCATGCACTCGCGCGCTGCACGCACTCTTCCCGGTCAGTTGGTGCTGGCCGACACCAGCGTACGCCAGCGTGCGCCGGAACAGCAGCTCGTCGGGATCCGTCGTTTGGACGCCCTGGAGCGACCAGGTCGTCGACCGCGCACTGCCGATGCGCATCATGCGGCGACTGAGATGCTCGGCGTGCGGCTCGGCCTCGATCGACAGGGACGAGCGCTTCCTGCGGCCGCGCCGGGCAGGCGGCTCCTCGGGCTGCTGTGCGTCGACCTGGTCGTCATCCACCACGCTCATGGCCTCGCGCGCAATCGCCCGAAGACCCCACACTTCGAGACGGCGCGCGGCCGTGTGGTAAATCGAGCTCGGTGGATTAAACTGCTGCGCATTCTGCGTCACCAACATAAAGTCGTGCTGGAACATGTCCATATGTGTATAGTATCCCTCGTAAATGCGCTTCTCCATCGTGCCGAGATCCATGGGATGCGTGATCACGTCGCGGTAGCCCGGCACCTCGTCGGCGTTCACGGGCTCGTGGAAAAACAGATACGAGTCGCGCTTCTTGAGGCCGACAATGAGGGCATCGAGCGCAGCGCGCAGCGTCTTCGACCGCAGCTGCTTCAGTGGGCGCACACTCACGAGCGTGTCGGCAGGCGGCACCCGCGGCAGCGCACGCGGCCTCTCGGAGGCTGACTCCTCGCCCTGCCTGCTGGGCGTGCGGCTGCGCTTCACCTTGATGCGCACAGGCGGCTGCGGCGCGGGCGAGGCACGCCCATCGTCACTAGATGAATCCGCCCACGACTCACTAGAGCGGCCATCGTCGTCCAAGTCCGACTCGTGTGCTCGCTCGGCGGCCGGCGAAGCCCGTGCCGTGTCGTCCTGCGACATGCCACGAGGAAAGCCACCGAAGGGCGCTGAGTCAGCGCTTCGCAGACCCCTTTTGCAGGCCTCCCTCCATCGTGTGTCGCTCTTGGGTCGCTAGAACGTGGCGTGTCGCTGTACACGTGCGCTGGATGAGCTACATTGACAAGCCGCGCTTCCACAAGCCGACGCACCCTGCGCGCGCCAAGCCTGTGCCGGAGGACCCGGGCTTGGAGCCGTCGACGGCGCTGCGGCTGCCGCTCTTGAGGTCCGATCATGTGCCGAGCGACGCACCGCCTCTGCAGGCACACGCTCAGGCTGGTATCGAGATGCAACGCAGAGCCATGGATGATGTGCGCGAGCGCGACAGACAGCAGACCGAGCAGCTCGAGATCCTCACGCGCGCCAAGGCACAGCTGCGCAAGGAACTGCCGCTCTGCGGTGTTCGATGCGCCGCGGCCGCGTGCAGCTCACTCGCACACCACCCGGACGTCCGCGAGCATGTGTTCCGGTCGCGCCGCTCCAAGCACATCCAGCCTGATCCGCAGGGCGATGCAGCCATCCGCGTGCTGCAGCTGAGTCTGCCGCAGGACGAGCGTGTGCCACAGGCTCTGATGGCCGCAGTGCAAGCCTCGAACGGCACGCTGATCCCGCATCCTGTCGTGTTCGACTGGGACTACTGGAACGTCGACCAAATTCTGCGTGCATTGCTCCCCGATGCGCTCGAAGAGGGCGCTCCATCGGCCTTTTCCATGGTCGGACACATTGCGCACGTCAATCTCCGTGAAGAGTACTTGGCCTATCGCTACCTGATCGGCCAGGTGATTCTCGAAAAGACGCCGCGCGTCGAGACGGTCGTCAACAAACTCGACACGATCGAGACGGAATTTCGCGTCTTTGCGATGGAGCTGCTGGCCGGCAAGCCAGTGTACACGGCGCAGGTGTCCGAGTCGGGGTGCCTCTTTACGCTCGACTTTCGGCACGTGTACTGGAACAGCCGCCTTCATACAGAGCACGGACGCCTCATCGACCAGTTCCTGCCGTTCCAAGTGGTCTCGGACGTCATGGCCGGCGTCGGGCCCTTTGCTGTGCCAGCCGCCAAAAAAGGATGCTGGGTCCTCGCCAACGACCTCAACCCAGCATGCCACGCGAGTCTCGTGCACAATGCACGCCAAAATAAGGTCGAGGCGCACTGTATACCCAGCTGCGAAGACGGCCGCGCGTTTATCCGGCGCAGTATCCTGCAAGCATGGGACGCCGCATTCCCAGCCCAGGACGCCTCTCTGATGAGCGGGCGCCAGAAGCGGCGCGAGAGAAAGACGCCCAGCGAAACGATGCCATCCGCCCTCGATCCTCGGCCACGGCGGCTCATCGACCACTTTGTCATGAACCTGCCAGCGACGGCTCTCGAGTTCCTCGATGCCTTTCGCGGTGCGTATACGGATCTCGCCAAGCATGCGGGCTACGAGGCTCTCGAGGCTGAGATCCAAGCTCGGCAGCAGGCTCCGCAGCTCGAGCCGTGGCCCATGGTGCATGTCCACTGCTTCACCAAGGACGTGGAACATGCCGCGACGGACATTTGCGCCCGCGCCAGTGCTGCGCTCGGTGCGCATCTCGCGCCCTCAGACGTGTCGCTGCACCTGGTCCGCTCCGTGGCGCCCAACAAGGACATGTACTGCCTGAGCTTCCGTCTACCTCGCCATGTGCTATACCATCATTAGTCTAGAATACTGTTCTGCCAATCCAGCACGCCCTGACGCGTACTCAAAATATGACGAATCTCGTCCGGCGGATCGTGTCCTAGCGCCTTCGCACGATCCCACCGCTCGAGTCGAGTGAGGCCCATGCACGGCCCGTATGTCGGATTGAGGTCAAATACACGCAGGATAAGCTCGATGCGGTGCATGCTCTCGGTGTGGATCGGGTAGATGCCCATAGTTTCGCGCGTGCGTGCCCAAAGAGCATCATAGCGCGGATCGTTGATGTCGATCGATGGCCGACCTTTGGCCTGCTGAAGTAGCTCTGGAGGGTAGGTCCCGTGGCTCTCGTCTGCGTGTGCCACGGCCTTCGCGGCAGCTTCAAGCTTCGCCGCCCGCTTTCCACTCGTACGCACAGCCGCCTCACGCGACTTGGACGCCGTAAAGCCGAGGCGCGGCGCTCCTCGCAATGCAGGCATGACCAAACAACAACGACGCCGCCGCCACCGACTCGGCCAGGTAAATGTTGGTCCATGCACGTGATCACACCATGGCCTACCCCGCGGCCACCGCATGGCCTCAGCGCCCACAGGCATGCCCTCCTCAGCTCGCAGTGATGAGCACGGCAGACACATCAGCCATAGCACTGTCTCACTCTCTGCGAAGAGCCCATCGTCGTCACCTCGCGCCGCTTCGCGTGCCTATCGGTAACTGGGACTGGACTCATCCTCCGAGTGTTGCTTTATAAGCAATGCGCTGGCCGCGGGTTGGCGCAGGTTCGCCACCCCTCACCTGGTATGGCGTCGGAGCCACCGCAGCGCATCGTACCTGCGCTAAATCCGCAGCGCCGTGTGCCAAGATCAGCACCGACACGGACGGTACCGAGCAGCGCCCACGAGGCTCGTGGAGCCGCGCAGCGCGAGCACTCGCGAAGGAGCTCACAGATTCATGCACGGAATCTTTCGGCCTTCTTTCCGCGGCCAGGCACAGACGCAGCGCGCGAATATGAGGCATTTCGTTCTCAACAGCCACAGGTTTTGCCCAAGATAGTGACGCAGGATGCACAGCCTGCCTCCCCCGATACCGTATCACCGGTCAAGCGCCGTGATCAGCGTCGCAGCGAGCGTCGCGCGAGTCATATTCTGTCGCCGTCCATGCAGCTCGATCCAACTCAACTCATTTCACCCGATCCTATGCGGGCGTCGTCTGCTGCATGGACGTCTATGCCCAGCCGTGCCGTCTCGGAATCCTTCACAACGCCCGAAGAGCCACTTGATACGCTTCAGCCCCTGCCGTGCGGAACGTACACGCTGGCAGCGTTCGGCACGGTGCACTTTGGCCTGGGTGCTACGCTATGGGTGATGGGTCAGCTGCGCGACTCACTCGCTCTCACAGGCTTTGGCTTCCTGGTCGTGTTTGACACGATGGGACTCGTGAATGCCATATGCAAATACCGGACCAAGTCCGCTGCCTCAGAGCCTCTGCGGCGCCCTTTTGGCATGCACCGCTTCGAGTCACTTTTAGACTTTACACTGGTTTTGTACCTCTTCTTTGCTGGCATGTACATGTGCAAGGAGAATGCTGAACATGCTTTACTCGCGTCGAGTGCACCACATGAAGAAGACCGAGCTGGTCTCGTTCTGCCGCTAGGCGTGTTGGTCGTGGCGCTCGGCATGTGCGTCGCAACCAATGTCGTGCTTCGGAATCACGAGCGGCTCGGCATGGCATGTGGTATGGGCCTGGATGGATGGCACGAGAGCCTGGATGGTCGTCTACGCCGTCCATCGCATGCACGCCATATGTCTGTCTTGGTTCGCCCAGTGATGGCGGCACAGCCTTTGTACCATGCATTTTTGAACCCGTTTGCGGGCTTGATTCTGTTTTTTGCCCTTGTGCTGGTCGTATCGGCCGTCGTCCTGCCGCCTACCCAGGCAGCATCGTTTGATAAGCTGCTGGCCGGTCTCGAGGGCGTATCGATGATGTACGTGAGTCTCACGGCCCTTCGTCCGCTGTGCAAGCTCCTTCTGCAAGCAGCGCCACCACCGAATGACGCTCAGCTGATGCAGGTTCAGCGAGCGCTCAGCAAGGTCGAGTCGCACCCCGCCGTCGTTGGGATGCCACATGTACAGACATGGCAGCTGACGCTTCCATCGCTGGGCTATACCAAGTCAGGCATCGGTACAGACGGCCAGCGTGGATTGGCTCATGTGCTCTCGATGCACCGGAATATCAAGTCACCTCCCCTCGTGGTGACCGTGCATATCAAAATCAAGCCTGATGCTACGGCTCAAGAATATGAAGACGTATCGCGCGTGGCCTGGCTCCATGGGTCTCTTGCCTTGAATATATCGCCAGCATGCCAAGTAGGCGATGCCGTGCGGGGAAGTCAGTGTGTGGGCGATCTGACCATCCAAGTTACGCGTGAGGGACAAGACGCAGTCCATCATCATCACCACCATGACTGCCACCACCACGGTCACCACCACCACGGCCACCATCACCACGGTCACCACCATCTCGACCACGGCCACAGTCACGGTCACCACCATCTCGACCACGGCCACAGTCACGATCACCATCATCACCACCACAGCCACGGTCACCATGTGTGTCACTCATAGTCGGCCCGTAATACCCACTATATCTACGAGTCTAGTCTTGGCGGCACTTGAGGGTACGCTCAATGACCTTGTCAGACGTGATGATGCGCACCACGACGCCCATGCCCGAAAGTGCATCGCGCTCGATACCACCCAGCATGGTCTGTGAGATGGTCTCAAACAGGTCCTCTGGCTCCAAGTCCGGCTCCCACAAGCCTTCAGCCATACCAAAGAGGCGATCGCTAGCCGTACCACTCACGACAAAGTCCTTGGCAAAGTTCAGGCACCCGATCAGATCTGAGGCAGCAATGAACGGCTCGTTCCTGGAATTCAGGCCTGCCACCACAGGCTCGATAAAGTAGGGTCCGAATCGCCGCTCATACAAAGTCGAGCTCATCAGTTTTGCAAACGTCTCTGGCTCAATATCACGGTCCTCCTTCATGCGATACATGTTCAGACGGTACCGAAACTTTTCGTGCAGCGTCGACACATCGGTCGCGAGGCCTGGCAGGCCCACATATGTCCGGTCTGTCATCTTGAAGACCTTGTCAAACTGCGTCGAGAGAAGCAACGCTTGGTTGCCGAGACGAAGGTCCGAGGCGATCGCCACACAGTTCTTGCCTGTCATGGCGACCACACTCCCACCATTGTACTCCATCACACTCACTGCTGGTCAGCACTAGTCGCACATACTCTTGGCTTATGGTGGTAGGAATACGCGTACGCACGTCGTTGTGGTAGTGGAGGGTGATTCGATCACTCACGTGATACTGACATCCGTCGCGAGCGTGGAGACAGGCGCCGTCCAAGCGCCGTCCTTACGATGAGTGGCTTGTGGCGCAAGGGTCTGCTTCAGCAGCTCTCTGCCTATTCGGTCGATTCTGTCGCAGGAGGTATGTTTTAAATCTAATGAAAGCTCTCATTTCCAGTGCAGCTGTAGCTTTCAGCGTCTACTTGTTGCAGGCGTACTTCGATCCCCACCGACAAAAGAAAATAGACGCGAAGAAGATCTCTTCCAAGAAGCTCGGGCAGCTAGGCGTTAATCGCAGGGAAGTCAAACTCACAGAGTATGAAGAGCAGATTGCAGTGGAGCTCATCCTGCCTGAAGACATTCCCATCACGTTTGAAGATATTGGTGGTTTGGATGGCATCATCTCGAGTCTACAGGAAAGTGTAATTGCGCCGCTGTGTCTGCCTGATTTGTTCAGTGGCACGAATGGCCTGATTGGTGCACCGAAAGGCGTGCTTCTCTACGGTCCGCCTGGTACGGGCAAGACCATGCTCGCCAAGGCGCTCGCCAAGGAGAGCGGCGCCACCTTTATTAATATGCACGTCTCGACGCTCACAAACAAGTGGTTCGGTGAGTCCAACAAGCTTGTAGCGGCGCTCTTCGGCCTCGCTCGCAAGTTGCAGCCGACGATTGTGTTTATTGACGAAATTGATAGCTTCCTGCGGGAGCGCTCCTCTGGTGATCACGAGGCTATGGCCATGATGAAGGCCGAGTTTATGACTCTGTGGGACGGCCTCACGTCTTCTACTGACCGAATCCTCGTGCTGGGTGCGACGAACCGACCTGCCGACATTGACTCGGCCATCTTGCGCCGTCTGCCAAAGCGCTACGCCGTCGGACTGCCTGAGGCCTCGCAGCGCAAAAAGATCCTCTCGATTATGCTGGCCGACGTGCCTTGTGCATCCAATTTCGATATTGATGAGATTGTGCGAAGGACGGAGACGTATAGCGGCAGCGACCTCAAGGAACTGTGCCGCGCCGCTGCCATGGTGCCTGTGCGTGAAGTGCTGCGCAGTCGCGAAGGACGCGCGTCAGTGCAGAAAGCCCGCGAGAACTCCAAGGCAGGCCTGCCGACTGATTCGAACCTGGGCATGTCAGTGCGCCCTCTCAAGAACTCAGACTTTTTCCAGGTGGATACAGCCGTGCCACTACCCCGACCCGAGCCAGACACACTCGATTAAATAGCTACACACGACAATTGTTGATGCTGAGAATGAGGATATCGCTCGCACCGACCGACTCGAGGCGGTCCATAATGGTGGCAACATCGCTGCGATTCACCATACTCGACACGGCGTTCCAATTCGACTCACGAAGCGGACTCACCGTGGCAGCGCGGCGGCCCGGCGTGATACTCAACGCCTCCGCCAGGTTGTCCTTCTGGATATTGTACTGACACAATACATACTTGGAAGCAGCAATCACACCACGGATGCGCGCGGTAATGAGAGAAATCAGCGACGTGTTCGTATGCTCGTGCGGCTTCGAGGAGCTGATCAGGACGGCTTCAGACGACATGAGCGTGTCAATGGGCTTCAGGCCACACGCACGCATTGTCTCGCCCGATTCAACAAGGTCGACAATGCCATCAGCGAGGCCCAAGGCGCATGCGGCTTCCACACTGCCGCTGAGCGAGTGGATCGACGTCTTGAGCTGGCCGTCTTCGCCCAGGACGCCCGCTTTCCTTTCGAGATCGCGGAAAAACTCGCTAGTGAGGTGCTCGAAGCTCGTGGCCACATTCTTGCCGATCAAGTCCTCGACCGTCTGGATCTTGTCACCCACCTCAGGGATCTGCACCTGCAGACGGCACTTGCCAAAGCCGAGAGGCATCACTTCGGTGATGCTCACAGACACGTCCGGCCCAGACTCACGCACCATATCCTGACCGGTAATACCAAGGTCCACATTACCGTTGGCCACAAAGCGCGGGATATCAGCTGCTGGAAGGAACACGAGCGCGATAGGCAGGTTGGTCACAAGCGCCACATCCAGACGATGCGCACGCTTGAACTGAATATCTGCACCATTCAGCAGAGAAATGCACGTCTCATAAAGGCGTCCCTTCTTCGGAATGGCCAACAAGAGGCGGTCCTGTAGGTTCTCAGGACGAAGGAGTTGCGACATGGCTACCAGGTCCAAGAGGCGACTCATCGCCGTCGTCCATGCAACACGTAGCCACGTGAGGTTGCTTATGTCATAAAACACAGCGCGCACAGCGCCGGGGCCCAGTGTGATCCATTGTTTCTGTGCCAGCCATGCGATGTACGAATTGTGGTTCGCTGGCGATCGACTTTGCTGACTCGCAGGCCGTGTGTAGTGCCTGCGGTGTCGTGCTAGAAGAGTCTCAGATCGTAAGTGACATCACCTTCGCAGAAAACACAGCAGGCGGTGCGGTTGTACAGGGCAGCTATCTAGGTGCAGATCAGGTTCGTGCTCGCACATCCGGACCCGGATTCCGCGGCAGCTCTGCGGGCGAGTCGCGCGAGTGTACAATTGCGAACGCCCGTTGGAATATCAATCGCATGGCCACGGCTCGTGGTGTGCCGGCCCATGTGGCGGAGCGGGCTCTGCGGTTCTTTCAGCTCGCGCTGGACGGCGGCGCTACGACGGCAGCTGGGGCGCAGCCGAAGAACTTTGTTCTGGGACGCAAGTCAGACTACACAGTGGCATCATGTCTGTATGTCGCGTGCCGCATGGCGAAGACGACGCACATGCTTATCGACTTTGCAGATGTGATCCAAGTCAATGTGTTCGTGCTCGGTCGAAGCTACCTGCGCCTGCTCCGAGTGCTCAATCTGCAAATGCCCCTCATTGACCCCTCGTTCTATATTAGTCGATTCGCGGCGCTGCTCGAGTTTGGTGACGAGACTCAGCGAGTCGTGACGGATGCGACGCGTCTTGTGACCCGCTTCAAGATGGACTGGATGGTCGAAGGCCGTCGCCCCGCTGGGATTTGTGGTGCATGTCTTCTCCTAGCAGCGCGCATGAACCACTTTCGCCGCTCCGTCACAGAAATTGTCCAGGTCGTCAAGATCGCCGACGTGACACTCCGTAAGCGTCTCGAAGAGTTCAAATCAACGCCCAGTGGGCAGTTGACCATCGAAGATTTCCGCAGTGTTTGGCTTGAGGAAGAGCACAATCCACCTGCGTTTTCTCGCGCTCGTATACCCAAAAAAGACGTACGCACTGTCGACAGCGGCCCCCCGGCTCAGCCCGAAGAGCCCCTACGATCTGATATCGATCAGCTGGCTGATCAGGCTACCGAGCAGGAAATCAACTCGTATCTGCAGCAGGAAGACGTTCAGGCCCTGGATCATGACCTTGCCAAGCAGGAGCGGCAGCGTGCAGAGCGGGCCAAATTAAAGCACGCAGTCGAGACGTCTGCAGCTACAGCCGAAGCGCCACGCTCGAACGAGGAACTGACGGACTTGGACGAAGCTGAGCTGGACAGCTTTATTTTGACGGACGAGGAAGTCAAGATCAAGGAGCGTGTGTGGATGGAATTCAACAAGGACTACCTTGAGGCTGCGCTAGCGCGGCAGCTGAAGCTGGAGGCGGACCAGAAAGCCGGCATTGCACCCGCGCCGCGCAGTCGGAAGCGCCAAAAGCCTCGGGATGGATCAACGGCGCCGACGAGCTCGGCCGCCGAGTCAGCGAAGCAGATGATGCAGCAGAAGCGGTGGTCACGACGAATCAACTACGACGTGCTGAACAGCCTATTTCCAAGCAACAAAGACAAAGAGTCTGGGGTTGCAACTGCTTCTGATACTGCTCCTTCTGATTTGCCGGCGGAGGAGGAAGACGAAGACGAAGACGAAGAGGAGGATGACAACGACGACGACGATGAGGAAGGCCACGCGACCAAACGGGCGCGCTCTACCAATGACTGGATGCGTCTAAGCGGGCTCGCATCCCATGCGGGCGACGAGGAAGACCACTTGGACGATGCTGCCGCTTACGCAGACGACAACAACGATGCTTGGTAGGCATGTCCCTGGATAGATACCCCGTTTTCCTGAAGAGATCGACGACTCCCCTTGTTGGTTGGTCGCCCAAAAGTGGAGGTGATAAATTGAGTACCCGCCTCGTTGTCGAAATATTGCATCACCGACAAGGTAGTGAAACACAGCCAACCATTGTATTTTTATAACGCATGCGAGTGCTAGTGCGAGGCGCACGCTCATCTCTTTGGTCCAGGAATTTGCATGAACGAATCTTGTCTGCAAGATGGAAGAAGATCTGGGTGGATGCTTGGCAGAAGCAGCTACCTAGCGCAAAAGGGCCCGCGGCGACCAAATTAATAGCATATAAAAGGGGTTACAGAAAGCCCCGAGCGCGAGACCTCACATCCATGGCGCCCGCAGCTGCTACTGACTCAATCCGCGGCGCTTCGGCCGCCCCGGGCGCCGAGGCGGCCGGGCACAAGGCTATCTACTTTAGCAGGTTTGACGTCACCGACCAGACCTTTTACGAGACAGAGCACGCGGCTGCCATAGTCAACCTCAAGCCTGTTGTGCCTGGGCACGTCCTTGTGATTCCACGCACGCCTCACAAGCGCCTTGCTGATATTCCGGCTCATGAGCTCGGCGCCCTCTTTGAGGCTGTCCAGGGTGTTGGCCGCGTCGTTGAGAGTGCTTACAGCGGCGATTCGCTTTCCATCGCTGTGCAGGACGGTGCGTCGGCTGGCCAGACCGTTGAGCACGTCCATGTCCACATTCTCCCTCGCCGTGAGCGTGACATTGAGCCGAACGACAAGGTGTACGACATGCTCGAGACATTTGGCCTCGAGTTGCGTGATGTGCACTCGGGCAAGCAAATGGACAGCGAGCGCAGGCCACGCACCAAGCCACAGATGCAGGAGGAAGCGAAGTGGCTTAAGGAGCAGTGCAAGCAGGTGTTCGGTTCACAGCGCGGGGGCAAGCTGCCTGTGACGCTGCTGAGTGGCTTTCTGGGTTCTGGGAAAACCACATTGCTGCGTCACATTCTCTCAAGTCCAGACCATGGGTTGCGCATCGCTGTCATTGTGAACGACATGAGCGAGCTCAACATTGACGCCCAGCTCATTGCCGGCCGCAAGCTAATCCAGGGCAACGAGAACCTTGTGGAGCTGTCGAACGGCTGTGTTTGCTGTACGCTGCGTGCTGATTTGCTCGAGCACGTCGCGATGCTGGCGCAAGACAAGCACATCGACTACTTGCTTGTCGAGTCGAGTGGTATTTCAGAGCCGATGCAGGTCGCCGAGACGTTCAGTGCCGAATTCTCCGATAACGCTGTGGAAGACGAACGCCTCGCTGCGATCCTCCGGAAGGGCGGTCTGCCAGCCGTGGCGCGGCTCGACACGTGCTGCACGGTTCTTGATGCAGCGAACGTGTTTCACGACTTTTACACGACCGACTTCTTGGTCGATCGCCATGCCGGCATGGTGCCTGAGGAGGATGACCGCAATATTAGCGACCTCATGGTCGACCAGCTCGAGTTTGCTGATTGCGTGATTGTAAACAAGAGCGACCTAGTCTCTCCAGAAGCTCTCCAACAGGTCGTGGCCCTCGTCAAGAAGCTGAATCCGAGTGCCAACATTATCCCTGCCTCACATGGCCGCGTCGACATCAAGGCCGTCCTCGGGACAAACAGCTTTAGCTTTGAGAAGGCGGCTCTTAGTGCTGGATGGCTGCGCAGTCTCGTGGAGGAAGTACAGCCAGAGACGGCAGAGTATGGTATCAGCAGCTTTGTGTACCGCTCGCGCCGCCCCTTTCATCCCGAGCGTCTGTGGAACACGATACGCCAGTGCTTTGTCGTGATCCAGGAAGAATTTATTGATGACGGCGTTGAGCCTGAGGATGCCACCAAGGAGGGAGCAGAAGATATGGAGTCTGAGGACGCCACGCACGATGCTGCGGAGGATAATGATGCTCAGCCGGCGCTGCATCCCGAGGCGCGCCTGCAGTGCAAGCGTGACTCAGCTGTATGGAGCCCGCTTCTGCGCTCCAAGGGCTTCTTGTGGCTGGCGACGCGCCCACTTTTGTTTGGCGAGTGGTCTCAGGCCGGCATTATGCTCACTCTTACCGGTGGTGCTCGTTGGCGCTGTGAAGTGCCGGACGAAGAGTGGCCTGAAGATGAGGAGATTTGTGCGGCCATTCGTCGTGACTTTGATCCGTCGACACCGTGGGGCGACCGTCGCCAAGAGCTAGTATTTATCGGACGCGGCATTGACCACAAGTTGATCACAGAGACGATGGACAAGTGCCTGCTGAACGACGAAGAATGGGCGCAGTGGGTCGATGTCATGAGCCGCAAGGACGTGTCGATCGAGGACAAGCAAAACATGCTTGTGGACATTTTTGACGATGGATTCGAAGACTGGGTCGATGGCGAGGCCGTAGACCATGACCATGATCATGATCATGACATGGACGAGTCCTAACTAGAGGACTCCGGCAGCCACCGACACCATGACGCCCAGTGCGACCAACAAAAGTGCTCCCGTGACACTGGCGAGCACAAAGACTAGCGCATGTAAGACATAGATTCCGTACATACCTTCGACGCGACTCGGAATGAAACGACCACGAATTAAGCTGTGCTGTGTGTGGAAAAAGCGAACTGTGCCACAAAGCAGGGCGAGGATGCCAAAGCCCACAAACAGAATACCGATAGGCGATCCAAGACGCTGTAATGTACGCATCCTAAAACGACCGCCCGAAAATGGCGTCCCTTCAACAGGCGTCGACGCCCATGAAAAGAGACGCTGAGACGAGGTACCCCGGTCCAGAATCAGCTCAGGCAGGCGGAACAGTTGCGCAATCGCAATACCGATACTGACGAGAGTCAGCGACGTGCGCATCCATGCAAGAAATGTGCGCTCCAGCGCGAGATGATCACGCCCCACAGACCCCTTGTTTTCCAGCTCATACCACAGCTTCATCGTAGAATAAGGCCCAGATCGTGGAGGAAGGTCGCTGGGCCCGATCTGGGCCCGATGCTTGAGTGCACGGATCGGCTGAGTCAACACGAGGGTCCCCTGACGACCATGTCTTTCCCATGGTACGCCAGATCAATCGTAAAGTACAAGAGCCCGCATCCGCAGGACTTATCTTTTCCTAAGGGTCAGGACCTGCGCGTGCTGGGATATGCCGATCGTGGTGCTGAGGAGGAGGAAGCCGAGGAAGAAGACGATCGTTGGTATGTCGGAGAGTGGCTCTATGGATCGCGTCAGGGGCAGTTTCCAGCAAGTCTAGTGGTACGCATCAATTCTGAAGAGGCAGATGTGCCTCACTCACCGGTGCTGCCTGCAGAAGAGCCCATTTCCGCGCCTAAAGACATTTCCAACGAGGATGCATCTAGCGTGGCCCCAGAACACGTGCAAGAAAAGGCGCCGATGAATGCTGAAGAGCCACAAGAAAAGGTGCCTGTAGAAGGGGTACAAGAACTTGTACACGGGGAAGCATCAGGAAGCGCTGAGCAGCCACAAGAAAAGGTGCAAGTCAAAGAGGTCACTGTTGAACCGGAGGTTGCCAGGACGGTCCCAATAGAGCATCCCATGGTTCAGGAGGTACATGCCGAGAAAATGCCCCAAGATTCAGAAAGTGTAGAGCCAGATCCATGTAACGAGGTTATGGCACCACTTCAGGAACAAGCCCCTGCACCTATCACGCCGACCCTGAGCGAATCTGTGCCCGAAACACAAGCATCAGCCACTTTGCCCTTCCATTCCCCCAAGGACACTTCTGCTGAGCCAGCGCAAGATCATGCTGCGCCAAGTTCGAAGACAGATGCACAGGTAGCGGAGCCATCTATTGACCCAAGTGCCATGTCGCTTCGTGACCGTATTGCCGCGTTTAACAAGCCTGTGGAAAAAGGCCCACCACCGCCCCTTCCGCGTGGCAAGCCTGGCAGCTGGAAGCGGACGGTACCTGCAAATGTGGCACCAAAACATGTGGATGCCAGAACAGATGCTGCTCCGAGCACAATGAGTGCTTCGGATGCACAGAGCAGTATCAAGATGAGCCTGAAAGAGCGCATGTCGGCGCTGCAACGGAACGAAGAAGCAATTGCTCGCCCTGCTCTTATGAAAGAGCGCCAAACTCCTTCAAAGCTGACGAATTCTCTTCCCGCTGAGCCGTCCGGCGAAGATGCCGAACACCGCGCTTCGATTGCAAGGCGAATGGCGGCACTCGGTGGTCGTCGTGTTGAGCCGGGTCTCTTTGGCATTTTGCCCAAGGCCGAGGCTCCGAAGCAGAAGGATCAGGAAGACGCCAGCGAGCAGGACGCCAGCGAGAAGGCGAAGAGCCAAGATTCGCAAGCCATGGTGGCCTCAACGGGCGAGGCACCATTAGTGGTGCCTCGTCGACCTGTTGCTCCGCGAACACGTCGTATAAAACCTGCTCAAGAGCCTGCCAAGGGATCAGAGAATAGTGAGGTGCATCATTCGACTGAGCGGCAGATACCAGCATTCGAATCTGCTACGGATCCGCCCGCACCTCCCATGGACGAAGGGGCATCGACTGTGGAATCTTCAGCATCATGTAAGGCTGGTGAAGAATGCCGTGAGGGCGGGCTAGTGACGCATAAGGAGCCTGAAGAGGCACCAGCTGCTCACAACGAACAGTTGTCTACGTTAGAGGGTGAAGTGGGCAGCGAAAAATCTGTCCCCGCTCGTGAGACTACTGAATCATGTGTGCCTGCTCAACAAGAGGCTCTGGCGCTGCCACCGTCTGATCCATCGTCCACAAAACCCGTGCAGCCATCTTCTGAGGCTCTGCCCGCGCCTTACAAGGCAGATCAAGGTGTTCTAAACGCATCTCTCACAGGATCTGTGGACACGCCAGAAGTAGAGCCAACAGAGTCACAGGTGCTGAAGACTCTGGTACCGCCTATCCAAGAGCGAGAGGACACTCCCTTGCCATCGGAACATGACGTTTATGCTGGCATGCAAACTGTGTCTCCGGAGCAGCCTGCGATCCCTTCACCAACTGATCCCATCGAACATATCGCATATGCCATGTCGACCATGTCTGCCAGTAATGGAGTAACAGAGGACTCGGACCCAGACTTTGCTGAGCAACATGCTCTGCTTGAGCATCTCTTACAACACCCAGGAGAGGCATCGTGTATTCGGCAGGAGCCTGTTTCATCCTTCCATGATCGAACACCCATGGCATCACCACCCATCATGGGCATGCCAATGCCCCCTCGTCGCTCCACTCACGATAACATCTCGCCTCTCTCACCCATGGAATACGATAAACCCTTTTCTTATACCAAATCGCCTGTGGGCACTGAAACGGCACCATCAACCCGGATGCCGCCTCGACCCACTCGCCGTGCACCTACACTGCCTGTGTCAGAAGACACACTTCCATCACCCCCTATCAAGCCCAGATTATCATCAAGCATCATCGATGTACCCATTCCTAACTCAGACGCACAAACTGAAGAGGCTACATCGCCATCCAGCGCTGTTCCCGATCGACCTAGACGCGCTCCGCCTCGTGCGCCCTCCTCCGAGACTCCTACGTAGTGGTATAAATTGCCCTTTTTTGCTCCACACATCTGGTACCCTCTCGTCATGGTCCGGTTCAAAAATCGGTGGCTGCTACTGACGCTGGCGTCGGAGCCTATCCCAATACCCGATGACTACGGACATCAAATTCCTTTTGCTAATCGTGCCCCCAACGTGACGGCGCACGCCATCACGAAAGCCCTGCGCACGTCTCTACGTGTGAATTTTGGCGATGCGTCATCCGGTGCCTATGCCGGGCCACTCTTGTGCAAGTATTATTCCCCCAAGTCCGGCATTGGTATCGTACGCTGCGCAAGAGATGGTGTACGATATGTATGGGGCGCTGCTACTTTTCTCGACTCTATCGATGGTCACCGAGTGCGGATCTGCGTACGTTCCTGCGGTGGAACCATACGCAAAATCCAAAGAAAAGCTATCTCTATCGACAAGTTCTACATTCTGCGTCTTGAACAAGCAAAAATGCTTAATATAACTGCTCTTCGCCACGCTGCTGCCGAACTAGAAAAACCTACGGATACCATGGATGTACCAGATGATGACGTCGGTGTGCCTTTAGATGAAGACGATGATGCTGCCTCGTTTGACGACAATGCATCACTACCCTGCCTAGAAACGCAAGATATCCCATTGTCGGAGGAATGTAAAACACTCTTGGCGAAAAGCCAGTCTGACATTATGCAGGTGTCGCACTGAACAAGTCAGCTGTCTTGGTATTGATGTGAGCACACTTTCTCATCCATCTTGTAGTCTTGTCTCGTTGGTGTAGTTGGTTATCACGTCGGTCTCATAATATGATCGCGCATGGCGCGAATAATTGATATCTGGAGGTCGCCAGTTCGATCCTGGCACGGGACATTTTTTTTCGTTGCATTTTTTTAACACTCCATGCTCACTTTCTGTACTATGGTGACATCCTTTGCTTACTCGCTGAAAGCAGTAATTGAAGTCATGCAAGCTACGTGATATGTATCGATGAAGCCAGACAAACGTCTAAATGTAGTCCATGTGTCATGGGATCAATGTGTCAAAATTAAAGCTGTTAGGTTCTTGCGTCACCTGATCAGATTGTCTCGTTGGTGTAGTTGGTTATCACGTCGGTCTCATAATATGATCGCGCATG
>ERZ1030949.30-NODE-30-length-77691-cov-15.963161_pt1 | contig 77691 bp, 63 predicted proteins | sample MGYA00517297_ERZ1030949 | MGnify/ENA primary metagenome ERZ1030949 (study PRJEB33718, sample SAMN03159698) | human skin metagenome | collected 2014-05-20 | study: EMG produced TPA metagenomics assembly of the PRJNA266117 data set (Human skin bacterial metagenome...
ATCTACACAAGGAGTATCGTCGGCAGCGTCAGATGTGTATAAGAGACAGCGCCACTGATGCACAACTTGACATGTACGACTACCATAGTTTGAGTGATGCACAAATTCACGAATTAAACCAAGGTGTGATGAATGAGTCCGTATCGATAACTCCCTCTCTCATTCAGGATGCGGAACCAGTGGAAGTTTTAGCCCAAGAGTATAAACATAACCCTATGTTTCTTGAGTGTATCGAATGGCTGTCAAGGGTGTCTACTTATACATGTCTGCAGCGATTGAAGGGAGATGGTAATTGCTTTTATCGAGCATTCAGTTATGCTTTTGTGAATGCCATTATCCAAACTCATGACAGGACTCGAAGGGAAGCAATATGTCAACGCGTCGAGTCCACGCTTGACCTATTAAAGCGAACGGGTGTGGACGAGGAAATCGCTCGAGACTTTTTCGAACCGTTTCAAAAGCTTGTGATAGAGGCGACCAAGTTTGGACCTGCTTACCTTCAAACTTGCTCGAAGCTGCTGATGAGGGATTTTAATGATCCTGAGATTAGCAACAGTATTGTTGTTTATATGCGTCTTATTGCTAGCGCCTATCTCAAGGTAATTATAATGCGTATAAAGCGCTGACATTCGACAGCTTCATCAGGACGACTATTTCCCGTTTGTTGCGAGTGAGAATGCCTCTGTGTCGAGCATGGAAGAGTTCTGTCTACAGGAAGTTGAGGCATTTGGTAAAGATGCGGATCATATTCAAATTATGGCATTATGCTCGGTTTTACGTGCCAATGTCAAGGTTCTTTACCTACAAGGGTCTACGCGCTCATTCCATTCGATAAGGGACACTGATGCACTTAAGCTGGCCGATGCAATAGAGCCTCAACCATGCAACATTACGCCATTCGAAATTGATGGTGCGCTTATTGAACTAAGCCCCCTTTTGTATCGCCCTGGCCACTTTGACCTTCTTTGGTAGACCCTCAGCTTTGTATCATAGCTTATCGCAGAATAGTTCATGCGGATCCAGAGTCACGTGGGCATATTTTTTTGGTCACTCGAGCATTGTGCATTTTGTCCATCGACCAGCTGCAGGTCACAGAGCATGGACAGACACAATGTTGTAGAAATCCTGCCAGAGAGGGTAGGCAATGTGTCGTCTACCTCCTATCCGCGACACCATCCTGGTGGCTCAGGTGCTTGGGACTATGACGAGTTCAAGCAGCATCTTCGCGTGGACGTAACAAGGTGGACGACCGAGTTGTGTGAATTTGATTTGGTGGGAGTCGATGCGAGTATAGCGAATTCCATTCGTCGTGTTCTTATTGCAGAAGTGCCCACCGTGGCAATCGAGCATGTGTACATATGGAACAATACATCCATTATCCAGGATGAGGTACTTTCACATCGATTGGGTTTGATTCCTTTGGCGATTGATCCCAGAAAGTTGTCATTTAAGATGGACGACGAAGCCAATGATCAAAACACGGTTGTGTTCAACCTAAAGGCCGAGTGCAAAAAGCGGGGCGCCTCGAAGGATGCGGGCATCGAAGGTCGCTACGTGTATTCTTCACAGCTTGAGTGGGACCCCAAGGGCGACCAAGCCGAAACGATGGCAGACTGCCCGCCACGTCCTGTGCAACCTGATATTGTGATCGCAAAAATGGCTGTTGGACAGAGTATGGAGATGGAATTGCACTGTGAAAAAGGTATCGGCAAAGATCACGCAAAATTCTCGCCCGTAGCGACGGCTACATATCGGCTCTTGCCCCTGATTGAGATTCTCAAGCCAATCCCAGAGCCTTTGATCCCTAAATTTATCTCATGCTTCCCTGAAGGCGTCATGGAGCAAGGCGGTGAAAACGGCGTGCGTGTCGTTGATGCACGCAAAGATACGGTGAGCCGGGAGGTACTCCGGCATCCTGAGTTTGAGGGTTTTGTGCGCCTCGGTCGAATTCAGGATCACTTTCTGTTTAGCGTGGAGTCTACGGGTATATATGAGCCGGAGCAGTTGCTACCCGCCTCTATTGAGGTGCTGCGTCGCAAGATAGCGCTCCTCAAACTTGCTTTGGACGCCGTGCCAACTGGTACGCAACCATAGTTAGCCTGCAATGATAACGAGATCATCATCATCTGTAGTGGGCGGCTCTTTACGTTTAAGTAGCTCGATATGCCGAGCTGCGGGATTATCGCGGTCCAGTACATTCGACCGAAACGGTGTGCTGTGCAGCTTGGCGGGAGGCAGCGAAGCAGCAGATGCCGTGTGTCGCGCCAACAGACGCGACGCTGCGCCACTTTCAGGTATACTTGTTGTGCTTGTATGCGAGACTTGCTGCTTTTTGGGATTTTCTCCGCGCAGCGTCGCCTGTGCTGTACGTAGAGCTTGAGCTGCGCTGCTATTCTGATCCATATCTGCTAGAAGCTGAGCGTCTAACATGCGCCGATTCTTGGGTTTGGGGCCGTGAGCATGGAGCTTGGAAAGCTGGCCTGCCTCTTCAAGCTCCCGACGCTTGCGCTGCCTTTTTTGCTCAAGGCCGCGACCAAGCTGGGAGGATATATCATACATGTGACTGCCAGGATCGCAGTTAGATGGCGCGATGCCAGGCACGACATAATGCAGCCCATCCATCGGGGGCCGAACTCGCTTGCTCGGGCGATGGCTATACGTAGGAAGCAATTTTGACGGCGGCGGGACGACATACGATGCCGCGGCAGTGGCAAACTCCATTCGTGAGCGTTGGTGTCCAGCAATGGCCTTTTCGAGGTGCATGGCGCATACACCCTGGCTCTTGGGATGTCGCAACACAAAAGCTGTACATCGCGAGCCGTCTCTGCAATGCGCCTCACAGCGGCCATATTGATCTGCCAAGCCTAGCACGAGGACAGAGTCAGCAGAGCGCGGCGAAATAGTCAGTTCGTTGGATCCTTTTCGGGCACGCATGATGCGGGGGTTCAGGATGGCTAGCAGCACACCGTCCCGTTCCTTCCACAGCTTATCGAACGCACTGGTACCACGAGACGATTCGAATGTAAGCATATTCATAACACAGTGCCCCGGAAGCTCGTGGTAAATATTCGTATACTGAGTGTTGAGGTCGAGTAATTTACAGGAAAAATACTTGGTGGGTGCGGCATCAGAGGGGGTTTTATTAGTGTATTTGAGCGCGCTCTTCTCACTCATCACGGCAAAAAGAACCCAGTCGCCATATAGCGGCACCTCAAAGTCGCCGTCCATGGCTGGTTGGGAGACATCGCGCACATACTCGGAGGAAGAGCCACTGCGGCCTGTGAGAGAGTACAGTGTGCTGGGTGAGATTGCGTAGCGGCAATTCATATATGCATTCACGCTTGCATGTGGAATGTATCGCTTGCTCAGCTTAGTACGAGCATGAGGTTCAAAGCGCTCAAACGTGGCGTCGTCGAGAGGCGCTTCAAAAGTGTATGGACCACGCTCCATGTCTTCTGTCAGTTCCAGACGCTCATTCCGTCCAGTCTGTGCACATTGATCAAAACCAAAAGAACGTGAAGAACGCAAAAGGTCGTTGGACTCGCGACGCACGCGCTGTGCATAGTCTCGGCCCTGGACATATTCAGCACATGCACCCAGACTCGATGACTGAGCGCGTTGCAGTGCCGACGCGCGCCGTTGTGCATGTATCCACGATGCTTCGCGCAATTCATTCACACCCTGCTTGGCTGCAGCACTCATCACATCGCGCCCAACGTACGCTGACGCGTCATCGTTCGTCTTCATGGCGCGACGCGTCACTACACACACGCTGCCCTTCCTGTGGGCGCGTGTATTACATGCCTTAGTCATCGAACGAGTGGAGCAACCCGAACCCGGGCGAAATAGGGTGGGGTTAGGCACATGGCTGCGAGGGATCCAACTGGTGTGACAATCGTGCAGAGCAAGACGTTGCGCGCCAGCGTACGGATATGCTCTCGGCTCCAGCACCTTATCCAACTGTATCGACTGAGAATCCGGCGCCAGATGACACGCAAATTGAGAGTCTTACCCCTGAGATCTGCGTGGACTATCTGAGCCATGACTGGAAGGATGAAGACGTATGGAATAGCTGGAAGGCCATGACCAAGCGCAAAAACGAAATCGCAAACGGTTTGCGTCTCGAAAATGCAAGCTGGAGGACATGGGCCAAGCATCGTGGTAAGCTGAAGACCGTGAGCCCTCAAACGCTCAACTGGCTGAAGGAAAGCGATGTGACATGGCTCTATGGACCTCTGCACGGCGAGGCCAAAGCCACACCACCCCCCAAAGTTGCATCTACGGCTGAGAGACTTAATATTGACGTCTCTTCCTCTGACAGAAAGTCTATTTTGAAGCACCGAACGCTCACCGATATTCTCCAAACGCCACTCAATGTATCGCAACCCAAAAACTCGAATCAGGCACCAGCACAGACCAAGTTTCAGCCATCATTACAGGGTGCATCAACAAAGAAGCAGCAACCGCGCAAAAAAGCACTCAAGATGGGCAGCCCGGGGCATGATCATACGAGCCATTCAACCCGAAGAGAACGTCACATCAGCTTCAATACCCTTGTATCACAATGCATCGCTCTAGATGACGAGTTTATCGGAGTACCTTACCCTGAAAGCAAGTGTTCTGATTCTGAAGACGAGTATGGAGATCAGACGCAGCAACACTGCTACTCAAGTCCGAACATGACGTTGGCGAAGCGGTCTGATCGACATATCACCATCGCCATGATGCCACCGACCTACCTAAAGATGGGCCATGAGTGCATGACCACTACTGATTCAGAAGTATCTGATGAAGATGATGACATGTACGGCCGGCACAATAGCGAGCTGGATGCTCGTTACTCTGTCAATGACCCCATCCCTGGCTCGCATGAATTTGACATTGATCAGGACGATGGGTACGAATACTACTACTACGACGTTGATGATAATGAAGACGACAACCCCATGTCTTTAGCCTTGCTCGGAAGTTCTGGCCAACAAGGTACGACTCCTTAGCACCGGCGTACTAATCACAGACACGACACAAATTTCCTCTGCTCCTTCGATACCAAGAGCTCGTGGCGTTCCTCATGATCCACCTTCAAGTCCCAGCATGATACCCTCCACAGACAACTCTGACCCTACAAGACCACTTATGATGAAACTTGATGATCATTTACCACATCTTACACTCAACGATGCCATTGGTCCTATTCCGCATACCGCTAATGAGGATGCCATTCGTCCGCCACCTATTTTTGTTGGACCTACGCCACTGAATTCTCCCATCAATTCGTCAGCGTTTCATGGCCCAGGTCATGGAGCAATACAGCGCAACAGTCAGAGCCATCCACACACTGGTGCTGTTGTCGCTCCCTCCTCCTACTTCCCTCCTGTGCCACTCTCTGAGGACTATGTCGAAGAGCACGAGGGAGGTCTCATTGCGAGTGCTGTCGAAATCATTAACACGGCCCGCGACTTATTTGGTGTCATTATAGGCTCGCCCGGGCGCATGGCTCGCTCCTGGTATGAATCACACTAATACTTTGCATAATGAAAAATTCTTTTACAACCCTAATCGCATTCATGATCCATATGCCTTCAATTAAAACATCTCAAATCGACTGTTCATTAGGAAACGAACCGATTCAAGTGCCACCTCGGAATATGGAAACTATCTTTGGCGATAGAAGGCGCATGAGCTTATACAGTGAGTCAAGTACAAATCGTGCCAAATGTATTTGAAACACGTCTGCTTTTCTCAGGTGCCATTCAACGCAGGTAGGGAATGCCTACAAAGTGTAATATGAGTTTTATCTTGCTTACCATAAAAATGAGTAATAGCCTACTGTTGTCTAGCTTCTCAATAACACGGGGGACTATAAACAATCCATGAAACATTATGATAAAGCCATTAGCCATGAACAAGGTAATATGCAGAAATATTAGATGAAGCACCGGGGCTTTTTGATCTGAGAATGTTTAACGCTGAAAAGGTTTTCCTCATCGACATTTGGGCTCAAAATCTTCGCATAAGTCGTCTGATTTTGGATTCCTCAGCCAATCCCTAAGCCAATTGATGAGACAGAGCATTCGCAAAGCTCCCGATCTTACGTAGTAATGAAAGTGGACAAATTGCACAAGGAGTATCAGGACATTGGTCAAATTGGCGCCGACTGAGTCCAGATCGTGAAGTTCATTGGGTGGGTATCATAGGCGATGCGTTGTGAAAACGGCATCCAGATGAGTTCTGGAGGTGCACAATGCTTGGTGTTGACCTACGCTCCAAACCAATCCCAAAACCAATAGCAGAGCACTGAGTCTTGCCACGCGTTGCCATGACTTCATGCACCAGAAACAAGGTAGGTAGCCTTCCACTACGATGGAATACCCCAAGCATCACGAAGAAGCAAGACACATGCCATTTCCAAACATGCCTCTTCAAGAACAATTGAGTTATCTAGCACATGTAGCAGAGATACATCAATGGGTTCATAGATTGTATCATCGGACCACGGTCCTCTTGTAGGTGCTTCGCATGGATAGACTGGCACTCTTATGGACCGGGCCTTTTCCATAGAGACACCATTAACGATGTGCGACGGACTTTCTGTTCGAAGGTTGGTCTTGGGTATCCATTGACCACTTTCAAACATATTTTGGAGTATCATGATGCCTTGCTCCGGAGAATTTGTATGGAACAGAGGACATGCGCTGTGATTCTCATTATACAATGGCTCCTCTAAAGGATGACCAAGGCACTCGATCTTGCGATGTTCCAGGTACAAGTCAAATTCGGGTATTTGTTTGCGCAACAAGCGCGACTGGAGATACAACGAGTACAGGAGAAACGTGATAATGGGCAAAGTGTCTTCGTCCATCTCTTCGTGCCCGCCCTCAATGAGACCCTTGAGACGCAGTAGAGGAGAGCGACAGAGCGTCCCTAATGTCTCGATGACGGCCATATTTTCCTCGAAAGAAGATGAGAAAAAATGCCGCAGCTTGAATGTAAGAGGCCTGAGAGAGTGTTCGGAAGGTAACGCTGATTGTTGTATAACATCAATTGGTTTGTAGACCAAGTGCTGTTGATGAAATAGGCTCGGTTTGTCATGGTATATTGGATCGTCACGCATCGCTTGTTCCACCGTCAAGAGATGCTGAAGGAACCTGTGCGAAAATGCGGCTCGGAACCTGGGCGTTTGATATGTCTCTGCCATGGCGATTAGTGGGAATGCCATACTGGTGCGACGAGTGCGCATACTTGTGCCGGGTGTAGTGTCGTGCCAAAGTATCCAACGAGACAAGGTTTTGGACATGTGCAACGCACAGAAAACAGTCGGCGGCGGGCTCTGTAGCCCTTCGGTTACTAAATCAGACATGCTTCTGTTGTATAATGAAATACATCTTGACAGAGGCGTGCATGGCTCCATGATACACAGAAGTACATCCAAGTAACATAACATGGCATATAGTGATACTGTATTCGGTGCTTCTTCTCGGCATGCATGTATGGCAGGCTCTAGGCATGCCTCGACAAAACGCAACTTGAACTGATCAGTCATTTCGGTCAAGAGCTGATCGACTTGATCACCGATGAGTCCATCTTTGGCCGCTTGACCTAGACGCCATAAATTTTGCATCAGCCACAGTAGGTCGATAAAAGTTCCGAGACATGGAATGTCGACTGTTGACGCGTACCATTGGACATTTTTATCAAAACGATCGTAGACCCATGCTTCTTGGGACCTTGGCCCTAATGCATCTAGATGGTGTGGCAAATGATTGAATGCATGCGCCACGGCCTCATTGAGAGATTGGGCCAAAACAGAGCAAGTGGCTTGATCAAAATACAAGGCCGGCCACGCAGCCCGGTGATTGGTACCCAAAGTGAGTAGCGCATGCATGAACCATACAAGCGATGTACGCATGTGTCGGCCAAAGGGCCCATCCATGGTGATATGCCCAACAATGCAAGTCATGAGCGGAAACCGATCGGCCGGCCTTTCTTTCGGGAGTTGTGCTCCTAGCTGCACAAGCACGCGCAGCGTGTCTGGCTGCTGATGTACGCGTGCACATAGCGCATACACAAGCTCGACAAGACCTGGTGGTTTTTGCTGTTTCTTGTTACAAGATCGTAAGAGCTGCAGCAATGCATGTGCAACGCCTTCGTTGGCAAGAAACCATGGCACATGGATATGTCGGACCAGGGCCGTGCACATACGTAAGAACTCATCAAGAATACCAAGGGGTTCATCAGGAAGACAGAGGCTTACAAGGTCATTGAGGATGTTGTTCTCCACAAGGTATGCGGAGCATGTCCCTAATGCATGGGGCGGCGCCTGTGCCTCGTCATGTATAATCGCCTTACACAAGCGGCGCATACTCGCAGCTATATCATCCACTCCATGTTGCGCATGTATATCATGGTATGATATATAAGACTGCAGCAGATGCCATTCCCGCTCGCAGGCTTGCAAGGCATCCGTCGCAGACGACGCTCGTTGCATGGAATAAACCTTGTGCAGGTACCTCCACTATGTAAACGACTTGAGGGGATCACTCTTTTTCTTGCTCTTGCCACGGGGCGTGTTCTTTTTCCCACGTTGGGGCACTTTAGGCCGGTTCTTGGGTACATACCCGACATGAGACTGCGCTGTGCCTGGAAGCGATGCGATGCGCGGGCGCAAGTAGGATGGGATATGTTTCATGTGCGCTTGGACACGCGCAGGATGCAGCGCACGGTCATGACGAAGATACTCCAAGTCACGGGGATTCTCTTCAAAGTGGGCTTTCAGTGCCTCGCTATTAAGAATCTCTTGCTTGATTTCTTGTATACGCGCTTCCTTGATCGCGGCTTTGGTGACACTACGCAGTGCATCCTCCATTCTGTAGCGAAATGCCTCGACTTGAGTGCGGTCGTAAGTCCATGGATGGATTTGCATGCCACTGCTTTTTTGGTCTTCCACGATTTGTTCCCACATTTGTTCGTCGTGCTTGCAGGTGGGACAGCACAAAGCCTTCTTCTTTCCAAATTCACGCCTTGGCACGACAAAGCTCAGCGCCGTACCAGTGTTACCTGCACGCGCGGTGCGACCGATGCGGTGGGTATAAGCGCGCGTCGACGTGGGCAAATCGAAGTTGATAACGCAAGCGACTGCCACAAAATCAATACCACGCGACACGTTGAACTCCTTGCCCCTTTGAGATGATGTTGTTTTCTTCGATTCTGGTGCTGCATTCGCATCTGTCGCAATGATATAGTCGTACTTGCCCTTGTTGAACTCTTCCACAATGTGGAAGCGGCTGTTGACGGGCAGCTCTTCGTTCAATACACAGGTACGAAGCCCGAATTGCTCGAGGAATAGCTTTAGTCGATAGCACCTGTCGATATCATTCACAAATAAGAGACACTTGCCACGAATGAGGCGTAGCTTGAGCATCACGTACACGAGTAGAAACTTTTCGTCTTCCGATGTTTCGACAAAGTATTGCGACAAATTTTCTGCGAGGGACGTATCATTTTCAAGACGTAGTACAACGGGATCCTTGAGCATGAGTTCACGGAGTGCCTCAGTGTCATCGTCAAGCGTTGCGCTCATAAGAAACGTTTGGTGAGTGCGAGAGAGAAATCCTTCTTGTAAAATCGTCTTCACATCGGTGCCATAGCCATATGAAAGCACCAAATCTGTCTCGTCTATGACGAGCGATTGCAACGAGTTGCGCACGACCAGATCTCCAGCTTGCATGCTAGCAAGTGCACGCGATGGTGTAGCCACGACTACATCAGGTCTCTCTGAAAGAAGCAGCTTCTGGACGGAGGACTTGACAGGTCGAGCAATATTTGCGACTCGGACCATATCATTACAGTATGTCAGTACATCGGTGAGCTGTCGTGTCGCCTGCTCGGCAAGCTCACGAGAGGGTACGAGAACCAATGCACGTGTGGCGGAGTATTCAGCACTTGATCTCGGTATACCTTGCTTGGTTGCTACAATCTTTTGCAAGATCGGAAGCCCGTACGCCAGTGTTTTACCACTGCCTGTCCGAGCCCGAGCTAGGATATCGCGCGCAGCACCACCCAAGCTATATTGCAGTGATTCCCTTTGAACAGGTGTCGGTGTACCAAACTTATTATCCGCCAGGGCACGCAGGATGCGTGCGTCTAAAAGATGCGCATACGCCTGAAACCCGCCTGATCCTGAATCGGATGGCATGGTCAGCAGAAAAAAATCGACGAAAGCAAAAGTCAACTTTTTGGCCTCCACATCGCACTAATCATGAACACCTTTAATACAAGTATGCAGTGCGTCATCCTATCATTGGTTCCCTTTCCTATTGATGCCCATTCCATGTTACATTTTGTATGATTCTGATATGAGGTGCACGTCGCGCAAAGATCCTGCGCGGCCAAAAGCTATGCTCCAATTCAGCGCGGATACAGTACGTGCCACCTCGCAGGAAAACGAGCCCGGTCCACACAATGACACGGACAGGCTCTGTGACTCGCACTTCATGGCATGCTGAGCCTCCATTCCGATCACTGACTTTATATCTGGACGCTGTCCGAAGTACACCTTCATGAGCTTTCCTAAATCAGGATCAACGTGCTCGCTGTGTTCGCGCGTCACGTACACTTCCACCACCACATCAAAGGGCACATTCTCTGCTAAAAATGCCAATTCAAGCAGTTCTGAACGAACCCAATGGATGATGTCGTATGTTCGAATGCACCATAAAAGGCGCACACTTTTGGTAAGACTTTTTGTCTTACTGAGTGCAGCACGGCGCACAAGGTCCGTTACCTGGGGCAAACAGAACGTGATACCCGAACCGGCGGCAAACAGCACAGAGTGTTGATAAATATCCAGGCTGTATGTGTATCCATAAGGACCGTCTAAAGCCGTTGTCAAACTCATTGAGCGGATATCCGACATGTCTTTCTCGGTCCCATAAAACGTGTGATCAGAGATGGTTTTCTTCACATCATTCGAACTGTTGTCCGACGCGACTCTTGACATTTCTTCGTCTTTGCATTTGGTCTCATCAGCACCGTGCTTCATTATGTAGCTGTAAATGTGACGCGTGATGCCTTTGTGCACGCGCGCCAGCAACACGAGGTTGTTGGGCAAGTGGGGCGAATAGCTCGGAAGCGACAAACATGTAAATGGATGCGCCTGCGTAGCTGCCATTCCAGGAAAGCGAACAAACACGTGTTGTCCTGGACGCCAGCGCAGCGGTGTCACAAAGCTCATGCGAATGAACTTGGCAGGCTCGTCCTGCACCACTGCAGGCGAGTGTCCTACCGAGGCCGACACCTCGACTTCTGAGCGACCGCTCGTAAAAAATTCCGTGGAGAACAACACAATCAAAGAGCGACCCAAGATTGAGAATATCCAAATACCCACCGTGACCCATAGCCAGACATGCGCGTTGAGAAGATCTTGGACGTGGACAAAAAGACACGCCAACAAAATCGTGAATGAAATGACATGTTGTACCACGAAGAACTCGTAGCTCAACCAACGGAAGATGCCGAGACTCGAAACGACAATCCAAAGTAAGAAGAATATCGCCACGGTGCCGGACCAGTAGATTGAGTACGAGTCAGACCAAATGTACTTGAGACGCTCGTATCCTTCTTCACGTAATGCTTGCCAAACAAAGGGCACCGTATGCACGATCGAGAGAAACAAGAGCACAATAGCTGCAACTTGATGGTAAAATAACATGTGCGAGTGCGGGATCCCTGTCAATAGTGAAATGGGATTCAACTTGAGGGCCATGGCAAAAATGAATGGCATCATGCCAATAGCCATCATGCCGCTTCGGATCGCCAATGGTGGTGAGCCGTCTTCATTATGAGGAAAGTAGTGTGGTGTCAAGGCAAAAGCCCACACGACTACTCCGATGATAAAGGCTGCACTAATCACCATGTATTGGCCCGGAGGCGACTGCCACTTGCCCCAACGAAACTTGTAGTAGCCCACACCACGACAGACGGCCGCTAGGAATGTGACACCTGGTATCTTGTTGACGTGCAGACCGACGCGTGGATACATCTGGCGTGCCAGACGAAGTACATGGATCAAAGTAGCGACGATCACCAAGGCGCAGAACAAGTACGACATGTACTTGGCATGCCTCACTTGCTCGGACCATGGGTCGACGGTATAAGGGAGATTCTTCTCCTCTTCTGGCGGCTGGTACCATCTTGGATCGTCTGAATGAATATGTAGTTCATGAAAAGTACCAGGGGAAAGATCCGCCATGGGGAAGGTGCAAGGACGTCGGGATGGTCCACGTCCCCTGCTTCCTTATAACGAGGCTCTTGCGCCTTGATGCATCGGAGTGTTTTTTTTCAAAAAAGGTTCCGCCGCCCCAAGGAAGGCATGACTGCCACTCGTGTTTAGTCATACCAAGGACCGGGCGCCACGCGGATGCGGTGCCTTGGAGACAGGGGCATGTGGACTAATGGACGTCCGGCATGTGCGCGGCAGCTATCCTAATATAATGGTCCGAGAACGGGCCGCTTGACATTCCACGAGGCATGCGAATCCATGCGCATAGACAGGGGTCGTCCGAGCCGCGCCCCTTGGTCAGGAGCCGCCAAGAAGAAAAGTGTCCGAGACATCACGTGAAATATGTGCCGAGGGGCTGGCACGTTTCTCCTGGTTGGTGCGCCCAGGAGGGACATTGTGGGTGCCTATCGCTCTCATGCATGTCTTCTTGGCCAGAGGTGGCCGCTGATATGAGGTCCAAGCTACTTTAGGGCGAGGCAACTCATACGTGGGTTCATATTGTGACCTATATGCTGCAGTGGATGTAGAGGCCTAGGGTAGAGTGGCATGCCGAGGATTGATGACGCGCCATTCGACCGGCCTTTCTCAACCCCTCCACTCCTAACGCCTCTGGCCCCAAAACATGTCGCCTTTGAGCATGACATGGGACAAGTTTTGGGCGACGCGTCAGGCATCGAATGCGTCGAGAGCCACGCATTTTGTTGTAGGCAATGAGGCAGCGGATTTGGACAGCGTGGCATGTGCCATTGCCTACGCGTACTTTGACATGCAGCACGAGTGGATCCCGGTGATTCAAGCGCGTCGATGTGACTTGCGCCTGCGCCGGGAGAATGTTGCGCACCTCGAGCAGTGCGGTATAGATATGGATATGGTGTGCTGTCTGGATGATGTACCTGCCATGCATCGCGGCATGCATGTCGTGCTGGTGGATCATAATCGGGCGACCAAGGCGTTTGAGTCTGCGACGATCGATGCGATATGGGATCACCATGTGGATGAGCACGCGCATCCAGAAGCCCGTGCCCGTATCGTATGCGAGCCCCATGAAGCTGGCTCTTGTGCTAGTGTCCTTGTCACGCACATCCACCCATCTCATGTGCCTGTGCCCGTGGCTCGACTGCTGTACGGTGCCATGCTGCTCGATACCCTGTGTTGGGACGAACAGGCGGGCAAGTTCCACGCGATAGACCAAGCTGCGCAGCAATTCCTCGCTCCTTTCGTGGCCTGCGACGATGATGCGGCGCTGTACTGCGAGCTGTTGCGCCTACGCAACGACACATCGCACTTGACTGTGTCAGATCACTTGCGTCGGGATTACAAGCACATGACGTGCCCGGCACCGAATGGCGCGTGGTCCATCGGTATGGCGTCTGTCACACGGCCGCTACGTGAGATGGTGCTAGCGCCGACCTTTCTCGACGAGGCGCGTACGTTTGCACGGCAACAAGCTGTGCATGTGCTCATGATATTGGCTGGCTACGAACGCGACGGCACATGGCATCGCGAACTGTTCTTTTTTGCATGGCATCCGAGCGCCAAGGCCCTGGCGGACGCGCTGGCATCGCTCAAGACGCACTACGTCGACTTGACGACCCTGCCGCTGGCCCTGCCTGAGCACGATGGGTATGCCGTGGCATGGACACAGCACGACCTGCGTGCGACGCGGAAGCAATTTGTTCCCGCAATGAAGCAGGCATGTGAGCACGTTGCATGCCCTTAAAAGTCAAAGCCGGCTTGGCGGAACACGTCGAGGTCCGAGCCGACGCGGCACGAGGGCACGAGATCCGCGCGGTTCATCACGAGCAGCGTGCTGCGCAGGGTATTCCATAAGCCCTCGCTTTCCTTGGCGTGCGACAGAGGCATGGACGCCGAGTCAGGTGCATCGGGCACCGACTGCGACCGCTGCAGTGCAAGCGCGGAGAGCAAGTGTTCGACCGCCTCGTGGTGCGCGCCGAGATTCATGCACGACACGCTCAGGTTGTAGATGGCGCGTGTGAACGAAGGACGCAGTTCCAAGGCGCGGTGGTATGCATCGGTCGCCAGCTCCGAGTTGCCGCCGTTCGCGAGCGTCGCGCCCAGCCGATTCCACAGCTGGCAGTCGTTCGGCCGCGACGCAAGGGCCGCCTGGAAGCAGTCCTTGGCCTGCTCATAGCTGTACGTTGAGTAATAGAGTAGACCGAGTCCCACCTGGATGTCCGGCGACATGGTGCCGCGGGCGGCGTCTCTGCGCGCTGCCTGCAGAAAGAGATCGCGCACATAGTTGACGCGTGCCCAAGGATCCGTGTGTTCGTTCGGCAGCGCAGGGAACTCGGGCGACGGAGCTAGGTGCGGATGCGAGCGAGCCAAGTACCGGAGCAGCGTCACGTTCGCTGCCTGGTCATACCCCTCGTTGATGTACGACACGGCGAGCGACATGAGCGCCTCGAGGTTCGACGAGTCGATGCGCACAGCCTCTTCGAGCGCCTGAATCGCCTTTTCCTCATGCTCGTTCATGGCATGGCACTCGCCCAGCCGCTGCCATGCACGCGACCGCTCGGCCCGCGAGAGGTCAATCTCGTCCGACACCTGCTGACTCTCGACGTCGCGCTGCGTCGCGACTTCGAAGAGACGCGCTGCCTCCGTCAAACTGCCGTTGTTCTCGAGTAAGCGCATGCCCTCCGCATACGGCGTCGCATGCCCCGCAAACGGATTGTGTGCCTCGTATTCGTACGCGCCCAGCCTGGGGAAACCAGTCTCGTCCACGTCGCCCAGCCATTCGCGCCGCAGCTTGGCCTCCGCCTCGCCAAGGCCGTCTTCTTCTAGCAGACCAAGCTCACCAGGGCCCAGACCGCCGCCTGGATGCGTCGAGGCCAGCGGATCCTCGTTCGCCACCGCTTCCATCAGCTCTCGTTCCCACTTGGCCAGCTCGTCGGACTTGTCCAGCAGGCTCGGGTCCTTGAGCGTATTCCACAGCTCTTCGAAGCGGGGATTCGAATCGTGCACTTCGTCCCGCAGCCGCGCCTGCATCTCTCGCAGCTCATGGAGCTCGGCGTCCTCGTCTTTCTGTGTCTCACGCTGCTTGCCCTTGTCGGTCGCCGCTGGAGCCGACGCCGCCTCAGCCTCCATTCGACGGAACTGCTCGTCCCAGGTAGCGTCGTCCCACTCAGCGAGTCGAGGGGCGGCAGGCACAGAAGTGTTCCTCGGGGCTGGTGGCGCATAGCTGGCGTGTCCCGTGTACAGACCGCCGCCGAAGCGGCCAGGCCCCGCCATACTCATACCAAGACGCATCGGCGCGGCTTCCTCTGCAGGCGGCGGCCGCTGCGCGTGGAACTGCTCCGTCCACGCACCAGGCCGGCCCGGCGCCGTCGCCGGTGGTCGCTGCTGCATCTCCTTTGCCCACGCACTCGATGGCGGCGCGCGCATCCGCATGGCCTCCATTTCCGAGCGCATCGCATGCATATCAAAGGGCCGCGCGCCCGTCGCAGGTGGCTGCTGCAGAAAGGCGTCCATGTCCTGCGCCCCACCGACAACGCCACCCGGCCGCGTACGGAATCCAGGGCGCTGCTTCACGCCCGGCTGTGTCTGCACGGCATCCTGCTGAAGAGACCTGTCTGTCTGTGTATGTTTGAGAAACTGCGACAAGTGATTTTGCGATGCCGAGCACTCGGCGCCCGACAGCATCGACTGGAACGCCATGGTGAACGTCCTCGGCCAACCCCACACGCTCCGCCGCAGAGCGCTCGCTCGCCGGTTGTATCACGTGATCTCTACCAACCCTGAAAGTCGCCAAAGCCGCTGCTGCGTGCGCGGCGAGGGGGCGGACTTGTGCGGCGCTTGCGGGTCGAGAGACTCGCTAGGCCATGTTCGTCCGCTGGCGCAGCCATGGACGCCGGCACATCGATGGACGACGCGTCCTTGGCGGGCAAGCGCGTGCCGAGCCACGTGGTCCGATCGTCTTCGCGCTTGCGGCGCTTGAGCTCACGACGCGCTCGCTCCTCGTCGTCTGGATGCTCGCGGCGCGCCTTGGCGTCGCGGCGCTCCATGTACGTAGCGACAGGGTCTTCGAATACTTGTGCCTCGATCAGCTCAATCGGTCGGATGGGCTGCGTCGTGTCCGGCACATTCGGCACGCGTTCCAGCGCGTCCAGCACGCGGAAAGAGTCCTCGCCGAGCAGTGTGCCAAACACTGTGTGCTTCGCGTCGAGATGCGGCGTCGCGCGGTACGTGATGAAAAACTGCGAGCCGTTCGTGTTCACGCCCTTGTTGGCCATCGACACCATGCCGCGGCTCGTGTGTCGCTGAGCGCCAGGACGGCATAGCTCGTCTTCGAAGGGCTGGCCCCAGATCGACTCGCCGCCGCGCCCTGTCCCCGTAGGATCGCCGCCTTGGATCATGAAGCCCGGCACGTTGCGGTGGAAGGTGGTATGGTGGTAGGTACCGCGTTGACACAGCGCCAAGAAATTGTAGCAGGTGCGTGGCGCCTTGTTGACGAACAACTCAAGTACCAAGGCGCCAAAGTTGGTTTGTAGACGCACGACGGCATTCTTGGTCTGGCGAGACGACAGCGCCTCAAACATGACGGCTTCCTCGTCGACCGCGATCTCTTCCGTGCGTGTCCGAGGCGTCAGACTCGACGACGTAAAGCTCGCGGCTGTGCGGCCGGTCGATGTGCCTGTCGTACGGGCCGCCTGCTCCTCTCCAGGCGTGTCGCGGGCCTGTTCTTTGGGCTGTCGTTGCTGACGAAGCTGCGCCAGCAGGGATCGTGTGCTACCCGTTGCAGCGGCATTGACGTCCTCTGACGCAGGCTTCTGCGCCAACGTGAGGTGGTGCTGGACGTGGTACATTTGTTGCATCGTGCGACGACCGAGATCATACGGATCCTGGAGCGTGATGATATCGCTCTTGGAGAAGGGTGCGTCCGTCGCGAGATCACGCATCATCTTGGGCTTGAGATTCAGTTGCTGCACGGTCTCAAAGAGGTATACGTGCCCCGAGGGCCGAATCGCGACCATGTGGCTGTGATCGGTGAACTCGCGCATCGAGACGGCGTCGTACCACTGCCCACGCTCGTTGCGCGATATGTGCAGGTCTAGCATCTCATCCACCGTCGTAGGCTCGCCGGTCGCGGGGCTCTTGCCATAGTGCTGCACAAACGCGACCAGGGCCTCCTTGTCACACACGAGACCATCACGGACGAGGCACGCCGGCTGCGTCCATGGCTGGTACGTGATCGCACACATATGGAACGGCACTAGCACCTGCTTTTCCCGCTGCGCGCCTTTCGTCGCGCCATGCTGCCCATACACGCCGCTGTATTCGGACGGCGTAATGAACAGCTTGTCATTGGCACCGTGTCCCATGGTGGAGGACAACCACCGCAGAGGCCGAGGTTGTCCTCCACCATGCGCGGATGCCAGGGGCTAGGAGCCGCGGCCCTGCTGGCCGCAGGCGCCCTGGCGAACACCGAGATGGCGCAGGTGGATCCATCGCTATGTGCGCCCGAGACGAATGAGCTCGTGCGACAAGGGCCATGGTACGTGGGTGGCCGCTACTTACGCAGGCCCGTCATGCAGGCCCGGTCTGAGCCACGCCGATTCGAGCTACGTCGCGACGAGCAGGGCATGTGGGTAGCGCTGCACATGCCCGCACCAGGCTCGTACCAGCTGCGGCTATCTGCGCCAGCTCCTGTATGTACGTTGCACTGACACTAGGTGGCGGCTTCGTATTCGCTAGAGATACACGCGCCGGATGAGGTGCTGACACACACGGCGCCCGGCACAGCCCCCTGTGCGTTTGCGCTGGCACGCGTCGAGGCCCAAGCGCAGGGCGTGCCTATACCGCGCGCCACCGACGCCCATGCGGTCGAGCGAGCCGCTCACGCCGCGGGCGAGGAGCGCATGTCTATACCCATCGACCTCGTATTCGAGCGGCTCTACCTTGGCTTCCTGCCCGCGACGGCGCTCCACATGATCGTCGTCATGGTGCTGGTCGTCGTGCCGACCGTCTCGCTCGTCCTGCGTCCGATGCAGCGCGTGTGTGGAGGTGTGCCGCGCTCATAGCCTAGCGTTCCTTGTCTCCGCATGACCACGGTCCTCGAGTCGCTGACGCCGTGTGTGCTGCCGCCGACGGCGTCAGAGAGCTGTGCTGCACGCACAGCGAGCACGGATGGCGAGAGGGTGTATGTCGGGACGACGGACGGCTTCGTGTATGGGTGGCGCGCCTCGCAGCCGTGGACGCTGCGTGTGCGTGTCTCGTCCGCGGGCCGAGCCGTGGAAAAGATCGTCGTGCTGCGCGACTATGGCACGATCGTCGTGCTGTGCGACCACGTCGTGCAATTCTATACGTACCCAGATATGTCGTCGGTGCACCGCGCCTACCCGGCTGTCCGGGGCGTCGTCCAAGTCGCCGTAGACGAGCGCGACCCAAGCCGTGCGTCGTTGTGCATTATCAAGCGGCAGAACCTGTGGGTGCTTGGCATAGACGATGCCGGCTGGTCCGTGTGTCAGGATATGCCCATCCCTCGTGACGCTTTTATTGCGCACCGCTACGGCGACGTGGTGTGCCTCGCGACACGGACAGCGTATGCGCTCGTCCACCTCCTGACGGGCGTATGCACGCCCGTCGGCCTGCCGATTTCGCAGAGCGCACAGGAAGGCTCTGCGCGCAACAGGCCGGCGATCGTGCCTGTGCCGGGCGACATGCCGTGCTTCCTCATCACGTCGCACTCGGATCACGGCACCTTGGGCGTGTTTCTGCGCGCGGATGGCGAGCCTACCGCGCGCCTCGTCGAGTGGCCCTCGCATCCGCGGGCGGTCGTGGCTAGTCCTCTGCACCTCGTGGCGCTCCTGCGCAATGATACCATCCACCTGCATGACCTCGTCACGCTGCGGCGCGTCGCGATCCTCCGAGCCGACGCCGATGACCGCTACCTGGTGCGTGTGGCGCCGCCATCGCAGGCGCTGCTGCCCCGCCGGCCCGTGCCGAGCGCCCAGGTGCTGCCGTCGCGCGTGTACCCGGCCGAGCTGCCGCGCGGATGGCTCGGATGGTCGCCCGTGTCGGTGCTGGTGGGCGGCCGACGCCGTTTGCGTGCGCTTGCGTCGCCGATGCCCGGCAGTGCGGCGCTCCTGGATACGGGGCGTGCGGATGACGAGGCGGTGATGCAGTACCTGGGCGTGTCGCATCTGCGCGAGGGACGCTTTGCGTGTGCGGCGGCATACCTGCGCCGCTTTCCGCCGGCTTTGCTGCTGACGCTGTGGCCTGCGCTGTATGGTGGGCACCGCACGTACCTGTGTGAGGCGGCCGCTGGCCTGTGGGCGAGGCTGCCGGCGACGATCGACGAGGTGATTTCGCAGCATCTCGCGTGGAACTATGTGCCGGCCCTGGATGAGCACGATGCCTCGCTTGCGTATTTGCACGCGCAGCTGCGCCGACGTGCCGACGATATGCTGGCATGGGTGCTAGCGTCGCAGGAGGCAGGCTCGACGGCCCGCGTGCAATTAGCTCTGGCGCGCGATCCGCATGCGCCGCTCACTGCGCTGCCGGCGCTGGCAGCGTGTGACGTGCCGACGATCCGGGACCTGGCCGAGTCGCTGAGCCGCCATGATCTCGTGCTGGCCTTGTACCGCGCGCACGAGCAGTACGCGGACGCTGTGCGGTACGCATGCTCGCACGAGGATGTGCAGGGCGCGCTGGAGCATGCCGCGTACCTGGTGCCTGTGGACTTGTGGCCGTGCTGGCTGTGGCTCGTGCGTCGCGATGTGATGCCGTCGCTGCCGCTGCCATGGGACGACCTGCCGCACCGCGACGAAGCATGGCAGGCGCTGTGTGCGATCGACACGCCGGCGGCGCTCGCGACGATGGAGCGTGTCGTGCTGACCGCCGCGCACGTGGACACCTCGATGAAGCTCGAAGTCTTTGCGCGTGTTCGCGACGACGTGGACAAGGCGTGCCTGTGGCTCGAGTACGGGCCGCCTGAGCTGTGGGGGGCGCAGGCGACGCGCCACGCCCTCGAAGACGCTATCGTGCATGCGAAGCACGACCGCTTTGTCGACGCGCTTGCGTGCCTCGTCCGTGCGCGGGCCTTGGAGGCCGCTGACGATCTGTGCATGCATGGCAGCCCCTGGCCCGTGCCGCGCGCGCGATCGGTCGCCCGCGGGCCGTATACCCGCCTCGTGCCGGCCAAGGCGGCGCGGACATGGACGCCTGCGCAGCAAACGCAGCTCCTGTACGCGCTCCTGGACATGTACGTCGACGCACACCTCGATGCGCCGGCGCAGGCGCTCCTCGTGCGGCATGCCGCGTCCTGGGACCTCGTCCGCGTCCTAGCGCATGTGCCGCCTACGTGGCCGGTCCGGGCCGTCGCGCCGTACCTCGTCGAGGTCCTGCGCGCGTCGTCGCATGCGCGCTACCGCGCCGGCGTGACCAAGTCGGTCGCGCACAAGGTAAGTCTCGACGCGGCCGATACCCTGTGGCGCCGCGTCCGAGCCCAGGGGGGCCATGTGGCGCCGCCGCCGTCGTCGTTTTCATAGCCTCCACCACCACGTATGTGGCCGACCCTGCGGCGCCTCCGAATGCCACCGAGTGTGACGCTGACGCGCGAGGAGGGGTTCCTGTGCACGCTGCTGGACGATACGTGCCGCTGGATGCAGACGACGAATCCGAGTGTGGATGTCGATGGCACGTCCCGCACGTACGCGGATCTGTGCCACCGGCCGACGGCCACGACGCCGTGTGAGGCGCGCATTGCGGGTGGCTGGGTGCGGGACAAGCTGCTGGGCCTTCCGTCGCATGATCTGGACGTGTCGCTGTCGTCGATGACGGGCCACCACTTTGCGCTGTTCCTCAAGGCGTACCTGGAGAGCGAGGTGTTTCCCTGCACGCCCCTGGCGCGCGAGATGCAAGAGGCGGCGCCGAGTCATGCGCGGATCAGCCACATTGGCAAGATCGCGGCGAATCCCGAGCAGAGCAAGAACCTCGAGACGGCGACGGCGCGCGTCCTCGGCTTTGACCTCGACTTTGTCAACCTGCGCAAGGAGGTGTACGAGGGCACGCACCGCATACCCATCATGTCGTTCGGCACGCCGCTCGAGGATGCGATGCGCCGTGACATGACCGTGAATGCCCTCTTCTACAACGTGCACACCGCTGCGATTGAGGACTGGACGCAGCATGGCCTCGCGGACCTGCGCGACGGCATCGTCCGCACGCCGATGGACCCGACGGCCACGTTCACCGACGACCCGCTGCGGATCCTCCGGTGCGTGCGCTTCGGCAGCCGCTTCGGCTACGCGATCCACCCAGATATCTTCGCGGCCCTCGCGGCGCCCGCGTCGCCCCTGCACGCCGCGCTGGCGAGCAAGGTGAGCCGCGAGCGCGTCGGCATCGAAGTCGACAAGATGCTCTCAGGCCGCGATCCGCGCTATGCGCTGCAGCTGCTCTCGCAGCTCCAGCTGTACTGGGTCGTCTTTATGCCGCCGCCCGCGCTGTCGCAGCGCATGGGCCGGTCGAGCGATCACGGCGCACACATCGACGAACTCGTGCACGACGCGCCCGACGAGCGGGCCGCGCTCAGCCTCAGCGACAGCTTCGACAGCCTCCTGAGGGGCACCTCGCCCCTGTGGTCGCGCCTGCCGGCGGACTGGCTCGCTCGCGTGCGCGCGCCGGACTGGAGCGCGCAGCGCCGCCTCGTATGGTACGCGATCGCGCTGCTGCCTCTGCGGGATCTCTACGTCCAGGCGAAAAAGCAGCCTGCGTGGGCCGGCGCCGTGACGATCAGCGCGGGTCTCAAGCTCGGGCACCGCACGACGAAGGACCCCGTCACGAGCCTCGTGCGTGCGGCGTCCCTGCTCTCTCGCCCGCGCCTCGCGCGCTTCGTGCCGGCGCCCTGCCTGACGCGCCGCTCGACGATTGGCCTCCTGCTCCGGCACCACGACGTGTCGCAGCCCAAGATGGACGTCGCGCTCGACAATGCGCTGCTGGTCGCGCTGCTCTACGACCTCGCGACGTACGCGCATGGCCTCGACACGCCGGAGGCCGAGGCGATCGTCGACGAGCATGCCGCCTTCTGGGCGTACGTGCGCGACGAGCAGCTCGCGGCCTACGTGCACACGAAGCCGCTCGTCGATGGACGCCAAGTCGCGGCGGCGCTTGGCTGCGACGTGTGCCTGCTGAGCCGCATTCTGCCCTACGTGACGGCCTGGGATATGGACCATGTGGATGACGAGCCGGACCGCCCCGGCCGCTGCCTCGCAGCACTGCAGCGCGCGTGGGCGGACGGGCATATGGTGCCGGTGTCGGAGCGCACGGCGCGCGCCAAGTCGGCCTAGGCACGCGACCTGCGTGCTTTGGCCTGGTAGTACTGGCCGTCGTCCCACAAAGCCTGGCGGTACACGTCCGCCTGCACGCTGGGCGGCGGTGCGTCAAAGTGCGCGGCCAGCGGCGCATCGAGGAGCGGAGCGCCGGGCTCGTCGCTCGGGTCGTGGTACGGCGCGACGAACGGGTGCTCGAGGCACGCCTCGACGGTCATGCGCTGCGCCGGGTCCATGACGACGGTGCGCGCGAGAAAGTCGAGGGCATCGGCCGGGACGTGCGGCAGGAGCGATGTCCACGACTTGCCGGCGCACCACGGCAGCGAGCGCACGTAGTCGAGCGCACGCACGGCGCACTGCGCCGAGATGCTCTCAATCGACGCGGAGCCCAGCACCTCGAGGATGAGCATCATTTGGTGGTGGTAGTCCTTGCCGGGGAACAGCGGCTCGCCCGTGAGCATCTCGAACAGCGTGCACCCGACGGACCAGATGTCGACGGCCTTGGTATACGAGCGGCTCGAGAGCATGATCTCCGGCGCGCGGTACCAGCGCGTCGCGACGTATTCCGTGAGCTGCAAGTCGCGGCGCGTGTGCCGCGCCATGCTGCGTGCGAGCCCAAAGTCGCAGATCTTGAGGTCGCAGTTCGCGTTGACGAGCAGGTTGCTGGGCTTGATGTCGCGGTGCAGCACGCCCGCCGCATGGATCGGCTTGAGGCCGCGCAGGATCTGGTACGTAAAGTACTGCGCGTGATCGTGGCTCAGCGCCTGCGTGCGTACGACGCGGTACAGGTCCGTGTCCATCATTTCCTGCACAAAGTACATGTCCTGGTACGTGAAGCGGTCGCCCGGCACGACGACGTCCAGCAGCTTGATGATGTTCTCGCAGCCGCTGTGCTCGTGAAAGTAGCGCAGCAGGCGCAGCTCACGCAGCGTGCGCACGGCCAGCAGGTGGTGCTCGAACGGCGCGACGCGCTTGATCGCGACGCGCGCGCCGGTGCGCCGGTGCACGGCGCTGAACACGACGCCGTACCCGCCCTCGCCGATGATCGAGGCCACCTGGTAGTGCCGCCCCACATCCTCGCGCGCCTTGCGGATCACGGCCGCCCGGCGGTCCTCCTTGCGCGTCTCGGTCTGCTGCGCCAACTCGCGCAGGTGCTGGACACGCCCGCCCGGCATGCGGTGCGACGGGATGCGTGAAGCGTCTTCCACAGCTTGTACAGCGGCCATACGGACATGCTCTACATCGTGCGCCCCTTTTTGTACCTAGGCCTCCCGCCCAGCGCCGCACACAAAGAGGTCATGGCACGCGCGTCTGATTGTGCTCGGCCTGCAGGCACCTCCACCTCCGCCTGCACGGGCCTCGGACGCCGCCGTGTCGTTGGCTGCACCGGATGCGAGCAGGACACGATTTACGACTGCTTCGCCTTGGCCTGCCGCTGCTTGGCCTGCATCTCGATAAAGAGACCGACAAACACAATCGCCACACCGATCCACTGCAGCGACCGCAGCTGGTGCTGGTACACCACGATCGAGAGCAGCATCGTAAACAGCTTGCGCGTCACCTGGCGTCAGTAGTGTGTACGTACCGTGATGGACACAAGGGTCAGACTACCGAACCGCTCGAGCGTTTCGAAAATGGCAATTTGCCCAGCCGCGCCGGCCATAGCGTACGCAAGCACGTCGCGCGCCGCGTCGGGATGCCGCAGGAGAAATTGCACGCCCGACACGAGCTGCGGCGTGAGCGACAGCGCCGGCACCTGCAGACCGGCCATGAACAGCTGCGCCGCCCAGTGCGGATGGAGCAGCGAGCCGACATACAGACGCGCATGCGCCACGAGATAGGACACGGCGCCCGCCGGCACCAGCAGCGCCGTGAGCATGTACGTGGCCGAGACGGCATTCATCACGAGCATCATCTGCGTGCCGGACACGTACGAGCCATACGTCGCAAACACCTCGTCCTGCGTGCTGTTCGTCGTGCCGTCCAGCAGCAGATGAATCGCCAACAGCACCATGCCCAGCACACTGTTGCCGCGCACGCCGCCCGCGCTCGACTTGGGCCCGAGCGCCATAAACATCCACACACCCAGCGTCACAAGCGCGACGACCACGTACTTGTACGCGGCAAAGTGGCGGCGGTACAGCAGCACGTTCATGACCAGCACCGGCACGAGCTTGCTCGACTTGGCCAGCGTAATGGCAGGAAACGACAAGTGACGCAGCGCCACGATACTCAGCCACGACGCCGTAGACTGCAGCGCCGACACAAGCAGGTACTGCAGGAGCAGGGGCGACACGTACCGACGCACGCCACGCACCGGCGCATGCTTCCCACGAGCCACGAGCGCCCGGTCACAGCCAGACGGCGTGAGCACATCGAGACCCAGGCGCGTCAGCAGACCGCGCTCCGTCGAGCCGCGCCGGCGATACACCAGGTACGCCATCGCCATCGCGCACGAACAGAGCGCCTGCACGCCGTTGAGAAGCACTCCGTACTCAAAGCGCTCGCCGACACGAAACGCATCGAGCGGGTCGCCCGTATGGTACACGGTGCTCGTGATCTTCTCCTGAAGCAGACCCCACACAAGAAAGGCCGTGTAAATCGCCAGCGCACACAGCGCGAGCTGCAGCACCCCGTTGCGAGCCGCTGCCATCGTCGTGGTAGCTCACCAACGCCGCCGCCGCCGCCGGGCGCGTCCAGGCGTCGGGCGACACCGTCCACGTGGTTAGGTCATACACGCTTCCATTACTGCAGCGTCGCGCGCCAGCTATGAGTAAAGGTATGGACGTCGCCGTGGCTCTCGACGAGCTTGGCCAAAAACACCTCGTCGTTCGGCGTCGTCCAGATGACGCGCTCGCGATGCAGGAGATCGAGGATCGCGGCAGCCTCGTTGCGGTGCAGCGGCGCACCGACATCCAGCGGCGAGAAGGCCGCAGCGCGCGCCGAGGCCAGATGGGTATCGTTGACCTGGGCGTAGGCGTGCGGCTCGCGCACGCGCGTGGCTGAGCCGCGGCACGACAGCGTCGCCCACACGCGCGACCACGGCACGGGCGCGCCGTGCGCCGAGCACTGGTCACGCAGCGCGACGAGCAAGGCATCGGGCGCCGGGAAATCGGCGTGCGCCGAGCTCAGCGCGCCGAGCACCACGGCCTGCGTGCGCGGCGTGAGCACCAGGTCCCGTAGCGCGCGTGGCACAGCGAGCTCGTAGGCCTCGAGGGGCACGTAGTCAGGATCCCTGTACGAGGACGTCATGAAATAGGCCTGGACATCGTCGATCGCCACGACGAGCGGCACCTCGGTCTGCTGGGTCAGCGTGCGCAGGACCTGCTCGAGGGCCAGCTGCCGCACATGCGCATTCTCGTCCGCGAGCGCGTGCTGGATCATGCTCTCGAGCGTGCCGCCCGGCACACGCACGCCTTCGACGTGCGCGTCGGGCGCCTCGATCCGCTTCAGGATCCGGCCATTCACCTGCAGGAGGGCCTGGAGCAGGTGCGTCGCCACCTCCGGCTGCAGGTACGTCGCAAACGCTGGTGAGTACATGTACGGCGACGACGAGTTGATCAGGGCGATGCTGCGGGGCACGTACAGCACGGCCGACTCGGACTCGACGGCCTGAGCGACGGCCTGGAGCAGGTACGTCGACTTGCCGCAGCCCGGCTCGCCGATGAGCAGGTGCTTTCCCTGGCCACACTGCAGCACGTCCTTCGTCGCCTGGCGCACGATCGTGCGCGGCTTGGGCTGCAGAGCCTGCGCGCGCGACAATTCACGCGGGAGGCCAAAGGCATCGAAGGCCGCGAGGGTGCGCCTGGACCACGCCAGTACGTCGCCTGGCACGCCCTCGCGCAGCGCCGAGGCGCCCTTCAGGACAGGCAGATCGGACATGTCCGGCTGCTGGGCATAGTGCGTCGTCGCCTTGGACAGCTGGCTCGACGTATCGACGCCACCTCGGCGCAGGCCGCCTGTGCGGCGCTCGCCCGTGAGCTGGCCGCGACGGACCGACACCTTTTTCTTCGGCGCAGCCGGCTTGGGGGCAGCGCGCGCCGTAGCTGTCGTGGCCAACGTGCGCAGCGGCGCCCATCCCACTCGTTCCACGCGCCGCAACATGGGTCGTCGGAAGGAAGAAAAACGCGGCGGCCGTTTGGCCTCCGCCACGGTGGCTTAGATAAGCACACCGCCCAGGGCCGCGGCGCGGCCAGCGTCCCTGGCAGCCGGGGTCGACCATGAGCTTTTTCAATCAGATTGGGCGCTCGATGGGCCTCCCATCGCGGTCCGCCAAGCCGCGGGCGCAGCCGCAGCCCGTCGTGCTGGAGCGGCCGTGGGGCGATGCGCCCGTTCCCGCGCCGCACAAGCCGCTCTACCTGTGTCAGCCGTTCGAGCGGAGCACGCTGATCAAGGGCTCGTTCCGCACGATTGTCGCGCTGCCCAAGTATGTGCACCCGTACGAGTGGGTCGCGATCAATCTGTGCGACTTTTTCCACAACCTGAACTTGTTCTGTGGCGTGCTTACCGAGTTTACGACGATGCAGACGCAGCCGACGATGTCGGCCGGGGTCGGGATGCACTATACCTGGGTCGATATCCATCGCAAGCCGGTCCATCTGCCGGCGGCGCAGTACATCGACTTTGTGATGACGTGGATTGCGCAGCTTTTGCAGGACGAGGCTGTCTTTCCCACGCGCCCCGGCCGCGACTTTCCCCCGACGTTCCCCACGACCGCGAAGCACATGTACAAGCACATGCTGCGGATCTTTGCCCACATATACCACGCGCACTTCCCCGAGCTCGTGCACCTCAGCTGCGAAGGCCACCTCAACTCGCTGTTCGCGCACTTTCTCGTGTTTGGTCACGAGTTCCAGCTCTTCCAGTTTGCCGAGTTCAAGGGCGGCCCACCCGCGTGCCGGGGCGGCGTAGGTGGCCCTGAGCATCCCGCGATGGAGACGCCGGCGCTGCGCGACGTCGCAGCCGCGCCGATCGGACCGACGGGCGAGCCGCAGCCCTACCCTGGCGTATGTGATCTGATCGAGCGATGGGTCGAACGTGATATCCTGCCGCGCGAAGTGCTGGGGTGACTATGGACTCGCTTCTGCCTTGGCGCGCCGCTTGCGTGGACGCGTCTCGTCGCTGCGTGGCGAGTACGGGATCTTGTCGTCGTCAGACGTGTATCCGTTGCTCGTCGCGCGGACGTACTCGCTCTTCTTCCAAAAGATGGGCTTTTGACTCCGCACGGCATTGCGCATGGGCTTGGCAAACGCACCGAGATTCAGGGCCCGCTCGCGATCGGGGTCGTGCTCCTTGTCATAGTAGTACCAGCATTCCAACGGGTTACCGCGCGTGTCCTTGCCTGGCCGCTGGATCACGCCAAACATCGGTGCACGCTGCAGCACACGGTCCAGGCACTCGTACCATGCCTGGCGCGCCGCAGGGAGCCATGCGTGCTCGGACGCATCGTGCCAGCCGTGGATGCGCTCGCCATGTGCCGGCACGGACCGCCCCTCGGTCAGGAGTCGCCGCTTGGACGGACTAAAGGCCACGGCACACGCCCCTGCCTCGCCCCGCAGCATCGACGGGTTCGTGGCCAGGACACTGCGGACGGCTTCGCTCGCTGAGATGGTGGCGGTGCGATGGAAGACAATCGCGCCCGCGAGAAGGCCGGCCAAGTCGTACGTGGGGGCGAGCTTTTCGACCAGCCTACGCGCAGTGTCCAGCGGCGAGGTGGCAGAGGCCGCACGAGGGCTAGCAGGCGCTGCGTCGGTCGTGGGTGCCTCGCTGGTCGTGGGCGCCTCGCTGGTCGTGGGCGCTGCGTCGGTCGTGGGTGCGTCGCCGGGTGTAGGTGCCTCGCCGGGTGTGGGTGCCTCGCCGGATGTAGGTGCCTCGCCGAATGTAGGTGCCTCGCTGGTCGTGTGCGCGGCCCATGCGGGCGCCCATCTCGGCGGACTGGACGGCACATCCGCCGGGGCTGCTTTGGTGGGCGATGTGCCATCCGCGTGCGGTCGAGCCGGTGGTGCAGGGCGCATTGGTATAGGTGCCTCGACATGCATGCGCATGCCGAAAAAGTCGAGACACGTCGTGCCCGGCTCGAGACGCACGACTTGGCCGGCGCGGTACCGCTGATCATGGATCAGCAGGCCGTTCTGGCCCATGACGCGCAGCACAAACGTGCCGATCGGCGCCCCGCCTTCCTCAGGCGACGAGAAGGGGACCCACCGAATGAGCGCATGCACGCGACTCGCATGCTTCGCACTCGGCGGCAGCGACAGCAGTGCTAGCGGCCTCGTGCCCATAAACGTGCGCATGCCACGCAGGGCCCAGGACGTCCGCTCAAACTGGCGGCATCGTCCCACGACAAAGGTATGTGTGTAGTCGAGCGGGACGGACTGGTCGTGCGATATGCGCATCGTCCATGTGGGCCTTGCGCGCTGCGCAGGAGGTGGCTGCGCGCGCTTCGTCGGCGATACGCCGATCGCGTGCACCGGTGACGGCGTGGTGGCGAGAGCCCTCTTCGTAGCGGCCGTGGGCGACGACGGCGGCGGCGTCGCTAGGTCATGACGCGGCTGGGGCCCCTTGTGCGTAGGCGACGATGGCACGTCGTACTCGGACGACGGCGCGGGCGTAGCCAGTCCGCCGTGGGTAGACAACATGGGGGGGAAGGAAAACCGAAGCGCGGCGCGACACGCGAGGCGTGGCGCGTTGCTGATGTCATCAGCTCCACCATCATGACGAGCCCGGACCGGCGTGACCGCCGCGCCGAGCGCCTCGAGACGCCCGACGCGGCACGCGAGCGGGGTCAGGACGCAGGCAGCGACGCCCCCGCAGCCGAGGGAACGAAGCCAGCATGCGATAAGGCTGACGACGCGGACGCCGACGACCAGGCACGGGAGCGGGCCGAAGACGACGAGAAAGAGGCCATCGAACGCCGGCGAAACGCGGAAGCCGCCGCCTTGACGCTCGAAATCGTCGGCGACCTGCCGCACGCCGATATCAAGCCGCCCGAAAACGTGCTCTTCGTCTGCAAGCTCAACCCCGTGACGCGCAGCGAGGATCTGGAGCTCATCTTCTCGCGCTTTGGCGAGATTCGCAGTTGCGAGATCATACGCGACAAAAAGGTACGTGCGCGCACGCCCTGACGCCTAGACGGGCGACAGTCTGCAGTATGCGTTTATTGAGTTTGAGCACCGCGCATCGGCAGAGCAGGCCTACACCAAGATGCAGAACGTGCTCATCGACGACCGACGCATCTGGGTCGACTTTTCGCAGAGCGTATCGCGACTGCAGCATGTGTGGCGGAAGCGCCGAGCCGCGGCCCTGCGTCGATCGCGCCACGATCGATCGAGGGACGCGCGTCCTCGGCGTCGATCCGCTTCCCCTCCACCTCGTAGGTAATGGTCGGTCGCCGCGTGGTCGGTGCGTGGGCGGTGGCGTGGGTGCGTCGCTGCTGCTTGCACACGACGCGGCGAGTGTGTATACCCACGGAAGCGATTAGGACGCTGGGTATTATTGCGCATATCGATGCGGGGAAAACGACGTTGACGGAGCGTATCCTGGCGCTGACGCAGCGCGGTCTCGAGGCGCCGACGCACGCGGCGGCCACGTATGTGGCGCCTGGCGATGTCGACAGTGGGAGCACCGTGACGGACTTTCTTGAGGAGGAGCGTGAGCGCGGCATCACGATCCAGAGTGCGGCGGTCGGTCCGATGTGGTGGCGCGATGTGGCGATGACCCTGGTGGACACGCCGGGTCACATTGACTTTGGGATTGAAGTCGAGCGTGCCGTGCGCGTCGTCGACGGCACGATCGTCGTGCTCGATGGTGTTGAGGGCGTCGAGCCGCAGAGCGAGAATGTGTGGCGCCAGGCGAAGCGCTACGGCGTCGATGCGCATCTGTTCTTTGTGAACAAGCTCGATCGTCCGGGCGCGTGTATCTCGCGCTCCGTGCGCTCGATCATCGATGCCGGTCTGCACGAGCGCCCCGTTCTTGTGCAGCTGCCCGCGTATGCGGCCGATGTGGGCGAGTCGGACGCGAGTGGCGACAGGCCCCTCGTGGGCGTCGTGGATCTGTTGAGCCTGCAAGTGTGGCGGTTCCGAGGCGTGGCGGGCGAGCACATGGAGGCGGTCCCGCTGGAGGCCAGCATGCCGGTGTACGAGCGCGCCTCGATCGCTCGGCAGGCGCTGATCGACACGCTGGGATCGCTCGACGACGATCTCCTGGAGCACATCGTGGCGCTCGACGACGGGGAGGCGGTGGATGTGTCGCTCGTGCAGGCAGCGCTACGTCGTCTGACGCTCGCGGGGCACGTATGCCCCGTGCTGTGCGGCGCCGCCGCCGTGAACATCGGCGTCCAGCCGCTCCTCGATGCGGTGCACAGGTACTTGCCCAGCCCCGCCGACCGACCGCCCGTCCGCGGCGTCTTGGAGCCCGACACACCGAGGGCCCGAGAGGTCGATGTGGCGCTCAGCGACTCGACGCCGGCGGCGCTCGCCTTCAAGGTCGTGTGGGACCGACGACGCGGTCCGATCACGTTTGTGAAAGTGTATGCGGGCACGCTCCACGCAGCGCAGAGCGTGATCAACACGACGGGCCGGCACAAGGAGCGCTTGGCGCGGCTTTTGCTGCCGTACGCGGACGAGTATGTCGATGTGCGCGCGCTGCATGCCGGTCAAATTGGCGTCGTGCTGGGCCTGCGCGATACACGCACAGGCGACACGCTCGTCGGCAGCCCGGCCTGGCGCACGCTGCGGCTGCGCCGCGTGCATGTCCCGCCGCCTGTGTTCAGCGCAAGTATTGAGCCGCGATCCAAGGCGGAGGAGGGCGCCGTCCAAGACGCGCTGCAGATGCTCGTGCGCACGGATCCGAGTCTGCATGTGGCCCAGGGCACGCAAACCGTGCTGAGCGGCATGGGCGAGCTGCATCTCGATATCGCGCACCACCGCCTCACGTCCGAGTTCGGGGTGCAGCCGCGCCTCGGGCATGTGCGCGTCGGGTACCGCGAGACGCTGACGGAGGCCGTCGAGGCCACATCCGACGAGCCTGCGCTGTCCGTGCACGTCGCCCTCTCGCCCGCGGCCGGCGAGCAGCAGGTGGCGGTGGATGTCGGCGACATGCCGGAGGTGGACGGCGTGCCTGTGCCGCACCTGGTGCAGCAGGGCATCCGGGCCGCGCTGGCGCGCGGGCCTCGGAGTGGCTACCCGATGCATGGCGTGCAGGGCACCGTCTCTCTCCGCGCGAAGGAGGACGTCCTGCCGCCCGCCGCCAGCATCCGCCAGGCCGTCGTGCAGACGATACGCCGTGCGCTCGGCGGCAAAAGCGGTCCGACGCGTCTGATGGAGCCCATGATGCACGTCACGATCGAGGCGCCTTCCACGCACGCAGGCGCGCTCTCGACCGACATTAGTGTCGAGCAGCACGGCTCGATTCTCGACATGCAGCTCGAGGCGCAACAAGACACGCCTACGTACCAAGTCTACCTACCTCCCACCGACGAGGTGGCCCAGGCCCAGGACCAGCGCATGACGATCCATGCCCACATCCCCCTCGCCCGCATGGTGCGGTACAGCTCGCGGCTGCGTGCCCTGACGGGCGGTGCAGGCTCCCACACCATGGCCCTGCATGGCTTCGACGTCGTGTCGCCCGAACGCGAGCGCGAACTGCTCGCCGAGCTGGGCCGCTAGACCTTGTGCCACCGTAGCTCCACCTCCGTAATGCTGACTTCGTCGCCGGCCTTGTCGTCGTAGTCGTGCCACTCGCCGTCCTCCTCGAACTGGACGTCCGTGAATGGCGTGCCACTCTCTGTGCCTCGGCACGTCCATGAGCTCGAGTCGGTCAGGAGGCCGTGGATCGTGGGCGTGCGTGGCTGCATACCGCGAAACTCGATCGTGCAGAGCGTCGCCCAGTCGCCGTCCGTGTCAATCGCACTCCACGGCGACACCTCACCGAGCTTCTCGGCTTTGCTCACGACAAACGTCGCTGCATTCTCACGGCGGCAGCCAGGGCAGTGCATCACGAGATTCGCCACGCCCCGGCTCTTTTGCATCTCGGCGACGTTGGATGCCTCGAGTGCGACGGGATTCGGGTGCTCCTCATGGCACGACGTGCACTCAATGGGGATCAGCAGCGCGGCATCCACCCCCTCGGCAGGGACAAGACCCGACACGTTCGTCAGCGCGCCTCGGAACTGCAGCGCGAAACTCGGCATGACAGTCGTGTGAGACTACGAAAGAGGCCTCCCTCCACATGGCCCCGCTATGGCTCAGGGCTTCGGTATCCGCAGTGTCTTGCTCAGCATGGCCATCGACCACAGGAGCCACACGAACGACATCTTATGTATAGTGATGCGGCCGACGTCGTTCGCGATACTTGCGAGTAGGCTGGGCTGCACGAGACGAGGAAGCACGCCCCCACCCAGCTGGAACAGGGCATAGAGTGCGCTAGACACGTCCAGCGTCGCCGATCCAAACAAGAAGCCCTGGTGCTCGGCAAGGGAGCTGTACCAGCGCCCCGTATAGGCGTAGGCTGTGCCATCGGTCGGCGGCGTCCACGCACCGCCCTGCGGCGCGTCAAAGCGACCCGTCAGCAGGCACACACCCAGCAAGACTAGCAACAGCAGACTCGAGGGAATCGGCATGCCCTCAAAGTACCGCTGCTTGCCGTGCGCATCCTTGGGGATGTTGGCAGCGGTGATATTATAGCGTGCGAGGCGCGCGATGCCCGCGCACACAAACACGGTCATGATGAGTGTATCGAGCGGCTCACGCATGCCAAGCGCGAACGCAGCGACCGTGGGCGCCACGCCGAACGACACGAGATCGGCCAGCGAGTCGAGCTCCTGGCCCAGCATGCTGCTCGATCGCCGCCACCGCGCAATCTTGCCGTCGAGATAGTCAAAGAGCGCGCCGGCCACAGGGAGCCACAGCGCATACCACATGTAGCGCGGATGCGACGTGACAAGGAAGCGCGCCGACATATACAGCGATTGGGCGCCACAGAACCCGTTCATGACCGTGAAAGCATCGGCGAGGTGGAAATTGCGTACGAGGCTGAAATGCCCATTCGTCTCGATAAAGCGCTTCAGCTGCATCTCCGCATCCGCCCGCAGATCACCGATCACCTCCTTGCGGTCCGAATGCTTGCGCTGCCGCAACTGGGGCTCTCCCGCCGACATGGACAAAAGGCAAGAGCGGTCGGTGCCCGTGCGGCTATGCTCCACACCACGTGGGATTATGTAAGATACTTGTATATACGGCCTAGGCAGGCGGGGCGGTGGGCCGACCGGACACCGAGCCCTGGACCTGCTGCGTATTGCGTTCCACGACCGACATGTCGATCTCGTTCGGGTCCGCATGCTCAGGAGGCTCCATCGCAGAGCGCGATGGCGCAGCCGTCGTGAAGCCCGAGTGCACCATGAGCGAGTGATCAATGTCACGAAGCAGCTCATGCGAAGGCGTGTGCACGGCATCAGGTAGCGACAGACGGCGCGATGCGTTCAGGATAAGCTCCTCCTTCGACGAGGGGAGCGTGCCCGGTGCGTGCGTCTGCACGGGTATGCCAGCGGCCGCGTCCTGGAGACGCTGCAGAACATCGACAATCTTGTCATTGGCGTCGATCAGCGTGCCAATATAGTCAGCGTCACCGACCGTGTGGATGTACTGCACGACTTCCTTCTGTAGCTCCAGGACGAGCATGGCGTGCGTCTTGACATCCTCGCTCTCCATGATCGGCACATGCGACTCGCTCGCCGCCATGACCGCCTGCCAAAGCGCCTCCGTCTCGCGGTTCGACGCCTCCAGCGTTCCCTCGACACTCGAGCCACTCGAGTGCAGGAGGTCGACAGCCTGATGTCGCGGGCGCTGCGGCTCCTCTACTTTCGGGGGCAGGAGATGCTCGCGCTCCACACCGCCGCACAGGCCATACAAACTCGACACATGGGCCATCTCAGGATCGCGCATAAAGTGCTTGTGCCACGAGAGAAGTATGAGCATGAGCTTGCGACGCACGCCATTGTCCGTGCCGTAGCTGCTCGAGATGCTGCGGAGCGCACGCACCAGACCCGGCGTCGCAAACGACCGCTGGAAAGCAGGCTGGCCCATCTCCACGAGGCCCTCCAGCACAGTGAGCGCGCGTTTTTGCGCCTGCACCGAGTCGCCCAGCAGGTGATGGCTGATCGCACGCGTCACGTCCGACTCAGGGTGCTGCTTCGTCGCCATCAGATCCGACAGCTCACCCATCCCGTCGTAGGACGTTTCCGCATACTTGTCCGAGCAAAGCTCGTCAATCGCCGCCTCAATCTCACTCGCATGCGAATGGAAATGCGGTCTGGGCAAATGGTGGTGGGGCTGATGCTTCTCCTGCCGTGTTAGTGACGCGCCCTACGCACCTCCGTCATGGTGGGGAAGAGGTCAGCTACGGGACCCGGTCCAAACCTCCACCTATAAGAAATAGTCAGGCGCGGGCCGTTTGGCCGGAAAGCCAGGCGTGCTGCGTCAGTGGTGCGGGGTACGTACATGGCCTGCTCCGCTGCGTCGAACGTTTGGTACTTTTGGTTCAGCGCGTCGTCCAGCTGCAGAATGCTAGCGACATTGCCGCACCGGTAGCAGTAGTTCGGCGCGCTCCACACGGTGACAATCGTGGCGTCAAACATGTGCTTGTAGCCCTCGAGGATGAGTTGGTGCGCGCGAGCGACCAAGTCGAGGCCATTCGTATGTATGAAGCTCTTGACGACGTCGCCGCCAAAGAGGCATCCGGCGCCGCGGGGCGAGATGCCCCACCCCGTGATGTCGTCCGGATCGGACCATAGCAGATCGCACATGGCGCCGTCCTGCGGCACCTCTTGTTTCCGGTCGATCGTGCGGATTTGATCCAGCTTCTGGATATGCGGGCTCAGGCCGCCGTGCACGCAGAACACGCGTCCGTCGATGATCGCGCCGAGCGACAGGTAGTCAAACACCTCGCAGCAGTACCGCCACACGTTCACGTTGCCGAACTTGCGCGAGCATTCATCGTAGAAGCCATAGACCTGCGTGATCTGCCGTGACTCGTGATTGCCGCGTATGAGGATGATCCTGTCGGGGTACCGCACTTTCAGTGCGAGCAGGAGGAGAAACGTCTCGACTGAGTACAGTCCGCGATCGACAAAGTCGCCCATAAAGAGGTACTTGGTATCAGGGCATGGGCCGCCGACGCGAAACAGCTCCAACAGATCGTAAAATTGCCCATGAATGTCGCCACAGATCGTGACGGGCGCATCCACGTGCTGGACATTCCCTTCCTCGATGAGCAGTTCGCGTGCACGATCACATAGCTCCTTGACCTGCGCCTCCGAGAGCGCTTCACATCGGATCAGCTGCTCAATGTGTCTGGGGTCAGCGCCGTGTCACATACTGATCCAGATGGCCTTGCATGGCAGGCGCGAAGGAAATGGGCCCTTTTTCGCGTCACTAGGCTTAGGAAGCACGTGAATGACGCCATCCGAGCCAGGCGCTGCCGCTATCTTCGTCTCCCATGTGGCTCGCTCGTTGGGGCCGCATCACGCGGCCAGCGTTCGCGGCGGCGTGTCGCGCGTATTCGTCCACGCCCGCCCGCAACCCGGCCTATGCGTCTCTGACGCCCTCGATCTTGAAGCAGTTTGCCTCGGTGCTCTCGACGCCCCGATCCTCGCTGCTGAGTACGATCCCCTCCGAGACGCAGCAATGGAGGGTCGTCGACGACACGGACCTCGAAGCGTACAACAAGGACTGGATGGGCAAGTACATCGGCCACTCTGCATGCGTCGTTCGGCCCAAGTCGACGGAGGAAGTGTCCAGCATCATGAAGATCTGTGCCGAGCATGGCCTGGCCGTCGTACCTCAGGGCGGCAGTACAGGCCTCGTCGGCGGCAACGTGCCCGTGCACGATGAGGTCGTGCTCAATCTTGGCAGCATGAACCGGGTGCGCAGCTTCGACGAGGCCACCGGCACCCTCGTGTGCGATGCTGGCTGTGTCCTCCAAACGCTCGACGATTACTTGGCCGAGCGCGGATATATGATGCCGCTCGATCTGGGCGCTAAAGGCAGCTGCCAGATCGGCGGCAACGTGTCGACAAACGCGGGTGGTCTGCGATTCCTGCGATACGGCTCGCTGCATGGCTCCGTTCTGGGCCTCGAAGTCGTACTGGCGAACGGAGAGATTCTGCCGCTACTACAGACGCTGCGAAAGGACAACACGGGCATTGACCTCAAACAGCTGTTTATTGGCTCCGAAGGCTCGTTGGGCATCGTGACGAGAGTTGCGATCACGACACCCAAGCTGCCCAACTCCGTGAATGTGGCCATGTTTGGCGTCGATTCGTTTGACCATGTCTGTCAAACAGCCCAACACGTCCGAAAACACTGTGCCGAGATTCTTTCCGCGCTGGAGTTCATGGACCAGGACTCGTTTGACCGTGTGATGCACAACCCAAGTCACAGCTTCCGAGACCCCTTTGAGAAGCGGTATCCGATGTACGTGCTGATCGAGACAAGCGGATCGAATCAGGATCACGACCAAGCCAAGCTGCAGGACTTGGTGGAAGATGTGCTCGAGAACGGCATCGTGGCGGACGGTGTCGTGGCGCAGGGTGAAAAGCAGGCACAGGAGCTGTGGTCGATGCGTGAGCTTGTGCCCGAGTCCCTGACAGCCCAAGGCAAGGTCTACAAGTACGACGTGAGTCTGCCGCTTGAGCACATGTACGAGCTCGTCGAAGTCGTCGAGCGGCGCATGGTCGATACGGGCATGAAGCCTGCTCTGAAGCAGCCCGGTTTTGTCAAGGCTGTGTGCGGCTATGGCCACGTCGGCGACTGCAACCTTCATCTGAATGTCGTCGTGGACCAGTACAGCGACGACGTAGAGGCGGCGCTCGAGCCGTTTATCTATGAACAGGTGCAGGCTATGCACGGATCCATTTCGGCTGAGCACGGTCTCGGCGTCATGAAGGCCGACAAGATCGGCTACACGAAGCACGCAACGGCCGTCAAGTACATGGAAGAGGTAAAGCGGCTCTTTGATCCCCAGGGATTACTCAATCCTTACAAGGTACGTATCTGGCAGCTTACCCCAGTTTTTGCCCACGCGCTAAGCGGAGAATTTCGGAAGGAAATAAATTTTATAAATCCGTGCACATAGAAGTACGTCTTCAACACCATTTGCCACCATGTCGTACGGCACGCATCGTGATGACGTGGGCGATGTTGCCCATCGTGAAGCGTGCGTATATCATGTGTCTCACCATGCAGGCAGTACAATTATGCTCTCCGTGCCGGTGCCCAGGGTTTTGCTGGCGGTCTAGCGGGTGCCTTCGGTTTGGGTTGGTACTTGCAAAGGACCTTTAGGCATGTGCGTCAGCTGCCTATGTCGCTCAAGGCAGGCTGTGTGTTCCTTACGGCCACGGGTGTCGGTGTCATTTATGCCGACAAGGCGAGTATCAAGTTTGATCAGATGCACTACAAGGATTCCAGTGCCTATGTCGATCGCCGCTCGTCCAACGAGGCCCAGGCGGCATGGTCGAAGCTCTCGACCTTTGACAAGAGCCTTACGTGGGCTAAGGACCACAAGTTCAGTGTCGTGCTCGGTAGCTGGCTGGGCTCGATGGGTCTTTCGTGGCTCTACATCCAGACTCAGCCCCTATCCTTTGCGCAAAAGCTCGTTCAAGCTCGTGTTTGGGCCCAGGGACTGACGGTCGCCAGCATGATTGGTATGGCTGCGCTGCTGCAGATCCCATCTGAGGGCGACAAGCTGCTGGAAAAGACGCACTCGGCGGATGACACGTCGTGGGAAAAGCGCTTGAAGGTGGCCCAGCTCCATGCTCAGAAGCCACCGACCGTGCATCTGACACGCACCAAGCAGCGCGAGTCCAATGACGAGTCTGAGTCCTAGTGAAAGGCCGCGCATTCTATATCCTGGCCTACCTTGGTGTATATAGCTCGGACTGTCACTGGTCCGATGTCTGTCACACAAAGACAATGATTCCACGCACGGGCGAGACGCTCGCCTTCCTGGACGAGTTGGGCGCGGGGCGCACCGTGCAGATACGCCACGCTTGCATGGAAACGCGCCTCGTCATAGTATTGCCTGACATGTAGGAGGCGACTGAGCCGATCATTTAGGGCACGCACGAGCTCGGTCAGTTCGTGCCATCCGGCACTGACTTCGAGGGCCACGAACACGCGCTCGGATGTGTCACTGGGCAGGCACACGAATCGCGCAAAGCCTACAGAAAAAGGGCGCGCATAGGCCGTGGCCTGTCGAACCTGCGCATAAAAGGGTCCCTGCTCGTGCTTACGAAGCACCAGGGGCCGCGTCAGCGATATATGTAGGTGATCGATGACTTCGAGCAGTGCGGCCTTGGGCGTCTCGACACGGCGCCACAAGTCTTCAAGGTCGAGTGATACGGGTATATACACATAGCCGAGCCATTCGTTTCGGTACCCATCGCTTTCTAAGGCTACCGGAGGGAGCTTTCCCGGAGCTGCGTCCTCTTCCGAGTCGCTGTACGCCACCAAAGACATGGCGCACGGATCCAACCCACGTGGCTTGCAACTGGAGGGAGGGAAAATCTTTTTTTTCGGCCCTTGCCATGTCCCAAGTCACGGATGGGCTGGGTCGACCGGCGCAATACCGGCAGGCATCGCGCAAGGGCAAAAAGGCATGGCGCAAGAACATCGATTTGAGTGCAACAGAAGCCGCGCTCGAGGATCTGCGGGAGCAGGAACGAGCGGAAGGCGTTCCCGCTCACAAGCGATCCAACGCCGAGCTCTTTATGGAAGACCGGTCCGGACAAGAAACGACGCTGGCGCGGCAGGCACGCGAGAAGCGCAAACTCAAATCCCAAGAAATTCTCGCGCACCGCAGTGCCGTGCCGGCTATGCAGCAAAAGGCGCGCTCGTCGTTCCAGTTGCCTGACGACTCGTCTGCGGCCAAAGCCGCCGCCGCAGGTCTACCGCCCAAGTTCAAGAAGCGGCTGCGTATGCTGGCGTCGCGGCCGCACGAGGGTGTTGAGGGAGAGACAGAGCGTGGTCGTGCGGGGCGGCTGCAAAGTGATGCTGTTCTAGCAGAGAAGCATGACCTGTGGGGCGAGGCGCCCAAGACGCGGCCGAATGACTGGATCGCTCCTGCCGCCAAGGATCCAGTGCATCGCCCGCGATCCATGCAGCATGAACCGTATGCGGCCGCGCGCTCGATGCCTGCCGTGTCTGTACCGCACCCTGGCACGTCATACAACCCCGACTTTGACAGTCACGAGGCACTAGTCCAGACGGCGTACGAGAAGGCCAAGGCGGCTGAGCTGGATGAGCAACAGGCGCAAGAACTTCATGCAAAATGGAAGGGTGTCACACAAGGCGTGCCTCTTCCTCTTGATCTGCCTCTGGATGTGCCCGATGAAGGCGGGGACGAAGAGGACGAGGAGGACCAGGACGAAGGAGCTGCTCCCAAGATGCCTGCCCGCAAGACGGCCGCTCAGCGCCGACGCGAAGCACGCGCCAAGGAGCAATATACGTTGGCTCAGCAGCGCCGCAAGGAGCGACGAATCCAGGGCATGATATCTGAGCTGCCGAACCAAATGAAACAGGCGAAGCGGGACGCCCAGACCCGTGCGGAACTGGTGCAGCAGCGGCGGCAGCAAAAGGAGGAGCGACTCCGGAGCCAGGGCATAGCTGGCACACGTATCGGCAAGCATGCTGTGCCGTCGCAGCGTGTTGACGTGCAGACGGGCGACGAGCTGAGCGAAAGTTTGCGGCGACTCAGGCCGGAGGGCAACCTGTTCTGGGACCGCTTCCAAAGCCTCCAAGCTCGTGGCTTGGCCGAGGCCCGGAAACCTGTGCTACCGATGCGCCAGCGACGCAAGCTCAAGACGTACGACCGACACTCGTTCAAGCGTGATTGATCTATAGAAGGAGGCGGAAGGGATATCCTGGATTTTTGTACGAAAACATGTGCGCAAATAGACCGTACTGCAGAACCAGTGCCAAGGCACCGGCCACCACCACGACTCGCTGCAAGATCGGCGACTCGATCTTGGGTGCGAAGCGCGTCAGCACAAGAATGGATGCGACGAAGCTTGCGTACAGCGCAATCAGCAACAGGCTCTCGACACCGTACTGCGCCTGGAATCCAGCTGTGATGTAGATCGGCGCACCGGTAGGCTCAAACGACATGAAGGGGGCTCCTTGAATTCGCGTCCACATGTAGCCCGATGTGAATGTCAGCACGAGACTCACGCAGGCCATGAGACCGAGCGTCTTCACGACTTCCTGCCAGCTGCGCTGACGCTTTATCATAGAGACAAGGGCCACGACAAAGGCCACGGGAATGAAGTACACGGCCGTCTGCTTGGGCATCAGGGGCTTTTTCGGGCGGAACGACACACCGATTCGCGCCGACACAAACTCTGCGATATCATCCGCACCGTAGCCATTCAAAGACAGGTCGTACTCTTCAGGAAGATCCACGTGGGGCGGAAAGTAGTTCATGACCGGCACATAGGTCATGCCCATTCGACGGAACAGCTCCATGCCATCGTTCGCATCGATCGTCGCAAACACGAGGTCATTGCGCCGCTTGGTCGATTTCCAGCCACGCGCGACCTGCTCGAAAGGATCGTTCAGAAGCGCGCATGCTCCGCACCGGAATCGCGGATGCAGGGCCGTCATCTGGACAAACACGCCATAGTCACGCGGACCTTGGAGGAGCTCATGGTACTTGCGCTCATCCAACTTCAAAATACCATGCGGCGACTTGCGCGCCTCGGCAAGAAGACTGGTCTGACTTGCCGTGAGCGCTGCATGGACACTCACGTAAGCCGTGACCAACACCCACACCAGCCACGCACCAATCTTCATGGTCCGTGTCAAATGAAGCGAGCTGTGCCGACGCGGCGGGGCTTGATCATGTCACGTGGCTTTTACCACCACCCCTACCATGACCCACGTTGCCTTTTCGTGGGCATTTGACACACACGGCGCCACCACGGAGCATCGTGCATACCCTGCGCAAGGAGAGGGCAGCATACCTCAACAGGGCCATACGCTCGAAGGCCTTGCGACGTCGCTCGACGATGCCCGTGAGAAACTCAATGATATCGTGACATGCTGGAAAGACGCTGTCGGCCCGGAACAAGACTCGCACATGGGCCGCAGCAATGCCGCTCATGCTCAGGATGACGATGAGGACGAGGAATAGCCTTTTTGTACAGTACTATAGATCAGGAACGCACGTCCCGGAGCTGGGAGGCCAGCTGGCTCAGGTCGTGGCTGACTTCGCGACCTAGACGCGGTGGCGTTGACGTCGTGATAAATTCGGTGCGGGTCGGCAGCTTGGCTGCTGCGAGGCGAAGCGCATCCTTGGCGACCTCGGGTCGGATTTCCACGTGTCCGCCAATCTCAAAGAGCACACGGCCCATGGGCACTCGGCAGGCCCAGTACTCAAACGAGCCTTTACCCTTACCCATACGCGTCTCGTTGCCCTTCACACACACAGGCACATCCGGGAACACACGCATAAAGACTTGCGAGCCACGCACCACCTTGAGTTTGCGCTTCAATGCCGTTTCTGCCGCCGTAAGCTGCGTCGCGGTGATGCGACATGGCTCTAATGTGCGCAGACCGTATACCCCTTGCGTCACAGTCGTGCCTTTGACGGAGCCGCCGATCGGAAAGGAGACTCGGCCTTTTTGGGACTTGCGGTACCTGGTCCGGCGCGGACCCAAATTCGATGAAAAGCGTACTTGTCCAGGCGCACGCCAGCTCGACGGCATTCCAAGCGCGGCGAGAGACGCGCGTGCGCTACTGAGAAACGCACCCAACGACATGACGGCGCTGCAAGAAGAAATCGCCCTCCAGCGCGAGGCATCGCTTTTCCGTGGGTCATGTGCAATTATTTCCTCGCACCTGCTCACACCCTCCACGACGACCACATCCTTCAGCATGTCGTCGTCATACTCGAATCAACACACGCACGAGCAACAGAATGACGACTCGCTGAATCGATTGTTCAATAAGGTGCATTCGTTGGTACGTACGTGTGCGCTCTCACACCAGCGCGAAATCACGCTCCATATCCATAACGACGCGGAGCAGCAGCACAGTTTATTGCAAGACACGGTACGCATGCGCGCCTAACATCCAGTCGAGTGCTTTTGACCAGGTGCGACTTCAAATGTCGTCATCCGCACGCCAATTTGCTGACAAGATTGCGCAGTACACCGGCTCTCACCGGATCACTGCAGCGATTGTCGGTGGCTTTGTAGGATTGTGGGCGTTGTGGTTCTTTTTTCTCTAGATACCCTTCTATACAAGTTTAGTGACGATCATCGCCGCCACAAGGGCCAAGCCCAAAGGCCAGGGGCGGGGAAAGGATACTGGCGGCAAAAAATGTGGAGAATGTGGGAATTGAACCCACGACCTCATGCATGCTAAGCAAGCGCTCTACCACTGAGCTAATTCCCCGAGCGATACGTAGATGCGTGAGGGGTGCGGCTATGTACCTTCTGCAAGCTTCCATGCCCCTCACCACATCGTCGAGACGATGCCCACGTCGCATCTCCGCAGGAGCTGAAGCACTGATAGAAATTGGATTCTACCTATCAACCTCTTTGACGCTTTCTACGATGATCCGTAGCGCTGGCGGTATGCTTGCATGCTTTCAATGTCGGCACGAGCCGCATCACCGCGCGTTGTTTCCATGTGCTTGATGATTTGCTCAAGCGTCACCACACTGTACACCTTGATGCCCAAACGCTTTTCAACCTGCGTAATGGCACTTTCCGTGGTGTCATCCGACGCACGCTCCTGGCGATCGAGTGCAATGACGACACCCACGAGCTTCGCGTCTTCCTGGGCATTGATAATGTCAACGGCCTCGTTGATAGCAGTGCCTGCTGTAATGACATCATCGATGACCAGAACGCGGCCCTTGAGTGGGGCACCAATCAAGTTACCACCTTCACCGTGTGTCTTCGCCTCCTTACGGTTGAAGCAGAAGTTGACGTCGCGGCCATGGTTCTTGGACAGAGCGAGTGCTGTAGCAGCAACTAGGGGAATACCCTTGTAGGCAGGGCCAAAGAGCACGTCAAACTCGACGCCGCTATCGACGATGCGATTGGCGTAGCACTCGGCCATCTTTTGAAGCTTCATACCAGAGTTGAAGAGACCAGCATTGAAGAAGTAGGGAGATTGGCGACCAGACTTCAGCGTATACGGCCCACCAAAACGCAGAATATTCCACTGGAGAGCGAGATCAATGTATTCAGCTTGGTACGGTTCGAGTGATGTCATGAAAAAAAGAGGCGAGTAGGAATGGTTCGGGACTCCACCTCCACTTGAGACACAGGGGTGGCCGTTGCCCCGTGGCCCAAGGTTGGCTCACGACGAAAAATGGCCGAGCCGCCAGAAGCGTCGCGCGAAGATTCGATTCTCAGCGAGATCCACTCGCTTGCACCTTACTTTCCATACGATGCGCAAAATAAGAGTGGGCGCACTGACATCAAGTCTCAGGATGCGGAGCAAGCGCCGCATCCCCAACCGCATCGTGGGCTGCAGGAGAGCATTATGCAATGGGAGCAGCGACGCAAGGAGATTCTGTCCGAGGCTGATGACCAAATTGTTGTGAATCGGCAGCACAGGCGCGTGACGCCACACCTTATGGATACGAATGCGCGACTTACGAGCTCGATGACCAACATTGGATCGAGTGTTCTGGCGGATATGACCACGTCCGAGAATCTGAATAATGCGGTCATCATGCCATGGGCCAGTGCGTCTATCAAGGAAGATATCGTGCGTATCATTACTCAGTGGCTTGCAGATGAGGGCTTTGGTGCGACGCGACAGGCTCTCTTAGAAGAAGCCAACCTCAAGGTCCGTGAACACGACGACGAGATCAATGAACGCCACAAGCTGCGCATGTTTTTACTGGAAGGCAATTGGGTCGAAGTGGAAAAGATGTCGACGAAACCTTTTTTGCAGTCGCACAAGGCGTTCTTGTACGCCATTTTCCGGCAGCAATTTCTCGAGTTTATTGAAAATCGCGAATTTCAAAAGGCCTTTACGTTTCTTATCAAGCGGCTCAAGCCACTGGAGCACTATCAGCCGCATGCTGCCGAGTTTGGCGATCTGTGCTACCTACTCTCGGCCAAGAGTGTCACGGATGCGCCGTCCTTCCGGATGTGGGAAGGTATTCAGCCAGGCCGAGAGGCCCTTGTGGCTGAGTTTGCGTCCTTTCTGGAGCCGGGTCGTCTGGATCGCGAAGAGCTCCTTCTATCTGAGAAGGAAGAGAAGGCCGCGACGCGTGATACCGCCTACATACCGCCGCACCGTCTGCTCACGCTGTTGCACCAAGCCATGGCGTACCAGGTCGAGTTTGCCCGCTACCAGAAGCGGACAGTCCCGGTTGTGTCGACGCTGCTGCATGACTATGCTGGTTTTGTCGTGCCGAATCGATGCCGCATGTCGCTCCGTGGCCATACGCAAAATGTGAAATGCGTGCGCTTCGTCGGCGACGATGGCCGAAAGCTGGTGAGTGGCTCGAGTGACTGTACGGTGCGGCTGTGGGACACGAATACGGGCGCTTGTGACGCTGTGCTCGAGGGCCACGGCAGTCGCATTTGGGACGTGGATGCGTCGCATACAGGTGCGTGGATCGCGAGTGCGAGCAGTGACTCGACTGTGCGGCTCTGGAACGTGGAGTCAAAGCTGCCGCATCTCACGCTCCGCTGTGGGTTTGGTGATGTGTACTGCTGTCGCTTTAGTCCTGATCAGGGCCAACTTGTGACGGGTGGCTACGACAAGCTCGTGCGGCTGTATGACCTTGCCAGCGGCGCTGTCACGCGCATGTTCCCTGGGCACCAGCTGGGTGTGTCGTCAGCCGTGTTCAGTCCGCAGGGCAGTCTCATTGCTACGGGCGCCAAGGATACGAGTGTGCGGTTCTGGGATACGCTCAGTGGTGTGTGTGTCCGCACACTACCTGGCCATCTGGGTGAGGTGACGTCCGTCGAGATGAGCGATGATGGGCGCCAGCTGCTGACCTCGTCCAAGGACAATTCTCACCGCCTGTGGGACATGCGCATGCTTCGTCCGCTTCAGCGGTTCAAGGGTCACCAAAACACGTCCAAGAACTTTATCCGCTGCACCTTTGCGCATCCCAGTCTGATTGTGAGTGGCTCGGAGGACGGGCTTGTGTACATGTGGGGCCAAGAATCGTCGCTGGCTCTGCAGACGCTCAAAGGACACGGCACGGACAGTCACCCCGCTGCGGCTACGGTGGGAGGTCGGAAGCAGGTCGTGGTGTACAGCGCTGCGTGGAACAAGGTCCAAGGCCTCCTCGCCAGCTGCGCCGACGATGGCACTGTGCGTCTCTGGGACTGGACGCCTCCCCGCGATGCCCCATAGACCTTTTTGTACATTACCAGCTTCACGGTGCGTGCATCGGGGGGTGGGGGCCCTTGATGATGAGTCAGCAATGCGACGGCGCCGGTCGTTGCCACCCACGTTGATGGCGGCCTTTTTGCGGCGGGACGTGTACATCGAGCTGGACGATGGGCGACGTGCGATCTGTGGTGTGCTCGTGTGTGTGGACCGGGAGGGCAATGCAATTTTGCAAGAGGCAACAGAGCACCTTGTAGGAGAGGCCCGGCCTGGACCACGCGCCGAGCGCGTCATGCCGCTTGTCATGATACCCGGCCGGCACATCGTGCGAGTGGCTACGAAAGAGGTGTCTTCTCTCTATGCGTAGAGCATGCTTACTGGGGCATGTTCTTCTGGAGGCGCTCATACACCTGGGGTTAGTAGAAGCGTACGTACGGCTTGCAGCTCCTCCTTCGGTGGCTGGGTCGATGGCCAGCCGACGACCAGGCCCTGCTCACTTGAGGGCTTCGGGATGACGTGGACTGTGGTGTGAGTGGCAGAGACGTACAGTGCACATGGTCGACGACCTGGTGCGCGAGTCGGCCGTTGTTTTGCAGGATATTGTATTCCGCAGCACCGGTCGCCATCGCCACCTTTTTGGCGATCGGCAAAATGTCCTGCAGGTACTCATCCGGCAGCTCGTGCATCTTGGCCGCGTGGTACTTGGGGATGACCAGGCTATGACCAGGTGAGCATGGTCCAATGTCGAGGAAAGCGTACGACTTGTCCGTCTCATACAGCTTCATCGATGGAATCTTTCCATCCACAATCTTGCAGAAAATACAGTTGGCGTCGTGCGACATCCTGGCAACGTTTCGGAGCAGCGTTCGTGTCGGACTCAGAATCTTGGGCGAGCGTGCACAAGAGGGGTGTCGTGCGAGCTCGGGGCCGGCCTGCTGCACGTCCGTGCGTATATCACGTGACATTCGATCCCTGTCGTGCCTGGGCAGCGAAGGCGGTCGGTATGGCGCCGACCGTGTACTGGACGCCACCGATGCGGACGGATGTGGCGAGCGAGCAGGGGCAAGCGGGTGAGCCACACGTGGTGCCTACACCAGCGTCCGTACCGGATGTGACGCCGTCGATTTGTCTCTCGCTCGTGGAATTCAAGGATATGCTGCGCCAGTTCCGCGCCGTCGACGACGGTGTGACGCTCCGGCTGAACCGTGCGTTTGCACAGTCGCGCGATACCGGGTCGTCTGCCCCTCCTTCGCTTTTGCAGCGTCATGACAAGTCGTTTTCGTCGTCGAGCGCGACGGATTTGGGCCGCACGACGTACGCTTCTGTGCCGGACAAGATGTGCGCGGCGATTTGGACGGAGCTCGTGCAGCTATGGACGCGGCGTGAAGACACGATCAAGTACTGTATCGACGTGAATGCGAAGCACAGGCCACGTCCACTGTCCCGAGACGACCGCCTCGATCTGGATCGGGCGCAGGCCGCTGCCTCGGCACCAGCGACGGCAGTGACCCGTGGCGAGTCGGACGCAGAATTCACGATGCGGCAGCTGCGCAACGAACTGGCGATCGAAGCTATCGTGCGCCGCCGGTCCCTCGACGTGTTTAAATCACGCTGTCGACTATTTTCGCCTGCCCACACGGAGCGCGAGCAGGCATATTGGCGGGGTCACTAGGTCAAAGGTATGGGACACTAGAGACGCTCTGTCAGCTGCTGGGGGTCCAGTCCGTTATAGCAAATGTCGTAGATCGTCTTGAACAGGGGGTACTCATCGACCTTGCCGTGCGACTCCAAGAACTCGATCACGTCCTTCGTCGTCTCTGTGCCCTGGAGCTTTTGGCCGTTCAGGAGCTCGGCCTCGAGCACATGGAAGGGCTTGCGAGTCCTGACAAAGGCCTCGGCGCATTTGCGGTTACGGCCACCATAGCAGGTCGTGATGAGATCAGCGACACCGGCGCTCGTCTCCGTGAAGGTCTCCGGCTTGACGCCCTCGAAGAACTCGAGCGCAAAGTTGCGCATCTCCATCAGGCCAATGCGCATGATGGCGGCCTTGGCATTGCCGCCCCACTCAAGACCGTCGACAAAGCCGGCGCCGACGGCCACGACGTTCTTGAGCGCACCGCACAGGCTCACGCCCGAGACGTCCTCAATGGCGCCGACACGGAACTTGGGCGTGTCGAACAGCTTCTTGTAGTAGTCGACGAGGTCGCGCTGACTCGCGCGGTAGCCAATGGTGGTCTCAGAAAAGAGGCCCTGCGCGACTTCGTTCGCGATGTTGGCACCGCTCAGAGCCGCACATGGGATGCCGAGCGACTTTTCAATCACGTCGGCATAAATGCTAATCTGGTGGTTGGCCACGTCCACACCCTTGATCATCGAGATGGCGTGGGCGCCCGGAGCAATGGCGTCCTTGAGGGACTTGCACACGTTCAGGATGAATTGGTGCGGCAGCACAAACACCAGCAGCGTCGCATCACGAGCGGCCTCCTCGGCTTTCGGCACAGCGACCACGTTGTCTGGCAGCCTCGCATGAGGCAGGTACTTGGTGTTGACGTGCTCACGGTTGATGATGTCCGTGAGCTTTTCGCCGTTGATGATCTCCTCGTACACGTACATATTCACGATCGGCTCAAACACCTCCTTATGGCGCATGGTGTTGTAGCCGGCAATCGTGGCAATAGCACTGCCCCAATTGCCCGAGCCTATGATCGCGACCCTCTGCTTCTGCTGAACCATGATACGTCGAAGGATCTGCGCCGGTATGGTGGTGGTCAAGAGTTCACGTGTACGACGCTGCCCGCCAACGTCAGCCGCCGTTTCTGCGCCGCCCGACTCGCGAAAAAAGCGCTACGGGCTTTGCGACCTACTTGCTTGTTGTTAGTCAGCTCCATCTGGGTATATCCAATCAGACATCGTCGATTTCTTTGGCCACGTGGAATGAGGGAGGCAGGCCGGCCTTCCTACGAGCGCGCCGGCCCCGTTAGACGGGCCTGGTGGCGTCGTGGCGCCGTAAATGGCGCACCAGGCGCTCCTGTTCCAAGGCCGACTCTTGTCGCGCCGGTAACGCTGAGTGGAGTCGTCGCAAGGTGGCGTACACGTTCGAGAGCGTTGCCTGAGCACGGGCCTTGGCATCTGCGTCCAGGTGCAGCGGCTGGCCGCGGGCGATCGCGGGATACGGCGCCGCCGCGTGGCGTTTGGACGTGCGCAGGCGCCGCTGCCGCTGGTCCTCTTTCGCATCGGCCAGCGCACGTCGTGCCGCGGCTCGTCGCGCTACCGCCTGGGCGTATGCGGTCGGCACCGACTTGCGGTAGTCGACGACGCGCTCTGTCTGCTCGTCCATGGTATCTGATAGTGTCTGCACGCGCTGTGAAAGCGCCTCGTCAAATGGCTCCATCGCCGTCTCTTGCTTCGCGTACTCTGCGAGCGTGAGTCCATTCACGAGTACATTGGGTATCAGGCGCGTCCGCGCCGCATAGACCCAGCGGGCCAGCGCTTGGTCTAGTGTGTCCTGGAGCGCCGCAGCAGCACGTCCACGCGTGCGCAATCGCTCCGCACCAACATCGCGTGCATAGCTGTGCACAGCCTGCACGATAAAATCCAAGTCACTTGGGTGCTCGAGATCGACGCGCGGCAGTTCGCGGGGCATCGTCGCGGTACGAAGCGACGCTGACCGCCGCCGCCCCGCGGCGACTGTGGCACTGATGACGTAAGCATATGCAGGGCAGCGGCAGGGCTGGGTCCTGAGGCCTCGGGCGATCCACGACGCTGGCTCGGCGTTGTCGAGGTGTATGTCGCACCGGCCGCGCAGTGCGCTGCAGTCTGTGGACTTTGACACGGATGCCTCTGTGCCAGTGCAGCTGGACGTGAATTACGACGAGGGACTCGGCGTGCTTGGACGGCGAGGCGTCTGGAGCTCGAAAGGGCCCAACGTCGATGACACGTCGCGTCTGAGTGTGCTTGCCACGCTGTACCTGCACGCGCGATGGGCGTGGAGTGGCTTAGCCGATGCCGCGCGGTGCAAGCGTGCTTTGAATTTGGTCCAGGCCTCGCGGGAACTGCGTGTAGGCCTGCTCAAGGGACTGGCCCTGAGTGGCGCGGTCAGCGTCGTCATCTACACCTTTGTGTCGCTGCTGCCGCCCCCGTCTCTGCCGGAGGAGGATCACTTTTGGCCCGACATGTCTGATGAGCGCCACGCTTCTGCTGCGCCTTCTTGGTTCAGCTCACCGCACCATGTATTTTGGCTCTATCCCGTGATGGCTGCCAGCTACTTTATTGCGTCGACATGGTGTGTCGGTGTGGCGGAGGCAGCCTTCACAGCTCATCATATCCAGCCGCTGCGCCCACCAGCCGAGCATGTATGGTGGTGTGAGTATGCTGTACGGGCCATGCTGATCGTCAACTATTCCATTCCATGCCTCCTGCTCCAAAACCTGCCATGGGTCGGCCACTTCCTGTCGTTCCTTGTCATGAGCTTTGTCGATGGCTTCTTTTGCTTCGAGCAGGTGTGGTCTGTTCGTGGGTGGCCGCTGGAGAAGCGCCTGCGCTTTGCCGAGTCGCACTGGTCCTTCCTCATGGGCTTTGGCGTGCCTTCGACGCTCGTGTCCTTCTTCCACCCAAGTGGCCTATTGAATCTCATGCTCTTTATGCTCGTCTTTCCCATATGCACACTCTTGGCGTTCCTCGCCGTACCGCAACCGCACAGTGCCGCGCTGGGCGCCCAGACGGCTATGCTCCCATCCACGGTCCATGGCGCCGGGAACGCACAAAACACACCCTTGGCCCGGTGTTTGCCTGCGCGCATTCCACTCTTTTGGCCCACGGTGCGATTTCGTCGGTGGGTGTCGACGCGTATGGCGACAGAGATGCCGCCGCTCATACCACGGAAACCCATGTCAGCTCCCAGCGCAGATCCACGCCGGTCTGTCTCGACCATGGCGCCAAGCATGTCGCCAGCGACGCCGCGGCGCTCTGCCGCCTCCTTTGTCGGAGGCGCATGGTCCATGAACCCCCGCGGACGTATGGTCTCGGCCCCCCTCGCAGGCTCTCCCGATCACGTTCCCGAGACGCCGAGCTCGTGGCGTGCGTCGGCCGTGAGTATTCCCATGTCGTCCGAGACGCTTGGTCCTCGCAAAATGCCCAAGCAGGCCTCCTGAAGCCTGGTCGATACCTGCCACATAGCGCTCCACATACATCACGTGGCACGACGCCTCGCCTCCGTCGACGCACGGCGCCACTTGCCACCGCCCTTTTGGTCATGTCGTCGCAGGAAGGCACGGCGCATATTCAGTACGTATGATGGCGCGCTGACGTAGACCGCACCCTGCGCAAGGTATGTGGCGACGCACTCACTCCAGACAACCACCCTGCCCCCACGGGCCTCGATCGCGCCAGTGGCGTTGTCCAGGCGCCACCCGGTCTCCAGACACTTGACGCAACGACCGCGTCGCAGCTGGAGCAGCCGCTCTCTGACGAAGAACTGAAGAAGCGGTCGGAGGCTCTGAATGCTACCAACCTATAGACGATACAGTCGGCGCCAGCCCAGGTATCCGCCCAGCGATACCAGACTCACCAGACCCATCGCACGCAGCACGAGCGCCACAATCAATGCGCGGCGCACGCACGAGTAAAAGGCCGCGATCGCGAGGCCGGACCAGTGCGCTTGCCGTTCGAGTTCGGTGCCGATGCTCTGCCTCCACTTGCGTAGAATCGCTCGGTAGCGCCAGCCAAACACCCAGAGCCAGAGGTTGATATCGGGGTACCCGAATCGGGGGAACACTTCGACGACGCTCGGTGCCTTGGTCGGAGAGCTGTAGGCGTCACCGAAGAGTCGCGAGGAGGGAAGGATGGAGAAGAAAGACTTGAGGGCATGGATCGTCGGAGGCTCGGGCGGGGGCTTCTCCCTTTGATACGTCGACATGTGCGCGAGCAAATCGAGCGTCATGCCCAGCGTCAGACCCCACAGTTGCAGCCGGGGTGTCACTTGACCGAGGTATGCTTGCTGCTCGGCATTGAGCAAGAACGTGTCCTCCTCCTCCTCGGCCTCCTTGGCTGGCGGCGGCTTGGCCAGATGCGCAAAGTGGTCCCTGGCCATTTGCATCGTGATGGCCGTGGGCGTATTCGGCAGTTGAATCGAGCGGAACGTAATTTGCCCGATAAGGATGCTCAACATGGAGCGCATGTACGAGTTTTGGGGCATGTGCCGCGCCACATCCATGTGCAGCGTACCCCAGCGGGGCGTCGGCGTGAACAGCTGCGAGAGTGGCACCCAATGCAGTGAGCTCACTTCGCTCGGCTGCAGACTCGGTGTGGGAGAGAATGGCGAGAGATGCAGAAAGATGTAGGGGCTCAGGATCATAAGCAGACGCTTGCCGAGACTGCTCGTAATCTCGCGGTCTTCGAGGTGGCCGACGTGGAGAAACTCTTTCTCGGCGAGATCGATGCCGACTTCCTCCCACGTCTCACGCATAGACGTATACAGACCGTTTTCGTCTTCTTCATCGCGGCGTCCACCCGGGAACGCGACATGTGACGACCAGTTGTCATTGGCGCGCACGGCGCGCTTGATGAGCAGCAGTTCCGGCGTACCGCGCTGGACCCATGGCAGCGCGAAAAACTGACGGAGGCGTGCCTCGACGCCCATAGTGCCGTTCGCATCCTGCTGCATCGTCGATGGGAACAGGTACGCGTCGTCCTCGTCCTTGATCTGCCCGTGACGCCACTTGCTCCGCAGCCACGCCTCGTCCTCTTCAGCCGGACGCACATGCAAAATCAGAGCCACACTCGCACGGCGTGGCTGCGTGGGTGGACTCTCCAGCACGCGCGGCGAGATCTTGGCGATGCGGGTGAGCCCATGCTGCAGGTGCGCGAGCAGAGAGGCCGACATATGCGGCCTGTATGGTCGTTGGGCAACCTCTCCGTGCGTGTGGAGGGCTGGGCCAGGTCGGTGCACGTGGACCCCAAAAAGGGGCGGCCGATCGGTGGGCAGGGTTGGTATGGGCAAGCATTACTGCGACTACTGTGACGTGTTTCTGACGCACGACTCGACGTCTGTCCGCAAAGCGCACAACTGTGGGCGCAATCACCTGCAGAATGTGCGCGAGTACTATGCGTCGCTCCCGCCCGCGGAGCTGCAGGTGATGGCTGACACCATTCTGAAGGAGTACCAGGCTCGTCAGCTGCCGCCGCCGATGGAATTGGTAGCTCCGCAGCTGGCGTACCGGCTGCCGCCGCCATCGCACATGCCCAATGGGCGAGCGCCGTTCATGGGCGGCATGGCACTGCGTCCGCCGCCGGGCATGCCACCGCCCGACTTTTCGCGCCCGCCGCCTTCGCTGCCGCCCCCCGATTTTTCCAAGCCGCCGCCGACGATGCGCGGTGCGCCGCCGTGATACCCTACTTACTGTACATGATGTTTCTTGGACGGAGGCTGGGACGCCTGCGCCTTGCGCTTATTGCGCTCGCGCTGCTCGCCAAACTTTTCGTCATGGAGAGCCATGGACGCGACGCGCTTGGCGGCCGAGACATGCGACAGGCGTTCGAGGACCTGTGACTCGGGCATGTCCCACTCGGTGAGTGTCTTGTGGATTTTGTCCTCGATCGTCTGGACGAGCTCAACGTCGTGCTCCGTCACGAAACTGACGGCCCAGCCAGGCCGGCCTTTCCGCGCTGTACGTCCCACACGATGCACATAGTCTTCCCAAGCCGCCGGCACATCCCAGTTGACCACAAGTTCGACGTCCGGGACATCGAGTCCACGGCTGCCTACGTCCGTCGAGATGAGGATCGGCACGCGCCGCGCGCGAAACATGTGCAAGTTGTGAAGCCGTGTCGACTGTGGCAGCATAGAATGCAGGGACACGTTTGGAATGCCGAGCTCCGTGAGCATGCGAGACAGGAGCTCAGCACTCTTGCATCGAGCCACGAATATGATGCTGAGAGGAAAGGCCGGCGCCTCCTCGCGGGGCAGCTTGGGTTTGTGCGTGCGGTACACGTCGGAGAGATCCGTGCGTACCTCGACCTTTTGGCACGGCGGATGGTGCAGCAAATGTACAAGGTAGGGCTCCCGCATGTGCGAAGGGACGAGCGTGTACAGCTGCGTGAGTGACGCAGGCGTCGACGTATCCATCTCAATTTTGCGGAGCAGGGGCGGCAGCTTGCCGGGTTCGGGCGTCTTTTGCGTAAGCCGCTCGATTTCCGGGGTCAGCGTCGCTGTGAACAAGAGGGTCTGGCGCAGACGAGCGGGTGGCAGCACGGAAAACAGGTACGCCAACGCGGGGGCAAAGGTAGGCGACAGGAGGCGATCCGCTTCGTCCAGCACGACGAAGCGGCATCGCTCTAGGCCCCATTCGTGCGCCGCGCCAGACGTCAGCAGGTCCACAAGTCGTCCCGGCGTAGCCACAATGATATGCGGCCGCTGCTCGCCGAGCTCATTCGCCTGCTTGGTCATATCCATGCCGCCCAACACCAAGGCGCACTTCAGGCCCATGCGGCTGCCCTGGCCGACCGCCAGGAACTGCTCGTGTAGCTGGACGCCCAGCTCGCGCGTAGGCGTCAATATGACCGCGTAGCCACCGATCATATCCTTGTACAGATGCTGCAGGATCGGCAGGGCAAACGCGAGGGTCTTGCCTGAGCCGGTCTCTGCGCCTCCAATGACATCACGGCCTTCTAAAATAGCGGGTATACAGGCCGCCTGAATAGGCGTAGGCACGGTGATCGCTAGCATCTTGAGCGCACGCACGAGCGGCATGCCGATGCCCAGCGCGTGGAAATGCTCGGCCCCTCTGGACATGGTAGGCAGGGCCCAACCAGCGAGGCAAAAAAAAGAGGGCGTATCACGTGCAGGTGAACGGACCTCGTTCCCTCCGTACCATGACTGAACTCTATGCTGCTGCGTACGTAGGCCTCGCTAACCACAGCGACTTTTGCTGTACGTGATATGAAACTAAGGCAGTGATCCCCATGGGCACGCCCACGACGTCCGTTGGTGCTTACGTCACCGAGTGCCAGCGCGTCCTGGCGAGCATGGCCGATGACGGCATTCGCTTCGAGTTGCAGTACGTCGAAACTTCGTCACTCACCACAGCGGCTACGGCACGAATGTCGAAGGCCCCATCTCGTCCGTGTGGCGCGCGTTACAGCGATGCCACGAGGCTGTGCACGCCATGGGCGTCGAACGCATCGCCACGGATATTCGATTGGGCACACGGACGGGCAAGCGCACCGAGTCCCCCGCCTGGTCGCAAGGCCTCTCGGAAAACGAGCGCAAGCGCGAAAGTGTGCGCCGTCGCTTGGCGGGCCTCGGTGAGTCATGCCCTCCGCTGTCTTCCTCCACATAGTGATTCAGGTACCTTGTCATGTGGCGGCCACTGTACCAGCGCGGAGTGCGCTTCTCGTCGTCGTATGCGCCCTGCACCAAGTACATGCGCGCGACGCATCTAGAGCCTTCTGTGAAATTGGATGATGCCGTGCACAGGTACCGCGAAACGACGCTCGGCACGTACGTTCGGCCCCCGATCGTCTTTTCCCACGGTCGTGGACTCGACTTGTTTGCCACCGTGCCTGGTGAGGCTCAGTCGAGGCGATACCTCGACTTCACGGGTGGCATTGCCGTGAATGCACTTGGGCATGCTGATCCGCAGGTCGCCGCTATCGCTGCAGAGCAGGCCGCGCAGCTGGTGCACTGCAGTAATTTGTACTACAATACCTGGAGTGGCGAGTTGGCACACCGTCTTGCGTCCATGACGCGCGAGCATGGCGGTCTTGGCTTGGCGCCACAGTCGCCACCTGCTGCATCTGGCCAAGATCTGCGGGCGTTCATTGCCAACAGTGGCACGGAGGCCAACGAGGCGGCCCTCAAATTCGCGCGCAAAGCGGCCAAGGGCACGGCTCTGGTGTGCTTTCAGCACGCGTTCCACGGGCGCACGATGGGCGCCTTGTCTGTGACGCCTAATGCCAAGTACCAGGCGCCTTTCCTGCCCTTGGTCGGCGATGTGCGCGTCGGCGCCCTAAATGATATGGCCCAGCTCGAGTCGCTCGTGACCGAGGATGTGGCGGGTGTCATTGTCGAGCCGATCCAGGGCGAGGGCGGTATTCTGCCCGCTCAGGTCGAGTGGCTCACGGCGCTTAGGCAGCGGTGCACGGCTGTGGGCGCCGCGCTTATTTACGACGAGATCCAGTGTGGTCTGTTCCGTACAGGGCACATGTGGTGCCACTCTGCGATGCCCGTCGAGGCGCATCCGGACATGGTCACGATGGCCAAGCCTCTCGCGAATGGCTTCCCTATCGGTGCTGTGCTGATGCGCCCGCACATAGCGCATGCGATTGCCGCAGGCGATCACGGCACCACGTTCGGTGGCGGTCCGCTAACGTGCCGCATTGCGCACCACGTGTTGGGCCGGTTGGGCGAGCCTCGCTTGAGGGAGCACATTGACAGTGCGTCGACGCACCTCTTTGAGCGTCTTGAGCGCATTTCTGAGGCATTCAGCGATATGGTGAGTGCCCCTCGGGGCCGCGGCCTCATTGCCGGCATCAGTATGCGCTCTGCACCATGGGCGGGCGAAGTCGTGCGCCTCGCTCGGGAACGTGGTGTGCTGTTCCTTACCGCGGGCAGTGACGTGGTGCGCTTCGTCCCGAGCCTTACGGTCGAACGCGCGCACATCGACGAGGCGATGGATGTGCTGGAGAGTGTTCTACTCGTTCTTCGTTCTACATAGATCGCGCATTCTCTTCGGTGATGGCTTCGTTGATTTCGGCGAGGGGGATCATTTCCTTGGGGTCGATCAACTGGTACTCACTCACAAACAGGAAAAAGTGGCGGTACGACGTATTCAGGTGCACTTCCAGACGCAAGGCACACACCTGTGCAAAGTGATGGTTGTATATATGAGCGTAGATCCGGAATAGGCGGCGCAGGATCGCCTTGATGCGATCCACAAAGTTGGGTGGGAACGAGGCGTCCAGCGCGGTCGGGAACAGCGTCTCGTCATCGATCTGTGCTTGTGTCCAGTTGAGTAGGCATTCGATGTAGTCGGGTGCTGACAGACGGGTAGAGCGGCGGTACTTGACGGAGCTCGAGTCCTGCCAGTGGTACTCGAAGCGGGGCCCGGCGCACATGACGGGGCACTCGCGCGACGTACAAAACTCCGTGAGCGTGCCATACAAGATATTCAGATGATTAAAAAAGTCCACTGTGTGCAGAGCGAGCCACTCTTCCAGCAGCTCGCCGTCAGGCACACGCACCGCCACACGGAGGTTGCCGCTGCCCAACGTCGACTCGGCCAGGCGTCGGAGTTGACTAGGTCAGTGCAAGACATACGTACAAGGCACGGCTTCCCTCCATCGAGCGATTCGGTATGTACGCCTGTGGCGGAGGCCGCGGTACACTGCGTCAGCGCCGTCGTACGTACCCTAACATGGACGTCCTGCCACACAGAACAACACTGTCCGACGCGAGGTGCCTTGTGTATCACGTGACACGTAGCCCCACCGGCGGTCAGGCCCTCTGGACGACGTTGGCATGCCGCATCCACGTACGAAGGACGACGACGTGCTCGATCAGATGGAGCAAGCGCGGCTCATCTCGCATCACCTGGATGCGGATGAGGAGGGTCGTCCGATCGAGCATTCGGAGCCGGGCGTGAGTGTGCCGGTGGCGCCTTTGCCCGCTGCTGCTCCGCGCATCGATACGGATATTGATCATACCGGCCGGCCGGCCTGGCTCATTCAGCTCGAGCGCTTGCCGACGGCTCAGCGGCGCCTTCTTCAGGTGGCTGGGCTCGTTGTTGTGGCGGTCGTGCTAGCTGCTGTGTTTTCCTTTGCGCTGGGCCCGTCGCCACCGGCGACTCTGCCCGTCATCCACCCTCAGGCCGTGGGTAAGGCCTTTCCCACCTACAGTGGTTACCCGGGGTCGTACGCGACAGGCGCGCCTGCCTCGCTCGTGGACGAGTGGAAGCCGGCGCCGTCACCAACACGCGGCGTCGAGGCGATCCACACAGCGTTGCCCCACTTTGATCGGTTCCGACCGTTTGAGCACATGGGATCGCTGTCGCCGTACTTCTCAGCACAGCATGGCTCGATCGACAATGCCAAATACCAGGCCACGCCTGTCATGGAGAATGGGACCTGCCGACTCTCCCAAGTCCATATTTTGCATCGTCACGGCAGTCGGTACCCGACCGGCGGCGCGCCTACCAAGTGGGTCGAGCACTTCTTGCGCTCCAAGCAGCGAGGCACCTTCTCGGGGCCTCTGGCTTTCTTGAACGACTACGAGTATCGATTGGGCGAGGAGCTGCTGGTCCCACTAGGCCGTGAGCAGCTGCACATGTCCGGCACGAAGGCGGCGATGGACTATGGCCGCTTGGCTGAGCAAGACTTGGCGCAGGGCAAGCACCTTTTCGTGCGCACAGGCAGTCAACAGCGGATCGTCGATAGTGCGCTGGCCTGGACGACCGGCTTTTGGGGGCATGCGTGGACGAACAAGACCGACTTTGAGGTGCAGATCGAGGCACCTGGCTTCAACACGACACTCGCGCCCAACTTTGCGTGCCGAGCGGCGGTCGAGGGATTCCAGGTACAAGACTTGATTGACTCGTACCTCGCGAATGCCACGGCACGTCTGCAGGCCCATGTGCATGGCGCACAGCTCACGCCGAAGATCGTGTATGGAATGCAACAGCTCTGTTCGTACGATACCGTGGCGTATGGACGCAGCGACTTTTGCCCCCTGTTCACCGAAGACGAGTGGCGTGCGTACGAGTATGTGTGGGATCAGCGCTTTTACTATGACTATGGCGCGGGCAATGCCGTAGGCGCGGCGATGGGTCTTGGCTGGCTCAACGAGTTTGTGAGTCGCCTGACACGCACGCCGTGGAATGCTCGGACGCAGACGTCGGAGAATGCGACATTCAATGCACAGGCAAGCACGTTTCCTGTGGACCGCAGCCTCTATGCCGACTTTACGCATGACTCGGTGCTCACTAGCGTGCTGGCTGCGCTACGTCTGCGCGACTTGCAAGTGGCGCCCAAGCTCGACGATGCGCATCGCGCCTTCCGTACATCGCTCTTGGTCCCGTTTGCCGCGCGTATGATATTCGAGGTGTTTGATTGTGCGCCCGAGTCGTTTGTGCGCATGAAGCTGAACGACGCGATCGTGCCCTTGGGCCAACTGTCCAAGTGCGAGCAGCGCGCTGATGGCCTCTGTTCGCTCCCCCGCTTTCTGGCCTCCCACGCCGATCGCAACGAGCTGGGCTGGTGGGATCGATGTGCGTAGTGTATACTATATTAACGAGTACGTCCGTTGTAGAGTCCGATATCTTCCGCGCCATTCATGGGGCCACTGCAGCTCACAATGCTCTCGGGCGCTGGATGTGGCGTCAGGAAAGAGGCGGCCTTCTTGCTGCGCTCATTGTCGGCGCGCGCCTTTTCGAGAGACGAGAGGTATGCCTCGTCCACGCCACCCGTCACGTAGACGCCATCAAAGATGGAGCAGTCGAACTTGGTGATCGCTGGGTTGAGGGACCGCACACAGTCCACGAGCTGCTCCAGCGACTGGTAAATCACGGCGTCCGCTTGAATCGTGGCAGCCACCTCTTCCACCGAGCGGTTGTATGCGACGAGCTCGTTCCGACTCGGCATGTCGATGCCGTACACGTTCGAGTGCCGGATCGGCGGCGCGCAGCTCGCCATAAACACCTTGCGGGCACCGACATCGCGAGCCATCTGGATGATCTCTCGCGACGTGGTGCCACGCACGATACTGTCGTCGACGAGGAGGACGCTCTTGCCGGCAAACTCGAGGGCCATGGCATTGAGCTTCCGGCGCACATTCTTGCGGCGCATGCCCTGACCAGGCATAATAAATGTGCGGCCAATGTACCGATTTTTCACGAAGCCTTCGCGATACGGAATATGCAACGTCTGGGCCAGCTGCAACGCAGCCACCCGCGACGTGTCCGGCACGGGGATGACCACATCAATCTGCTCGCCCTTGTTCAGCAGCTCCTGCTGCACCTGCTGCGCCAGTCGATCGCCCATCGCCATGCGGCTTCGGTACACACTTACACCGTCAATCACACTGTCGGGCCGGGCAAAGTAGACATATTCGAAAATGTCGGGCGTGAACGTGTTGGGTGCCGGCTTCGTGACGAGCGTGCGGCGCGTGACATTTTGGGGCGTGACGATAACAGCTTCACCAGGCTTGATATCCTCAAATTCACTGAATCCAAGCGAGTCGGCCACGACACTCTCGCTGGCAAAGCAGTAGTCGTAGCCGTGGCTGCCAGCCTGCGGACGATCTGACTTTCGGCGGCACATGCCGATGGGACGAATGCCGTGCGGATCACGGAACGCCATCACGCCAAAGCCAGCGAGCATGGCGACACACGTATACGCACCCACCGTCTCGTTCATCATGGCCTCGAGGGCCGTGAACAGATCCTCTTCATTGATGCGGAACTTGCCCGTGCGCTGAAGGTGATTCGCAAATACATTCAATAGGAGCTCCGAGTCCGAGTCCGTATTCACATGCCGATGCGCTTCTGAGTCGAGCATCGTGCGAAGTTCGTTTTGGTTCACGGTGTTGCCGTTGTGTGCCATGACAATGCCGTAGGGGCTGTTGACATAAAATGGCTGAGCCTCGGCATGTGCAAACGATCCGGCCGTGGGGTAGCGCACATGTCCTACACCCATCGAGCCGATCAAATTCGCGACATTGCTCGGGTCGAACACATCACGGACCATGCCATTGCCCTTGACCTGAAAAAAGCGGCCTTTCGGACCGCACGTCACGATGCCCGCCGCATCTTGGCCACGGTGCTGAAGCACGCCCAGACCTTCGTGCAGCTCTGTAGCTACGTGACCCTCCTGTAGCAGTATCGCAATGATCCCGCACATGGCACCAAGTCTGGATCGTAAAAAATTACCACCCACCGTTTTGTTAGGAAGAGGAAAACCACGTGGGGTGCCTTTTTGTCAGCAATTTTTTTTTTGCCAAGCCCAGACGCAAAGCTCAGACGCATCCGATGCCTCATGTCGTCTGCGACGCCACCGCGAACTATGCAGCGTCGAGAAGCCGCTGAACCGCCGCCGTGGCTGCACTTCGCGGCGGGCGGGATAGGAGGCATGTGTGGTGCGATCATCACGTCGCCTCTCGACGTTGTCAAGACACGTCTTCAATCTGACTTGTATCGCCATCGCGTAACTTTTCGTGTGCCGTACCGTGGTGCGTTGGGTATGCTAGCGAACGGTGCCTACCAGTTTGTTGATACAAGCCGGCTTCTCATGGAGATCTCTGTGCGTGAGGGCTCGTCTGCCTTGTTCAAGGGACTCGGACCCACTTTGGTGGGTGTGATTCCTGCACGAGCCATCAATTTTTATGCCTACGGCAACGGCAAGCGCTTTCTGACCGAGTACTTTGGCGAAGAGTCCGCCTTCGTTCACTTGACGGCTGCAGCACAGGCAGGCATTATAACGGCAACAGCAACCAATCCTATTTGGGTCGTCAAGACACGTCTGCAACTCGAGTCACAGCTTCGCGAAGCACAGACGCGAAAAGCGCGCGCTGAGGCGATTGGCAAAGTGATGCCGACATCATCGCGCTTACCCTCTCATGTTCCTTATCGCACGATATCCACTACAACCCGCATGCGATCCCAGTTCTTCCAATCCAGCCCGCCACCTGCACACCCTGGTACCAACGCCCTGCGTATGGCCACTCACATTGTGCGGAAAGAAGGCGTGTCCGGTTTGTACCGTGGCCTGAGTGCCAGCTATCTTGGTGTGTCGGAAAGTACCATTCAGTGGGTGCTGTATGAGCGACTGAAGCGGATCCAACGGCGGCCGCAAGAACGGCCCACATGGGCACAGACGATCGGCTCCGCAGGTACAGCCAAGCTCGTGGCTACCGTGATTACGTATCCCCATGAAGTCATCCGCACCCGCTTGCGACAGCAGCCAGAACATGGTGTGCAAAAGTACCGTAACCTCGTTCAGACGTTCCGTGTGGTGCTGCAAGAAGAGGGCGCTATGGCATTCTATGGCGGACTCAGTGCGCATCTCATGCGCGTCATACCCAATGCCATCGTAACCTTCTCCATATACGAATTTGTGCTGCTGCTTGGCTCACAATATAGACATGTATTTTAGGGTATCAGGCTTGATTTTCACCAAACACGAGCTCTTCGTCAAAGAGCTCAATAAACTGCTCGTTCATGACACGCACTTTGGGGCCTGCGAATCGGCGGTACTCTTCAAGAATCGCACTGAGGTTCCAGTGCTGCAGTTTCCGCAAGCATCCAATGACGGTGCCTGTCCGATGCCGGCCTAAGTTGCACATGACCAGGCATGGGTACGTCGATGGCTGCACAAGCAGATGCAGTGCCTGCAGCACAATCTCCTCCGTGATAGGATCCCATGCATTTGTGCTGTACAGTACGCCCAGGTGATGCATGGTGATATTCTGGTCGTGGCAAAAGTGCTGACTGACACGTTAGCCTACTCGACGTACAAGCCGACATCGGGCTCTTCGGGCGCGAGCCAAATCACGCTCTTGAGTCCCAGCTTTTCCAAGAAAGGAAAATTGAGTTGGTCCGGCTGCCCAGAGCGGTACAGGCTGTCTTCCACCATACCAAAGTTCGGCGGCGGCACAAGCATAGTCAAAGAAGCGGGCCAAGGCTGTCGTACCTCCACATCCTATGCTTCTATTCACCATAAACGTCACGACGTATGGAAGCCAGCTCCTCATCGTCCCAGGGCTCGCATTGTACAGCTTCAACTGCCTCTTTCATGTGCGCGGGATCCTTTGTTCCACTGAGAACGCAGGTAGATAGACCAAGTAGGCCCATACCCTGGGACACAAAGGCATATACGACTTGAGCAGGAGTCAGGCCCTTGCTGGAGCTGAGACGCGCCACAGATTCAGACTGGAGCAGGCGCTGGTTGCCGGTCAGGGTCCAGAACGGCTGGTACGTGACGCCACGCGGGGCATCGACGATCGAATCAAGTGATAATGGGTACATGTTGGGTGAGAGCACAGGCGAGAGTTGCGCCAATAGTGATACATCGTGGCCTGTTGAGGCATGCCACCGGTTCTGCAGCACATATGGCTTGATGCGTGCCTTTTCAAATAATACGCTAAAAATATGGGGATCATACACGTTGCTAAAGCCAATGTACCGCACAAGGCCTGCATCGACCAGGGCCTCCATGACCCTCCACGCCTCCAGCGTTGCTTGCAATGTCGATAGGGGCGAGTGGAAGAGGTAGCTGTCAATGTACACATCCTGTAATGGCGCTTCTGGCTGATGGGATCCGTTCTTGGCACTCACGGCGTACTGTATGAATAGTTGGCGTATGTCTGGAAGGGTGGCGGCCGGATGTAAATGCTGCAGACTGTGCTTGAAACTCGAGCACACCTGATCTGCCACGTTGGCCTCCGGGTCGTACGGGATCGGGCCTTGGACGTCTTGGCCACTGATCGGAGTGAATTTGGTCTGGAGCCATATGTCTTTGCGGCTCAGACCGAGGGCCTTGCATGCGCTCTGCACGCCAAGCCCCACGAGGTCCTCCCGATAGTGTTTCCGCTGAGCGGCTGTATCAATGCCACGAAACCCTTGTAGGATGGCCAAATGCACTAGCTCGGCCGTCCTCTCCGCCTTCCATGCTGTGCCATACAAGATAGCAGGCGGCCGTGCAGGGATCGTAGACATGACGGCGCTGAGCCAAGAGAATGGGGCACCCACCTCGCTTGGGTCGTGCGTGACATGCTTATGTAATATGAGGAGCGTCTCTCTATAAATGGCGTGACCTAACAGCCAGATGATGGATCCAGAACAGGACGCAGCCGACGAATCGGAAAAAGGCTAGACCAAAGGTCGACCACAAGATCACTTTGAAGTAGATTTCCTGATTGTCTCGGCCCTCACTGACCTCGTCATCGAGCTTTTCATTGGGTCGGTAGGTGTACAGATTCATAATCACGGCCACAAGGATGGCATTGGACAGGAGCCAAAAGGCCACGAGACGCGTCCGGAATGTCTTGTAGCTGTCGTCAGTCGTCTTTTCGCTGCGTTTGCGCTCGTGATGAAAAGGTGCGACGGCGCGGTCCACCACTTTTTTGAAGTGCATGTCAATGTCGCCTTGGTCCATGGCTACCTCCTCGACCATATTAGGCTGGTCCTGTGCCTTGGTCTGGACGCTAGGTAAGGCTTCGATCTTGTCTGAGCCTTTCGTGCCCCAGCTCACGTCGTGCAGGTTGCAGAAAGCGTATACATTGATCACATTGACAAACGAGGGCGCCATGAAAAAGTACTGCGGTGCACTGGTGAACATATGCCATGGGTCCATGTAGAGCAACGAGGCCAGGAGATACAGCCCGTACATGGCAGCAAGAGACGCGATAAGTACGGCTGTCGTATTGCTCAGTACGATATCGACCGTGCTCTTCTTCTCTTCGGCCAAATGCGACAGGGACCGAATCGTCATCCAGAGCGAGATGGCAAGGGTATACATGCCCAGCGTGCCGAACACGCCAAACGACAGCTTATACGCCACTGACTCGCTCTTGGGCCGATTGCCCAGAGCCAAGACAAATTGGAGCGCCAAAAAGAAGGCATACACCCACATGAGAACCAGGTTGACGTAATGAAAGGCGATCAACCAAGCGTCGGAAAAGCCATGGAGGAGCACACTGGGGAGGTATTGAATGATGATAGCAAACGTGAGCCACAAGTTTCCGAGAGAAAACCAGGTATATACAAGTTGAAACAGATTGTAGCAAGCCTGAAGATGGAAAAAAAGAAGGCGAAGGAGCGAGTGACCGCTGCCGTAAAAGCGGTAGAAATGGACAAGGGCATACAGAGAGGCAGCGAACGAGCCATTCAGCCAACGGCGGCGCTGCGAAATAAGCTCAGCGGGCTGCTCCGGGACATCCGTCTCAGCTTTGCTGGGCTTGATGTACGTCAATGTCCAGCGTTCCCCACGCTTGGCGACAAGCTCGAAGCACAGAATGCGGTCCTCGGCCAAAAACATGTTTTTCTGGAAAATGTTCATCTCACCCGCTCCGCGTCGTTGCGCGAGTGTGTGATCGCCGTGAAAGTACTGGTCCAAGGGCCGGCCGAGCACCGCTTGGAATCGGTACGCGCTAAAGGCACCAGGCAGCACGCTCACGTAGCCAAACAGCGACTCGAGCGGTTTGTCGAGGATATTACTGATTTTGTACTCAAAGTTCTGAGCTGCCACCAGAGGGTTGAACAGCTTCATGCCGTGTCTGATCATAGCATGAATTTCGCCGCAAGCACCGCCCAAGGTAGGTCGGTGATAGAATGCCTGCCATAGATGGTATAGGGCGAGGTGGCCGGGCTTCGTGCCGACGTCCACCAAGACGACCATGTCGGGCTGTAGCATGCGGCCCAGTGCATGAAATACCCAGCGGTGGCTATTGATCTTTTTCGCGTTGCGCTGCTTGAAGCAAAAGATCATCTGGACAGGCACGAGGTTGTTGTGCGACGTGGGCGAAGGCTGAACGAGTTGGGGCGTCGAATCGACGGACACTTGCGTCGTGTATTCGAACAAGTGCGCGACCGTTTCCTTGTCATTTACCTGACGCTTCATGACGCCGTCCTGGTACACACCCATGGTGGCGAGCACATCGAGTGCTTCCTTGTCGCATGGGTCAATCCCGTCAAAGACAAGCGAGACGACCACGCGTTGCCAGCCAGGGTGACCGTCGTCCATGTGAGGGTACCTCTTGGACCACTTGCGGCACATGTCGCGTATGTTGAGCATGACACTATGCATCGTTCGTGTGAGCAGATTGCGGTCCTCGTTGTAGTACGTCAGGGCAATCAAGATGTCAGTGGGCCGCTCGTACTCGTATCTCGTCCTGAGACCCCAGCCATTTTCGAGCACAAAGTCGTCTGGATCGCACGTCACAGCCGAGTACCGCATGTGTGTAAACTCTTTGGGCGCGCCCTGCTCGCGATACTCGGGCAGCACGGCATTGGCCACGGGCGTCGGTACGGGGTAGTCGACAATCCAATTGCCAGACGTAAGCTGCACCTGACGAGTTCTTCCGTGCTGCGGTGGTTGCTGCCGAGCCTCCCACCGATCTTCATCGACGGGTGGCATATCGAGATGCAGCTCCGAGTCATCCTGCTCCAAGCTGCCCTTGTCAAACGAGCTTACGCGCAGGGACTGCAAGGACGGATCTTCATAATCTGGCTCATCATACACGTCCCAGATATACTCAGCACCGTCGTCATGGATAGGCTCATAGCGGCGCACCGGCTGCAAGAGGTGCTGCTCTAGGAGCTCGTGTGGTGCTGACATGGCAACCTGTGCCTGGGGCTTGGTGCCTGGTTCGTCGGCCGACAGGCACTGCCCATTCATCTCGAGGGACGCGCGTCGCGTCGCTTCTCTGATGGCCCATACGCCAGCCGATGCGATGGCGGCGGGCGAGCAGCTCATGCAGCTCGACCAGGCCATCACACTGACACTGCAGGAAATTGACGAGAACTTTTCGCAGGCACACCAGATTGTGACGTCGCGTATTTTGCCGTCGATCCGGCAGTACGAATCTTCGTGCTCTCAAACATGGCAGAGCGCGCGCTTTTGGAAGCAGTTCTTTGAGGCTTCCGCGCAGGTGTCGCTATCGCAGCAACCTCTGGAAGAGTTTGAAGATACCTTTGGTGAGCAAAGCGAGCAGCCAAGTGCTCGCGATGACAGCACGCATGCGACGCATGACAGCGATCCCATGGCGTCGCCGCCACGGCTTAGTACGAGTGTGTATGCCCAGGCGCACCTCGAAACGCCGTTTGAGCGATTGAAACGCGATGTCGAGGCCAGTCGGATGGAAGACATGTCGCGCGAGGCGAGTCGCAAGATGGCGGATATGTCGATCGCTACGGATCCGTCGCTCGTCGTGTCTGATATCCCCAAATCGTCTAGCCCCGCCAAGGGCCGGCGTCGATCCTCGGCGCGTCCGCGTGTGAGTGTGGCATCTGGCGCGCCCAATCCATTTGAGAAGACGTGGAATGGTATTGCTGATTTGCGCACGACGCCGCTGCGTCCAGCGCCGCGAGACGACAGCGACGACATGTCGTTGGCCATGCCGGAAGGCATGTCGCCCCCTGTCACGATGCAATTCAGTATGCCACAGAGCAAGTACCTCAAGACACCCGCTAAGGAAGCGGCGCGGCGCGTCGTGAACGATTTGCTGAAATCCGTCGGCGGCGATGACGGCGATATGAGTATGGGCGACGTGTCGCCGTCTGCGCGACGCAAGAGTGTCGTGGGAACGCCCCTCGTCAAGGACACGACTCGTCGTCGCGACTCGCTACCGACGCCGCCGACCATCACAAAAGTATATAATCGCACCTCGCCCGCATCTGATGACGAGGACGACAGTGATGAGAGCGACGACGATGCTTCCCATGCGATTCTACCCACGCAGACACCGGCCACGACAAGTCGTTCCATTGAAGATGATACGCTATTTGGACTAGGGCCTCGCCGCGTGCCGGACGGTGTCGATCAGTCGGCGTCACGAGCGCTGTCCAGTGCCGTGCGGCGATCGAGTGATGAGCGGCGATTGTTGGGAGAAGATTAGTGCGTCTTGGGGCGCAAGGAGTTGTAATGCTGTACGTTAGTGTGGGTAGGGGGTACATACCTCGCCCAATCCATACATCTTGACATGGTAAGCGATCCACAGGGGTGACTTGTCCGCAAATTCCTCGTCGCCGATTTTGATGATCGGTGTACCCGGCTGGACGACGTAGATAGGCGTGTACAGCACTTTGGAGAGCGCCAAGATCTCGGGTTGACCACCCCAAGTCGACGTCTTTTCCATGGCGTCGCAATAGTCCAGGAACTTGGTCTTGGGGTCCTTGGCCTCGGCGACACCCGCGGCCGACTCATCCAAATCTGAAATAAACGGCATGAAATCGTCGGCATGCTGCCGCATGTAGCTGGCCGCCGCGCGACGCATACTTTCGTAGGTATATGGCTCCTGCGTTGGGTATCGAGTATTGAGCTGATCGGCAATCGCATTGTAGAGACAGTGGCCATCCGGTGTGATCTCATGTACCTGCAACTGCAGCTTCTCACACAGCTCTTGGAGCTGCTTCTCCTCGACTTCGCTCTGGTTCACCTGTGGCGATTCCGCCATCTCGCGCTCAACATCGGCGCGAATGCCGTCAAGTCGTTCCTGCTCGCGAGCGTCTTTCGCCATCTGGCGCCGCTGCTGCCGGCTCAGCTTTTTCGGCGCTTCGCTGGACATGATGGTGGAGACAGGGAAATTTCACGTGCTACCTGCAACGGACGTGGACAATGGCTTGTCCATGCTCCTCGTATTCCTGTTTACTGATCCATAGCTGATGGAACGTGCCGAGACTGGCCAAGATGCTGCCGCCGAGCCATGTCGAGTGGCGGCGCTCGGTGTAGTTGCCTGGCGAGTGGATGCGGATCCGCTGGCTCGGTGCAGCGACACTGAGTTCGTAGCTCAGGCGGTCCAAAAAGCCAGGAAGAAGCGTGCCACCACCCACACACACAATGTTGCCAAACATACTGGCGCGCGCATCGACGTCGACTTCCTTGGTCGCCTGGAGCACAAGGTCCGTGAGGCCCATGTACGGTGCGTCGCGCGTCGGCAGCACCTGCGACTTGTCTGCGTACAGACTCGGTGTAAGGATGGCCTCGGGTGCCTTGAAGCGCAGCGTGCCATACGCGTCGTTCGAGCCGTCAGGGAACTCGTACATCTTGGTAGGACGAGCGGCTGCCTGCGCCTCGTCCCAAGGTGCCTCGAGCACCTGGCACACAGCCTCTTTCAGGTCGTTGAGTACGCCCATCGTGTGGTACATACGGAACGAGGGGGCCGTGCCGTGCAAGCGGTCGTCCCGTAAAGTGGCCTGGGCGGGCATGCCAGGCTCACATGGCTGCTTGCTCTTGACGAGGTACTGGGGTACGATGCTGTCAGCCAGCCAACCGCTCCTGTTCTTCTCGCCCATCTCGTTCGTGAGGCCCCACAATAGGGCCCGTGATACGGCATCGCCGCCGTTGGGCTGGGTATGAATGCCCTTTCGCAAGACAAAGCCGTCGACCACGGGAATCGCAGATACCTGAGACGCACCTATATCCACCACCAGCGCCGTCGGTCGGCCAGACGCAAAGGCACTCAGCACGGAACGGTTCGCTAGGTAAAAGGCCGGCACTTGCAGGCCCTCAAAGGCAAGTTCCACTGTGCGGGCGCGCGCTGACCGCGGGTTGGTCGCAGGCTCTGTGAATAATAGTGGGTTTTCCGTTGGCTCGGACGAGAGCAGATCGAGCGCGTGGTGAGAAAGGGCCTGCATGGCATCAAAGTCCTGGACAATGCCATGCTCATCCAGGGGTGTATCGATCTCCAGACCGCGGCGCCAGTACGACACACCGACGTCACCAACAAAGCGCTTACGTCCACGAGCAGCATCGAATGAGACGCCTCGTGGGGGCGCGGGTTTGGCATCGGACATGCTGACATCGCCCTGCGACGACTCCTGCTTCATGTCCGGCGCGGTGTATGTCGCACGTTCTTCCTCGCTCATCGGCAGCCAGCCATAATGCGTCGGGAACATCGCGCGCGGTGCATCTTCTCCGGCCCATCCACCACGGAAGACGGACGCGCCAGGATCCAGCACAACGGCATTGATCTCGTCGCCACCGTACACACCTGGCATCGTGTCGTCACTGATCGTCTGGCACGCTCGCAGCACGGAAAGAGGTTTTATCACGTGACTCGACCCTAGACGCGCGTTCGCGCCCGTCAGGGCTAGCGTCGCTGCGGTCAGGATGAATGTCCTGAGCCGCGAGAATGACGCGACGTCCAGGGCGATGTCGCCTGAGAAGCGCTATTCCCCGGAAAAAGGTTCCCCTAGCAAGCACATGTCGCCCTTCAAGAAAGGCGGCAAAGCGACATCGTCGCGCATAGGCCGCAGTGCGTTTACGGATAAGACCAACCAGTCGCCAGCCAAGGCGTTCCAAACCCCCTTTCGGGGGGAAGCATCGAGTTTCGTGACGCCTGCTGATAACATTGGCCGCGCAGGCCAAATCAAGGCGCGTTTGGGTGAGATGTACGATGCCCAGCGAGAAGCCGTCCCAGACACATCAGAGCCGACAGAAATGGAGCCTGTGGAAGAAGAATGGCCCGAGATAGAATACATGCCGTCTCGGACGCCAACGATACCCTATGATATGCCACCGATCCTCGATGGATGGCCGCGTGCTAAAGATGTGGCGGCGTTGTTGGCCGGTGCGCCGCTCCTTCGACAAGAGCCTGGCTCAGCGATCGAGACGCGCGTCAAGGCATCTGACCTCGCATTAGAGGCGCCGCATAGCGCTGGACGACGAGCGGCAGGGGCACCGCGGCCCACGCCACCTGCGCGATCGGACGCCCTGTCCCGCCAGGTGGAGAAGGCCCTGCGCCAGCCGTTCCCCAGCAAGGGATTTGTAGTTACCGAATGACACGAAGTTTATGCGACTTGGGTATCTGATCACGAAGGTAGACGAGGTGCTTGGCGTGCAAGGCGAGCTGCTGGCCAATCCCGTCGCCACTCCACGTGCGATGTTCGGACGCCGCGCCGTACACAACCGTGCGTTCCGGCAGCGCGGGCCCATCGGCCGTGCATCCAGCGCCTACCACGCAAAAGTCGGTGATGGACGTGGATATGCGGGATGCAGGCTCAAACACATTACAGTTGCCAATATGAGACGCAGATACATGGCATCCTATGCGAAATACATTGCCGTCGCCCACTGTCATGCCCTGCGGCGGGCTGACCAGGTGGACATGTTCCTCCACGATGCAATTCTCTCCCACTACCATGGGGCCGAGCGACGCGTCCAGCGTGGCATGCGGATGAACGACAGTGCCTGATTTGATCACAACATGGCCACTCACTACCGTATCCGCCGCTATGACGACGCGCTGCTGGACGGTGACATTCGAGTCGGTGGCCATGAGCCGAAATCGCTGCTCCACATCGGCCGATCCTAGACGCATGGGCCGCGCGTCTGGCTGGCCTGCCAGCAGCGCATCTCGCTCATGCCTCGTCATGTCGTGCGAGGCGTGTAGCGCCATTCCTGCGTGTCCACCGTGCCAGAGGCACCAGGTTTGCCGTCAGCTTTACACCGATCAGTGTCATGCCTGCCCCCAGAATGTGTGCTTCGACACGCATCCTGCTACGCACGTGGCACCCATCCTCGCTGGGACGCTGAGCGTCGTGCTTGGCTTGGCGGGGCTCGTCGCGTTCGGGTGGTGGATGCGGCGAAGACATTCCAGGCAGCAGGAACTTGAGCGCTACAAGCGTGCTCAGGACATGGCTGATCGATGCATCGAGGCTCACCGGGCCCGGTGTGATGAGGGCACGATCGATGCCTTCCCGCTATCGATGCTGACACAACCTGCCACCGACGCACCTGTCCGTGCTCGCGATCTATGGCGCATTTCTGAACAAACTGAACCATCTTCCTATTCTTCCAAACGCGAAACAAAAACATCTAATCAACTTACAGAGTAACAGCGAACACCTTGAACGAGCTCGGCTTCTTCTCGAGCGAGACATTGTCGCCCTTGAGCGTCAGGAACTTGCCCGACTTGAGCTCCTGGACCGAGTGGCCCATGCCGTTGCCATTGTCAAAGATGGCGGACGAGGCACCGTGCGACTTGTTCTTCGTGAGCGACAGGTCCGACGTCAGGTACTTGTCACCCGCGGCCACCTTGAACTCATTGTCCTTAGGCTCCTGACCCTGCCAGTGCAGGACGAACAGCTGCTTCTCCGTAAAGTGGCCCTTGTGCGGCTCCGAGCCAAGCTTGCCCGAGTCGGTAGACAGGCGCTGCTTGCCCGAAGCGAAGCTGAGGTAGCGGCCCTCGGTCAGGTTACCACGCACAGCCTTGAAGCCAGGCTCCTGGAAGAGCGTCTTCTCCTCCTTCTGGGTGCCGTACGGGATCTTGGGCTGCACATCGCCCTTGAACTTGAGTATGCAGTTCCAGGCACCGTTGTACTCGTCCGTGATCGGGTCCTTGGTAGGCTCAGCCACCTCAGGGATCTTGGGCACGCTCATGTCCGTCGAGTTAAAGTCCAGCGCGTTCACAAGGTTGCTGAGCTGCTCACGGCGCCACTTGTTCATGACCGACACGTGGAAGGGCTTGCCGTTCGCCTTGGCCCACTCCTCCAGGAACAGGGTCTGACTCTCGTGCGACGTCGGCTCGGTAAACACACCACCTTTGCGCGTGAAGGGCGAGATGATGTAGAAAGGCAGACGGAAACCAGGGCCGGTGGGAGCCAGCTTGCCATCGGCCGTGAAGGGGTCCTTGATCCACTCACCGGGCGTGCCGCGCTTGGCGTGGGGAGCCATGACGTGGTCAGCCCAGCCACCGGTCTCGTCGTAAGAAATCATCAACACAGTCGAGTTCCAGGCCTTGCCATTCATCACAGCGTTGGCTACCTCGCGCTGCAGCCAAGCACCGTCGTTGGGCGTGTAGGGGGCGTGCTCCGAAAGGTACTGAGGACCAACAATGTAAGAGACCTCGGGCAGCGTGCCGTTCTTGGCGTCTTCGAGGAACGACTTGATGCCGCTGAACGAGAGACCACGTTTAGCGAGGTCCGTCTTGTTCTTGGCAGCCAGCTGGAACTGGCGCCATTCAACCAGCGTGTTGTCACCAAAGTTGTCAAAGTCCTGGTAGAGCTTCCAGTCAATCTTGGCATCACTCATGTACTCGGGCACCGTCTTCCAGTACAGAGGGCGGCACGAGTACTCGTCACCATTCTTACCCTCAATGCACTTAGGGTCGCGGTTGTTGTCGAGCACAGTGCCGCCCATGCTCACGTTACCACCGGCGGCACTACCGTCGGCATTGATAGTGGTCGAGAACCAGGTCACACGGTTGGGATCCGTCGAGGCAATCTGACCCTCGTAGTAAGCGTCAGCCACCAGGAAGTTTTCGGCCAGAGCAAAGTGGACAGGAATGTCTTCCCTCTGGAAGTAGCCCAGCGAGTAGGGCGTGTTGTTCATCGCCCAGCGGTCGATTTCGCCCTCGTTCCAGGCAGCATGGTTGGCCTGCCACGAGTTGGAGCCACAGAGAATGCACTGCACGCGCTCCTTGTAGTCGCCACCCTGGTATGCCAGGTGGAACGGCATGAGCTCCGACACGTTCTTAGGAGGCATGTAGTCCGTGTCAGGGCCGTCAGCGACCTTGACCATGCTCTCATTCACAGGCTGGTGGAACACACTCTTGCCCGTGTTCTTGGAGATGTGCACGTTTGGGTCCTTGAACCCACGCACACCGGGCATCGTACCGAAGTAGTGGTCAAAGGCACGGTTCTCCTGCATGAACAACACAATGTGCTTGATGTTCTTCAGGCCATCGTTGGTCTGGTTAGCGGCAAAAGCCGGCGCCACGGCAGCAGCTGCCAGGAGCAAAGCGCTCACACCACGCATGGTAGATGCAGGAAGGAGGTGAAGGAAGTCTAGCCACACGATTCCATCGCTTGACGCCAACAGACAAAAATGGCATGCAGTGCGAGCCAGAAGGTAGTGCACGTGTGATCGCGGTGCCAATCACATGGGATGCCTTAGTAATCAGGGCCAATCAAGACTAGACTAAACGTCTATGATGTAATCCGACCCTCGCGTGCACATGGGCGAAAGAGCGCTTGCGGTTGCCCCTCATTCTATGCCCCCACGCCCTAATTTAAGATGAAAAGGCACAGACGGACTTTCGCAGGCGGACAAATTAGTCATACCGAGATAGATGAAGAAGCGTGGGCCAAGCAAACGGGCCAAAACTGCAGGAAATGAAAACAGACGAAGCCAGTTGTTGATTGGATAATGTTCCACCCACCCTAAAGTGACATTTAAAGACAACCCGGGTTTCTTTCTGCAGGACGTGTCATATGGTCGAACCGACCAACAACGCCGACTCACAAGGATATAAACATCAGCCTCAGGTCTCTGAAAAGGACCAGAATAATCGAGGTGACATACAAGGCTCGAAAAGTCAGCCCGAAGTCTCGGAGAAAGATTCGGCTGATGGAGCTTTGAAAGATACACCGGAGCGCCCCGTCACACCGAATGTCCTTTTCTACGAAGATGACGATGGCCAGGTTCATATCGTCGCAGAAGGTGACCAGGCCGTAGCTGAACATGACAAGCCTGATGAAAAAAGGCCCGACCCCCGTCCCAAACGGCCTGATGGAAAAGTGGAATTAACCCGGGATCTGGCGCCAGAGTCTACTGCATATGCATATCCAGGGTGGAAAAAATGGTACATTCTTTGCGTTGTGTTTCTGGTCCAAGTGAGTATGAACTTTAATACTTCGGTGTACCCGAACGCTACGGGTATGATTCCAGAGGACTCTCGATTCGAGGGAGTCGGTGATCAAGGCGCACGCGCAAGCCAGATGATCTTTTTGGTGGCGTATGCCTTTGGCTCTGAACTCTGGGCGCCTTGGAGTGAAGAAATCGGACGGTGGCCGATCATGCAGCTGTCGCTATTCCTCGTTAACATAACTCAGCTTTGGGGCGTGTATGCGAATAACTATAATACCCTTCTCGCTGCGCGTTTCTTCGGCGGTTTGTTTACGGCTGGTGGTAGTGTGACGTTGGGAATGGTAGCAGACTTGTACGATGCAGAAGATCACCAGTTTGCTATTGCCTTCATTGTTCTCTCATCTGTGATTGGTACATCGTGCGGTCCCATTGTCGGTGGATTTGTGCAGAATGCCAATGGGGAATCATTCAACGGTGTAAGGTGGATCTTCTGGCTCATGCTTATCTTTGGTGGCTTCACGCAGCTTGTGCATGGACTCACCGTGCCAGAGACGCTTAGCTCGACGATGCTGGACCGCGAGGCCAGGCGACGTCGTGCGGCGGCCAAGGCGCTAGTGAACGGGACGGATCCGAAAAAAGAGCTAGGTTTATGGGAGCGGCTATGGTACAAACCGCCGATGTGCAAGCCTCATAAGCGGGATCTCGTCCTGTATGGTCCCCATGAGCTTGTGAAAGATCGTTTCCATCCAAAGCAAATTGGCAAGCTTTGGTTACGCCCATTCCATATGATAGCGACTGAACCCATTGTACTGTTCCTCTCGCTTCTTAGTGGATTTTCGGATGCTCTCATTTTCACCTTTTCTCTGTCTTTTGATTATGTATACAAGGATGGCTGGGACTTTAAGCCGTGGGCCGTTGGCTTGGCCTTTGTTCCCATCAATTTGGGATACTTTTTCGGCTTCTTCTCGTTCTTCCCTACCATTATTCAGCAGCGCAAGGTGCGTAGGATGGATCCAGAAGCACTTTTGCCGGAGGTGCGTCTGTGGTGGCTATTGTGGGTGGCGCCACTCGAGCCCATTGGTCTGTTCGGTTTTGCGTGGACGTCCATGGGAAGTGCCCACGGTGTACACTGGATCGGATCCATGATTTTCTCGGTGATGATCGCCATTGCGAACTATGCTATTTATATGGCAACGATTGACTATATGGTGGAAGCGTATGGAGAATATTCGGCTTCAGCTACCGGTGGAAATGCACTGGCGCGTGATCTTCTTGCAGGCATCTCGGCCATGTATGCGGTGCCTATGTACAAGAATATTAGTCCATCATCGTACAGCTACGAGTGGGCTTCGACATTCCTTGGATTTGTCTCTATATTGGTGATTGCACCCATTTATCTGTTTTATTGGAAGGGTCCTCAGATCCGTCAACGGTCGCCCTTCTCGCAGGAGATTCTCAAGCAAGTCAGGGAGTCTCGCCTTCGTCGAAAGTATCCTGAGGCACACCCGGATGATGTTCGTGAGGCAGTTGAGAAGGCTGAAAATGATGAACACGCCGAGCAACTTGTTCAAGAAATCGCATAGCGCATATCATAGTATTGTGAATATATTCCAAATGGTTTTCGAACCGACTTGAGTCACTGGAAGAGGTGGTAGGCTCGTGGTGTGGGGCGTGGTCTGGGGCGTGGGTTGAGCCGAAGCGAGCACGGCAGCGGACGCGGCGGCAAGAACGAGTAGGAAGCGCATGCAGACCACGCGCTTAAAATGAACTTGTATATATAATTTTGGGTGGTAGCGTTCTTTGTTCTCCACGACAAAGAAATGTCCACAAAGAAAGTTCTGTACGGGCGAAATTTGCATGCGACTTATCCACGAACCCTAGGGTTTGCAGTAAAGTGTGAACTACTTCCGTAGTATTAGAGCTGGTTTGGCTATGTACTTGAGAAATGAAACAGGTGAAAGATTGTCGCAGCCATTAACTCCTGAACGAGGAAAGGTTCGCGATTTCTGGAAAGAGACAAGCTTAAAAAATCATTCTGATGTATAAGTGAAAACCAAATGAATCTGACTATCACTGGATGCTTTGGATAAATCGAGGGCGACTCGCTGATGTGGTGCTGTCATGGAGGACTCCGTCGCAGCTCTTATGAGCAGATAGATGTACGCATTCTTTGGACGAAGGGAATGGGTATCCTGTATGCGCACGATGCATAATCTTTCATGCATGCGTAATACCCTGTATCTAGCTTTAACAGGAACCTTACGTGTTATGGAACCGATAAATTTGTAAATAGCCATGGACTTATGACAAGGGATGTTTATATGCGGTATTCTTGCGATATATGATAGAGCACCCAAGCTTTATGGGCTGATGCTCTCGAGGTAATATGGCTGTACAAACACTAAATGTGCACATTAGAATGTTTCGTGAGATCCCACTGTGCGGGTTGGTACAAATTCGGCCAAAATCCCTCACCGGAATTCCCACGGCAGAGCCGCGTTCTCTCAACCGAGTCGTGCAATATCACTAGCGTCAGATAAGTGCCGTGTTATGAACGTTAAAACGAACAGAACGACATGAAGCGAAGACGCAACATTTGACGATTAGAAGGCAAAATGTCATCCCAGGTATAGAAGCAGACGAGACCGAAACCCAGAATGCCACGCGAGAGAAGACAGTTCTCATCCATAGGGGATGCATGCACTTGGCTACAACAATAGAGGGGTACAAACTCTTATAAGATAAGGGATTCAACTCACAAATGAAACGAATATCACTCGATCACTGCATCAAGTTAATGGTTTTGTCGCACATGAACCAAGCGTAGAGTGAAGACTAATCAAAATGCCAACATAACACAGATACGAACTCATTCTTTGCGAACTTTCCAGAAAGTAGCAACATGTGATACACGCATTTGTACATCAGTGCTTGCGGAGATGGCACACGGAGCACGCTTGGCGTAAAAGCCGATGGCACGTGCGAGAGGAAAGCGGAGACCGTGTGAACAAGTACACGGAATTCCGGATCGACGTATGAGTTGCGACCGGCGGCCATAGGTCGAGGTGGAGAGCAAGACTGCTTAAAAGGGCAGGTCAAGAGCCCCCAGCATGCCGTAGCACTACACGAGATATGAAGACATCGACGATTGCGATTCTACTTGCAGCCGCGGGGCTAAGCACAGCGAATGCGCTAAAGTGCCACAAGAATGCAACGGGTGTGTTGGCTTCATGGGAAGACTCGGTACTTGTTGATCACCTTGCCTGGACGCAATATTACCGTATGAAGGATGGAAAGCTTGCAAAGAGCAAATTACCTGGGGAAGAGTACGACTTTTACGTATGTGAGGCGCCAGAAAAATTCGTGGAAGGAGGAGGAGTATTAAAGACGAAGGACGGAAAGAAGTGTCTGACGAACTCGTTTATTCGAGAGCGGGACCCATCGCAGGATGTACCGTACCACACTGGGT
>ERZ1030949.32-NODE-32-length-76376-cov-17.069889_pt1 | contig 76376 bp, 53 predicted proteins | sample MGYA00517297_ERZ1030949 | MGnify/ENA primary metagenome ERZ1030949 (study PRJEB33718, sample SAMN03159698) | human skin metagenome | collected 2014-05-20 | study: EMG produced TPA metagenomics assembly of the PRJNA266117 data set (Human skin bacterial metagenome...
ATACCTCGGGCATGCAGAGAATGCTGACCGACTCGGGTCTGAACCATGTCAGTGATGCCATTCCCTCCTTCCCGCCGATGCCAGCCCCACACCCGCCTCCCGCCGCGGGCCCGACGCCGTCTGTGTACACGTACGACCGCGCGCCGAAGCACGCCGCGCCGCAGGCGGATGCTTACGCAGCCTATCCACAGGTGCCAAATGCCTATGTGGCCGAGTCAACGTACCAGGCGCCTTTGACCAACAGGACATCCATGCAGCCATTGCCTGCCATGTCCCCACACGACGCGGAGTCCTACACCCTGCCCACGCAGCCTGCTACGTATGCGCCCGTGGCCCGATCAGAGCCCTTGGTGACACAGCCTCCGTCGGCCACGGGTGCTGCGCCGTCGCTTTCGCCTAGTGTGTACCAAGCACCGTTTGCACCGGCACCATACCAAGCACCTCCTCCATCGTACCTGCAGCAAAATGCACCCACAGGGTATGTGCTGCCGCCGCCGTCGCATATGGGCGCGCCGGTCGTAGCGCCGCCATCGCCACGCTATCCTCCTATGTAGTAGGTGAGCCTATGTTGATTCTGACCTTGGTGACGTCTGGTAGATGGTAGGTCCACCTAGTCGAAGTCGCTCTTTACTTTCGCAGGCGAGACGAGATGTACCAGCCGATGATGCCGCCGATGATACAGGACACCACATCGCGCGTCATGAGGTGCACCGTACAGCGGCGCCCCTTGGAAGCGGGCACGCTTCGGCGGGGCCAGTGGTGCTGGACCCAGCACGCAATGGTGGCATCGTCAAGGCGCGCCAGCTCTTCGAGGGGAAATGCATCGCAGATCCGCGACATCCAGTCCATGCGCGCGGCGCTTAGCCCAGGCTCGGGCGAAACCTCCCGCAATTTGGCACGGAGCACACCAACACGGCTCAGCGCATGTCCGGCGCTTTCAGGGATAGTCGCCTCGATGCACTGTCGCAGCTTGCGTGCGAGGCGCGGGCCCTGTCCTCCCGTCGAGACCATGACTTGCAGCGGCCCGCGCCGAATCATCGAGCCAAAGTAAAAGTCACATTCAGGCGGTACATCGGCGACATTGACGGGAATCCGGCGCGAGCGGCACCACTCGCAAATCTCACGGCTCTTTCCAGCATCGTCGATCGCCGTTAGCACCATGGCATAGTCACTACCATCTTCGCGCACAAGCTGGTCCGTATATGTGTACAAGCCAGGAATATAGTGTTGAACGACGCCTTGCTGAATCCACGCGGCCACATCGGGATGCAGGGCGTCCTGCGGCGCGAGCACGGTGATATGCGCGTCAGCATGCTTCAGGTGCACAATCCGACTCGCAGCGACTTCGCCGCCACCCACTAGCAGCACGGGCTTACCGCGCACCTGCCACGCGACACACAAACCGCCACCCGGCGTAGCCACTGGGGTCGGCGTCATGAGCCGACCCAGGTTCCTCCACTTTCATGACATGGCCTGGACGCCTCACTGCCGCGACGGAATGGGAGCAGGTTCTCGAGGCCATTCTGCCGCCGCTAGCGCTCGTTGACGCGCTTCCACAGGCGTATGCAAGCTACGCCGAGCTCGCGCCGCGTGACAAGGAGGACGATGGATGGTGGAGCGCTTGTCAGCATACCCTCTTGACCGTGACACTCGTGACGTGGACCCCGATCCTGCAGGAGCATGCATTGTACGAGCCAGTGCTGAACGGCTGGTTCGTGCCCCCGGCGTCAGCGCGTGTGTGGCTACATACACTACACACATGTTCAGCCCTGCTGAGCGGATCGATTCAGTGCCACGCATCCACGCTCGATGCTGTGGCGCATATTCTGACGCGATTTCATGCGCCCCTTGTGCTTTTGCGCACGTTAGAAGCGGTCCGCGCCGAGCCGCATCTGGCACGTCGCGACCTCATGTGGTCGGACGCCGTGGCTCAAATCGCGGCTCTGCCGACGCGCGTAGCCAACACGTTCGGACCCTTGGGTCATGCGCTATTGGATGTGTACAAACCATGGCTATCGCAGCTGATGTGTACCTGCCCCGACGTGCTGCCGAATGAAGCGGAGCGTGTGGCCGTGTTAATCACGCGTCTTTCGCGCATCGGCGTCGTGGAGCGCATGTGGGACGCTATCCTGCCCCACGCACAGGCTCGGGCATGGCGCTCCGTCCTGGGCCTTTGCGATGCGCCGACGCAGGAAGCTTTGATCACGTCGCTCGTGCGCACAATGCAAACCCGCTTGCTTCCTTCGCGCTACGCGTGGCCTGTAGCGCATGACGAGCTCGCGCCTGGAACAGAGGGCCGCGCGTTTCTGTCGCACGATGCATGGCGATGGGGTTTGACGGCGTACGATACCCTGCATACGATCGCAGCCGAGGTACTGGACCGCATACATGTGCTCCTGCATGTCGTAAACACGCCACTCATGGCCATGGCAGCGACATCTTGGGCCATGGAGAAGGAGGCGGTCGTGACGCTCGAGGGCTTGGTCCAGTGGTGGAGCGATCCACGACGTATTCGATATGCCACATACCCACTTGAGCAGTGCGTGACGACGCAGATGCTCACGGCCATCCGGCACAGTGATACGACACCGCTGGCAACGCACGCACATTCGCCCATGTTCCTTCGTGGCGTATCTTCGCACCTCGAGCACACAGATGCTCGGGTCCGGCGTCTAGGTATGCTGGTAGCAGAGGTGCTCAGTCAGGCCACAAATCCCAAGCCCCTTGCGTTTCCAGAACAGGTATGGGAGGGTCGCGGTGACGGTCGTGGTGCATGCCGCGTCTTACGGGCCATGTACCTTCGAGAGATGTGGTGGCCCGATGAGCCACCGTATCCGTGGCCGACAGGGCCGATCTGGCCAGTCTATCCCCCGCCCCGCACGATGTCGCCGCCGTCTCGCCCGCGTCCGCTCGTCCAGGATTTGGACGCGTCATCTGACTCAGAGACATCGACGCCCGACGATCCCAACGACACATCAACGATGCTGGGCGATGCCCTGCAGAAAAAAGCGCGGGTCCCTGTGTATGTGTATGAATTGGCCCCGCTCGCGAGGAAACGTGACTATGAGGCCAACAAGTGCGTCATCAAGCATGCCGAGGCGCTTATTCGACGCAAGACGGGCTGGGGCCACGAAATTGCCGAGCACGGCACAGACTTGGCCATTGCGCTGGCGTCCATGCAGGACACGTATGATATGGAAGCGTTCGACGAGAGGCGCACCCGTGCCTTGAGTGCGTTATGCATTGCGGCGCCCATGCCGGTCGTCGATACACTATACGAGCAATTCTTCACGCCGCACTATGCACTCGCACAGCGACTGTCGATGCTTCGTGCCGTTGCTTCGGCTGCCGTCGAAATGAGCGGGAGCCGTGCGTGCACGGCAGATACCCTGGCCGAGGCGGCGGTGCAACGTGCCACGGCCGCTGGCGAGGCACGCATCTCGAAAGCACATGCCATGGCACGCGTGTCCCTACCTTTTGCGCCGCCATGGAGCGTTCGGCCCACGGCTTCGTACACGGCTGTCGCCACCCACACGTTTATTTACCCCCTCATTCGCCGCTTGGACCGTGCACGCCAAGAGACATCACGAATGTATGCTGGCAGTGATACAGCCCTCGTGCCAGGCGCCACAAGTGCTCTTTTGCACACGCTGTGCGTATTATGCTATCATGCACGGAACGCGGCATTCTTCATGACTCGAGTCCTGCCCGATATCCTAGAGGTCATTGAGGTGTGGGGCTCAGATACGCATGCTGACGTGGGGACAGCGGCGATGTCTTTGGCGATCGTCGTGCTGGATATGGCCACCGAGGCAGATGGCGGCGCACACTTGGTCAAGTCGCATTCAGCGCAATTACTGCGTATCCAGACCATGGCGCATGCTTCAGCAGACGTGTCGCAACAAGCCGCCGCCGTGGTGTTGTGCATAGCCGAAATGCAAGAGCGAATGCATCAGGCGCTACTAGCGAAATAACGGTGACTATGAATACAACTACACAAGACGGGCGCGCTTGTTGGCTTCCGTGTCCAGAGCGTGTGAACCAAGCATGTTGGCATGCTCCAAGCCCGTGGCCGTAGGCGCGCCGTGTCCCACATGGCTCTGATCCAACGAGACGCCCAGATCCGTGCCCTCACTCGACTCGCCCTGAAAGGCCTGCTGAGGCGGTGGGAAGCGCTGGTGCGGCGCACTCCCAGCATAATGCGCGCCATTCGCAGCGTTGCCTGCAGCACTCTTATCACCAGACCGATGGGCCTCGGCCATACCCAGCTGCGCACGTAGACGTTCCACCTCCCGACGGCTCTCATCAAGCGACATGCTCAGATCGTTCATGGCCTGGTCCATCAGCAGCTTTTCCAGCGTCCATTTCTCAATATTACTCGCTTCGTTGTTCTTGAGATCCTGTATGTAGCGCACGGCTGCCACGATAATCGAGCCCTTGTTCGTATTTTTCACGTCGCAGCCCGGCACAATTTGCGAGAGCTGCACGATGCCATCGTTGATAGCCGAACGACGCCGGCGTTCCACTTCTTTGTGGTTGTCCTTGCGCTGGCGATCGAGCTCAGGACCTTTGCGCTTGTACTGCGCGGAATTCAGGCTGTGGTCATTCACAAACTTGGCATCCATACTAGGGTCCGTGCCGAGGGCACCGCCGTCGCGCTCGCCGAGGGCATGCGCTTGCGAGTGCGCGGGCAGCTGCCGTCCAGCAAGCGTGCCCATGGCAGCAAGAGCTGCCGCCGTGGCAGCAGAGTCATGGGCAGCCGACGCCGCATTCTTGTGCGCTTGACTGTGCACGTGGCGATCGTGCTGCATATCATGCTCCATACCGGGTGGCGGCGGCGCATCACCCAAGTGGTGGTGGCTCGGCGGCTCCGACAGTGCGGCGGTGCCCGTGATTTCCTCTTCTGATGGGATGACAGGTGGGTTCGTGCGCTTGAATGAGGATGCAAACGATGTCAGCGTCGATGCGGCTTGGCCCAGGCCAGGTGGCAGGTGGGCCAGGACGTTGGCCGTGTCGTATTGGTTCGAGCCGTAGCCGTGATGGTCGCTGCTGTCCGTTGCACGTGCCGCAGCCACAATGCTTTCGAGTTGCTCTTGGTTCAGACCGGCAAGGATCGTACCGACGTCCTTCTCGATGCCCGACTGACCAGCACCGGCACCTGAATCCGTGCTGCGCGCTCCCGCCGCATCCGTCGATTCATGGGTGGGATTCGTGGCTTCCGTGTATGCAGCAGACTGGTCCACGTAGGCATGCGGTGCCTCAGTCGGCGCAGGATGACCTGCTCCTGTAGGTTGTGTCATTTCTGTGGAGCGGATCGCGGTGTTGCTTAACGCGTGGCGCGTAACGGCGTGTCGCAAGTCACGGGACACGGTAGGGAGGAGGAGGTCACGTTTTGAAAGAGCAGCGACGTTTGCCACACCGATGTGTGTTGTGGGCCCCAGTGCATTCGGCCGAGATGGGCCGAGGCGCCGCAGCACATCGCGAAGAGATTTTAGTCAGGCAGAGCTCGCCCGTACAAGGAGGCTTCCTTGTGAGACCCAGTAGGCCCCGCTCATTCATGTCACAAGAATCGGTTTCTGCACGGCCGAATTTTCTTCTTCCGTGCCCGGTGGGTGAAAAAAGCGCTTCGCGCCCCTTTTCTGAACCACAACGACATGGTACGTACCCGGGAGCATCAGAGAACAGTGACTAACATGTAGTCTGACAACGAGGCTGAGAACGTCAACTTCGAGACCGCCCACGCCGGTGCTTCGGTGACCTACCCCCAGCAGTGCTCGGCCCTGCGTAAGAACGGTCACGTCGTGATCAAGGGCCGTCCTTGCAAGATTGTCGACATGTCGACCTCGAAGACCGGCAAGCACGGTCACGCCAAGGTCCATCTTGTCGCTACGGACATCTTCACGGGTCGTAAGTACGAAGACATCTCGCCCTCGACGCACAACATGGATGTGCCGAACGTGACCCGTCGTGAGTACCAGCTCATCAACATCGACGACGGCTACCTGAACCTGATGTCGAACGATGGCTCGTCGAAGGACGATGTGAAGGTGCCTGAGGGTGAACTCGGTGACCAGATCACCAACGACTTTGAGGACGGCAAGGACCTCATGGTCACCATCGTCTCTGCCATGGAGGAGGAGCACTGCCTTGCCTACAAGGAGGCTCCCCAGGGCAAGTAAAAGTCATGCAAGTTTGGAGTGACCGCCATCAGGGACTCGATGCCCCCGGCTTGGCATAGCCGCCCTGTTTCCGTAGCACACAGTGTCGAGAACCTTCCATGGTCTTATATTAGCTGCTACGTTCAACAAATAATGCAGTCCTTGTCGTTCCTGGGCTGGTAACCCATGTCGCTAAAGGACTGAGGGGCCCGCATGGGGCGAGCGGTAGCTGGTAGGGATGGGATGTGCAAGTTTTGTGGCGTCGCCCGCGGAGCGTGTGCACCCTGTGGGGCGCGACGACGCTGAGCACTCGCCTCGGCCATCATGAGCGTGCGGCGTCGAGCCAAATCGCCTCGTGTGGATTGAGTTTCCTGTAAACCTTTGCGCGCCTCTTGATGCACAGAGTAGAGCCGCTCATGGAGGTGCGCTTGGTGTTGCGCTCGAGAAAGAGCTTCGGACTGTGAAGATTCTAACGCAGCAAGGCGCTGTGCAGCATCAGTGTTGCCCTGGGCAGCGGCTCGACCGTACCACGCTCGAGCTGCCACCAGGTCGATCTTCGTGCCGATACCCACTTCTAGATAGTAGCCCATAGCGAACTCGGCTGTGGGGATGCGGTGCTTGGCCGCGCGCTCCGCAAAGGTCCACGCGAGAGATTCGTTCTTGTCAAAGCATCCCTCGGCACCACAGAGGAACCACTTGCTTAGTGCCATGTCCGCCTCCGGTTCGCCGCCCTGGCTCGCAGCACTGTAATACTGCACGCTCATTAAAGGATCAAATGGAAAGCTGAGTTGGGCATGCTCATAACACCAGCCGCACTTGGACTGAGCCGCCGGCAGGTTGAGATACGCGGCACGTTGCAGATACTCACGTCCCAATGGCATAAGTGACTCGTATGTGGGTGACGGCTGATCTGGCGAGGCGAAGTACTCCAGGGGTATAGGCACACTGGGGAGCTCGCCTGTTAAAATCAGGCCGTATACATAGGCAGGGTGCGGTGTATCTACCGTCGATGCATCAGCTGCAGCTTGCAAGAGCGATGCACCTCCAGGCATATCCTCTGGTACCTCGAGCTGACCAAGCATCTTGGCCATGCCGATACGGTACATGCACCCCACATCACTTAGATTCACGCCGCGCCCATATGCTGCACGCGCGCGGGCAATGTCACCCAGCATCTCATAGTCGCGACCGATACGGAACCAACTTGGCGCCCATCCCATTCGAGCCGAGCGCTCAAAGTCACTGAACGCTGATCGCAGATCCTTGGAAACGTACGTGGGAAATGCCCCACTCGCAAGCAGGTCTCCGCGGGCGTACAGTGCCTCCGGCTTGGGCTGCGGATGCGACGCACACTGTACGATCTCAGTGATGGCCTCCTCGATCCAAATTTGCACACTCTCGTCAATTTCTGTTTCACTCGCCCGCATACGCTCAACAAACTTGAGCACTTGGACAGACCATCGAAGCTTGTCCAGCTCATTATTGGTCAACATCGTCCGTTCACGCTGCTCCCTCAACGAATTTGTATCCGGCAGTGACACGCGGATCGTTGGCAGCGACGCAGTATTTGCTGCTTGGGCTTCCTGAGTTCCGCGGTCATGCGTCTCTCGGGTACCGGCTTCGTGGACCTGTGCTTCCCGTGCTTGGGCTTGGGCTTCTGCCTCGGCTCTTAATCGTGCATGATGTTCCGCCGCGAGCGCTGCTTGTTGCTGTACAATTTGCTCTCGCTGAGGAGGCGGTGATGCTATAGGGGCAGGCACTGACTGGACGGTTTGAGCAGCTACTGCCTCGGGTGTAAGAGGTTGGAAGCTCCTGGGACGCCGGAGAATACGTGGCGCCCCTGGTATATTTGCTGTTGCGCTAGGATCGTTACTCATTACTGCAACTGGAGCATCCGCTTGCAAAATATCGTTGTGTGAGGACGATCGCGGCATGCCACCTCCCACGCCCGTGAGATCATTGGGTGACACCATAAAAGTAGGACGAGGCGCTGCAGACTGATGTTTTTTTGCTCCATGGTCAGTTGGCCTAGTCGGCATCGGCGGATACGCCGAGTCCCGTCCAAACCCCGACGGCAGTTCTGGCAAATTGGACATGCACGGCAAGAATCAACTTGCTCCACGCGGGGATCATCGGCCCCTGCTGCATGTGTCAGTTCATTAGTCAGAAGGAAAAAAGGGACCGATTCTAACTCTCCACTGGGTCGTGTGCCGTGTGAGGCGCTATGATGTGTACACATTGTTGGTTGACACTACCTGACCAGTTTGGACACAGACGAGATGGCCGCATCGACTGATCCGTCTACTCCAAAAAGTACCAAGAACAATGTAGGTTAAACGATAGACCTCCGAAAAGAAAGATGCTAGCGAAACGCACATCCTCACGACAAAGTCGAGCAGGGGCACACGCCTGCATGCCTGCGCTTTCGGGACGAATAAGGATGGTACATGTCGTAGATACTGTATGAAGACAAGCTCTATTTAGCTGGAATGAACTCCAGTCACGGACGGCATATCCTTTCGCGGTACGCGGTGCTGGTCCGACAGAGAGAAAGGCCCAATATGTCAAGATCCCTTTCAAGTCACGCGATGTCCGAGCTTTGTGCATACACTGCCCCCTAATGAGTACCCATTCGGTTACGGTCATCCAATCCACTTGGACCAACACGTGACTACAAAGACCGTAGATCACGCACGCCAAGCGCTGATTGCCACAGGGCACATTTGTACCATGTCGCAATCGGATGCGAATGCGCCCAATGGTGCACTGCCGAGCTACCAACCACAAATGTCAATGCAAGCTCCTCGAAGAGATCTTTCTTCTGGACCTCTATTAGGGGGATCCTACAAGCTCGTAAAGAAAATAGGGGAGGGCGCATACGGTGTTGTCTATTCCGCGATTCATGTACCTACATCTACACGCGTCGCCGTGAAGCGAATTACGCCTTTTGATCACCAAATGTTCTGTCTACGTACGCTTCGTGAGATCAGGCTGCTCCGCCATTTTCATCACGAAAACATCATATCCATTCTCGATATCTTACCGCCTGCATCATTTGAGCAATTTACCGACGTATATCTCGTACAGGAACTCATGGAAACGGATCTTCACAGGATTATACGTACCCAAGATCTGTCCAACGATCATTTCCAGTACTTTGTGTATCAGATTCTGCGTGGGCTTAAAGCGCTGCATTCGGCCGGTGTCTTGCACCGGGATCTGAAACCATCCAACCTCCTCCTCAACGCGAACTGTGATATGAAGATCTGTGATTTCGGTCTTGCTCGCAGCGCAGAGCAACCTGAAGCTGAGAATAAGGCATACTTAACTGAATATGTGGCCACAAGGTGGTATCGTGCACCAGAAATCATGCTTTCCTTCAAGGAGTATACCAAGGCGATTGACCTATGGTCTGTTGGCTGCATTTTCGCGGAGATGCTGACGGGCCGCCCACTTTTCCCTGGTCGCGACTACCACCATCAACTGTCACTGATTCTTAGCGTCCTTGGTACACCGTCGCTGGACGACTTTTACTCCATTACTTCTTCTCGATCAAGAGACTATATACGGTCTTTGCCCTACTGCGACCGTGCCAATTTTGCTGAGCTATTCCCACGAGCTGAACCATTAGCGCTCGATTTGCTCGAGAAGCTACTGGCCTTTTCGCCGAAAAAGCGTATCACAGTGGAAGAAGCACTTGCTCACCCATACCTGGAGCCTTACCATGATCCGAGTGATGAGCCAGATGCTGATCCATTGGATCCAAAATTTTTTGACGCCGATTTTTCCAAGGAGCCGCTGACCCGCGCCCAGCTCAAGGAACTGATCTATCGGGAAATCACGCACTAGAGGCGCCATCTGGGCCAGCAACACATTGCTTGTACATAGCCAAGGCTTTTGTCATGGTATCTATTTTAAAGTGACTACATATCTCGTAGCGCAGCTTCAATCTGTGTGTTGATGTAGGCCTTCTTTTCGTCGATCGGGCATCCATACATGTCCTGTAATTGAGCCCGCAATTGTCGTTTCGTGATTGTCGTGAGATCACTCGACGCAATGATACGGCGGATGTCGAGGCGAATTATTTCGTTTGGCGGCAGGCGTCCCACAGGCCGCGAATCAAGCGAAGCCCCCTTCGTTGCCGACGCTGTGTACGTAGGCTGCATCGGCAGGTCTCCATCGAGCCAAGCAAGACCACTTTCATCCATGGTGCCGATCCCACTGGGATATTTACCACCGGCATCGCCTATTAGGCTCGTCGCATCTTCTGCCACATTTGGCCATGCCTTTGTTGTCGATGAAGTATCGTGGGATAAAATAGTAGGTGACGGCTCACGCAACACCTCTGGTGCCTGATCGGTATGGCGATGAGTCCACAGCTCGTTTTCGTAATCTTCCCATGTCCTGTGCGGAATTTCCTTCGCATCAAAGGAGCCCTCTTGGTGCACTAGCAGCTTTTCTCCATGTTCTCCCGTCACGATACGCGTATTTCCCCATGAAAAGTCGTCCATGTGCCAGAATGAGTACAGCGGAAGAATCAGCGACCACAGCGGCAGACCAAGAATGTATACAATCATCCAGCCAATCATGTCAAAACGGCGATGAAGCAAAAATATGACGGCTTGTAGGCCGTATATAGCGACAAGCAAAATGACTGAGGTCATGGGAATGGTGCCGCCATCCACAGCGACGACAACGACGAGGTACACGAGGTACCCAATCGTGACGGGTGCAATGATGGTTGACAGCAGATCAATAAGCACGATAAAGCGCATCGAGAACAAGCAAAACCCACACAACTGCGGTGTCTTGAGCAGCTCGACGAGGTTGTGCACAGTCGAATTGATCCAGCGACGACGCTGAGACAAAAGCACCTTCCAGCTATCTGGCGCCAATGTCAAGCTTTTAGCATGCTGCACAAACTGCGTCTTGTGGTCTGGAAAGTGCTTAAGCACCAGTGTGGTCAAGTATCGATCTTCACCGAGGTACAACAGATTTTTTAGGTGCAACGTATCTACGCGATTTTCCGCATAGTCGTCGACAACGGCGTTCGAAACCAGTAACGGGCGGTGCGTATCGGGCGTGCGGAACCGAAACATGGAGAAACAACCGGGCAAGCACGTAATGGAGCCAAATAAGCTCTCGAATGCCTTGACGAGGTAGTGTGAAATGTAGTATTCATATACTTGAAGCATGGTCGTAATGCTCTGGTACTCGTTTGAAATGGCTGTCTCGCCACACAGCCCAATCACCTTTTTGTCGCGCACAAAAGCAGCAATAAGACGGGCTAATGCACCGGACTCGACTTCCGTGTCAGCATCAACTTGTAACAGGTATTCGTAAAAGCTGGGATTCACTCCGATAATATTTTTTATGTGGTGGTACATCTCGAGCTCCAGCGGACTCATCGGTGAGCCAAAGTGCACTTTGTTAAAGAAGCGCATCAATACAAGCTGTGAGTCTCGTTTGCCACGGTTGCCAGGTCGAGCAGTTTCTTGGGGCGTGCCGCACTTGACGACCACAAGGTAGGGCACAAGGTGGCCAGCGTGTTCATACAGTCCACTGTACACGCGCGCCATATTGTGCTGCTTAGAACCTTGTCCCAACGACAAAAAACTGCGTGGTTCACAGTGAGCATCAGGATCAGCACCGAGCATCTCGAGCACGAGCTGCGGAGTGGGCTTGTCGTTACCTGCGCCCATAATATTTCCGTCGCAAATGACAAAAATCAACTTGCGTCGGTCGTCGTACCGCAGTCGTGCGATCGAATTGACCGTCTTGCGAATCGATTCTGTGCCTTCCGTGTAACATGGCACCTGACACACGACAAACTTTTCGTGCTCTTCTGGGGGCGACGATCGTACAAATTGCAAAGCGGCGAAGAATTTAAAACCCACGGTGGCAACCATCACGATCGACAGGGCCAGCAGCAGGTTCTTCGAAAAAGTGCATCGGGGCGAGTTTCGTTCATCGACCTTACCAATGAAAAAGAGATTTCGCAGGCACACGCGCTGCTGATCCAGTACGCGAGAGTCCAGACTGAGCTTGTCAAATTGGTCCTTGATGTCCTTCCCAGGATTCCGCGCCATAAGATCGACCACGTCTTGCGCGAGTATGGTGCGGTCCAAGTTGGGTGGCGGGGCCACGCCTTGGGGCATGCGGTAGCCGCCCTGATTACCTTGTCCGATGTATGCCGTTAAGTCGTAAATGTACTTATCATAGATGCCGAGCGTCCGACCATCTTCCATCATGTGCTCGATTTCCTTGGGGGTATATCCGATAAATCCCACACGGTATCGATTGCGCATGTACCACATCTGCTCATAGTACCAGTCGGGGCGCACGTCGGTGGCACGGTAAGCCCGAAAGTCATGGTACTTCGCGTTCGGGTCCGTGCTGTTTGAACTGTCCATTGTGACCCATTGCGAAATGGGCCCATTCGGACCGTTGCACAGCGCGTTGACCTGCACAGGAAAAATAGACGTTGCATCTTGACCCGCGTACTGCATGAGCACCTTGCGCGAAATGATTGGGATCATACTGAGGTGAGCATCAATGATACCGTTCAGGTTGAACACTTCGCCACGGACCGCAGTAAATGCATCTTTGCCTTTGTGACCGGACAGCTCACCTGTACTGTACAAATGCTCTTTCGGACAAATGACGTTGCCTAGGAACACAATCACAAAGATTGATGCCGCACATACGAACCAAATTAGCATATTGATTGCTAGCTTCTCGCGCCACGCCATTCGGACATCGGAGCGTTTAGACCACTTGAATCGCTTAAGCACAAACGTCGGGATCCAAAACGTCAACAACCAAGTTGTGGCTACCCACAAGCGGCGCTCGTTCGACACGTGTAAGCGCTCTGTGACCGTTTCGCCTGTAGGCGGCGCACATTCACCCGGACCGGCATCCTTTGCATCGTCCAGCAGCTCCTCGTCTGGCAATTGACCCTCCATCAGACCGCGCGTCTCGTCATCATCGTATTCACCCCATGACGAGTAAGCGACGGGTGGCGTATACGCCTCGTGTGGGTTTACAAGAATCTCGTTCATGGCGGCCATGTCCGCATAAGGCGAGTATGGATCGATCACATGGTTCTTCGCGTCTTCGTCGTCCGCCTGCGACTTACGAAGCTGGTACTGCATCTCTTCAGTATCACGCGCACGTAGCTCGTCTTCGAGCTCACGAAATACGGCATGTGACAAGAACACCTTATGCATACCAATCGTGACGTGTGCATCCGTCCAATTCATGTAAGCGCACGCATCACTCACACGCATTTTGCTCTCGGCGGCCGGCGCTCCGAGCATGTGCAGGGACTCAAAAGCAGGTAGAATTCCGTACCTGTCACAGAATTCGTTGAAGGTAAGGGTGACGCTGTAGTCGTTTAGGCGGCTCGAACAGAAGCGCGACATATCGAAGGCATGCACTTGACGCTGCACCATGCGTGGCTCACACTGATTGGCAAGGCCATTCGCGTTCGGACGCACACAAAAAACGAAGTACGCTTTGGCCTCGTCGACGATATCCAGCAGCGTATTCATTGACGCAGAAAACTCGCCCAGTACACACGGTGCGCCATCGTCACTTGAAGCGGATGCTGCGGTCTCTTGCAGGGCACTGCCGTACACATTATCGTCATCATCTGGATTTCGCGATGTGGCTGCACGAAGCGTACGCTGGCGCGTCAAGCGCTTGCCGCTAGGAGCTCGCATCGGACGAGACTGTGTCTGCGCATCCTGCGAAACATCCCGAAACAAGCCACGCACAAATGCATTTGAAGATCCAAATGTGCTTTGTCGCGTATGTGACGAGCCCCGAAACAGGCTCACATGTTCCAAAGCGTACGAAGCATCGTTCTGTTCGAGCCACGAATGTGGGTCATACGTCACATGGCCGTGGAAGTGCTTGATCGTAAACGCCTGAGGACCAAGGTGATCGGGGGGATCGATTTTGAGGGCGCGGTGATTCACCCACCGGCGCTGCATCGCATCAACCATCGTACGCGAGTTTTTGCGCGGTCGACGGCGCGTCTGGTCGTCCATGATGTGAATAACGCCTCCAGGGAAGTGCGTAAATAAACGCAACAAACTCGATTCATCTGTGGCGGACGGTAATGGAGCAAGATGCGATAGACCTTCATGGTCCATCTCGCCGATGCGGCGATCGCACATGACGTGCGTCAGGTGACGATGCACAAGGTCAAAGGCAAAGTTGATGGCCATGGCATCAAGGTTGTTTCGTACGCGATTTCGCCAACCAGGCAAGTCCATGAGACCAATATACGTGTCGAAATGCTCGTGCGAGAAGCACGAGTTGATGTGCTCATTGACCCACGCAAATACTTGGGAATACAGCATACGCATAAGCCGGTCGCGGCTTTTTGTTGCATGCTCGCGGTCCAGCAGAGCCGTGCATAGCTGTCCATTGACCACGCGTGTATGATGTGTCAAGGCATTGGCAAGCGACGACGCACCAACGCCCAAGAGTGCCGCGGCAATGTACAATGGCTCTTCTGACGCAACGCGGGCAGGGCAGAGGGGTCCATCGTCTTGCACGAAATCGATGTTACTGAGGTGAAGGAGTGCGGCAAGCACGTCAAGCAACGCGTCGCATTGCGAGGTTGTGATGCCAAGCTGTGACAACGCATCGAGCCACAACGAAAATTTGGCATCGCTGTTGACCTGCAGCGATGTCGCGTCATGAACATGCTCGAGGAGACGGAATGAGGTATCTTGCATGATTTGCCAGCGCCGCGCTTGCTCAGCACTGGCGCCATGTACGAGCATAGAAAATACGTGAAATGTTGACGTCGTGTCCCATTGCACAGTAGCTCGAGCACTCTCCAGGAAGTAATTAAGCATTTTGAAGCCCACAAGCCGGCCGTTCTGGCTGAATTGCAGCTCTGCGTATAGAGCCATACTGGACGCCTGGTCGTTCTCGTCCGTCACGACGCGGCCCATGCATTCAAGGGCATAAAGAGCAGCAGGGAGCTGAAAAGAAAGACGGGCCCCGCGCTTTCCAGGCAGCGCTGCACCGAGTCCAGTCAGAGCATGAGCGGCAAGGCGACGCGTCTCTGTTTTGCCACTCGCAGTCTCGCCCAAAAAAAACAGACACTGGTCCTGTCCCGTACGCTGCATATAAAAGTACGCATTATGGGCAAGACGGAATATGTGTGGCGGTAGCGGCGCATGATGTTGAGTGATGCGCGTGTTGCGAAATTCGCGGCGATAAGCACGCAGGATGTCTTCGCTGTTCACATCAATGGCAGGACGGAACGGATTCAGCACGACCAACAGAGACTCCTGGATCTGTGTATAGTACAGTGCCTGATAGTATCGATGGCACAGCTGCGTCACGAGCCCGTCATCCACATCCTGTTCGCCTGGGCCCATGGGGTGTGACAGCCGTACGACGAGCTGTTGGCGGCTGTGTTGCTTGTTCGCGCGTGTGCATTTCGTGCATGGGTGGCACGTGGTACAGCCTCTCATTGGGCCTGTCGCTTTAGCGTAGCTACACAATTGTACGTGGAGGCGTAATGACACTCGGACACGCGTGTCCGCTATTAGTACTCGAGACAAGGATACCTAGGGGGGGCCTGTTTTTCATCCAAGGGCAGAGACGAAGATGCTGTCTGGAAGGGCAGATATAAGGGCGCTGACATGGGCGTATGGGGGAACGTGGACGTGAGTGGTGAGGTCCAGCAGTAGGGTGACGCGGTCATGCTCGAGCATCCTACGCTCGGTGAGGATGTTAATGGCACCGCGGGCGTAGGAACTTGAACACTCATGCGATGATGGACCTGCACGGATGAGGGTAAACATGTTTCTGTGTTCATGGCTTGGGGGAGGATCGCGTCAGGTTTGTCCGACACGGGCGTCGTGGGAGGTGGCAAAAACGATAGCATAGGCACCACGGAGGGGGCACTCACTGGTGCCGACGTGGGCGGACCTGGTACATTCTTGATTGCGGTCGTGGGTGGCATCGGCGGCATGTGTGGAAAGGTGAGTACGGATGATGGCGTCATGGGATGATCTTCCTCTGGGTGCACTCGCTGCATGTGTTTCGTGAGCGTCGTGCGACGGCAGAACTCTTTTTCGCAGCCGAGTACTTGGCATTTATACGGGCGACGCCCCGAATGCGTGCGCCGATGCCGGGCGAGAGAACTTGTATCTGCAAAGGCCTTGAGGCATTCAGCACACACGAATGGACGCTCACCTGTGTGGACATTGATGTGCACAGACAAAGCACTGCGTTGAATAAAGCGCTTCTCGCATCCCGCAAACGGACAGGCATACGGCCGCTCTTGTGTGTGCGTGCGCATGTGCCGCTGCAAGTCTGAGCGTCGCGCGAACGACTTGGTGCATGGCGCATGTGTGCACTTATATGGCCGCGAAGAACCAAAGCAGTCGGATTCGAGGAGCTCTGTGGTAAGCTGTGCCCCACGTACCGAGTAAGTCCATCAAGAACATCAGGCGCAACTCTTATACGCTTTTATAGCGAACAGATGCATCGTTTCCATCGCATCGCGATCGGCCATGTGTCAGGCGCTTGTCAACCCAAATCCATTCACATTTTGCTTACGACCAAAGTCCATACTTTTTCCCTGGAGTAGTCTGCCACAATCGAATCGTGCCTGGCGTAAGCGCCGTCAACGTACCATCCTCACTCCCACTTGCCGCCGCTTCGCCATCAGGCGTATAGCTGACGCAATGGACTGGGCCGTGATGCCCTTTGTTCAAATCGAGCTCTTTCCCACTCTCGTACTCATAGATCCTGACCCACTCGTCCGCCGTAGAACCAGCCACGAATGTATGCGCCGTCGTAGGATGCAGGTATATGGACGACGGCGGCACGTCCAACATGTGCCGCTTGACCACTTCGTGAGTGGCCAAGTCGATGAACATGGCATCATGTCCTGCTGTGACCGTGACGTATTCGCCAAAGGCACCGGCGCACCGCTCCATAGACACGAACGGCTCGTCCAGTATCATGTCGTACACGGGCTCCATGGTCCTCAGGTCCCACCATTGAATGAGCTTGTCCTCTGATGCAGTGACCAGAGTATTCTGAGACGAGCCGCGCCCAAGAACAACACTGCGAATGAGTCCCTCGTGCGTCGTGTCGTTGTCAAAGCGCGCTCGAAATAGCTGTGCATCGTCTGCATTCGTACTAGGCTTATGTAGATCAAAGAGACGCAGTTTCTTTTCATTACCGCCTGTGATCACATGGATCGCATCCGAGTCAACAGCGACACTTCGAACAATATGGCCGTGCGTGAACGTATGCAAGCATTCGCCCGTATACGTATCCCATACTTTGGCCGAGAAATCAGCACTGCCTGTGACGGCACGCGCGGCATCTCCTCCATTCAGTTTAGCACTCCATACAGCTCCTTTGTGGCCCAAGAATGTCCCTACCCAGTCGCCGACCCAATCGCGCAGCATGGGACTACCATCTTTGCAGCTCGACAATAGCAGAAACGTCCCATCGTCCTGCCTCTCTGAATATTCCAGGTGCACCACAGGTCGCGTGTGACCATGGCAAGTCAGGGGTACCGACTGTGATGGTGTAAGTGCCGCTGACATACCTTGCGTGGAACAGCGTCCGTCATGCTCTCAGGGCCCAACACACCGTTGGCGGTGAGAGGCACAGCTCCAGCTCCATCAGCGATTACCACACGTGACGCACCACCTTCCAACACTGACTGCCTTGGTAGGGCCATGTCCAATCCGGTGGGGCATGTATTGTCGGCCAGTATCGCGGACAAAAACGCACTGTTTCGAGCACTTGTATCCCTTGACTCGAGCATAGTACGTCTCATAAGCTAAGATGGAACGCTAAATTCACATTATCTGAATCGGGCGTGGAAGTGGTGACTTCGTCACCCGTGTCACAAGGTGCGTGGCGCGAGACTGACCGCAGCCCATGCATATCTGTATGCCGGCATGTTCGATGAATTTGATTTTCGTGCTCCTGAAAACTGGCTCGAGCGAGAGCAGCAGCGTGCTCCGGAGCCTGATGCCGACGTGACGCTTCAGCCGTGTGTATCGTTTGAATTGCATATGAAGAAATTTATCGAAGTCATTAGCATACTTTTAACGCGTCAGAAGATGATGAAAGATCAAGCTACTATGTTGATCAAGTATGATGGTATCGGAGAGCCACTGCACCTCGCACTAAATCACCCGGGAGGGGGCGTCGCTTTTGAAATGCGGACACTCGACATGCCCATCGTGGCTGATATTCCGTTCGAGTCAGATAAGACGCAGGCGCAGTTGATTATGAATTCAGACACGTTGCTACCATATTGGCGCGAGGCCGTTCAAAACGCCAAAGATACCATTCACATCGCCTTTTATCCATCACAGGGAGCATCGAAGGGCCGCCTGCAGCTCAGCACGGAGAACGAGTTCGGCACGTCGGAAGTGGTGATTCCATACGACGACGCCATTATGGAAAAATTTACTTGCCATACCCCGGTTCGGCGCAGGTATCAACTGGCACCCACCAAGGCCATTGGACTCTCTGCCACCTTTTCCAACAAAACCTCCCTTCGAGTGGATGTCAATGGTATTCTTAGTGCACAATTTATGATACAGAGGACTATACCCGTGACTGTGGCGCACACAGATCCACAACTCTTTTTCGTCGATCACAAAATTTGTCCTCTCGAGTAGCTATTTGACCCATGCAATCAGCAAAATTAAAATCACAATGCACACAAAGATCGTCCATAGAGATCCATGCTCTTTTACACTGTCACGAAAACGTTCCAACCGAGTACTGGCGCCTCCGAGACGCAGTCCCGTCGATTCGACATCCGTGTCGAGGCGGCCGATGATACCGGTCTGGAGCTCTAATTCTTCATTCATCCGAAGACTAATATTGTGCTGCCGCGAAATAGAAGCATTCAGTTGTTCCAAGTGCCTTTCCTGATCATTCCATGCCTCATTCTGTGCGAAAAGCGCCGAAGCCTCGCGCTCATCATAATTGCCCTGAGACGTGGAGAACCTGGACGTTGGCATGTCCGCCATCGACTGAATCATGTCCAATCTTGATCCATGGTCTTCACTCTTCTTGCGCGCCTCAAGAGCATAGGGGTATTTAGAACGCAGCTCCTGTATCATCTCCGTTCCGTGAGGGTCATTCATGGTCTGACCTGTCTCTGAGAGGAGCTCTAACAACTGTGCCACGGTGGCCGACCACGCATCCAACTGCTCCATTGTCGGGACGCGTGAGTCCGAAGCCGGTGAACGCTTTTTCCAGGTATCAAGCGCCTGCATAAGTGTGTGCATGTGCTTCATGATGGATTTGTTGCGCGCAAAGTACGGAAAAGTCCGTAAAAATGCATGATCCTGCGTGTCTGCCGATGTCTCAAGCTCATGCGCTAGACGGTTGCGCTCTTGGATCATACCGAATGTTGAGTTCCATAATGACTGAAAACGCTTAGTTGCTTCTGGTATCTCCAAATCAACGATGGCCGCAGTCGCGGCATCTCCTGTCGACATAGCGGCCCTTCCGCCACTGGTCAAGTGACAACCAGATTTGGGTGGAGTACATACATCTATAAAATCCAGAGACGCTTAATCGTCCTGCGTGGGTTAGTGAACTCGTACGCACCGGGTCAGCAATGCCTTCTGGCTTGATAGCAAACACAGCTTCTGCTTCTGGAAGTGATGGCGAGTCGACGACGCGGCAAATACGTTGATTGCCACGACCTTTGCGGAGAGACAGACGAGTGGTAGAGGCATGTGCGACAATATTGCCTCCAATGGGCTTCTTGGTATCCATGCCACCGAATCCCGCGTTGTCGACCTGCGCAACGACTTGATTCGTCACCACCACAGCCACACCAAACTCATCAGCAAGACGCATAAGAGTACGTAGGAATTTGGCTAGGTGCGTCTGACGCGCCGACAGTTCGCCACGTCCTGAAAAGTCGGTGCGATATAGCGAAGTGAGCGAGTCCACAATAAGCAGTGCAAAGCGCGATTCGGCCATCATCGCCGCGGCCTGCACCAGCAGATCCAGCTGGTGGTCTGCATTGTATGCACGTGCGTACGCGACATTGTCAAGCACCTCTTGTCCGTCTAGTCCGAAACGCTCCGCCACAGCCAGTAGACGCACCGGACGAAAGGTGGACTCCGTATCGATGTACATGCACTTGCCTTCACCCCCACCCATATCCACAGGAAGTTGGCATGTCACAGCCAATGTATGACAGATTTGGCTCTTACCAGTTCGGAACTCGCCAAACAATTCGGTGATGCTGCCCGTCTCCATGCCACCACCAATAACTAGGTCCAGGGCGGGAGACCCTGTAGTGATCGTGATGAGGTCTGAGCGCCGCTGGTGATATTCTGTCGCTGTCGTGAAACCAAGCGGCACTAATTTGGCTGCCTCACTAAGAATCTTATCCACCTTTTGTTCAGACATGCCCTTGATTAACAAAAGCGACTTTTTGGGCGTGAACGCTACACTCTCAAGAGTATGGTAGCCGGCCTCTTTCAGCTTCTTGCAGTCCGCAGCGGATATGCCAAACTCCTGGAGTCACACATCAGAACATGTCGTACATACCTCCATTTTGGAGACAGGGAGTGGCCCCATCATGTCATCTTCCATCTCATCATACTCCGGCTCAGCCTCGACAGGCTCCGGGGATGCCATGTTTGTGCTAGAATAGGAGAGCGACGCGTCACACGTTTGCCACTTGCTGCGCCGACCAACACAGGGCACGCGCCCTAGTTTGGCTGCACGTGGCACGCACCTCCGGTTTTTATCCTATTGCAACCTGGGGGAGCAAGAGGCTTGCCACGACCATTCCATGCACAAAGCAAGCTTATCGGCGAGCATAAGTAGCCTGACCAACACAATTATTGGGTCAGGCATGCTGGCCCTGCCTAGTGCATTTGCCACGATGGGTTGGTTTTTGGGCAGTTTTTTTATTTTGTTTTGCGCGGCTACGACACTCTTTGGCCTCGTTCTTGTAAAGCTTTCTTGCGATAAGATTGACAAAAAAGCCAGCGGATTCTATGATCTCATGTTTCGCATCAATCCATATAAGATGTGGATTATTGACTTGGTCATTGGGGTCAAATGCTACGGTGTTACTATATCGTACTTGATTATTGGGGGAACGCTTATGCCACAAGTCGTCCTGAGCGTTTCTGACTCGCTTGGCATTAGCTCTGCGCAAGTGCCTGATGTCTTGATCAACAAGTACTTTTGGTACGTGGTCGTCGTGGCCTGCATGATCCCAATCTGCTCCGTTCGTCATCTCAAGTCACTTAGTATGGTTGGATATCTTAATATGATGGCTGTGGCCTATATTGTGGCAATCATGACCTACTTTTCCTTGGCACCTGACTCGTGGCATTTGCTGCCGACGCCAGGTCCGGTCGTGGCCGTCAAATGGGGCAAAGAAACCCTGCGCACGTTTCCCATTATTTTGTTCGCCTACACATGCTCTCAAAACATTATTCCAGTATACAATGAGCTCTACAATAGCACAGTAGAGCGCACATCTATCGTGACGTTCACATCCGTGCTTTCTTGTGCTTTTGTATACCTTTTTGTGGGTCTTGTGGGTTACTTTTCGTTCGGGGCCCACGTAGGCAATAACGTGATGGCCATGTATCCTGATAAGGGCCTCTTTGTAGGCCTGGGAAAACTTTGTGTCGTGCTTCTTGCCATTACGAGCTACCCAATGCAGCTGTATCCATCGCGGGCGAGTCTTTTGAGTCTGTCCCGCTCTTGGTCGTACACGCCAAAGATACGCACAAATGACGACGGCACAGAAGTAGTGCCACTATTACCGGAAGAGTCACACTCTGTGGTAGACTCAATGCCATCACTATGGTTCTATGGTGTCACTCTCGCAGAAATCTTGTCTGGCGTACTAATTGCGCTGCTTATTGATGACCTGTCCATCGTATTGGGCTTTGTGGGTGCCCTTGGCAGCACAACGATTTCGTTTATCGTACCTGCTTACGTGTACTGCATGCTTCATGCCAACGACACGACGCACTGGCTCTACCGCGCATCACTTGCGCTAGGTGTATACGGTGTGGTTGTCTTGTTGTTAGCGTTTGGAGCCAATGTTTACAAGCTTCTCTAATCGCATTTATAATGGCACACCAGTATGTGTTAACACCTGGACAATGCGCTCATCGTTCGAGGAGGCGTACAGAGCGTCCAATTCCGAAGCGTGCCTCGTCAGCAGCAGTCCTGCATACCCTGTAGTTATGGTTAGTTATGATTTTCACGTACCTAATGCATTCACGCTCAGTGTGCCCGTGTACTTTGGTGGATGGCCGCCTGGTCCATACTCTTCCCAGCCCGCTTCCTTCATATCAAACGTCTCGTTGCGTCTGGGAATAAGATGCATAAAATGCCGCGTCAAGAGCACATTAAAGTTAGGTCGGCCCTTGTTTTCATCGTTCTTTTCCATAGCCAAGCTAAACATGGCCTCAAGGAGATGTGAAAAACGTTTCCCAAAGTAGTTTTCCAGCTTTTCAGGGTCACTGGGCGGTTCCAATCGCGCCACAAAGTGGCGCCACGGTACAGCCAGTCCCTGAATTTCTTCCTTGTCTTCATCAGGAGCGCTTTGCGTATCTAGCATGTGCTCGATGGGCACGGCTTTGGTTGCGTTCTCTGAAGGCATAAGCTCAACAAGCTGGAAGTGGCAATGTGGTTGTGAAGCTCCACTGTTTGGGCCACAATTAAAGAAGCCGAGGAGCTCGGCACCGTCGCTAGACGGCGTGTGTGATTTTATTAGGCTGTATACGAGGGCAAGCATATTCGGTGAGGGCGGCTTTTCCTGCGAGACAAAATCGCGCGTCACTAACAAGTAGTGGCGCGGCAAGACACAATATTTGTTGAGCAACACGGTGAAGTCGTCAAGCTCCTTTACAAGAAGATTTGGCACATACGGGGGCGCAAACACGTCCACTTGATTCTGCTTGGGGCGTGCCTCTTCTTCCGCTGAGACAGGTGCCTTGGGCTTCTTCAAGAGTGCCGGCACGATTCGGATTTGCCATGGCACGGGTCTCTGGACATTCTGGCCCCTCACAATACGAACGTCCGACTCGAAAAAAAAGGCATCGCCAGCCTCGATAGCAGCTGCATATTGCTGTCTCACAAGCTGGGGAATATGTTGCAACTTGGCTGCAGTCATGAATGTCCGACAAGGTGAGAAGACACTCCACGCATGATTTAGCCAGCGACTGGTGGCCATAAGGGACGTCGAGGCCTCCAATGTGCCTTACCTAAGCGAAAGCAAGATGTCCGTGCACGCAGAAGAGGAATGCATGGTACCATTTTTACGTTGACACATGCATAATATCATAGCCTTTTGTTCCGGAACGAGCGTCGCAAAAAGGACGATACTGACTCTGGACGTAAGCAGTTAATCGACACAGAATGCCATCGACAAAAAGCACAACTAATCAAAAACCAAACGTCACCGCATACCTGAGATGGACAACATCCGACCTGTCGGGCAAACGCCGATGCATCCGACTCGTTGACCTCACGCAAAATAAGGTCGTCACAAGTATCTATCCGAAATACAAGCAGTTGACACCCTGATGTATCAGTCACTCGTCACATACGATAATAAGGCGAAAAAGCGAAGCACCACGGAGCTTTAGACGAGCTGTTGTCGCGTAAGGACGTGACGACGTACCCGGAACAAGACAACGAGGCCAGTCATGAGAATGAGCGAGGACCAAGCATAATAATCAGATACTTCATCCTCACATCCAGTACCTTCGCGCCCACCATAGGGTCATGAGAAAAAAAAAAAGATACCCCTCATCATACTAGCCACTTTACTAGCACGCTCGTCAAAACCACACGCAATCTATATGCCGCCAAACAATGATGAGCCTTGGCAACCGGCGGGTAGCGTAAACTAGCGAATACGACAGCACGTACGCATAGCACCTCTTTCATCTGGGTAAATTTGGACCGATTCAATATTGGCACAAGTCAACAGGCTGGCAAATGCATGAGCAAATTCGTGCAGGCCAACGGCGAAAAGCTTGAAGGGGTAAGGCAATGATTTTAGGGCAGGGGTGTTCCATAAAAACCAAATTGAAACGATTTAGGTACATACGATGATTGCGTTACACTGATCATTTGTCACATCCAGTTGATTCGCATCGACAGACTCAGCCCGGACCGCGATGGAGAGCATACGTGATAATCCATGCGACTTGGGTGACTGTGTGGAGAGCAACAGTTGTTGGTGTTGAATGCACGTGGCAAATGCGTTGATCTCATTTTTTTGGTCTCAAGGTAGCTTTCTGATCTACGATGTTTTGTGACCTGAACGTCCCATGGCCGACGCGCGACTCTCCCACGGTCCTGAATTCCAAAAAATCAAAAAAGCAACCACAAAAAATGGCCCAAGCGGAGGAAAATTATAATATACAGGAGGCACTGGATCTCCTGACGCCTTCAGAAAAGCAGCGCATGAGCGAACTCACGTACGAATTAATGGAAATGGGGTACACGACTTTGGCATTCAATCATGTGGTCCGCAGCAAGTATGATCCCTTATCGCAAAAGTATCCTTTCGGAAAGAGTCACTGCCGACCTCCTTTTCCTAAGCTGGATCCTCGTACTCGTAAAGCCCATGGCGTCGAGGCATACCGAGCGGGCATCAAGCAGCTATCGCGTCTCACCGTGGTGTTTGATAGTGATCAAGCAGTCAAATCAGGCTCTGGATTTGTGAGTGCGAATGCACAGGCACTTCAGCAATATGACCTACTTTCTGTAATACCGACTACCGAAGCTGCCTTTCAACATGCTTGCATCACGCTAAGTGAACTAAAACCTTTTAGCATCGACATCATTTCCTTGGATCTGGCAGCTGCACCGCGTCTCCCATTTTATCTAAAACGTAGCACTGTCGGGGCTGCACTTGCAAATGGCGTTGTATTCGAAATCACTTACGGAGCGGCCATCGCAAGCACTCAAGATACCCTTGACGTCTCAACCGCACGTCGAAACCTATTCGCTGGCGCACGCGATCTTTTACGAGCTACCAACGGGAAAGGCGTCATTATATCGAGTAGCGCACTAGATGCACTTGGTGTACGAGCACCGTACGATGTAATGAACCTGGCTGCTTTGATGGGTATGACGCCCAATGCCGCCAAAGATGCAATTTCTACCACATGTCAATCGCTTGTGATACGCGCAGAAACGCGCCAAACATTTCGAGGCACTATATCCAAGCCTTACGTGCTACCAGGGGAACACAAGCCTGCGTTGGGAATGGACGAATCTACCAAAAGAAGGGCGAAACGCAAACTGTCAAACGATGATGAATGCACGTAATGCAAGTGTCCCAGCATTTTGACAGGTCCAGCGAGATTTTTGTAATCAGGCGTGACGTTTAGACACGCGACCGCCAAGTCGCTTGGCAGGGCGTGCGCTCAAGTGCTGTCGAACTCAAGAGAACATTGAACCGCGTCCAAGCATTTGTCCGATAATATTACACATCATGTATGTGCGCATGGACCATACATTAGAACACTCGTGGGGATATTTGGTTGGCCATGAATGGGTGTCGATCTTCGCTGTGTGCAAGCATGCATCCAGCGTGCCAATGTTCTACCAAATATGCTGACTATGCAATACGTGAGGGTGTAGTGCCGTTTAATAGGATATCCCGATGCACAAATAATGCGCTTGCATATGTTGCCGTATATAATTGGCTATCTACTACTTTTCCCCGATTATGGTATCAGACCTACAAATGTTATCCAGTAGTACAATGTAATCCAGTTTTGATCTATGCAGCAACGCTCAGGCCTACATGACGGAATCGCTAGGTGGTCCCGAATTCGTATTTTCAGTATAAATATGGACGGGACCGCACCAGCCGTTTCTCACCTACCTTGAACTGAAAATGAGCAACGTCATTAAGAAGGTTTTCAACACGGAAAAGCCGGAGGCTGAAGCCAACAAGGCTCAGGACGCTGTCAACGGTGCCGAGAACAACGTTCACCGTGGCGAGGGCTTCCTCGGTGACGCTAAGGAAAAGCTTTCGAACCTTGTGCCCCACCACCACCACCACCAGGATGCCCAGGGTGCCGCAGCGCAGGCTACTCAGAGCGCCACGGCCTCGCAGGTCCCTGCCTCGGCTTCGCAGGGTGTGACTGCTGAGTCGGAGGCGATCCGTACGCAGGCCCAGGGTGTGCCTGCTTCGGAGTCGGACGCCTTCGGCCGCTCGGGTATGACGCAAACGACGAGCGTCAACTCGGGTGTCAACGTGGCTGCTGGCAACGTGGACCAGGACGTGCAGCACCTTGCCCCTGTCACGCGCCACATCCACCACCGTCACGAGATTGAGGAACTGCTGCGTGAGCGTGAGCACCACATTCACCAGCACCACATTCAGCACCACGTGCAGCCTGTGCTTGAGTCAGAGCACCTTGCCGAGCAGATTCACAGCCGTGTGGTTCCCACGACTACCATTCGCGAAGTGCACGCCAACACTGACAAGGATGCTGCTCTCATGCGCGCCGTCGCTGGTAACCCTAAGGACACTTTCACGCAGGCCGCTACTGACCGTAGCGTGATTGACAAGGGTGAGACCGTCCGTGAGATTGTGCACCACCACATTCACAACATTGTGCAGCCCATCATTGAGAGGGAGACGCACGAGTACCACCGCATCCGCACGACTATCCCAACCACCCACATCACCCACGAGGCTCCTATCGTGCACGAGTCGACTGCGCACCAGCCCATCCGCAAGGAAGACTTTGTCAAGGGTGGTGGTGTGCTCACGAGCACGACGCGCTCCATCGAAGATGCTGGCTTGCTTAACCTTGGAAGCCACCAGCGCACGGTGGAGGGCGAGCCCTACAACGGTGGTGCTCCTTTCGCCCAGTAATTAACTGATTGCTGTATTCATTGCATTAGAAATCTATCACGTTATAATTTTTAGTCTTATCGTGGTTTCTAGTATCTAATAACACAATAATGCTTTTGCCATTGCAGGGGCGTGGTGTGGTTGTAGTCCGGGGCGATTCTGAGTCGGCCGACTTAGACACGTGGTTGCAACACCTCAAAACGCGTCGGCAGGCACACTGAGGAATCTTGGTTTGCCATGGCGCCTAACGTGCCGCGGCAATCTGTCTACTTCAATCCACACGCTAGCGCGAATCAGTTGCAAAATATTCACGCCTGCACTGGAAAGATTCGATCTGCTTGTGCGACAGTAAGTATTCATCGGCTCATTTTTGAAGCTCAGTGCTACGAATGCTTCCATGGACATCCACTCAGGTGACTTTCGTCGTCTCCATCAGGTCCTGTTGAATCAGCGTGTGCGTATTCCGTTTCTCACAACAGCATTTCGACCTCGTTTCGGAGCGTGATGTGCGTCAGGCGCGGGAACATGTCGCGGCCGAAATCGCGCCGTTTCTTCGCGAACTCATTATGCGTGCTGAGGAAGTCTTGGCCCGTGATGAGCGTGAAGCTCGTGCACTACGCAGCAAAGTATGTATCAGTCACTTACCTTAGGCGACACAAGAGCTTGCGAAAAACGAATCACAATCACAACTGCATACCGCGGGGTCAGATGACGAACTCAAATCGCCCTCGATGGCAGCCCTGGTAGCAGACTATGAACTTGACGAGCAGCGGCGCGAACTGGAGCTGCTCCGGAAGGAGCGATTGCGTCTTATGGAACGTGTACAGTCACTATAGTGTGTATTTTAGTTTGTATTATCCTTGAAAGGCGTACCCGCCGGCACGGTTTTTCACATGCAACTTCAGTTCTGCCAGTGTATTGGGCGTACTGGGCAGCTGCAAGCCGGCATGGATCTGCTGCCCATCGACAATCTGGCCGACACCCTTAGGTGTGCCTGTTAGCATCACATCGCCGGCTTCGAGAGTCATTATTGATGACACGTGTGAAATCAGCTCAGGGATCGAAAAGATCATATCGCGTGTGTTTCCCTGCTGCCGAAGCTGACCATCGACCTGGAGCCAGAGATCCACATTGTGCGGATCAGGAATATAGCCCTTTGGAATCAGCGGGCTTATTGGTGTGAAAGTATCGAAGCCCTTGGCCGCCGACCATGGAAGGCCGCTTTTCTTCGCCTTTTCTTGCATATTCCGAGCCGTCACATCCACAGCGAGTGCGTAGCCGCCAACATAGCTATCGGCTTCCGTACGTGCGATGTCGCGACCGCTCTTTCCAAAAATGACAGCCAGTTCCACTTTTCGTAAGATACGTCATGACATACCTTCGTGGTGCGCCATCACGCCTTGTGGCACTTGGATAGCGTGTCCTGACTCGACGTAGCTGCTCGTAGGTTTCAAGAAAAAAAATGGTTCGGTGGGCACAGCATTGTTCAACTCCTTGGCATGATCCGCAAAGTTACGCCCGATGCTTGAAGTAAGTAGAGGTCACGTACGCCACAATTTTGCGCCCCACTGTACGAAAAGAAGCCAGCGAACTCATAGTTGCAATCCAGGGTGCGTCTTCCTCACGACCCTACCGGTAATTATTACTCCACTCAACCCAAACCCAAGAGACAGGGCTAGTGCCAATGTTGTGCGTCTATCATACCTACAATCAAGCGCGAGGTGCGCGGGCTTAAGCCTTATTTGAAATAGACGGTACAGGCTCAGGATGTGTATAACGATGACTGATGGTAAGCTTGCGCCATATACGCACTAGGCAATACGCAAAAGTTGGACTAGACCTGTGGACCCGACAAAAAAGTTGACTGCAGCTAGGGAATAGTTGACAGGCGTAATGACGAAGCAGTAGCTGATCAAGTTAGAGAAATGAGTGCTTACCGGACCCAGATAAAGCCTGTTGCAGCCAGGGCGGAATTCTGTGATGCAGACAGTTTGTCTGCGGGGCGCGCCAAGTCACCCAGACCGGCCACAACGAGACCCCATTTCATCATGGGTGCCCAAAAGAACACTGTACAAAGGTATGAGCATCATTCAGACATACCAGTCTTCGGACCTGCAGGGTGGTTCATAAATGCACGGAAGCGGTTGCCAAAGGCTGCCGATGCCATATTGTTTCAAGCAAGGCCAAAAGCGAGACGATACGCCGTGGCAACAGCCTGCACGTCGGATTTGTCGACGGGGCTTTATGTATGGGATATAAACGTGTATATCCCCGATTTCGAAACGACGCGTGGGCATCGCAGCCCTGCAAGGGCTCTTGCTTTGTCGGTCATGTCGCAAGCTTCGGAAGCACCGACAATTGACGATGAAGATGAGTTTCTCTACGGGAGCTCAAATACGGAGCCTGTATCGGGAGCCATACTATCAGCGCAGAGCGATTTGCCGACGGTTGAATCTACAGTGGATGCTAAAGACAACAACAGTGAGGACCAGAGCGATAGCGACGACTCAGACGTTGAGTTTATCATCGATCCGAATGCACCGCTCGTAGCACCACCACCACGCATCTCTACCACATTCGCTCCAGCGACGATCTCAACACCGCCTCCGAAACCAGCGCAGACCGTGGCAGAAGGCGCCGCACAGACGTCAACTTCTGCACCACCAGCGTCAACCAGCATTTTAGAAGATGTGCCTAATCAACCGCCCAATCAGCCTGCACAGTCTCAGGTAGTTGATGAGACGTCCTTGGGGCCTGAAGGCCCACCACCAGCGGCGCCTTCTACCGGGCCGCACCTTAGCCTGGATCCAAGTGCCTCAGATCTGCACTATCCACCTTCCGACGCCTTGTATGACGCGAGAACTGAAGCTCAAAAGGCACAGGATTTGCCACCCATGACTATATACCAAGTCGACATCGACTCGCTTCCTGAAAAGCCATGGCGCCGCCCTGGTGCCAACCTTAGTGACTGGTTCAACTACGGTTTTGACGAGCGATCTTGGTCGCTGTGGTGCGGCAAGCGACATGAGATGGAGCAAATACGTGAGGACTTACAACCTCTAGATGCGTCTGAATCGGCCGGTGCCCCTATATTGCCGCCGGGTTTCTCAGGTGGTATGCCCGACTTTTCGGCCCTGTTAGGAGGTGGAATGCTTCCTCCTGTGCCACCACCTATGCAAGCTTGGATGAATGGAATGATGCCTGGAGGTGCTGATGCACCACCGCCCGTCCCGATACCCGTTGAGCCACCAATGACGCTGCCTGAAAAGAGCGCAGCAGCCGATAACATCGATGACGTCGACGAAGCGCCGTATGAACCCCAAATGCCGCCTGAGGAGTCTGTAGAGGCGCCTGCTCGACAAGAATCAAGTCGGCGACACCGTCAACGATCTCGTCCGGAGCGCGATCGACAGCAAGACGAACAGGTGCGATACACGGACCGCGATATGGTGCATGGTATGGGCGACACCTTGGATTATGGTTTGCACGCCGGAGATATACGACGTCATGGACGTCGTGAAGCGACGCCAATGGAAGAACACCATGCTGATCATGGCCGCCATCACCGTCCCAGTCGTCGTGAACGTGCTCGACAAGAGCGCCGATCTGGCCGCGGGGGCCAAAAGCGTGGTGCTCCTGATGGTCCCCATGAGAACCATGAGCGTGAACATGTACCAAAACGCGCTCATCATGGGCGGTCTCGTCGTGAGACCTAGGTAGGACGGTATTTGATACTCTCATCATCGTCGTCCTCATCGTCCTCGTCGTCATCATCACCAGCGTCATATGACAATGCTTCTTCGAGACCCAGCTCATGACGAGCCATCGCGGCAAAGGACGCATCGCAATCGCCCGGCTCAAGATCTAAAGGTGCCATATAGGCCAAGACGGCGGCTTCGAGGGCTGGATGTAGATGGGTCTCTCGTGCCTCGGAGTCTAGGGCCTTTAGGTGGGCGCGAAAGTCGGCCACGTCGCGACGTGTAATGGTTGGTGTGGCATCATGTCGTCGTGTGGTTATATCGAAGAGGGGCAGAGATGTCTCGATGCTGATGGCATCGTGCGGAAGCGCATCACTAGTGGCCTGCGTATGTCTTTTGCGACGAAGTGTCTCTTTTTCTGAAACCTTGGCCATCAGCTCAGCGATTCGCTGTGCCTTATTGAGATACATTTGCGTGAATTCAGAACGTCGCACGGCCTCAACCAAGGTCGCTCCATACGCACCGTACATGGTGTGCACTTGCTTGAGTACCTTGAAATCGTTTTGCACACAAGCCTCCAAAGCCGTATCCGTGTCAGCCATAAGTTCGCCTAGTTCTGAGAAATCACTTTGGAGACTGCTAATGTCCTGCACTAAATTCATGTGCCATTGCATAAGTTCGTTTCGATCTTGAGCGAGGCAGTCAAGTGTCGAGAGCACAGCTACTTCTTGACCGCGCAGTGCTTCTGCCCGGTGATGGATTTGAAGCCATTCAGCCGGTCTTCGAAAACCTGCTTTTTCATTCTCAATCAAAAAAGCATCGCATGCATCTTGCAATTCTCGCTGTAACTTTTCCATATGTTGAAAGGTCTTGTTGGACGGCTCAATTTCTGTCTGTTCGATCTCTGCAGCTAGTTGGTGCAGGTCCTGGTTTAATTGTGCCTCGGTCTGTGTAATTTGGGTATAAGCTTTGCGAAGTCGCTCAAACGTCTGATTACAAGATTGGACTGATTGGCGAACACGTTGATTATCGAACAAGTCGCTCAGAGTTGACCGAACAACGCTTGACGACGTGGATTCAGTAGTCGTGCTGGCTGACTTGGATGCAAGCAGCTGGGGATGTACAGGGACCCGACGAAGAATAGCCATATCTTTCTCATTCCGTATCAAGAGCTCCTCCATCCACGCAAAATCTTTGAGTGCAATGGAAGCCAGCTTTTCAGCAGCCGATTTTATGTTGCTAGCGTGTAATCTTACATGGGCCAAGGCAACCAGCGTGCTTCGATGGATAAGCTCAATATTCTCGTACAATGATTCTGCTTCTGCGTATTTTGCTTGTATATGCTGCAGTAACTCGTGGCACCAGCTCTTAAACGCGTCCCACAGCCGAGGCGGGGTAGTTGTTCCCACGAAGATCACGGGTGGTTCCGCCATGGGTGTATTTTGGATTGACATGGCCAGCATTTGTACCATACTATCCGTGTCTGCTGTAAGTAGATCACGATCAAAAATAAAAATTTCCGCATCGGCATCTTGATCTTGGCATAAAAGCTGGTCCAAGACTTGCTGGTCAATTTGCAGACCGTCCTTGGTCATACATATCAACGCATCATACAAGATACCTGTAGCGAGCGAAATGCAATCAAGTAAATGCTCATAAATAGGAAATTGCGAGAGTGACTGTTTAACGTGGATAGCGCGGCCATTGTACGTCACAATAAGCCGCATCGCATGGTGGGGTAGAACCGTGCGCTGCCACACCAGCAAGGCTCGCGTGAACCCAGACTGCAAGTGCTTATGTAATATATAGGAAGACGACGGCCACGAAAAAGACTTGGAGGGCCTTACTATCTTGCTTCGAGGCCATGACGTACTTCCGACGCTCCTGTTTGCAGCGAGCGATACCATTTTGTGTGCGAATGCAATCGACACATGCATGGAAGCCAGCACTCAGACCAGGCACGCTTCCTGTGTATGACGAAGCGCTCAAGTTTATTGAGCAAGATGCGGCATCACTTCGTGAACAAATTGCTCAGGCTAAACAGGCAGGCAGCGCATCTTCTGAAGAAGCACAGCGCCGTATTTTTGCACTCGAAGTAGCTGCTGGTATTAATGAACCAAGTGTGCGAGCACAATTCCGCCGAGGCGACTATGACTTGTCTAAACCCGTGTTCCGGCATTTGCGCGAGCAGTCCTGGCGACGAAATGGTGCGTTAGCTCGCTTAGAAGAACGCATCTTAAACATGCACATTCTTCCAGATGTTGTTCCGAGCATAACACCGACAGTTGATCTAGAAATACTATTTGGAACAGGCGATGGTATTGGTGATCATGGTGGTCAGGCCGGCAGCGTGCTCCCTGGCGTGTTTTTGGATCCAGCCATGACGATGCAGGCTCCATCCATTCGTGCGACCGCATTCCATGAAGATACACGCAAGTATACGTTGATGCTTGTGGATCCTGACATGCCGAGTGAGGAGACGCAATCGTTCAAGACGTTTGTCCACTGGCTCGTTTCTGACGTTCCCCTTTCGATTCATGCTTCAACCATACCAAAGGACCATCCAGAGCTGCTTCCGTATATCCCACCGCATCCCTCGCGTGGTACCCCTTATCATCGGTACACCACACTGTTGTTTGAGCAAGGTCCTCAGACCCAGCTTGTCGAGATTCCACGAGAGCTTGAGAATGTGGCCTCCTTCGCCGATTCACACGACCTGCACTTGACCGGGATCCATTTCTGGCGCGCAAAATGGTCAGAATCATGCCAAGACACGATATCCTATATCTATAAGAACGTGCTGAACACGCCCGAGCCACACTACGGACGTCCAGCTCGACAAGACCGTTTGCGTGACGAGGTGGGTGAGCGCCTCAGCAAATACTATTAAACAAGAGAATCACTTAGTTGGTGACGAATGCGGCCTTCGTCCATGTAGATGGTAGGCTTGAATGGCCACTTTTCAAAAGCTTCAGCTAACGAAGCCCATTGGCGGTTGGTCAGCTGCACAATCGGGGTATCGGGCAGAACGACGTCCTCAGGGCGTTCCTTCATACGCGGGTGAGAAGGTGAGAGCAGGCGAAGCACATTGTTAGCACCTGGCATGACATGCTTGAGACCTTCTTCGACTGTCTTGGTCTTGAGTACAAACATGTTGCGCGTTAAAAACTCAAAAGATTCCATATCGCGCGCATCAATCAAAGGGTCTTGGAGGGGCTCCACTTCTAGCACAGACAGCTTGCGCTTCAGCAGACCCGACGAGATATTAGTGTTGGGTATCAGTACCGATGTCAATGGGACACGAGGACCAACAGACGGCGTTGGAGGGAACATATGACTTGCATATGGTTCTAAATCATCCCCTGTAAGTAGCAGACGCGGTGTGCTCAGTGACTGCACCACCGTGCCAAGCTTGGCCCGCGATCGGAGGTCCTGAGGAGACGCCAAAGAACGCATCGACACTGTATCACCGCAAACAAACACCATTTTAACCCGCCCAAACTTAAATAGCCACGAACGTGAAGAGATAGCATGTACAATCTGAGCAAAGAGTTGTTCGCCATGCACCGTATTGGGCAGCTGAGCAAAATAGATTATAGGGCTCGTAGCGTGCCAGTCCATAGGCGGTGGGTTCGATCCAAGTTTCGGAATGCGCCCCTCTAAATGGCGTAAGTGCCCGTCATTTACAAGCGTCTCGTATGAGCTCCAGTTGAACGCTGAATCGTGTACAATGCTGAGTTTGTGCTGCACTTCGGACAGAGCGGGATCTTGATAAAGATGTTCAAGATACTTAAGAAAACGAGGAGCTTGGTCAATGGCAATGACACTTTCCACGTTAGGATGTTGCATGAAGGCTCGAGTGAATGTGCCGGGGCCTGAGTATGCATCCACGATCGTAGTTTTAATACCTTGTGACTCTCGCTCATCTAGTCCCAGGCAATCAATGATTCGATCTACCGTGCCTCGATTTGCCACGAAGTACCGGTTTTGGGCTAGTTGATCTCTGTTGAACGCAAACATGGATTTCCACATGGAAGGATGAGGCAGATGCGGATGACAAAAAGCAATATCCTCGCTATTCAGAGGAGGATTGTACGTATAAAGTGGTTCTTCCGTATATGCAAAGTGATCTTGTGCTTTCCGCCGCCTGGGTGAGGTCGTTGATATAGGTACCGCGGATGACCCAGCCTGGGACGTTGCTCTTCTCCTGGGTCGCCCAGGTAAGGCATTTGAGGTTTCATCCAGTGTGGTACTTTTTTCAGACGTCTCGATCCTTTTATGCTGATGAGTCTCGGCTGGAGCTTCGGTCCCCCCTGCCAACTTGTCAGATAGCTTGGGTCTGCCACGCCGCTTGCGTGGTGCTAATGTCGCTGGAATCGATTCAGATGAAGCAAACCTTATCATGTTCCCAAAAGCATATGTTGGCATTTGTATGCGTTTTTTAAGCAAATATGGTAAACGAAACGCGTGCAGCGTGCGTAATGGCATCGCGCTCATCATAATGCTGCAATGGGCGTCTGGAAAAAGAATGCGAATGGCACTCCCCTAATGTGGTCGTAGCTTATGTAAAAAATCACCACTTCCTATGTTTGACGATGGAGTTGCCAGGGTCAAATGCAGTCGAATGGGAAGACGCTTTCAAGTTGTTAGGGATAGATGAACATGCTTCGGAGTCCCAAATTCGCACAGCATACCGAAAGCGCTCCCTTCAATTTCATCCTGACAAGGTGCGCGACATCCCGCCTGATGCGGCGGCCGAAAGATTTCATCGCCTCACACTGGCGTATGAGGCGCTCTTGGATCCCTCTTCGCGTGCTCGCTTGCTCGAAACATTAGAGAATGAAAAGGCTAGGCGTAAGCGCCAATTTGCTTTTGATGATCGGCGCAAGTCAATGGCTGCCGACCTTGAGCGCCGCGAAGAATTAGATCGGGTACAACGCGTCAAGTCCGAGCAAAAGCGCCGCGAAAAAGAGAGACGCATCTTAGCACTCCGCGAAGAAGGGCGTACAATGCGCGTGGAAAGACACGAGCGGTTGCTTGAGCAGTGGCAACAGTCATCGCGGACATCGCAGTCTTTGGCATCGACCGCTTCTACCCTCAGTGCGGACGGTCTGCCGCCGTGGGGACCGTCCGATACGAATGTATTGATTCGTTTCCCATCAGAGCAGGCTTGTAGTATGTGGGGCACAGACATACCACCTCACAACCTTGTTCAGACTCCGCTGGGTGAAGCTCTTACGTTGTCATATGGACCTCTATCCTCGGTTCACATTAAATCCTCTCAAAAGAAACGGCGCGAAGTGTCTGTGATTGCATCTTTTGAGCATGGTGTATATGCTTGGCGCGCCGTCACCGAAGGATCGGATCTACGGTGTTCTCATAACTTACTGCAAGACTGCTGGATTGGGTGGTGGGATCCGTCTACGGGCAAGGCCGCTACACATCCGCCAGCTCGAGTTCAAGCATGGATCCAGGGTGGTGTGTCCGCCCGCGATGCGCCCGTGGAAACAAGAACGCCACATGATGCGGCAGATGAGTTTGACTATGATTACGAGGCGAGCACACTTGCACGTCTCCGTCAAGTCGCATCAACAATGCCTCTCCACGCGCGTTAAGTCTGATCTTCGACACCGTGCTTTGCATTTCGGTTGTAACGTTGCTAGATACCCGTCAATCATATATACAACATACCTGCTTTCGGAGCCAATGACGATATTCATGAAGTGACCCAATCTTCTCGCCATAATAATCTGGCATGGGTTTGTGTACGTTATGCCTTGATGCATCCGCCCGCATCCGATGAATATGGTCATAAAATTCCTTATCGCGGCGCGCCATTTGCCCTGCCTGACCTCGGTGCAAAAGATTCCATACACCTGAGCCGAACGACGGACCCACGAGCCAACCAAGCCCAGTGCATGCTGCCGTAGCACACAAGAATACAATCATTGGGTCAAACTGCGCGTAAGTACCACTGTACGTACACCAAACAATGGTTGAGTAGGATCCATTTTTTGTGAGAGAAAGTAAGTGCTTGATCCAAAGGCAGCGAGAAGCGTCGTCGGCCAAGTTGTAACCACTCCAGCCAAACGACGCTGTTTGCGCAAACGCAAATATGCATCCCAGTTCAAGCGTTCTTGATTATCCTTGGGTTCTGATGTGCTGTACTGAGCTTTTGGTATACGTTGTAAGATGCCTCTGCGACTGGGAAACTGCCTCACTAGTGGGGGGCGCGGTGCACCCAACATGGTCATTAACTAGGCCGCACGTGTCACGACGCCTCCAGGCACCACTGCCTACGCCGATGCATGCGCACTGTGCGGACGTGTGTGCTCCAAAGACATCACGTGGTATCACGTGCATCGGGCACGGCGCCGTAGCCCAGGCAGATTGAGAAATAGCCTTCTTTCTCGTGGCGCTGTGAACAAGGAGACAAGCGAACGACCTAAGAAGTTGTCTGCGATTTCTCGTTCAAGAACGAATTATTAGCGCCTCCCAATAACACAGCAGAAGAGTTCGTCATGACGAGTGTAGCGCCAGGCATGGAAGTGCGACGGCTACCGAAAGATACCCGGCCGCAAACAGAGGACGTCACTGTGACTAAAGGCAATGACTTTGAGGACTTTTTCTTGAAGCGTGAGTTATTGATGGGAATTTTCGAAGCAGGATTCGAGCATCCTTCGCCTATTCAAGAGGAAGCCATCCCCATCGCATTGTCGGGTCGTGACATTCTGGCCCGTGCCAAGAACGGCACGGGTAAGACCGCGGCATACGTTATTCCCACTTTGGAACGCGTCAACACAAAAAAGAACAAAATCCAGGCTGTGCTTCTGGTTCCTACGCGCGAGTTGGCGTTGCAAACGAGCCAGGTCGCCAAAACGCTTGGTAAACACCTTGGTGTCGAAATTATGGTCAGCACGGGTGGCACGACTTTGAAGGATGACATTCTGCGTCTTGGTCAAACAGTGCACATTCTGGTTGGTACACCCGGTCGTATTCTTGATCTTGCAAGCAAGGGCATCGCAGATCTTAGTCAATGTACAACATATGTTATGGACGAAGCTGATAAGCTACTGTCCCCTGAATTTACACCTGTGATGGAACAGCTCCTAGGCCTTATGCCCAAGGAACGCCAGGTTATGCTGTTCTCGGCGACGTTTCCTCTGATTGTTAAGGACTTCAAAGACAAACATATGGTCAAACCATATGAAATCAACCTAATGGACGAGCTGACACTGCGTGGCGTGACGCAGTACTATGCGTTTGTCGAGGAGCGTCAAAAGGTGCACTGCCTCAACACGCTGTTTTCCAAGCTTCAAATTAATCAATCAATCATTTTTTGCAACTCGACCAACCGAGTGGAATTGTTGGCCAAGAAAATCACAGAGCTGGGCTACTCTTGCTTTTACTCACACGCCAAGATGCTCCAAGCGCATCGCAACCGTGTGTTCCATGATTTCCGAAATGGCGCCTGTCGTAACCTGGTGTGCTCGGATCTGCTCACCCGTGGTATTGATATTCAGGCTGTGAACGTTGTGATCAACTTTGACTTTCCCAAGAACGCCGAAACCTATCTTCACAGGATTGGCCGTAGTGGTCGATTTGGACACATGGGCTTGGCGATCAACCTTATCACGTATGAAGACCGCTTCAACTTGTACCGTATTGAGCAAGAGCTTGGCACGGAAGTTCAGCCTATTCCTGCCACTATTGACAAGCGCCTGTATGTGGCTCCCTCTCTTATCGAAGAGGCGGAAAACCGTGAACGCGATGCGAAGGCTCAAGGAAAGCCCACGCAAGGCCCAGGTATTATGCAGCAGGGATTGCCGTCTATTCCACCCACGCAGGCGGCCATGCACGCTGTTCCAATGAACCAGAATGCCAATTTCACCAACACGGTGCCGCACCGCCGAGGTGGACGCAGGAATCGTCGCGGTGGACACGCCGGCCATGCTAATGCTGGTGGCGCTGCGAATGGTGCTCAGGGCGGTGCTTAGACGTCCTAACTGCAAACAGGCCATGTTATGCTTGCATCCGTTCGTTCGCAAGACACTTGATCCCTGCCATTATTATCTTCGTATCCTCTTCTTCGCTACCCTTTTCGCTTCCTTTTTCCATGATGGCTGATTGTGCATATTAGATTCCCCGCATATCATGCTAATGTTCCTGCATGTGTAATATGTTACCATAGCCCATCATCCCCCGACACCCTTATATACTCTCCTCTACCTCCCTATTATAATAAAAACCCCTTTATAAAACAAACTAGAATGTGTGCTCGAATTCCAGGATATCGCGAGTTGGTTCATCGTCCATCTCTGTAGCTCTAGGTGCCGCAGGCGCATTTGCTGCTGCACGACGACTCGCACGCACAGGTGGATAATTGGAGCGCGTCGAGAGACCCATCAATTCACGATCCCAGTCGTCATACTCTGGGTCATCTGCATCGCGTGCTGTGCGCCGTTGTAGTTCTCGATCCGTAGGTGACCAATTCTCGTCATCATAATCGAAGGTAGAGCGTCCTTCCATGTCGCGGCGCGTCAGGGGATCATCGCGTGCATTGCTTTGTGTCCTAGGTGGACCAGAACGAAGACCAAAAAATCTCATCGTGCGGGACTTGATCGAATGGTTTTTAGTGCTTGAGTGCATTGTATCGTATGTTGATTGTGGCATCAATGAGGACGCAGATGCCTTGTGCCGAATAGCGTTTCTGTGCCGAGATGGACCATCATTGATAAACCGGTCAGGCTCAACGAGTGCATGAGGATCCGACATTTCTACTGCCTCGTCATCATCGTCTTCATATAAATGATGTGCACGTCCCTCGTCATCGTATTGTGTGGGACGACTAGTATTGATATAGCGGTCAGCCCACTGCCTATTCGACCTGCCACCGCGGGTATCATCCACCAGACCAGCGCGCTTCAGCCATTTCGGGGTGCGATTCGGGCGACGCGAGTTGTCGCGAACACGTTGAATAAAAAAGTTGTGAAGATGGCCAGGGATATATCCTGCGACAGTCAGAAGAATGTTGACGAAGAAGTCAAAGCATATGCCAAAACGAATAAATACCGCTAATGGCGGTACAAGTATACTAAAAAGAATGATGAAAAATAAGAATACATGGCGCTTAGTTGGCTTTCTGTACGGTTAGAATTCATGCCACTCACAATTCTCGCCGGTTGCCCGTGAGCCCAAACAACGCCATGGTCAAAACAATGGCTGTGCGTGAAAGGACAAGGTCAGCGACTCGTCATAAGTGGAGGCGTGTATGTTAGGACTAGCAGGGTCTACGAATACCAGCCGGGCGAAGTCCTCGCACCTCACTCCAGGTCAGCTGCATCGGGCTCCGCTTCTGCCGGCTCAACAATGGAGCGTGCCGGCTGCCATACCATGACAATATTATCCTCGGCTGCAGTAGCAATCTTCCACGGATCCTTCGGACTCCATGAAAGATCCGTTGGACGACTAATGTGTCCACCATGCACGAAGAGAAGCTCCGCAGGACCATCTTCAGCATCTTCGGGAGCCTGTTCCTCACCGATGCGGCTAAGGTCCCAAACATTCACGCGACGATCAGATGAAGCTGAACATAATACAGTTTCATGGTGCGGCGACCATGCAATTTGCAACACCTCATCCGTGTGTGCTTCGAGCGAGTGCAGATGCGTGCTCAAATTCCGCAGATCCCACAGACCCACGGTCTTGTCGCTGGAACCCGTAGCCACAATGTATTCACTCGCAGGACTGAATGAGACCGCATTCACTTCACCAGTATGGGCCTCAACGCGGTACTTGGGTACCTCATTCGAGTCACGAGTGTCCCACAAGAGCATCTGACGATCATCGCCGACAGAGGCGAATAGGTTCTCGTGGTGGTTATGCCAAGCAACATCTTCCACAATCGCAGAGTGGCCGCGATATGTTCGCAGTGGATGCAGTGTTTTGCTTTCCTTTTGGTATGCGTTCAGGTCCCAGTGACACACGGTCGTGTCCTCCGAGGCACAAAGAATATGGCCTTGGCGAATAGGGTTCCAAGACAGGCCATATCCCTCTCGTGTTTGACCTTCAAGGACGATGTCTGGACGGCATTTTCCGTCACTGTCTGGCTGATTACTGTGTTTCGTGCGGTCAAAAACATATGTCAGACCACTCACAGCGCGCGTGGCAATCAAGTCACAATTCTGGGGACAGTATCGAGCGCGATTCACCTCGCCTTCGTGATTGATGCGTTGCGTGACTTGAATACGCGCAGAAGCAGAAGAATACGAACCAATTTCGCCCTTTTCTTCGTCATAGTCTTTCATGTCGAGGGTGGTGCCATCCGTGTTGGGCAAGTTCACGTTCGCAATTTGCAGATAGTTATTGTCTTGTCCAGACGTGTGTGTTCCCAAAAGCAAGCGATGTCGTGTGAATCCCTTGTCAGAAAAAACTTCCTTGTCGGGCATCCATTGCATTGTGAGAGTGGGCCACTCCAGCGCATGTGTGACCACCATATCATACAGGAACGGAGAGTTTTTCTTCCAGACTTATATTAGTCGCACATTTGGTACTTACTTTTGTATTCTTCATTCGATATCATGGCCATGTTAGCCGATGCTTCATCCTCGGCAATTTCGACGTTCGACATGGTCGGCCTATAACAACACGCTTGCCTCACGCGGCGGGCAGCACAGGGCGTCGCGTAAAACATGCACGTGGCACCACGTGAATCAAGACGTCATACTGCGCGCATGGCTCATGTCTTCGTACGCACGTCCATGACGACGGCAAGTGGCGCGCCGACAAGCGGCGCGTCCAATGCAAATTTTCAGAAGCTTCGCCCCGTCTGTGTGAATTTGCTTCGCTTAATCAACAAGGCGCCAGACGACAGTGCGCTCGAAGATGCGCTCGCGCAATTGCACATGTGCCTTGACGCAGCTGATACATTAACGCCTTCACTCATACACTATGTGTTTTATCCGGTGACCCAACTGCTAAATACGCATGAACGAGGAATCTTCTCTTTTCCCAATCGAGTAAGGACTCTCATCTTTCGTGTACTTGCTCAATTGGCCTCTGACTGGTGGCAAACTTGGACATGGGCACATATTCAGGCATGCACCAAAGCAGGAACATGTCCCACGACTATATCTGGTTCGCCTGATTGGAGAGTTTGGGAACAATTGCTCTTCCTTGGTGTTATGACGCTTAGCGGTGGACCTCGGTCCTCCCCCGTGCAAAATAATTACGACACCCGTGAAGCTTCGGCGCAGTTTCTGGCACGGGTGCTTCAGCCGCGCATCTCGCAACCATCACCTTCCAATGATCATTGGGAATGGGATGGTGTATCAAGCTTACCATCTCTTGAAGAATTCGACGGCCCAAATCAAGTATACCCTGCCACACAGCATGTCGCAGCTGCACGAGACAGTCGAGCAAGCTCTGGTGCCTTGGCACACGCACTCAAATTGGCCCTCGATATGAGCCGCGAACCATGCGCACCTGCCTCATTGTGCCGCACTGCCCTTAACTTGGTTTGCGTCGTCAGCATCACGTGGATGGGTGGCTGCACCCTTGTGTTGGACAATACCATGCAGGTAGATCATTCTGCCTTGCGTGCACGCGTGATACATGCCGATACTATCGCGTGTAGTCAAAGACTGCGTATGATACTTCCTGGTGTGGCAAGTTCTCTGGTCAAAGTGGCCACCAGAACTAGCACAGCGGTCAACGTTGCATATGCCGTGGATTTACTAACAGCTATGCTAGTCCTTTGTCTTCAAGACCCTCTTACGGCACCATATCGTACAACCCCATTAGACTCGGAAGAACCCTCTTCATTGGAAGACTTTGGAAAGTTGGATATCAACTCGCTCATGAGCCCTAACTCGGAACATGAAGAAGAAACAGACACATTGAGCGCAAAAAGCGAGATTAGCACACCTGCTACATCTGTAACAAGCGATGCAATCGAAAATTCGTGGCTGGAACGAACGATGAATCCCGTGCTTATTGCCCTAAAAGCTCTTGTCCCTCTTCGCGAACGCAACGATGTGCCTGTCCAGCTTGCGATGACACGCATGGCACGCACTCTTCTTACCTGCATGCCAGAGACCCTTCAATTGGCACGTCAAGATATGGAAGTAGATCCATGTGAAGAACTCACATGCACACTTCTGGATATGAGCTGTGATTGGCATGCTGAACGCGTTACGCAGCACGCCAGGGATGCCATGCGTGCTTTGGGATCATCTCTTTTAGTTCTAATGGACCGCATAATGACGCATGCACTTTTATCTCTAGCATCAGCTGTAAAGCGAATCCACGATGCAGACGTTCAAATGCATGCTCGCAGAGTCCGGATGTGTGCTTCGCTTTTGTCGCATGACCTGCTTGATGTGCAAATGGGCTCACCGCATATGGCATTCCTGCGTGTAGCTTCACACCATGGCGATTTCCATTGGTGGTTCGATGCATTAATGCAAGCATTTTGTGTGCATGAGCTGACAAATGGGGTCATGGCTGCAGATACCATTCCTTATATCCGACCAGCACTGGGACAACTCGAACCCGGATCCATGGATGCACTGGGACGTATGTGGTTCGCATGGGGTGAAGCCACAGCAGTTCTGCTCTACGCTGCTGTCCAGCGGCGCTCTGCGCTCTCTCCGCGGTACCAGTCAGCCTTTTCACTGCCACTTTATGCCATGCATGTGGCTCGTATGTGCCGCATAACAGATATCAATCGTGCTCGTGTACACTTATTGGTTGTGAATGAGGTAATGCTTGGTACGAGCCACGTTCTTACGACACGTAATATGGAAGCGTGGATGACATTACCAGAAGGGCGGGCGTTACGGAAAGCAGCACACGGCTTTGCTCGGCATGTTGTGCAAGAGCTACAGCACGCATGGCATGCAGAAGTGGAAGAAAAAGAAGAGCCTGAAATACAGCAAGTGGTCGAGTCTATCCCTCCAAGTAACACAACCATGGTCCGTGGTCTTCCAGCATTTACCGACAGCATCGAACGTTTAAATGCAGGTCCAGCGCTAGATGTTTCGTTCGTCGACAGTGCTCGTATCGATGCCTCGAATCTAAAATCTAATGGACCTGAAAAGGCTAAGAAGGAACGTGCGCTTGAACGGCGCAATGCTATGCGTGATCACTGTGATGCATTGTCTCTTTGTATCTTGGCTTCGGCCGCTTCTCTTTTGGGTGTTTCTTGCCGTCCACTATTGCTACAAATCTTATACCCTGTTCTTGGAGCATTTGGAAGACGAGATGAAGTGATTCGAAATGCGGCTCAGTATGCATTAGAGCGCATGTCCGATGCATGTGCATACCCCAGCATTCAGAGCTGTATCTTGCATCACACAGACTATGTGCTGGGCGCGGCAAGTCACAGACTTATATCTGGTTTGCGCTCGGAACTCTATGCTGGCCTAAGTATTGCACCGATCCAACCAACGCAACAGACAGTCCTGATGAGCGCACGCGCTGCACCGTGGGTACTGGTGCAAGTAATTCAAATGCTGGGTGCAGAGGCTGTACCTTGGGTAGAAGACGCCGTGGATGAAGTGCTTGCGGCACTCGATCAATTTCATGGGCACGAAGATGTTTGTGATGGATTGTTAGCTGTGCTTGCTCGACTCGTGGCGGTACTCGCACCTATGCAGCCGCCCAAAGAGCGCATTCAACCTAAAATGAATTCGCCTATCGAGGATTTTAAGCAATGGCTTGAAATGTACACGATGGGAACATCTCGAGATGAATCTTTAGCTGATTCATCAGTCCCTGATGAAGAAGTGAATCAAGATTCAAATCCTGCCCCAAACCGCTTGCAATCAGTAATAAATGAAATTCTCATACGATGTATTCCGTTCCTCAGTCATGGGAGTGCATATCTCCGTATGCGTGCCTTGGATATGCTTCGTGATGGTGTAGCTATTCTCGCTCCTCAAGAACGCACGGCCGAATTGTATCCTGTTCTGGACCGTGCGTGGCCATTGATCCTTGCTCGATTTGGTACCAGTGCTACTTTTGTAAGTTCAAATATGGAATGTGATGTCAATGTATGGATCCATGCGGCAGGACTAGTCTCTACCATTTCACAGCATGTGTCTGAGGGTTTCGGACGACGAATTCTCAAGGATATATGGCCTCGATGGCGTCAAATGCTCTATACCCTATGTACGGACCGTTCGGTACAACCGCGTGTAATGTCTCGGCCTGAAAAAAGCGCTGTTGCGAAAAGTGCCCAAGTGCATTTGTACAATCAACATGCGATAGAGGGTCAGGTTTTATTCGCAATACTGGAAGCACTCGCGAGTATAGCATCGAATATTGGACAGAAGATGGAAAATGCTGTATTGTGGGAAATGGCGACTCATCCTCGATTGCTAGATACCTTGGATATTCGGCAACCGGGAAAAATTCGAAATGCTGGTGTAACCATGTACCAAAGCTTTATTCAGGCAGACGACATGACTTTATGGACAGTGTTACGTGCTGTGGCTGGACAAGGAGCTCCTTGGTATCTACAACGATCAATTCAGTGGGCTCCAGAATTTACATGGTGAAAAGGAAGCGTAAATCATCTACACTGAGACGCCCCATGGCAGTATCATCATGACCAATGGCTGCGTCGACCATAGCGCCTGTACAGTAAGTCACAAACAAATTTTACCTACTCTTTTTGTTTTGCAATTCAATAATGCGGCTTTCAATGCTGTTTTCAATAATCATACGCTTGACAACGATAGGACGATGCTGTCCCAAGCGGTGAATGCGGTCCATAGCTTGCACCTCGACAGCCGGATTCCACCAAGGATCCATCAGGTATACCCTCGATGCCTCGGTCAAATTGAGCGCCACACCACCTGCTTTCAGTGAGACAAGAAACACAGTTACACCTGGATTCTCCATGAAATGTTGAATGGTTCGGTCGCGAGCTTCAGGCGTCATGTTACCCTCCAATCGACATATACGAAATCCAGCACGCTGGAGTCGGAAGGCAATCAAGTCTAGAAAATTGACAAACTGACTGAAAACCAAACTCTTAACAGTACGATCTGGTAATTCTCGTAGCTGTGTGAGCTCTTCCACGAGCGCCTCGATTTTGGTGCTCGAGTGCCAGTTCGACAAGTCAATACGAGTCAAGATACCCTGTCGTTTTGGATCACTGGGAGTAGCAATGGATTGCGGTGGTTCTAATGCAGGCGCGTCAAGATCCACGGACAGCACAGCATGGCAATACGGGCAATCTGGTTCATCATGTGTGCGCCGCAGCGAGGGGTCTTGATCGCCTTCAAAACTGTTAAGATACTGCCGCATACATGCGCGGCAAAACACATGCCGACACTGAGACATGATACCATCTTCAGCTTCTTCTAAGCATAGTTTGCATACATTGATTTCATCAATTTTGCCAAGCAAATCGGCATTCGAGCGCGTAGTTGACCGAAGCACGAGATCTGGATGGTTCGACATTTGTCGCATGCGCGTGAGAAGCGTAAAAATGTTGCTGTAGTTGTTTAATACGGTACCCTGATCCAGGTAAGTGCTGAAACTGCGTGTTGTAGATGAATACAGACTTTTATACAAGTCCTCTTCCTCAGGACTGAAGAAATCTCGTCGTACTTCAATCGTACGTGGCGGTAATCCCATATCATCAGCACGTTCGAGTTTTGTCCGCCTAAGCATGATACAGTCAAGAAGAAGACGTAGACGAGCGAATGCTTCTTCTCCGTCGCCCTCCTCAGTACCATCACGTTGAATGGGGCGCAATATCATGAAATTCCAAAAACTCAAATGAACCATGGGTTTATGACCACATTGGACACAATAACTATTATTGTGAAATTGCCAGGTCGCAGACTTGCACGGACATTGTCGACAATAATAGTATGCAAAAGGGTCTCCGCCCAAGAATCGGATCATGGCGTACAATTCACCAACTCGGTTCTGGAGCGGCGTTCCACTGAGACACCATTTAAAGTCACTTTGAAGGGCATATGCACTGCGTGATGTGTTCGATGTTCTTTCTTTGATATGATGGGCCTCGTCCAGAATTATTCGGCGCCACAACATTGTATGTAACAAGCTTCGGTCGTGTACGCGACGGCCGTTTCGCATAAACCCATGTCGATCACGGCGGAATGTGCTTTCTAATACAGCGTACGATGTAAGAACAACATCGGAAGTATGCAAAGCCTCTGCATCCTTGGCACGCTGGGCACCATGCCATACTAATACTTGGAGACTCGGTGCATACTTTCGCATCTCATTACGCCATTGCAATAGTGCCACCGTGGGAGCCACGACAAGACTCGGTCGCTTCGGGTCCGCCGCAAGCAAGCTCACCATTTGAATTGTTTTGCCCATACCCATTTCGTCTGCCAAAAGTCCACCTCGCCATTCGCTCCGCTCCTGTTGTTGCATCCAATACAGGCCCTCCAGTTGAAATGGCAGAAGCGACATGCTAATATTGCTGGGCTGCTCAGCTCGAGGTGCGGGCTTTGACTTATCGCGCCGCAAGGCACGTAGTTTATCCCATACAGGAATCAGTTCCGGATGTAGACGATTTAATTGCGCGAGTGAGCGTTGGAATCGCGTGAGCTTTGGCTTAGTGGGCTTTTTGTGCCGCACACGTTGAGCCAACGGTGTGTCGCTATCAGTCTCTGAAGGTGTGGGCTCCTTCTTGATGGGAGGAATGTGCCGCGATGCATTCTCTATTTTGATTTCGGCATATAATTCATCGTCACTCGACCCCTGCTCCCGCGCCAATGAGTTGTCTTCTTTTTTCAACGCAGGGGTTTCCTCTTCAGAATATACGCTGCCCTGAAAGTCCGAGTCTTGCTGGTCGTCAGACTCGTCAGACTCAACCTTGTAGACGATGCACGCCTTCCTGTCCCGAAGGCGCCGCATTGCCATACTAGCGAGTATAGGAGAGCGGTACACGTGATTGCATAAGACGGGTGTCTACTGGAGAGCGGAAAGGGGATCATTGTGGAGAAGTGCAGCCCAACCAGTGCGGTGACTGCTACCACCGCGGCGCTTGCTCTTCTTCGTATCGTATTTCTGAGTTGGAGTGGATGATAGCATGGGCGTAAATCCGTTCGTTTTCATAGACTGGTAACCCGGTGATTGCCAGCCTGGTGAAATCGAGGCTGAATTGGCATCCGTATTCGTCATATCCGACGTAAGGTGAGGATCGCGCAACGCGATTGGAGAAGATGGCGCCGACGCCGATACCACACCGTCGTCCCACGTGCGAAGAAGGGATTGCTGTTGCCGAGCGTAGTCAACTTGTGGCTGATGGTTTTCGTGCGCCTGTTCCTCGTGTGCGAAACCGAACCTGTGTGGCTCGTGTTGATAAAATTCTGGGTGTGGTTGTTGTTCAGGCACCTGCTGCCGCAGCCAAGCTTGTTGTGAGTGCATGAAATTCTCGTCATAGACGGCGCCCTGGTCCCTACCGTAAGTTTGCTGCTCATGCTGCGGAACCGTGAGCGACGAGAATTGTTGGTAGGGTGTAATATGGGCTTGCGGCACCAGTGCTTGTTGCACGAAAGGTTGTGTGTGTAAATCAGGTCTTGGCTGCATAGGCATCTGGTACACCTGAGAATCTGGACCTGGATATGGCTGAGCAAAGCCGGGTTGCAAGCCATGCATAGCGGGGTCATGGTATGGTACGAGCTGGCCAGGATAAGGACCGAAAGTGTCGCCTGCGTACGTCCCGAAGGCAGGATCGCTGTAATGAATTTGGGGCTCCACAGGTTGATGGTGAGGATGGGCATTATGCTCAAACTCTTCAGCCCTAGGGAAGCCAACATCATGATAGTGATGCGGTTGAGTTGGTTCAGGGTATGATACGTGACCATACTCCTGGCCTGTCAGGTCCTGGCCGTTTTGCGGCTCATCAGGGTGATGGCGAGGTTCATGTGCGTACTCAACAGGTCCGTGTAGACCGCCATCGTATACAGGTGCCTGATCGGGGAGAGGGACGAATTGCTGTTGATAGACATCATTGGAGGGCATTTCGGTGTGCGGCGCGGGCGGCATAAACTGAGGTTGTGTGAATGGCGCTTGGCCATAATGCTCGTTCCATGGTCGACCATCCGCAGCAGGGCGATTAGGCGTATACTCGGATGAGGATGGTATCTTTGGCGGCAAAGACGGTGGCGCCTCTGCGACCACGGCCTGGTCGTGCGTCAATAATTCGGAGTTGTACGGGTACTTAGTGTACCGTTCGTTGGACTCAATAGGTTTTGACGGATGGATCTTGCTCTGGTACGAGCGCTCGAGCTCATCCAAGTTGAGTAAACTCGTTTCAATGGGGTCCGAATCGGACAGCAAGTAAGAATCAGGCAGCAGCAATGGCAACGTCGGCACAATGTCAGCCGCGTCCTGAAGACCGCTTGCCGTGTCCTGGGCGTGTAGAGGCTCGTTTTCCGTCTTTGAAATGGTCTCCAATGGTTGCGGTCCTTCATGACGCGCACTTGTCGACAACTGCTCCGATTCTGGCTCGTTGTTAGGCACTGTGGATGGTGCCGCCAAGTCAACATACTCTTCACCGTGTAAGGCTGGGTCGGACGCGACATCATGCCATACAAAAGCAGGGATAACTTGACGGCGAGACTTCAGAAAAGCATGGAATTTGGCTTGAGATGGTGCCTCGACATTCTTGCGCAGCTGCGAACGAAGCCAGTCAGGTGAATCCCAACGCACACCCTTACCAGCAAACAATTCACTGGGACGTGGCAGGTTCTCCGGTGGGTCAGGATAAGGCACTGGGTTGTTCGATGGGATTACATCCAGGGGTACACCCATCCTCGACGCGCGTCGCATGGCATGTTCATAGTTGTCAGTGTCCATGGCCCGTATAAAGCCACGAACTTGGTGAGGGTCGTATTGGCCTGTACCCTGCAGCGGCGCGTTAGGATCAACCGAGAATATGTTAGGCGCTTGCATGGGAAGAGCCGGAGCAGCCACCGGTTCATCAGCACCCTTAACTTCAGCCAAGTCATTGATTTGACTCGCGTCCGCCGCTGACGTATCAGCTTGTTCTTCTGGTACAGTGTGGAGGAAACGTGGTTCAAATGAAGGACCATAATTCTCAAGCTCCGGTTGCTTCTCGAGCGTGTAACGTCGAGAAAGCTGCTCCTCCGCCAAATCATGTTCATCTTCATTAGGCTGCCACAGCGTGGGCTGCGGGACAGGAGGCCCCAAGACGGGCCACGAAGGTGTTGCCTCGTTCTGGCCAACCGCCTCCTCTTTCTTCGTAGGCAATGGCGGTCCTGACGCGAATGGCTGTGTTGGCTCCGTGGGCATGCTCAGGTCTGATTTAGCTTCCATTTGTTCTTGTCTTGGCCATGGCTGGTCCGCTAACGAAGAAGCGAAACGATTAGGAACAATTTCGCCGGGCACAGCGTGTAAGGACACAGCAGGCTGTAACGCTCCTTGCGGTGGTTGTACAAGTTGCGTGGGGTCTGGCTGTTCGTGATGCGTCAGAGGCTCTGGCGGTTGAAACGGCTCTGGCGGTGTAGGCAGCTCATCGTCTACACCTGTCAAAGACGCTGACGGCACAGCTGGCGATGTACCCTGCATCATACCTTGTGCCCTTTGTGGCAAAGGCATTGTTCCCATAGCCCATGGCAACGTTGTGCCGGGCGCAAGAGGCGCAAATATGGGTCTGTGGGGGAGCTCAGGAGAAGCGGCTGATTGTGGCATGATTGGCTCATGGTGCGCCTCTGGTGCAGCTGGAGCCAGTTCAGCTTGAGTTTCCTGTTTGACTTCACCTTCCTCGGTTGGAGCCGCTTTTTCCAAAGGCTTAGTCACTGGTATAGACTCTTCCGGCTTCGGAATAGCAGCCAGCGCTTGTTTAGCGTGGTCTGCAGTAACCTGCTGGACATTAGGTTGGCAAACAAGCATTTGGTTTTCGCGATCCATGGCGGAGACATCTCCAGGTTGAGATGGAGGCTCTCGCATGGTCTGAAGCCCGGGCATAGACTTCAACCCTGATTCGGAATCCGGTTTTGGCTCGGGTTCTGACCGGGGCTCGGGCTTGGGTTCCGGCTTAGGCTCCGATTCCGGCTCCGATTTGACCTCTGGCCCTAACATAGATTCCAACTCAGGCTTTAACTTGCGCTCTGGCTCCAGTTTAGACTCTGGTGTAGACTCTTCCGTAGATTCCTTGGATGAATTCTTCGAGACATCCCCGAAGCGCGATGAGAGAGAGAATGGAAGGTTACTTCCCAAGAACTCACCCGCCGCTTTGAATAGAGAGCTCCTGCGCTTGGGTGCTTCTGATTCGTCCAAAGTCGACGGGTTTAACCTCTGCGAGTCGTCAGACGCCTTGGGAAGTTTGTCAGCATCGGTAGTCTGCTGCGTGGTCATAGCAACAGAGTGCCTCTTTGACGGTTGCTCGTCGGTCGGCATCGGAGTCTGTTTGTTTTCCACCCTGGAAGGCTGAGGAGTTTCGTTTCCATCAGCAGAGAGCTGCGCTGGCAGCACGGGCTCTTGCGACAGAGAGGCAACAGGCAGCATTGTATCAACGTTGCCCCGCTTTGGTATACGCAGAGGCTCTACAGGCACAGGTCCAGTGCTGATTTCTTCATTAACCGATTCTTGCATTGTAGGCGTGGGAGTGTCTTCCACGGTTGATACGCTGAGTAAGTCGTTACCAGAGCTGGAACCCACAATGGGAGCAGCAGCGATAGCAGTGTTGACGGGCCTTGAGTCTTTTTCCACCAATGGCTCCAAGACTGATGCTTTCTCAGAGACGAGTTCTTGATCCTTTGACTTGTTTCCCATATGCACAGAAGCATCGGCTTCATCCTTGATCGTATACTCAGAAGCTGCCTCATCTTCCAATACTGCTGCATCCTTCTCGGGGATGCGAGGAAGGTCAGCTGACTCGGGAATATCCTGGACAAATGATGAGCCCGTAGATGACTCTGTAGACAACAACGTCTCATTCTTGACATCGACATTGCCCGAATGCACTATAGCAGGATTGATTTCCGTGCGCGCTGCAAGCTCAGAGTTGCTTGATGATTTCAGTGCTTCGTCCTCAACGTTTTCCAGCTTGACATGTTGCTCTTGAGAAGTTTCATCGGCAGTGGTAGAAACACCCGACAAAACAGGGCCAGTGGCCGCACCAGCAATGGGCGACACAGCAGTGAAAAGGGACTCGGACGTGTTTGGACCCTTAGCTTGGGTTGTTTCTTCGTCAATCTCGTTGCATTGAGCCTCTAGCTTGTCAAATGGCAGCAAATTAGACCATACACCTGAAATGGCTGGAGACGCTGACTGCTTGGTAGATGATTCATTAATTTCAGGATTTACGCGCACTGGATGAGCCATGATGTTTTTGGTTGCTTCAGGTTCGGGGGCATTCGTTGTCGCTTCCAGCTGGGAGCTTGGTGCCGAGTCGATAGATGCGACCTCGGGCTTTGTCGGCACCTTTGAAGGTTGTGTGTCAACCAAATCCGACTCGGGTGGCGCAACATGATCCATTGGTGAAATATCCTGCTTAGTTGGTGCAGCGACAGATTCCGCGCGCTCGATCGATTTTTGCTCGACAGGCATTATATCGATGGGATTCGCGAGTAGATTTGTGTGCTTAGATATTGGGTTTGTAGGTTTCGTTTGGCTACTGGCCACAGGTGCCAATGAGATTGAATTGATCGGTAGAACAGAGGCTGCTCGGGAAGTATCCTTTTCGTACACCTTTGGCTCCCTTGCCTCTGAAATCGAAGGACTCGAGGACTTTGATAGAGGATACGCCGCGTGTTCAGAATTCTCAGTGCCCAGGGTCTTAAGAGCTTCAGTCGAAGTAGTGTCGAAAGACTTAGATGGTTTATCTGATGCAGCAACAGGCTCCAAGACTTCAATATGGTTCTTTGCAAGATTCTCTTTAACTTGTTCCACAGCATAACTCTGCTCGTATGGCCCTTTCATCGATTCAGCAGGGGCGGGTGGTAAAGTCTCTGCATGTGACAAAACATTCGAAGCTTCTTTATCCCTGAGCGATAGAGTTGAAGTGCTAGATGGCTGAGGATCAGGCAAATCAGGCTTGGTGTCTGGTGGCGGCATAAAAGAATTAGTACCCGGAGATATTTCTGTTTCGAGAGGACTTTCGACCGATTTACCCTTGTTAATTCCGGGCGCAGCCTTCGATAGTTCGAGAGCCTCAGAAGAAACATCGTGGTTCTTTTCATTCGAGATAGCAAGTTTCTTCATTTTAAATGAGGTGTCATCAGACGGCTGAAAGGGATCCTTGGAGCTCTTCAAGGTATCGGTAATAGAAGCGGAGTTCAAAGCGTTCTTCTCATCGAGCTGACTTGCTAGCTCAGTGTGACTATCGTCGGCACGACCGCCGTGTGCCACGGAGCCAGTATCAATCGAATCCAGTGCATCATACATAATGGTCTCATTATGAGATGTATAGGTGCCGTCGACACTGACTTCATCGCTATCATATAAAGAGGCCATATCGTCTCCGTTTGCACCTGATGGCTGAGGGGTCTGAGATGATGCAGGTTCCTTCTGTGAATGTTGAACGACGGTGGACGTTGTCGAGTCAGCGGGGTCTGTGGTTGGTATCACGGAAGCAGTTGTCAGGTAAGAAAGAGCATTAGATGTTTTTTGAATGCTGGAAGTAGTATTCGTTTCTTGTACTTTAGAAACAGCTTCGTTAGGCGACTGATACGAAGCCAGCGGTAGATTTAAACCAGCGCCACTGATAGAAGGGGCAAGACCATTTCTAGTGCTTGTCGAATATGAGGGTGTAGCTGGTGCATACACTGGAGAAGCTGGAAAAGAGGTCGAGCGCAAAGGACTGCCGAATGTGATAATATCTCCAGGTTTCTCGGATGCAACTTCTGAACGCAGTGAAGCAGTTGACTTTTTCCTCACTAACGGTCCCGGGGCGAAGATCTTACTTTTGTCTGTTAGTAAAGAAGCAGGTATTCCTTTGGTATCCTTGTCTTTGTCATTTGGATGGGGTGAAGAAATGACAGTCCCAGATACCAGTGTCCGCGGGAGGCCACGAGTCTGTTCTACTGGGAGTCCCTGTCCATATGCTGATACACTCCTAGGAGTGGCAGGTGCCAATTCCTTAGAGCTCTGAGGGTTCTGTGTGGAAGGGCGATCACCAACCGTCACAGAACGGTTAAAGCTCCGCTTGTTCTTGAGTGACATACCACTGGGCATTCGGAGACGTCTTCGAGAGTCAGGCGCGCTAGAGGAGGCCTGCGGGGATTTCACCTCATTAGTGGTGTCACTCGCAATGTTAGGAAGGAGCGCAGACGAAACAGAAGCTTTATCACTAGTAGTCGTGGCGACGTCAGATCGATTCTTGCCAAACCCGGAAATAAACTTCGTGTTTTTTTGGATAGGAAGATCGATGGACGAAGCGGGCGTGGCAGAAGCGGCAGGGTCTGCATCTCCCCTGACTTGGGTACCCTTCTTTTTCTCAGACTTCTTTTTTACTTTCAAGCCTCCAAAAGCCATGGTCAAGAGCTAGAAACGCTAAAAGAGCCTAGTGTCAAGTCGCGAACGGTGGCACACCACCCTAGCAATGACGCGCTACACGAGTCGCCCGCACTCTGGAATGCGAGAAAGTGCGTTCAACCAACCAGACGCAACTTGGGCAGAGGGAAGGGCGAAGCCAACCACATGATGTTCATTTTCATCACGTGAATGCGCCACGTGGGTCTAGGAATAAGGCAGACAGCCGCGTCACCACATCAATCGCCGCCGCATAGACGACAGCGTTAGAAGAACATGTCTGGACAGCAGCCAGTATTTGTAGTTAATACTGGTCCTGAGCGTCATTCTGGACGCAGGGCTCAGATCTCCAACATCACAGCTGCCAAGACTGTCGCTGATGTTATCCGCACTTGTCTTGGGCCCAAAGCTATGCTGAAAATGATCCTGGATCCGATGGGAGGCATTCTCCTGACAAATGATGGGCATGCTATCTTACGTGAAATTGAGGTGGCACATCCTGCTGCAAAAAGCATGATTGAACTGAGTCGTGCGCAGGATGAAGAAGTGGGAGACGGTACAACGAGCGTAATTATCCTTGCAGGTGAAGTGCTAGCACATTCCTTGCCCTTACTGGAACGCAACCTTCATCCAGTGGTGATTATTTCTGCTTTTAAAAAAGCTCTGGCACGTTCACTTCAGATTATTGACTCAATCTCGATTCCAGTGAACGTGGACAAGGATGAAGAAATGCTAGCCCTCATTAAAACATCGATTGGCACCAAGTTTGTATCTCGCTGGTCTGAGCTTATGTGTCGCCTTGCATTGAAGGCTGTTCGCACAGTTGCCAGTATTGACACAAATGTGCAACGCTCAAATGACCCTCTTTCAAACGGTGTGACTATCGACCTGAAGCGGTACGCACGTGTTGAGAAGGTACCTGGCGGTGAAATTGAAGACAGCTGCGTCCTGGACGGTGTCATGTTGAACAAAGATGTCACGCATCCCAAGATGCGCCGGAGAATCGAGAATCCACGTATCATCTTGCTCGATTGCTCGTTAGAGTACAAAAAAGGTGAATCTCAGACTAACATCGAAATTACGCGCGAAGAAGACTGGAGTAAGATCTTGGAGATCGAGGAACAGCAAGTGAAACAGATGTGCGATAAAATTCTTGAATTCAAGCCGGATCTCGTCTTCACCGAAAAGGGCGTATCAGATTTGGCTCAGCACTTCTTGATGAAGGCCAATGTGACGTGTATTCGTCGCGTGCGCAAGTCTGATAACAACCGTATTGCTCGTGCGACTGGTGCGCAAATCATCAACCGCGTTGAGGACTTGCGCGATGCAGACATTGGAACACGCTGCGGCCTTTTCCATATCGAGAAAATGGGCGATGAATACTTCACATTTCTGGAAAAATGCACTGATCCTAAGGCGTGCACTATCTTGCTTCGCGGTCCATCTAAAGATATTCTACACGAGGTTGATCGAAACCTGGCAGATGCCATGTCAGTTGCTCGAAACATCGTGTTTCATCCTATGCTCGCGCCTGGTGGTGGTGCTACGGAGATGGCTATTTCGGTGGGACTTGCTCAATATGCAGGACAAGCCATGGAAGGTGTCGAGGTGGCTGCCGTCCATGCAGTAGCGGATGCCATGGAAGTGATTCCTCGTACGCTTATTCAAAATTGCGGTGGAAACACCATCAAAACCCTTACGCAGCTTCGCGCACGACATGCAAACGCTGAACATTCATACGGTGTGGATGGTAATACAGGTCGTGTCGTGGAAATGAAACAGTACGGTCTTTATGAAAGTGCTTCGATCAAAATCCAAATTTTAAAGACAGCCATTGAGGTACGTGCCTGTTGACAAAACGGATTTTTCTAACGACTAGTCTGCATCTTTATTGCTTCGCGTGGATGACGTGGTCTCCGCCAAGCGCAATGGACAATCAGGTTTGGGTGCTGCCCCTCAGGCCCAAAATATGGCCATGGCAGGTGGTGAAGAGGGCATGAACGTAGCTTAAAGCACAGCGGCGCTAAGTAAAACTCTTGCTATACCCTGAAACATTCAAGTGGCTGCATAAGAGGTTGTTATGTGAAATTCATTCGCGAAACACAGCGATTGGGGCCTACGAGTTATGTTACAAGCAAGCAATCTGCGTAAGCTCGAATGTGCTTCCGCCTAAATAATGATGGTTACAAATAATACTGTGACTGAATGCGCACACATTCCAATGCTCGCTAAAGCTCAAATAGGCCTAAGGCTACTTTCTGGCTATTCGGTTATACGCACGATTCGGACGTAGGGCACGCATCTCCACACAGGCAACAAGCTCCCTGCAGGCTCTGCTCTACGGCGAAAATTCGCAACGTGGAGCGCCTTCAGGTGCCAGCAAACTGCGACCATTCCTCCTTAAAATGTTATATAATCAGATTTACGAGACCGATACAGGCCGTTTCATCCTGCCCAACTATAAGGCGCGAATGAGGATCATCACGGGAAACAACGCAGATTACATTCAAGATATACAGTCAGCACATTGGTCAGCCGTGCCCACAACCGACAAGATGACCCGAAAACGCCACTAGGCTTATATGCATCTGCGGACGCATCTCATACGCAGCCTGAAATGCACAAAAAAGCAAGCCAATAGCAGGCCGGCCAATCATGGAGAGGCGTATTTCACATAAACACGCCACTGGAATCAGAGGCTCTTACGTGAGGTATGTTTCCACATGCGTCGATCCTGATGTGCATGATGATTAACCACTTATATTCCATAAAAATGAAATGATAGCCTCAAAGGAAGTGAAATATCACAATAACAATAACTTAGGGGAATATACTGAAAAACTAGCCAATGTGGGTCGCGTTCTTGCCACAGCAACTCGGACGAGGCCTGCACGCGTAGGTCCTGCCTCAGCCGAAAGCGGCTGGAGGCGAGGCCCGAATTGATCCGCCCGCAAGAACGGTACGTCATTCGCGTGCCCGTGACAAACTCGAATAAGCAAGCGGGAAAGTACTATATAACAGAAACAGCTTTGTAAATCGTAAACACTTCCTTCACCTTAACCCATCTGGCGTTCGTTGGTCCCCGGTGTCCTCGGACAGTAACACAAGCAACAAATAGCTTGGTGTTGGATATCTGGATCTATTTGAGCGTCTGGTCACTTCAAGGTTGAACTTCAAGAGATGTCCCAGTACGGGCAAAGTGAACTTCCCCCTCCTATCGTGGCGGCCGACAACGCTTACACCCAGGAGCACCCCATGACCCAACCTGGGCAGTTCCAGTCGGCTGAGTATCAGACTCAACCTGGTGAGAACGTGATCCACTACGAGCCTAATGGATACGCTCAGCAGTACAGTCAGACCTACTACCAGCCCCAGGGCGATGATGAGGCGCGTTACGCCGCTGAGCAAGAGGCCCAGCAGCCCCAGCAAGAGTCTCAGCAAAATGAGAAGCCCAAGCAAGATGGCGAAAAGAAGGGTGGTCTCAACTTTGACGACCTCCCAGATGACGAGTACGGTGCTCTTGTCACTTTCATCCGTGCCCAAAAGCGTACCGGTGGTGACGATGATGATGAGGAAACCGATATCCGTATCGTGAAGAAGCGTAGCCTCTGGACTCCCTGGAAAGTTCGTGAAGTCCGTGTCAACAAGAACGGCGAAGAGGAAGCAGTTGCTCAGAAAGTGCCTCAAGCCTGGCTCGAGACTGATGTTTTCCAGGGTGTGAGCGAGTCAGAGGTCCCCAATCGCCGTGCGATGTTTGGTTACAATGAGCTCGAAAGCCCTACCGAGAACCTAGTTCTTAAGTTTATCGGCTTTTTCCGTGGCCCAATTTTGTATGTCATGGAGCTTGCTGTTGGTCTCGCTGGTGGTCTTCGTGACTGGATTGATCTTGGTGTTATCTGTGGTATCCTTATGCTCAACGCTTTCGTCGGTTGGTACCAGGAGAAGCAGGCCGGTGACATTGTCGCTCAGCTTAAGAAGGGTATCGCTCTTAAGTCTAAGGTTATCCGTGATGGTCAAGAGCGTGAGATCGAAGCTCGTGAAATTGTCCCTGGTGACATTGTTGTCGTTGAAGACGGTATGACTGTTCCCTGCGATGGTCGTCTGCTTGCTGATTACGAAGACAAGGACCTCTCACAAGCTACTGCTATCCGTCAGCGCATGGAGGAAACCAAGCACCAAGGTGATGGTGGCGACGATGATGAAACTGGTGTTGACAAGGGTCCTGCTATTATTGCCTGTGACCAGTCGGCCATTACCGGTGAATCGCTCGCTGTCGATAAGCACATTGGTGACACTGTCTTCTACACCACTGGTTGCAAGCGTGGAAAGGCTTATGTCCTTGCGACAGACATTGCTAAGCAGTCCTTCGTTGGTCGTACTGCTGCCCTTGTGACTCAGGGCGGTGGCGGTGGTCACTTCCAGAAGGTCATGACCCTTATTGGTACAACGCTGCTTGTTCTTGTGATTGTGTTTGTTTTGGTCGTTTGGTTCGCTGGCTTCTTCCGTAACGTTGGAATTGCTCGCCCTAGCGAAAACAACTTGCTCATCTACACTCTGATCTTCCTTATTATTGGTGTCCCCGTTGGTCTTCCTTGTGTTACCACCACTACCATGGCTGTCGGTGCCGCGTACCTTGCTAAGCGTGAGGCCATTGTGCAGAAGCTCACTGCCATTGAGTCGCTCGCCGGTGTGGACGTGCTCTGCTCGGATAAGACTGGTACTCTCACGGCCAACAAGCTCTCTATTCACGAACCTTTCACCTCGGAGGGTGTTGACGTGAATTTCATGATGGCTGTTGCTGCTCTTGCTTCGTCGCACAACGTCCGCTCGCTCGACCCAATTGACAAGGTGACGCTGACTACGCTGAAGGACTACCCTGCTGCTATTGAGGAGCTCGAATCTGGTTGGAGCACTAAGCGTTTCACGCCCTTCGATCCTGTTTCGAAGCGTATCACCGCTGAAGTCGCCAAGAATGGTAAGGACTACGTTGCCGCTAAGGGTGCGCCTAATGCTATTCTGAAGCTATGCAACCCACCTCAAGAGCAGGCTGCTCAGTACCGCCAGGTTGCCGGTGAATTTGCTTCGCGTGGTTTCCGTTCGCTTGGTGTTGCTATCCAGGAAGACAACAAGTGGCGCCTGCTTGGTCTTCTCCCCATGTTTGACCCGCCTCGTGCCGACACTGCTGCAACGATTGCTGAGGCTCAGAGCCTTGGTGTCTCGGTTAAGATGCTTACTGGTGATGCTGTGGCTATCGCCAAGGAGACATGCCGTATGCTCGCTCTTGGCACGAAGGTGTATGATTCGCAGCGCCTGATTGGTTCGGGTGGTATGGCTGGCTCGGCCATCCACGACTTTGTTGAGGCTGCCGATGGTTTCGCCGAAGTGTTCCCTGAGCACAAGTACCAGGTTGTTGAGATGCTCCAGCACCGTGGCCACCTCACGGCCATGACTGGTGATGGTGTGAACGATGCCCCTTCGCTGAAGAAGGCTGACTGTGGTATTGCTGTCGAAGGTGCTTCGGACGCCGCCCGCTCGGCTGCCGATGTCGTGTTCCTCGATGAGGGTCTCTCGACTATTATCACATCGATCAAGGTTGCTCGTCAGATCTTCCACCGTATGAAGGCCTACATTCAGTACCGTATCTCGCTCTGTATTCACCTTGAGGTTTACCTGCTTCTTTCGATGATTATCTTGAACGAGTCGATCCGTGCAAACCTGATTGTGTTCATTGCCCTGTTCGCTGACGTTGCAACTATTGCCATTGCTTACGACAATGCCCCTGCCGCTCGTGAGCCCGTCGAGTGGCAATTGCCCAAGATCTGGATTATCTCGATTGTTCTTGGTTTGCTACTGGCCGCTGGTACCTGGATTTGCCGTGCTACTATGTTCCTTCGTGGTGGTGGTATCATCGAGAACTTTGGTAGCATCCAGGAAATTCTCTACCTCGAGGTCGCTCTTACTGAGAACTGGCTTATCTTCGTCACCCGTCTTGGCGGTGGCGAGTCGGAGATTACCCTCCCCTCGTGGCAGCTTGTTGGTGCCGTTGGTGTCGTCGATATTCTCGCCACGATTTTCTGTCTGTTCGGCTGGCTCAGCGGTGCGGAGCACCGCAACCCCTTGACGGCACTCCACGGCGGTTGGACTGACATGGTTACGGTGGTTCGCGTCTGGGCGTACTCGTTCGGTGTCATTGTGGTGTGCGCTATCGTGTACTGGGTCATGTGCCGCATTCCTGCCCTCGACAACCTTGGCCGTCGCAACCGCTCGGTCAAGAACGAGGTTCTTGAAGACTTCTTTGCCAACGTGCAGCGCCTTACGCTTGTGCACGAGAAGGGTAATGAAGAGGGTCACGATGTCTACTCGTTCCAGACCCGCCTTGACGTTGGCGACGATGAGTAATTTAATGCATGCGTCAATGCGAGGCACAAGAAGAAGGACAAACTGTTCCTTCATCGTTGCGATGACGATTAGCCCGAACAAGGATGAAAAAGTGTGTCTTTTAAATTGAAAGATGGCTTGTTTATCCATATCAACCTACACTACCAAACTCTCTCTGTTGTGTATTTGGTTACGCACCACTTGGCTTCCGCCTATTTCGATGAAGTGACCACGTAATGGGTTACATGTTCACCTTGTTGTTGACCGTGTCCATAGATGCGGCTCCTATATATCTGTAGGTTGTGAATGATCCAATCACTGAATCCATTCTCGAGATTGTCAGTGTGTCGACTTAAAAGGGCTATGCAAAAGCATGTACCGAACTGGGGCGGAGCGTGAACTGGCGGTGTCTCGTCACGTGTGCAGTCCCCTAAGATGCAACAAATTGGCCTAATTTATTCGCAGGGACACAACGTCCCTCACGGTACATGGCTGCCATGGCGAATAAGATGCCCCTTGTAGCGCCTGTATATCTGCCAGGGCAAGAGCCCCTGCCTCCTGGCATATCAGAAGAAGACCGCATGCAAATCATGCAATCGCTGAAGTACCAGGGATACATCGTCAAGACGATGGAGTCCTGTGTCGGTAAAGCCGCCATTTCCGGCGTTCTCGGGTTTGGCCTAGGAGCTTTTTTCAGTCTAATGAGCGCATCATTATCTATTGATGATCCACTTCGGCAGACTATGATAGACAAAGCTGCAGCAGAAAAAGCTCGGAAACTCGAAGAAGAACGAGAAGCCACGAAGAAGAAAAACAGCGCCCTAAATGCTAGGAGTTCGACAACAAGCTCGCACACGAATACCACAGAGGCAGCATCACGCCTTACTACTGAGCAGATGAATGGAATTTCTAACAAAAAAATCGTTTCGACTACGCCTGCCACTAAAACGCAGGCATTCTTGACCAAATTGCCTGGTGGGAACTACTTCAAGAACCTGCCTGCACCACCACCGCAGCTTCCGGCTGCCACGATGCAGAGCACGAAGGAGTTTTTTATTCAGACTGGCCGCAGCATGTATAGCAGTGGACGGGGGTTCGGGAAAGTTGGCGCGTTGTATTCAGGCATTGAATGCTGCATTGAAAGCTATCGCGCGAAGAACGATATCGTGAACCCCGTGCTAGGTGGATTTTTGGCTGGCGGCATCCTCGCAAGGAATACGGGTCCAGCCACTGCTTTCAGCAGCGCCATGGCCTTTGCCGCATTCAGTGGCGCTATCGACTTATTTCTTCGACGGGAGACAAAAGATGAAGACTAATTCAAATGCAAGCGATTGTAACCATACAGAGCTAGATACCTATAGATACAGGCCCTCTGGTGTACCTTCATTCTTGCGGTCAATCACACGTTCACGGGCAGTGATGAAGTCTTTCTTAGTTACGCGCATGCGGCGCTCACGCAGGGCCAGCAGACCCGCCTCTGTAGTCAGACTCTTGATATCGGCGCCACTGAGATCGTCCTTCATTGCCACGAACTCTTCCAGATTGACATCAGGGTCCAAGTTCATCCGCGAGGTGTGCAGGCGGAAAATTTGCATCTTAGTCTTTTGGTCTGGGAGGGGGAATTCAATTTTACGGTCAATACGTCCAGGACGAATCAAAGCCGGGTCCAAGCTCTCGATCTTATTCGTAGCCATAATCACCTTGACATCATGGCGTGAGTCGAAGCCATCAAGTTGATTTAGCAACTCCAGCAGCGTACGCTGAATTTCACGCTCACCACCAGATGACGAATCGTAACGCTTCGAGCCCACAGCATCGACTTCATCAATAAACACAATACTCGGCGCATGCTCATCAGCCACACGAAAGAGCTCACGAACAAGCTTAGGGCCATCACCCAGGTACTTTTGGATCAACTCCGAGCCGACAACGCGGAGGAATGTAGCTGAGGTCTGATTCGCCACAGCCTTCGCCAAAAGCGTTTTACCAGTTCCAGGCACACCATACAAAATCACGCCCTTTGGTGGACGTATACCCATCTCCTCATACAGCTCCGGGTGCGTAAGCGGTAATTCCACTGATTCCTTGATCTCTTGAATTTGAGATTCAAGACCACCGACGTCCGCATAACTCTCTGATGGTGCCTTATCCAGCTTCATGACGCTCACGCTTGGATCCGTATCTTCAGATAGGACGCCCACCACAGCCATGGTCTTGTGATGCAGAAGCACACTGCATCCAGGCTCGAGCAAGTCTTTATCAACAAAGCTCATGATGCCCACGTAGTACTCCGGACCCGTCGAGCTACTCACAATGGCATGCTCATCATCGATAATCTCCTCTAAAGAACCAACAGCCATAGGACTACCGCGTAGGTCATCAACTCTTGTACGCTCTTCTTCGTCATGGTCATCTTTAGGGCGGAGACGGTCTTGATTCATAACAAACTCCTCTTCGAGAAGCAAGTGGTCTTTGATACGCTCAAGCTTCAACAGCTTCAATCGGCACCGTGTTGTAGGATGCACAGCAGGCAGCTTTGCAGCTGACTCGGAATGCTTCTTCTTTTTACCGACACGTGTAGGTACTGGTGGCTCCCATTTCTTAGACCCCTCTTTCTTCTTGAAATGTGAGTGCATTTGCTTTTGACATACCTTATTATCTTTATCCTTATTTAAGCCACGTCCAGGAGCATTTCCACTGGGTACTTGTCCCATGGTTTGGTATGATCGTAGGCGCGAGAGTCATTGATGGAGGGCCGCGCGTCCCTCTGATCCAATGCACACGTGACTTGCCAGGTCAAGCAAGGGTGCCATGCGGACGTTCATGTACCATGACTTCTCTGCGATAAGAGTAGAGTGTGTCTAGACTCCAACTCCATAAGCTATGCTCGCGAAACTTGTGCCCATGCATATATAGAATGTTACGGGATATGCAGCCCTTGTCATCTGGCCGGGGTGTTGATAGAGGAAATGCTTATGCAAGCTTTCATACGACTAACTTTTGCGGCGTCGCTTGTCACTCAACTAAGCGCTCTCAGTCGAGCCGCTATGGGCGTGCTTGTTGACCTGACTCAAGCGCCTCCTCATACGATCAAGGAAGAGGAGGGATCAAGAGCTGCGCCTGCTACGGCCCATCACGGGCCAGCAGTATCCACACGACCAGCGCGCAAGTTGCCTGCTTACGTGTCATGTCGTGACCTTGGCCACTTTATCGATGGGGTAGACGAGTCTGTGCTACAGAAAGACGAGGATTCTTCGAAGAGACGTAGCAAAAAACACGCGCTACAAGCCTTGAAAGGCGGCGCAGGTGACTCACCGCCTGAGTCGTCCCTGCCACCGCCACCAAATCCGCTTCGTCATGCCACACGCAAAGCTTCGCGCATGACCTGCACGCCACCGCTGGTCTTTGATACATCGACGTCTTCCAGACCAATGGACGGACCGCCACCAATTCCCACTGGCGCTACCACGCCGAGGTCTATGGCACCACGCAGCAAGCCGCGCCTCTTTGGGCTTGAAGAGGCGCCAACATTCTATCCCACCTGGGACGAGTTCAATGATCCACTTAAGTATATCGAATGGACTGCCAGACCTGATGGCGGCAATGGTGTGGCCTATGGTATAGCAAAGATCGTGCCTCCTGAGGGCTGGCATATGGATTTTAGTGTGGACCAATCCACATTCCGATTCCGAACGCGTGTTCAGCGCCTCAACGAGCTGAGTGCTGAGAGGCGCGTTGCGCAAAACTATATTGAACAGCTGGAGCAGTTTCACGCACAACAGGGTCATGGCCGCGTGTATGTACCGCAGCTTTGTCACCGACCAGTGGACTTGTATGCTCTTAAGCACGCTGTAAACGTGCATGGACCACATGCGTGGGAACGTGTGGCTCACCTATTGGGATATGATATGGGAGATGTACCTAAATGTGCCAGTGTTCTCGAGTCTGTCTACACGCGCCTTGTTGAGCCTTTCGAGGCCTTTCTTTCACGCACTCGTGCTGGCGACACATCTGCGGTCTTGCGTGCGCCTTTTAGAGCTGCAGATACATGCTCGATGTGCCAAGATGCTTCATCCTCGCCGCTCATCACTTGTGTCGAATGTGAGCGCGCATACCATTTGGCATGTGTGACGCCGACATTGTCACAAGTGCCTCGTGGAGCGTGGGTCTGTCCGACATGTCTCGTGCACACGGGTGGTGATTTTGGCTTTGAAGATGGCGAGACCCACTCACTGTACAGTTTTTGGCAGCGATGCCATGCCTTTGAACAACTATGGGCTGAACGCGCTGGGTGGGACGACTGGCATTCTCTCAACCTGTCAGAGCGTGAAGATCGTGTCGAGGCCGAATTTTGGCGACTCGTGCATTGCATGGACGAGCATGTAGATGTCGAGTACGGAGCTGACGTACACTCGACGACGCATGGACATGCATCACCCACCATGGAGTCAGATCCTCTCAATGTGTACGCACGCAGCGGCTGGAACCTAAACAACTTGCCCATCTTAGCTGATTCGTTGCTACGATACATACGCTCTGAAATCAGTGGCATGACTGCGCCGTGGATTTATATCGGCATGATGTTTTCAGCATTTTGTTGGCACAATGAGGATCATTACACGTACTCAATCAACTACCAGCATTGGGGTGCCACCAAGACGTGGTACGGTGTGCCCGGTGCTGACGCCGAGGCCTTTGAAGCTGCGATGGAACGCATTGCTCCAGAACTTTTTGCGGCATCCCCTGACCTTCTACTCCAGCTCGTGACCATGATGAGCCCTGCCCTCGCCCAGCGTGAGGGCGTGCGCATGTATGCGTGTAATCAGCGCCCAAATGAGTTTGTCGTTACATACCCCAAGGCCTACCACTCAGGTCTGAACCAGGGTTTCAATTTAAATGAGGCCGTCAATTTTGCTTTGCCTGACTGGGTCATGGACGGCCTCGCATGCGTGCGCCGCTACCAAAAGCACGCGCGTCAGCCTGTGTTTTCACACGACGAACTGCTGGTCTCGATCGCACTTCACAACCAGCAACTACACACAGCCGCATGGCTGCATCCCGCGTTTGAAGACATGGTCCTTCGAGAGCTACGCGGCCGAGACCGTGTCCGGTCCTTGATTCGTGCGGCCGTATCAGGTGTGGAAGACGAACCATTTGACGACGACACTGAAATAGCATGCGCTCACTGCAAGACATTATGTTATCTGAGCCATGTTGTATCAACAGCCGCTAACTCTACAGCTGCAGCTTGTCTGTCTCACGCCGAACAGGTTCATGGCACTCAGGCTGCAGGCTGGACGCTACGTGTGCGGCACCCAGATACCTTTCTTACATTACATGCATCGAGGCTTGCAGAACGGGCGGCTGCACCTGTCGCATGGCAGCAACGTGTGCGTCGCTTTCTCGCCCAGCATCCACGTCCCCCACTTCGCATGCTGCGTGGCTTGGCTCAAGAGGGGCAAAAAATTGCCATGGCACTGCCAGAGCTTGATCAACTCGAACGCTTTATAAAGCGCGCCGAGCCTTGGATCGAACATGCACGCATCTTTTTGTCCAAGCGGCAAGCTAAGCCTGGTCGGCGGACCAAGGATTCGCTTCGGCGTACCTCACCGTCACCGCCGCCTATGGCAGCAGGTGTGGACCGCTCACCCGAGGCACTTCTTGCGCTGCAGCAACGTGCGACATCCTTGCCATTTGAAGCACCTGAGCTCCAGCAGCTTGATGCTGTTGTGGACCAAATGCACGCCTTTTCTGCACAGGCAGCCACGTATCTGGACCGAGATGCCGAAGCCCGCGAAAGTGTGTCGTATGTGGACGAGGCGGAGCGCATCCTTGCGCAGGGCGAGCTTTTGCATGTCCACGTACCTCAGGTACATGCCCTGCAGCAATGGATTGCCCATGTGCGATGGTTTGCTGAGGTGCACGGTATCGGCGAAGGTTTTCTTACGCGTGACGAAGTACATGAACTTGAGCAGGAAGCTGATGCGTGCGGCATTGTCAGTACCCACCCAATGCGCGAGGCACTTTCCCAGCGTTTGCGCCTTGGTACCGCATGGGACGAAAAGGCACTGCAACTATTGCATCATGCTCCGTCTATCACGCTCGATTCTCTGCGGGCGCTGCTTGATGCACCCCCTAATGCAGCTACTTCCTCCGAGATTCGCAAGCGCGTGAGTGCGCTGGAGCACAAAGCTGCGCAATGGCACGAAGCAGTTGCTACCTTGCATCTGCGCACACATCCTGCGGAAAGACATGCAACTGGCGATTACACGGATACAGTACCTTATCTCGCGGAGGCGCGTCATTTGCTCGATGAGATACGCGCCGCACGCGTCCATGTCCCGAATGCCGATGTGATAGAGGCTGCTATCATTGTCCACGACCAGTGGAATGACGAACTTGCACGCATTTTGCAGCTAACAGGGTCTGATACCGTCGATGAGGCTCGTGTGTTGTGTGAGCTTACGATTCGCACGGCGCAGGCAGACGCGATAAACATGCATGTCGGGGATGAGCCGATATACGAGCCGATCTATTCCTACCCTCCTGTGCCTTACCCGCCGCCGCGGTCCGCGGTGCCGCCATGCTTGTGCTTTGAGACACGAACTGATCGTGCGGCAAGTGTCACCTGTGCCAAGTGTTTCACTGTGTATCATGTTCGGTGTCTAGACCGCAAAGCCAAGCCGCCTCTTGGATGGCAATGTGCCTTCTGCGATACATCTCAGCTCAAGTCTTGGCTTTCTCATCGCCGTGCGTTTTCGCAGCTTCCACTGGTCGCTTTGCTCCAGAACCCGAGGTATCAGCGCGATCAGCTCAGGTTCGTCCCGTCAAACCACGCACGGCTTCAAGCAGCCATGCGCGCCACCGTCGAGTTTGGTGTAGCTGTCAGCATGCAGTTCCGTGGAGGACATCTGCCTGAGTCGCTCCTAGCCAGACCGACGCCGCAGTTGCGACACATGGCACGTCGTGCGTTTGCTTGCCCCTTCAATATACTGTTGATCGGTGACACTGTACCTCAACAGAATCAGCACGTGCCCACTGTACTCGACGTATTTCTCCCAGCATTTCACCTCTCTTCCAAGAATTCCAAGGCGAAGCGTGCGAATCCACAGCAAGATTCAACTGACAGCAAATCAGGGCCACCGGCACCTAGGAAACGGGCTAAGCGGGCTCGTTTTATCTTCCGAGAAGAAAGCGTACTCGCCTCATTACCACCAGATACATACTGCTTATGTGCTGCACCTGATAATGGTACAATGGTGCAGTGTGACCGATGCTCACACTGGTTTCACAGTGCTTGCATGTTCATTGATGATCCAGCCATATTGAAGGACAAATGGTTCTGTCCGGTGTGCTGTTTCCGGCTACGAATAAAATATCCCCATGCTGAGGTCAAGATACGCGACTTGACTCGTTCCGTGCAAGACAGCTCGTCTGCTCTGTTTGTTGACATAGTGGCGAGTCTCAAGTCCCAATCACATCCCATTCTTAAGCGACAAACATCACTCTCGCCTAAGTGCATCATCTTGCATTTGTGTGAGTTTGAGCCTGCTATCCCTGCGACAGAGACGACGTCGCAACCAGCTGCCAAGCGCGTGCGTACGGATAATAACATTGAGCCACTGGCACATCCACCACCGGCCCCGAGGCCTTTTGTGCCGAAACCTGACCTCTCGTCTGAGGAGGAGCGCCATCGGATGGGTCGGAGTAACCTGCTACGACGAGGCGTCTCCGAGTCTATGATGCAAATGTATTCCATGGGCTGGAATGGCGAGTCCATCGTGTGCCAAATCACACATGAATGCCACATCCTCCTAGGACCGTATATTGCACTGGCCGAAGACGATCCGAATGGAACGCGTCTTTTGCGTATGGCTCTTGACGGTCTCATTCCATGGGCCACGGTCCTACGTCCTACCCCATGGACAGCCCCAGCATCAACGAGGCCTTCTTTGCCACCTTTAGCACTTATAACGCAACCGACCATACCACCCACATTGGAAAAGCCGCCACATACCCCGTCATAGGATCAATTCATTTTGCGATAATACACGACACCACGCCTTTATCCCTTCGTTCGGTCCTTGTCCTCGAACCAGCAATTCACATAATGTACATATGCGCGCACAGATTGCCATAAGCGCCATGCACGTAGGCGCGTACATTGGCGCAGGCGGTGTCACCAGATGCGCGTGACTACGAGCATAGCATATACGACTCGCTTGTTTCATGTTCATGAGCGTATCCACCAAGCGCGTTAAAACATCATATGCTTGTGACCGCGTACGTGATTCAATTCGATGATGTGAATTTGGTGGTGTTGTATGCTTTGGCAGCACCTGCCAATATTCGGGGGCTTGCTCGTTCCAACACGCAGCATACACCGCCGCTATGGCTGCTAGTGCTTGCACGCCGAGTACTTGGAGCTCTGGAGCTGCGCCTCGAGGACGTTTATGCTGTAGACTCGTCTGACGAGCTAATGGAACACTCTCTGAAAGTGGACCCGTGGCAACGAGCGAACCTAGCCTTTTTACGCGCTGAAGAGGCCGCCACCACACCATGTGTCTGTACTGGGCTGCCCCTTTGTACCAAATGCGGTGAAGTGTATGCACTTCATAAGCCAACTCACACAGCTTTTCTAGCACAAATGCATGTAATTTTTTTAATCTTACATGACCGCCTAAGCTTTCATCGGGATCATGTTCCGCCCTTCCATGGCGCCGCATGCTACGCGGATGGAGTGCCTTGCTCGAGGGTGGAGCAAGCACCCTTTAGTCATTCATCTCTACAGCCGCGTGTAGCGCGACACGCGACGCTACTGAATTAACACTCTTCTACCATGGACGGTATGTCCCCATGCTAACGCGGCTTACACCTTAGCTGGGTACGAGGACAACCAGTATGGCTATAGTGCCTCATACGATGATGTAAAAGGCGGTGGCGGCTTCTTTGGCTCGCGTGATGGAGGTGATCAGGCTGATCGTGTATGTGGACCGCGTCGGTACTGACATGTAGGGCACAGGATCCGATTCTGTCCGTCCGGTGACAGTTCGTCAAATTTTGAATGCCAAGCAACCAAACTCGGATGCTGCGCATGTTTCTGATGGTGCTGTACTCAATCGTCTCACGCTAGTGGGATGGCTCCGCCAAGTCAATCGCACCGCCACATTTATTCAGTTTACAATTGATGACGGCACCGGTCAACTAGATTTACGCCAATGGATCGACAACTCTTTGGACGAAGGATCCAAGGCCGATGAGTTCGCACCCAACGAGTTTGTGCGCGCCATGGGCGAAATTAAAGTATTTAATAACAAGCTGTATATCGCTCTCGGTGCATTGAATAAGTTGGAAGACCACAACGAATACTTGTATCACCAGCTCGATGTAATCCACACACACTTGGAACTCACGAAAGGCACCCCAAATGCTGTCAGCAAGACATCGCAAACTGGCGCTGTCGATGTATCCGCATACGACGATTCGGCCCTACAAACGGCAAGCAGTATGGCTGCGGATTTGTCGCATTTGAATCCGCTTCAACGCCGTATCTACCAGGCTATCGATGCTGAAGCGCCTGACTGGCCGGAAGGTGTCGACATACAGCAAATTATGCAACGCTGCAAAAACACTGATCCGAAACAGATTCAGTACGTTTCCCCGCTGTGCTAACATTCTACAGGGATGCCATTGATGACCTTGCTAACGATGGCTACATTTACCAAGCAAGCGACGAAACACACTATCTAACAACGGCTGGGTAAGGCCTTTTGGCCTCATAGGTTCTCAAATTTATGCTCCTTGGATAATTTTTATAGTACAGGGTTATTTGTCGTGCGCCTACGGCCCGCGCGAACGGATTTAGTCGAAGAAGCGCACATCACTCCTCTTTGGTTCTGTGGCATTAGAAAGAAAAATACTTACGGATTAACGGGTGCAACTGTGCCAAATACACACAAGCCCACATCATGTAGCAGCACGCTAGCCCCAAAGCAACGCTCCAGCGGATTAGCCTGAACAAGTAAGAACGACGAACTTCATAAACATACTCTTGGTTGGGACCTTTGGGGGATGTATTCCAAACAATAGCACCGATACACACGGCGAAAAAGAGCACCCAAATGGTTGTCCAGGCCGACATCGTTCACGGCCAAACCCAACGATTTGACGCCATCAGCCCGTCCAACGTGTATGCCCACAGTCGATTAGATCACGTGATACATGGAGCGTGCGCCTGCATACTGTCTGCGACTCTCCTGTTTCAACGTTTTGTGGGTTCTTGCGACGATGGATTTGGGCCTGGGGCGTGTCCAGGCCCTATTGCAACGCGTTGGATCGCCGCAATTCAAGTTTCCTGTTATTCATGTATCAGGAACAAATGGAAAAGGTAGTACTACAGCATACCTGGATGCATTTCTGACTCATGCTGTGGGTCTTCGATCTGCGCGCTTCAACACTCCCCATTTGGTTACTGCCCGCGACAGCTTGCGTACAAATGGAGGTATACCTATCGATGATAAAACATGGGATATTGCAGTACAGAAAACGCGTCTTGCTGATGCACGCGATGTCCCTATTGGCGCCACGCCTTTTGAACTACTGACAGTCCAAGCTCTTCTTGCTTGCACGCTTCTACCTACAGCATCACAGCCGGATGTTCTCCTAATAGAAGTAGGAGTAGGCGGAAGACTCGACGCCACTAATGTATTTCCTTCTGAAAACGTTCTTGCCAGTGTTATATGCTCTATTGCTCGTGATCATGAGGTTTTACTAGGTAATCGTCTCTCGAATATTGCACAGGAAAAAGCTGGTATCATCAAGCCACAGGGCCTCTGTATCGTATCAGATCAAACCACAGGTTCTTTTGGATCAAGCCCGACTACAAGCTCTGAATTACTCGAAATTCTCGAAACTCTGCATAGCGCATGCCAAGCTCAACATGCACGTGTGGTCTATACCCAAGTCCCATGGGCGTCTCTAAAGCCATGTCCGAGGAAAGAACCTTTTGGCGCAAGCGTAGACTTGACCCTGCCTCTGTTTAATGCATGCGATGCATCGAAAATTACATACAATACTTCATCCAATGCGTCCCAGCGTCATATTCACTTTTCATTGGAAGCAACGCTGGCTCGTATATCCGGCGCGTCTACCGCGTTACAAACTCTTTGGAGTATAGCCCATGACATTTCGTCAGATCAATGGATTGAAATCCGGAAGCTAATTCGTAAGCGGCTTTTCCAAGCCGAGCCATCGTTGATTGCACAAGCAGCTGCCCAATACCGCTGGGAAGGGCGTTGTGAATGGATGGAACTGGGCGCGGTACCTCTATTATTAGATGGTGCCCATAACGAAGCTTCTGCATTGGCATTGCGACAATACCTTGACCAGTGCCTGGCTAAAACGCCCTCTGCAGATATTACATGGATTATGGGCTTTTCCTGCGGAAAAGAAGTCCATGCCATGCTACAAGCCTTGTTGTGTCCACGCAAGGGCCTGTACCATCGCGTATCGCTTGTGCCATTCTCGATGCCAGTAGAAGGCATGCCATGGGTTAAAGCAATGCTACCTGAAGAATGCACATCCGCAGTGCGGTCGATGAATGTCGAATGTGTCACCCACGATAGCTTGCGAGATGCCTTGACGTGGGCGTCTTTACATGACCAGCGTCCACACATTGTTGTAATCTGTGGCAGCCTATATCTTATCGGTGATTATTATAGACAATTATCTTTTTGAATACGAATCAATAACTACATTCAACACTGCTGCAATTTTTACTGAGCATCCGACATGTCCCTTGTATCTGTGCTTTGACCATGAGATGACGGCATGTGATGATGCAGAGATGCAAGCAAGTGGCTCGTGGGAGAAAGCATTTGGGCGTCCTGCTGTGAAGCCTCGCCATTGTCCATAGAAGGCGATGAGGGATTTGCATCAAACATTGACATGGCTCGAGGGGTTCGGTGAGCCCCGAGAAATGCTGCCGATATAGCCATATGGCGCCATGGCGCTGTATAGGAGTCATGTGAAGAGGCGTTGTCGTCATTGGAGCGTAGGACAGGAATTGGATTTTGAGATGGAAGTGTTATGCCCAAATCAAAAGGCGAGTCAGTCGAGGTATGATCGGGCAAGGGGGATTCCGTAGCGTGATCAGATACAATAGGCCGTGATGTCCAAGAGGCCGCGACATAATCCAGAGAACCTCCATGATCTTGGATATTCTGGGCCTCTTGAACACGCAAAGTGGCCGTGCCTGCGTCCGTTTCGTGCATGGGTAGTCCACTAGCAATGATAGGAGGGGGCAATGCACGGTCCGCATTACTAGGACCAGCAGGACTGTCAACAGAGGGTGTTGCACCGGGGCGTATCGTAAGGTCGTCACTCATTTCGTGGAGATCACTTGATTCAATACTGGCGGCACTCACGCCACGCAAAGCAGGCAGCTGATTCTCTCGTAGAGTTGAAGGCACATTTCGGGGACCTAGCGGATGTGAGTAGTCCTCTGGTACTTCACGCGCCGTAAAAGTCATAGTTGGAATCGTCACAGGCGTTTCAACGTTCCTAGACGCATCCGGCACAAAGTTCGAGTGGACCGTTGGATGTGATTCCGGCGCGCGACTCTTGTCCTCGTCAGAACGTGCACTGCACCAGAATCGGTGACCCATTTGCCAACCCTTGCTCTGACACTGTTTACTGCAGTACTTTGCTTTTCGGCACCGGCGGCACTTGGCAAACTCGCGCGGATACGTTTCCCATTTACCACAGAGCATGTTAGCGCATTGCCGAATACCACCACGAGACTCGTCTTTTCTGCATGCATTACGCATAACGACCCCAGCCCAATACTGGATATCAGAGGCGAGGCGAGGATACAAAGAACACAACACTCCCGGCGCCAGTGAACTTCGCGTAGGACGGTGTGTGAATCGCTCAGCGATACAAAATACGTTTAGCCGTGAAGGATCATTTGGCTGCCAGGAACGGTTCGGCAAGCTCTCCTCAGGCCATTCCGGACAAAATATCATATCCTCCCGGACATTGGCATTGTGAAAAAAATAGCGCACGTGTGGGTATTTTGACAGGTACGCCAAAAGTTGCAAGCTCAGTAGAACTTCTTCTTCGCGATAGAGCGGTGGCTGCACAGGTGAAACTGGCTCATGCATTATTGCAGATGCCGATGTCTGCCACGTATTTAACTCGTCCTGATGCATCGCTTCATGCACCGCAGCTCGTTCTGGCCTCGGCGTTCGAGTAATCCCCGTTGATTCATCTGCACATGGCTCTAACGTTGAGGTATGGGGCACTCTTGGTGTTTCAGTCTCTTGCATATCTGATTTACTCGCGAGGACAGCCGAAGCACTAGGACACGCGTTTTCTTCTTCATTGTACATTTCGGTATCCTCGGCACACTCACTTGCACTTGCGCTCGCACTAGCATCACCAGGCCCGCGCTGCTGTAAGGCGAATGTATCACGGGGTCCATGACGACCGCCCTCTGCAGACCAGTAAACATGCTCTGTGCTGTGGCCATTGGTGTCCATGTCCATAGGCGTAACAGGTCGAACCGCTGGTTCCTCTTGGGGGTATATCGCTCGATAACCTTGTTTATGTGTCAAGTTTTCTCGAACAGTCATTGCTTTTCGTTGCTGCGAGTGAATTTGCTCACTGGTAACGAGGTAATTATCCAGCACCTTGATGATTATCGGCACCATACCAGCTTCCACAACACGCGTCCTGATGGCCTCACTACCACGCACACCAATGTTAACAACACATTGAAAAGCCAGACTCCATTTCCAATTCGCTTGCATTTCTGCCATTGGTACTGCTGATCTGTTAGATCCCAGGACATTTGAAACGCGTTGAGGCGGATATCGAAGAATGTGAATCAAACGCTCTAGGCCACCATCCAACATGACCATTTCTCTTATTCGAGGGGAAGTCGATGCAAGATATGCAAAGTGATTTAGTGAATTGACCAGTGGCAATGTAGCCGTGCAGTCCAGTGCTGAAGAAGTGTTAGTATATGATCATTCATGCGGGACAGAGCATAACATGGAGATCATTGTCAGATACTAGTTATCGACAGAAGCAAAGTTATATGTCACTTTGCGCTCATTCCGTGCTTGACTCTATTTTATCGAGATCATCATGAGAAAAGAAATTTGCCACTCCATGCCTCGCTGCTGAACCCCGTTCTTTATACGTACCACGTCGATCATATACCACTGCACTGATAGATAAACATGCTCTGTTCTGGAGAGGATTGCTAAAATTGCTTTCCCTCATCTTCAATTGTTAAATCTGAGTCTCCTCCTATTCCCCGATATTGGCAAAAAGCAGGATACTAACGCGCACCTGCAGTAGTAAGACCGATCCAATTTCGTCTCCGCTCTTGTTTATAAGCCTTTGCTGTAGAGGCTTATCCACACCAGCTTCCGTATTGCAGGAAGAGCGAGACGATCGGGGAGGGGTGACGCGGCCTGTGTGCAACGAAAAGACAAGTTTTGTTGGCGCTGAAGCCCCCCCTGCTTACATGGGTAATTCTGAAAATAGTTTCAAGTTTTCTATTTGTTCTTATGTGGATGAAAGTACACCGAATATAGCACGAAAACTCATATGCTGACATATCCGTCTATTCTATTGAAATTCTTTCAGGACAAACTGGGAGCATTGCTCAAGTTGACTAAGTAATCAGACATTCCTTTACATGTAGTGGCTATTACTATAATTCATTTGAGTACATGGGATCATGTCAGGGTAAATACATTATTGCATGCTATACGTAGGTATCGAAGCCATGTGTTCATTCGTCAGCCTCTTCTCAAGTGGAGCTGGGCGTGACACAGAATACATGCATTTGCCTTGTCATTCTGCACAACTATGAGTGATTCGGCGCACCATTTACGTAGCATGGATCATGCAGTTGAACATGGAACTGGACATACAGCGCATCTAGATGCCCTGGAAGAATCTGTAAATCGCCAAATTGATGCAGACATCCGCGTCCTGCTAGATAATTTTAGGGAGATGATTCATCTCAGTCGAGTATGTTTCGATATATGCATGTCTACTCACTCAAGATTGGCGAGAAAGATCATTTTGACGTGAGTCGGGATTCATTTATATTAGAAACTCGAGCTGACAGTATGGTATGTCAATGAATGCTTATCACCAGGTCCGTGCTGCCCAATCGCTGTATTTGCTTTCTGATTCATTGAAACTCTCACTCCTTCTTTCCCAATCTCAAATGTCAGAAGCTCGTGATCAGGAGGCTAAGTATCTCCTAGATCAAACGAAGGCACATATGCATGCATGCAGTGAATTACTTTCACAACACTGGCTCTCCGGAGCTGTATCCCAATCAGGCCCAGATCCTGTTCAATCGGGGCAAGCTCCTACTTTGGATACATCCTAGATACCCTTGTCATTTCACGGGTACAAGACTATTGAAGCATCTTATCATGAAGAATTACGAATAAAATACACACATTAGCTATCGCTTATAGGGACATCATAATACCTCTTGTCTCTTTTGTATATAATGAATTCTGGGACACACGGATACAGCAAGTCCAAAACACAGGTATAACTGGGGTATAGAGATAGTTAGCGGTATTTGCTAAGCTTAATGATGGGTATCATCACAATCAAACCATTTCATCGTCTTCCAGGAGCCAAGGATTGTCCTCGTCCATACCTGTCTCTTATACACATCTGACGCTGCCGACGATACTCCTTGTGTAG
>ERZ1030949.33-NODE-33-length-76328-cov-15.400299_pt1 | contig 76328 bp, 64 predicted proteins | sample MGYA00517297_ERZ1030949 | MGnify/ENA primary metagenome ERZ1030949 (study PRJEB33718, sample SAMN03159698) | human skin metagenome | collected 2014-05-20 | study: EMG produced TPA metagenomics assembly of the PRJNA266117 data set (Human skin bacterial metagenome...
GATGCGATGCCTCCGGGCGCAAAAACGACACGTCGGTCTCTGGCAGACGGGACGCTTCCGAGCGCACAAACGACGCCTCGTTCACAGACAGACGCGATGCCTCGGGGCGTAGGAAGGACGCCTCGCTCACAGACAGATGCGATGCCTCCGGGCGCAAAAACGACACGTCGGTCTCTGGCAGACGGGACGCCTCCGAGCGCCGAAACGACGCCTCCGCGAGCGACGCAGCAGGTCGGGCCCACGACGCATCCGTCCCAGGCAGCGACACATCCATCAGACTCGCTCGCGACTCGCTCCCTCTGCCTCGCGGCACCACGACAGGCGTGCTTGTGCTGGGCAGCGCCGCATCCATAGGCACCGGCGAGCTCGACGCCAGCCGAAACGTCCGCTCAGCGCGCGAAATGTCCACCGTCGAGTTCCACAGCGTCTCGTCCGCACGCGGCGCCAGCGACGGCCGCGCCTCTAGGCTCTCAGCCGCCATCTGCGGCGCCTGTCGATGCCACGCCTCCGAGCCCGCCTCACTCGGCGCCTCCGTATCGTCGTCCTCCGACCCCTCCATCCACTCCAGCACACGCTTCGACTCCGCAAAAAACGCATCGATATCTTCCTGGCCCTGCTCATCCAGTCGGACAGACCCAATGCGCAGACCCGTTCGCGAGCCGAGACCCGCCTCGTGAAACCGCCGCGCCGGCGCGGCCTGCATGTCGTCGTCCACGTCCCAAACGACCCCCGCCACGAGGCGCGCCTCGCCGTGTTGTTGTCACGTGAGACGACAGCGCCTCGTTGTCGTTTCGCCACATGCTCGGGCGGCAAGCGCTGCGGGCCTGGGCGCCGCCACGGCGGGGCGACCGCATCGCCGTGGCCATGTCAGGCGGCGTCGACTCGTCCGTCGTAGCGGCCCTGCTCGCACAGCGCGACTACGACGTGCGAGGCGTGTACATGCGGAACTGGTCGACGGCCGACGAGATGGGAAGTATGCAGGGCGGCAGTGGCGGCGTCATGGGATGTGCGTGGCAGAAAGAGTGGCACGATGTCCAGGCCGTCGCACGGCAGCTCGGCATACACGTCGACATGATCGATCTCTCGCGCGACTACTGGATCCACGTGTTTGAGCCGGCACTCGAGCAGTGGACGGACGGCTCAACGCCGAATCCGGACGTGGCGTGCAATCGCTCGATCAAGTTTGGCGCGCTGCTCGATGCCATCCAGGCGCCCTGGCTCGCGACGGGCCACTATGCTCGTATAGGCACGCGCTACGAGGGCCCGACGCCCTTCCCTGTCGTGCAGCGCGCCATCGACGCTACGAAGGACCAGTCGTTCTTCCTGTCGTCCGTCCCGTCGTCGCGCCTCGCACGCAGCCTCTTCCCCCTCGGCGAGCTCCGCAAAACCGACGTTCGTCGCATCGCACGCGCCTTCCAGCTGCCGACCAGCGACAAGGACGAGAGCATGGGCCTGTGCTTCGTCGGCGAACGAGGCAGCGGCGCACACGCCTTTGCCCGCTTCCTCGATCAGTACGTGGTCAGTGAACCAGGCGACTTTGTGACGCCCGACGGCCGCATCCTCGGCCGCCACCGCGGCCTGCATACCCTGACGATCGGGCAACGCGCACGGATCGCCGGCGAGCCGCAGCGGTACTACGTCGCGCGCAAAGACGCAGCGACGCGCCGCATCGTCGTCGTGCCCAGCAAGACGCATCCCATGCTGCAGTGCACATCCCTCACCACGTCCCCGTTTGCGTGGGCCACCGGCGTGCCGGTGCTACATACCCAGCTGCTCGCACAGGTGCGCTACCGCCAGGCCGCCGTGCCTTGCTTCGTCGACGACCACGCCCCCGGCGGCAGCGGCCGCCTCCGCATCACATTCGCACCGAGCGTCGAAGCCGTCGCTCCCGGCCAGAGCGTCGCACTCTACGACAAAGACACGTGCCTCGGAAGTGGCACAATCGAGCATGTACAGACTATGGCGTAGGCCGAAGCATCCTGAGCGAGCGTGAAAATAGCGACGCATAGTGTGTGTCCCAAAAGGCGTGATCCTCGATGCGCGTGCGCTTCGCGGGCGGCTCGGCATCAGGATCCAGGCGCTTGTCAAAGAGACGCGCGTAATGCTCCGACTCGGACACAGGCGCCTCCTCCGCCTCCCACGTCGTCGCCGGTGCCTCGTCGTCACTTGACGACGACGTCGCCGCCGCCGCCGGCTCCTCCTCGATCGTAGGCGGCCGCGGAAGACGCAGCTGATCACGCATCCACCCAAACAGCTGCTCGCGAGCCCGCGTCATCTCGTCACGCAGACGCACGCGGTCCGTCGGCGAGTACCGCGGCATGTCGACCGGCGTGCCCAGCACGCGATCGTCCATCACGACCTCCTCAACGACAGGGTGCACCCGCGGCGCATCCTCAGGCGTGGGAAACAGAGAGGCAGCGCACTTCTGCACCTCGTCCAGCGCGACGTGCCGCTCGCTCAGTCGCGCAGCCCACAGATGATCCAGCACGTCCATCCAGTACAGCACATACATGAGCTGGGTATCGGTGTCGAGTGCGTCATCAGCACGGCAGGCATAGCCAACAACGCCCTCTGACATGTCGCTCATAATGCGCATCAGATACGCATCGCGCAGCGCAGCCGTAGCGGCTGTATCCTGGGGCGTCGACGTAACGACACGCACATTCGGCGACCACGCGTCCAGGAACGCACGTAGCGTGTGCAGCGGCGCATCAGGCTCGTGCCTGCGTGTCAGAGACGCTCACGTGCACGTACCGCTTCTGGAACGCACGCGCCATACGCAGCAGCGCATCGTCCAAGTACATGACCAGCCGCGACTGCTGCCGCGCCGTCAGCCCCGTCATGGCAGGCGGCTCCCCGGCCTGGCCCAGGCGCCTCCCTCTTGCCCCACCCCTCTGTCTCGGCCGAGGGAGCAACCCTGCTCAGAGGGGCAACGCATCATATGAACTATACTGTGAGGACTGTGGACCCAGCGCGGTAGGCACTTAGAGAATAGCACATTTCGCCTGGCATGAGTAGCAGCATACATACCTTTTTCCGTACGACCGGCGGCTCGAGTGCCGCGACAATAGCTTCATCAAACACGTTCTTGAGGCCCTTTTGCGTGAGAGCCGAGCACTCGACGTATTTGATCGCGCCAAGCTCACGCGTGAGACGCTCGCCCATCTCGGTCGAGATGGGGCGCTGCTTCTGGCGCGCCAGGCGCTCCACTACTGCGGGGTCATCTCGTAGATCAACCTGCGTGCCCACAATCAGGCACGGCACGCCCGGGCAGTGATGACGCACTTCTGGAAGCCACTTCTCGCGCACGTTTTCGTATGAGGAGGGAGACGTGACCGAGAAGCACACGAGGAACACATCGGTCTGGGGGTACGACAGCGGACGCAATCGGTCATAGTCCTCCTGGCCGGCCGTATCAAACAGGCCAAGCGTGTATGGATCCTCACCGATCATGACCGTCACCGCATAGTTGTCAAACACGGTAGGCACATATTCGGAGGGAAACTTGTTGGTGGTGTACGAGATCAGCAAACACGTCTGCCGTTAGCCACACTCCCCTCGCATCCGCATACCTTTCCGACAGCACCGTCACCCACAACCACACACTTGATCGTCTGCATACTCACGCTCCGCTACACGGGCTGGCTAGGGACGCGACGTGCTCAAGTGAAGGGGAGAAAAAAACCGTGCCGCGGTCCTCGGTCGGAGCGACCCTGAAAATGGAGGAGTGTATCATGTACATCGGCCCGCGCATGCCACGTGGCTTATCTACGGAGAGACGGAGGCACCGTGCGAAACGGATTGGTGGATGGACGCGCGGCACCAGGGCCGTCCGGCACGAACGCCAGACCCTCGAGATCACGCAGAGCCGGCGAAAGCTGCAAGGAACGCCGTCCGCTATCGGGGATGGAAGACACCGACGCCCGTGACACGCCCCGCTGAATCGCACGCTCCGCCCAAGGTGACGAGCGCGGGGTATCCAAAGACGCACGACAGGTGTGGGACAGGCGCAAAGGCGAGCTCCTCATCAGCCTTTCAGGAGAGCCGCGCGGCGTGCTAGGTGCAGCCGTCGCCGCCGCCGCCGCCACAGGGTCACCGGGCGCACGCTCGAAGGATGCACGTGGCTGAGAAGACGACGACGCACTGTTGCGGCGCTTGAAGCGGAACGGCGACGCTTGAGCTAGTTTCGCGGGCAGCAGCGATCGTCGGCGCGACGCGCGCTCGGCGCGTGGCTCTTCCTGACTCGGCTCCAGCGGCGCAGTGCCTTGATGCTCGAGCTGGCTGATCCGTAGCGTCTCGCGCAGCATGAGGTCTTCGAGCTCCTCGGGCGAGAGAGCAGCGAGCGTGCGGGCCATCTGATCGCCTACCTGTGGGCGAGTTGGATCGCGGCAAGCGAGCGACGAGTGCACATATCGCTGCAGCTCAGTATGCATGATATGGCCATGCAAGATGATGCTGCCTCCCGGCCCTGGACGCCCAATATGTCGATGCTGCGCCACAAACGTTGCGAGGGCATCGCCTGTTCGAGAGGACGACACGCCCACAGGCACGAGGGAGCCGCCCTCTTCGCGTAAGATCACGCGGCGATTCGCCTGGCGCGCAGCATTGCGCACAGCACGATCGAGTTTGTCGTGCCAATGTGGATGAACGTGATCGACCAGCACGACCGCCTCATGGTCCGCAGGGAACGACACCCGCTTCGTGTCAGAGGTGTTGCCACCTGTGCCGATCGCTTTGGCGGCATGCTCAATCGCCGCCTGTGCATCCACGCTAGGTGCGTCTCGCGCATACACCACCCCAAAGTTCGGCTCGACGCAGAACGGACACGCAGCCGGCTGAGACGACGGCGGCACTTTCGTAGAGGGATCGACGCGCTGAATCTGTACAAAGCACTCGGTGCAGATCGGCTGTGTGCAGCACCGCGTTTGGTTCAGGTGCATGGGATAAAAAAGAAAGCAGATAGGGCACTCGGACCGGACGAGCGCCCCTTCCAGCTCCCCCTCATCATTGGCGCCGGCATAAAACGGGCTCAGCCGGCGCTCGACAATCCACTGCCGCACCTGCATGTCCGCATAGTCCGTCTTGTCCTTGTACAGTCCCTGCCGAACGACAAATCCACCATCCACGCGTGTCTTGGACGAGATGCGCCGCTGAGAGCCGCTGGCATTTTCACGCGCCGATGTGCTGGTGGCGGCCGACGAGCCACTCGTGTGGGTATGGGAGCTCTGCAGAGATCGCGAGCGCGGTCGGCTCTGTGCGAGACCGGCACCCATGCGAGAAGAGGGCACGGATGCATCCTCTGCTCGACCGAGATGCTGTCCCATCGCACCTCACACGCACGGGCCGTGGTGGATCGGACGTCGTCGAAAAAACAACGGCGTGCCAAGTCTCGACGCAGTGGAGGACCGGCTGGAAATCGCCACCTGGGTCGTTCGTCATGGACGACGTGTATCGAGCTTGGGCCACGTGGGAAAAAGAACCCACCCAAGAGGCCCAGCAGGTCTTGCTGGAACGAGCCGCGGTGGCGTGTGCCCAGTTTCGGGCATGCCCCACCGAGCACGATGCGCCTGCCGTGTGGGCGTGGGCCATGCGCGTCGTGCATGCGTGGCTCGACTACGAGGGCCGTATTGATCCACGGCAAGAGGACGTGCGTGAGGCACGGGCGCAGCATGCCGACGTGGTGCGTGCAACGCTCGGCATTCTGCGCAATGCATCACTATCAGAAGCCTACGCGTGCCAAGCGCTGGCGCACACCGACACGCTGGCTCGGCTGTGTGCCATGTGCGTCGCGTACGAACGCATGTCCGAGCCAGCCCTCCTCGTCATGATTCGTGTCCTGACACAACTACTCGTAAATCTCGTGACGCGACACGAGGCTGTTCGCGATACACTATGGACGCTGCTAGCTGTGCCGCCGCCCCACGAGGCCGGCGTGGCGGGCGAGACGATCCTGCGGCTGCTCGCCAGCGCCGACGATCGCACGAGTCTGGCCGCCCATGTATTCCTGCTGAACAGCGCAGCGCCACACACCTGCCACAGCCTCGTACACACCGCGCATGGCCGCCGTATCCTGCAAGTCGTCCTAGCCTCGTATGACGCGGCCCTCGTCCACGAGGCGTCCGATACCTTGCACGTGATCCTTGCCCTGACCAGCCGGCTCTGCGCGCATGGGCATTGGGGCCCTTTGCTCGTGGCGCTCGGGCCCACAGAGGACATGAATGCGAGTCAGCTGGCTCTTGTGCGTACACTCATTGACAACATGCACATGAAAGAGGAGGGGGCGTCGGCGAGTATGATCGCGTGCCTGGAGCCGCTGGTGGGTATGGTCACGGATCTCTCACGTGCTACGACACAATGCCTCGCCACGATCCAAGCTGATCCGGCGCAGGTGCCACGCCTCGTGCGAGCGCATGTGGGGCTCCTGGCATTGCTCGAGGCCGTGCATGTGATGGCGTTGCACGCACAGGAGACGCCATCCAACGAGTCCGCACGCATACTCGCCGTCATGCGCTCGTCCGACATGATCCACGCCTGCATTGAGCTCCTCCGCGAAGCACGGGCCTTTGTGCCGCCACGCCCGCCTTTCCAGCCAGCAGCTCCCGCCGTGCAGGCGGACGCGCACGAGCGGCCCTCTCAGCTCCATACGCCGCAGCCGGACGATGACCGACCGGGTCTGCCGTACCTCAAGCGCACCGCTCTGCAGGTGCTGGGCACGCTGGCGTTTCGTGCGCAGGGCACGTCGTGGGACGATGTGCATGCATTCCAGGACCGCGTTCGCGAGGCTGGCGGCCTCATCGAGGTGCTGTCGCTCACGCAGCTCGACGAACTGAATCCGTACATCCGCGAGCATGCCATTTTTGCGCTGCGAAACTTGCTGGATCGCAACCCCACGTCGCAGGACCACGTCGCACAGCTACGACCCCATACGTAGATGTTGCAGTCCAGCACCGAACTTGGATGCACGCAGAGCGCGGCGATCCTGTGCCATAGCATCTTCAAACGCATGCATCGAGCGTATGTGGGAGAGCATATCCATCGACGTAGCAACGTGCATATCGTCTCGCAACTGCCGGCGCTTCTCGGCAAGCACGTCCAGCGTCACAGACTGAGGGCGTCGCTCCGTAGGCGGCACATCAGGTCGGACACGTGGCTTTCGAATCGCCGCGGCGACGTGCCGTTCCTGCTCCTTGGCCCGCTCCGTCGCCTCACGCGCCTTTTCTTCCCGCGCTTTCTCCGCCTCGTGGGCGCGACTCTCACGCACACGCGCCGACTCAGCCTCCACAGCAGCTGCACGCTGCTCTGGCGTAGCATCCTTGGCCCGCGTCGGCGTCGGCTGCGTCATAGGCCCAAACAGCTGGTCCCATCCGCTCATGTCATGTGCAAACCGCGCCTCGGGCGGCGGACGCGTGCGTGGCTTCTTTGGAGGCGGCGGGGGCGCCGACTCTTGGGCGGGTGCCTGAGGCGCGTCTGCTGGCGCATCCGCAGCTGGCTCAGCGGGAGCGTCTTTCGGCGAAGTCGCAGGACTGCTCAGCTCCGACCCGGAGTCAAAGTCGTGCATGGCAACGAGCTCGACCAGCCGCGTGCCGCCGCTCAACCTCTTATCACGTGATCTAGTTCCTAGCAAGCTCCGCCACCGCTCACGCCCTTTTCCTCCCTCGGAGGCATGGTACGTGGCGCGCCATGACTGACATTCGCAGTCGTTCCCGCGTTTGCTTGCGCAGATTGCGTTCACGGGATCACGCATTTTAGGGCGCGCGTTCATGGAAGCTGGCCGTCAGGCCGTGCGCAGTACGTACGCATGACTGACACGACAGACGTTCGTGCTGGACAAGTAGAGGGCGCCGCAGCGGCGGCAAGCGCGCGTGGCGGTGCATCCGCGCCATCCAACTCTCTGACCGCGACGCACCGCATGGCGCTCGACGAAGCACGCATGATCCTGAATATGCAGGGCGACGTGTCGCTGCCGCCACGTGGTCAAGGCATCCCCGACGAGGTCAAGCGCGAGTTGGTCGAGCGCTATGAACGCCTGTTTGTGATCAATGCCCCGCCTGCACCCAAGGGCAAGCAGGGTGGCGGCCAGGGGTCGTTCTATATCCAGTCGAAGATTGTGCGAGCGCGCGAGCGCATCGAGGCCGAATGGGCCCTCCAAGCCCCTCCGCCTCAGGCGTCGTAAGCGGCGTCGTGAATCGCCACGCTGCGGCCGGATGGATCGCTGTGGTAGTGTTAGATATCCGCTCATACATACGTACCTGGCACAGCCCCAATCACCACGTGGCACCCACCGCACGGCGGTCCGAGCGGCCGCGTCCGAGGGGAACCACGACTCGAACAGCTCGCGAATCATGTACGCCTCCTTGGTATCGGGCGTGTCCACCGGGTAGCGACTCTCGCGCTCAGCAAACTTGTCGTCGCTGACGACACGCTCGGCATGCTCCTTCATGCCATCGATCCACGAGTAGCCAACGCCGTCACTGAACTGCTCCTTTTGGCGCCACAGGATGCTCTCAGGCAAGTACGGCAGACTGCCTTCGATGGCGTGACCCGCCTCGATATCGTCAGGGTGTACGTCAAAGGCCTTGCGCAAGATGTACTTTTCCATGTACGGCCGGCCCTCAGCGTCGCGCTGCTGCAGACTGCCCTTGGAAAACTGCTTCTGCGCCGGATCCAGGTTCATGCACACGTCAAGGAACGCCTTGTCGAGGAACGGCACACGCGCCTCAAGACCCCAGGCCATCGTGCTCTTGTTCGCACGCAGGCAGTCGGCCGTGTGCAGGTTCTTGACACGCTTCACCGACTCCTGGTGGAACGCCTCCTTCGATGGTGCCGCGTGGAAGTACAGATAGCCACCAAACACCTCGTCCGAACCCTCGCCTGAGAGAACCATCTTGACACCTGTCGCCTTGATCTTGCGCGAGAGCAAGTACATGGGCGTCGACGCACGCACCGTTGTCACATCGTACGTCTCCAGATGGTACACAACATCCGCCAGCGCGTCCAGGCCTTCTTGCACCGTAAATGTGTACTCGTGGTGGAATGTGCCAAGGAACTCGGCCGCCTGACGCGCCGCGAGCAGGTCCGGCGAGCCCGGCAGACCGATCGAGAACGAATGCAGACGCGGCCATGCCACTAGCGGGCGCGAGTCGTCGTCCAATTTTCGCATCTTGTGCTGCGGCTCTGCCTCAGCAGGGCGTGTCGCATGATGCGCTGCGTCAAGCGCGGACTGTTGTGCCTTGGCTTGCTTGGCTGTCTCGCGCGCGGCAATGGCGGCGATGAGCGACGAGTCCAGACCACCACTCAGCAGCACACCGTACGCCACCTCACTCATCAGGCGCTTGCGCACAGCTTCCTCCAACGTGGTGCGGATAAGCGCGAGGTCAGCGGGCGCTGAAGGCGGCTCGGTTTCGTCCGTGCCGAACCAAGATGGCTGGTAGTACCGCACGAGCTCGTCACCTTTTTCACGCTGGCTATCGTAATAGTGGCCCGGCGGGAATGTGTAGAGACGCTCGCACTCCTTTGCGATAGCCTTGAGCTCGCTCGTAAAGTACAGAGCGCCGGGGTACTCGAACGTGCGACCATAGTACAGGGTCGTGATGCCGATCGGGTCACGCGCCGCAATCACGCGGTGCGGATGTACCCGCGTATCGAGCAGGATGAAAGCAAACATGCCGTCGAGCATGTTGACGAAATCGAGGCCATGTTCGCGATACAGGTACAGGATCACCTCACAGTCGCTATCCGTCTTGAACTCGATCTTTTCCGAGAGCGACGCGCGCAGTTGGCGGTGGTTGTAAATTTCACCGTTGACAGCAAGAAACAGCTTGCCGTCGTCACTCACGAGCGGCTGCGAGCCCGAGTCGACGCCAACGATCGCCAGACGCTCGTGGCAAAGCACGCTGCCACGTGCTGGCTTCTGCTCGTCGCCTTCGTTGATCACGACGCATCCCGACCAGTCCGGCCCGCGGTGACGGATCAGCCGCGACATGGTCAGCATCTTGGACCGGTATGCCTGCGCATCCGGATGATGAATGCAGCCCAGAATTCCACACATGCTGCACAGGAAAAAAAGGCCACGGTGGGAGAAGAAGAGTGGGAGTCACACCCCTCGCCCACCTGGGCACGTGATACACGAACGTCGCGGCGCAGCCAGCTCCGCTTTTTTTCGCGATGCGCCACGTACGTCAGCTGTACCCACCCGAGGTGGTGGTCATGGCGTCGGCCGCGTCGGCCGCGCAGCGAGGCGGCGTGTTTGCTATAGACCCGTCGTCAGCTACAGCGGCGCATGCGCCTCTCCTGCACTGGAAGGGCGTGGCGCAGCCGGCGCGGCATGGCGTCTCGTGCACGCCGTCGTCGACGCATGCAGCGCACGACGGCGGTATGGGCGGCACTCTCTGTGCGATCGAGGCCGACAAGGCTGTACTTGTGCTTTACTCGTGGCAGCGTGATCAGCCGATCGCGCGCATTGTGCTGCCGCAAAAAATGACATGTGCATCACTGTCGCCGCAGGGCACATGGGTCGCCACAGGCACCGTGGACGGCCGTCTATTTGTTTGGGACGTCGCATCAGGGGCTTTGCTTACGTCGTTCGAGGCGCACTACCGTGCGATGACGACGATTGCGTGGACGAGTGACTCGGCCGCTATCGTCACAGCCAGTCAGGACACACGCGTCTGTGTGTGGAGCTGGCCGAGTCTGATGCAGCATACCGACCTGACAGGGAGCGGCTCGCCTGTCGCCCCGTATGCCACGTGGTCCGATCACACCCTGGATCTGACGGCCGTCCACGTCACCCCGGGCGCCTTTCCCCACCACGTCCGCGTGTGGACGGCTAGTCGGGACCACACCGTCAAGGTGTGGGATGCCGGCACCCGGATGCTCGTATCGACGTACGTCTTTGACGCGCCGATCACGAGCATCGCCGTCGACCCACTCGAGCGCTATGCGCTGGTAGCCGATGAGCGTCGGGTCATGCGCCTTGACTTGTATGTCGACGGCACGTTTCGCGGCGGACGTGCATCGGCGGGTGTGAGTGTGCGTGTGCAAGATGCACCGCATGTCGAGGTAGGCGCTGGCGTCACAACGATGGCTATATCCGTCCATGGCACGCATGCTGCGATCGGTACATGGCATGGCACGGTCCCTCTCATCGATATCACTACGCTCCAGACGATCCGCACGCTTGCGCCGCATGCATCCTCGCGTGATCCTGCACAGACGCCCGTCACGTACCTGCGCATTCTGCCTCGTCCCACGGATCTCGCTACGCATACCCAGCTACGGGCCAAGAAAAGCGCTACAGAGAGCGTGTACTTGGACGCCCTGCCCATGCCGTGCGTCGCATCGCAGTTCGAGCGCACCATCCAAGTGCCCTCTCACGCATGGATGCGCCTGGGGCACGTGGCGCTCGATGAGGCTCAGTCCGACGCAGCAGAGATGCTGCCCGCCGAGCCAGTGTTCTTGACGGCGCCCTCTGTACCTGCGCCCGACGAGCGCCTACATACCCTCGAGGCACAAGTCCAGCGCGCCAAGGTGCTCAACGACGAGATGTGGCAGCGCCTAGTTGAGATGCATTCACGCACGGGATAGCCACGCATACGGCCATACTTGGCGGTAGCAGTACACGATGCGATCTAGCGTGCTGCGCGCTACGCCGTGCGTTGCATAGCGCCCTATGGCCCAGGTGCCTAGTAGCAGGACGCCCGCAAGAGCAAGACCGGCTTGCATCGCCGAGCGCGTGCGTGCGTAGCGCCTTCGGAGCTTGGGGAGGCCGCCGACCATGTGCACGGCGCCCGCTACGCAGAGCCATGTATAGAAAGACCACGTCACGATAGGAAATGTCTGCAGACCCGCGCCGACATGGGCCATATCGAGCTCGGAGGGCGACAAGTGAGCGATCGGGGCGCGTGACGTCATGGGTACGAGTCGATTCAAGCACACGTGCCAGGCCACAACAGGAATGAGCGCCAGTCCAGCAAAAGCATGCCACGACGTGCGCCTCGTCGGACGCAGCCACCTTCGTATGGCTGAGGCACCCACATGCATGCCCATTGCGCCCCATACGACGATGGGCTCCAGCAGCGCCTGTTGATAGTATTCGCGGCCGAGCAGCATGGTCTGGTTCGCCAAATCGACCCCGCCCGGGCCAGGCACGAGGGCCGCAACGACCGGCGCAGCCAAATGCACTATCAGCACACTTCCGACCGTGGCAGCCGATGCACTCTGTGCCAAGGTGGCATACCGCCACAAGCGCTCCTGCGTCGCGTTCGCCATAGGATACGTGTCCCTCCACTTCCATGCCCTTGTATCGTTTGTTCGGTGGGGCGATCACTCTGTCCCTCGATGGCGACTACCTCGACGCCAGTGACATGCGGCAGGTGCCGGACAATCAAGAAGTGCTCTTGTCGCGCACAACGAACGTGAGTGTCATTGTCGAGGTGCTGCAGTGCGTTGCGGCGCACACGAGCGCGGACGGCATGCGGCAGGGTGTGCATGACCATTTTGACTCGCTCGCTCATGACAACAGCGCAGAAAATACTAAAGTAGAACGTGTCGATGCACTAGAGTGTGCATCGCCAGCGGTGGACGCCACACCAACGCCGTCCCTTTTGCACGGCACCCAGGTGATCCCCAAGTTTGGCAAGGTCCAGGACCTCGATACCGTGCACGTCTATGTGGCCCTGTGGCGCCTGCCATCCAAAAACGTGGACTTGGTCCTCTCGGTGAACGACCCTGAGCCGAGCTGCACGGGTTGGGACGCCGTGCACCGCGCCGCCCATTCACTGCGGATCGTGGACTGGGGCCTCTTCCCATAATGTAGGTGTGTAACTGATGACAGAGCCCCGCTCCAGTGACTGGGTACGTCTTTCACACTCCTTATCATGGCACCGGTGCAATCGTTGTGGCTCCGCTGTGAAACCAAGCCGGCCGAGCATCGCTCGGCCCTGACACCAACTACGGCCAAGAAACTGATCGACGCAGGCTTTGACATCACCGTCGAGCGCGATCCGCAGCGCATCTTTGACGACAACGAGTTCGAGGCTGTCGGATGTCACATGGTCAACTACCACTCGTGGGTCCTGGCGCCACGCACGATGCCCATCCTGGGTCTCAAGGAGCTTGACACGCCTGGACCAGACTTGTCGCACACGCATATCCAGTTTGCGCACTGCTACAAGCACCAGGAGGGCTGGGTCGATGTGCTGGGTCGCTTTAAGCGCGGTGGCGGCAAGCTCTACGACCTCGAGTTTTTGGAGGATGAGAACGGTCGTCGCGTGGCTGCTTTCGGCTGGCATGCCGGTTTTGCCGGTGCAGCGTTGGGTCTGCTCTCGCTGGCCGAGCAGCTCCAGGGCCGACGCCTTGGTCCGCAGATGGCGTACCCGAACGAGGACGAGTTGCTCAAACGGACGCGCGCGGCTGTCGAGGTGATCCGCCAGCACCGTCAGGACAAGCGCGTGACGGCGCTCGTGATTGGTGCGCTGGGCCGTTGTGGCCGTGGCGCCATCGACTGTCTTGTCAAGTCCGGCGTGCAGTTGGACGACGTCGCGCGTTGGGACTTGCAGGAGACGTCAGCGAAAAGCGGGCCGTACCAGGAGATTGTGGACTCGGATTTGTTTATCAATTGCATCTACTTGTCGAAAAAGATTCCGCCGTTTGTGGATGCTGCTCTGTTGCAGCAGGCGGGCTCGAACCGCCGACTCGGCACAATTGTGGATGTTAGCTGTGATACGACGAATCCCCACAACCCGATCCCGATCTACTCGGTCAACACGACCTTTGAGCGTCCGACCGTCGGTGTGCCGGGCGTCGACGGCCTTGAGGTCATCTCGATCGACCACCTGCCGACACTGCTGCCGCGCGAGTCGTCGGAGGCGTTCTCGCACGACTTGCTCCCGTCGCTCCTGCAGCTTCCCTACATCCAGAACGACGAGCATGCCCTGGATGCTTTGCAGAAAGAGCACGCCGAGGGCCAAGGTGCCGTGTGGGCGCGTGCGGAAAAGCTGTTCCAGCACCACATGGCGGATGCTGTGGCGCACGGTGCGTAATCTAAAAGACAAACACCTGGTCCGTGTCCTTGTTCACGCCTGCTGTGACTGGGAATTGCAGAGCGGACAGGTGCTTCTTCATGGCCTCCATCATGGGTGGCGGGCCGCACATGAGGATGCGGCAGTGGGCGCTGGCGGGCGGGAGGTGCTGGGCGATGGCCTCGCGCGTAATGAACCCGATGCCGCCGGACCAGCCCGTGGGCGGCGGCGTATTGAGAAAGTAGTGCACAGACAGTCGGTGCGGGTATGTGTTTTGCAGCGATGTGAGTTCATGCCGCAACAAGATTTCGTCTTCGGACACGTTGGCATAGAGCAGCGAGAACTGCGTCTTGTCCTTCGGGTCGCGCAGGGCCGCACGTAAGATCTGGAGGCATGGCGTGATGCCCGTTCCGCCGGCGATCATGCCGATCTGCTGAGCCATGTTGCGTGCGTAGGTAAAGCGGCCCTTGGGCCCTCTCATGTCGAGGCTCTCGCCGAGCTGGAGGCGATCGAATGCGCGCGAGACGTTGCCCTTCTCGTACGTCTTGACGAGAAAATCGACGTGCCCAGTCGCAGTATGGTCCGAGATGGGTGTGTAGGACCGGACCATCGGCTTGCCGTCGATGGGCGCACGGATGGACACGTGCTGACCGATCGGCAGGCCCAACTGGTGCGGGATCGCAAAGCGGTACACGCTGGACGAGTGCGATACGCGCGTGCGGTCTATGAGCTTGAATGCACGCCACTCATTCTGATGGAGCGCCGGCTGCGTCTGAAAGGCGCCGAACCGGTACAGCAGCGCAGCCGAGCACACCAGCCCCACCACAAATGCCACGATGACCTGGGGGTCCGTGAATGCAAAGGCGTCGTGCATATCTTGCAGAAGCCAGTGCATGTGTGCGAATGGACGCGTGACTATGCGCGCGATCCAGGCGCACAGCAGAAAGGTGGCCACCGCTGATGCGAGGGACAGCAGCATGCCAAGCCCAGTGTCCACGTCACGCGTGCGATCGACGTGGGGTCCTCCACATGGTCCACGTGATGATCAAGCCCCACCGCGGTCGGTGGCCCGCCGCGTCGCGAGGGGCGATTGCCATGACGATCTCGACGCTGGGCATCCTGGTGCATGTGACGCCTACGCTCGTGGGGAATGCGTGTCGGCACTACGTGCGCTTTTTGCTCGGCTGCGGGTGGTGTGCGCCGCGGGAGTCGGCGAACGAGTTTCTGTACGACCAGCTCTTCCACCTGATTTCCAAGCTGACCATCTATTTGACGCATCACACGGCCGAGGACGTGCAGAAGCTGACGGACCAGCTGGTGCCTGTGCCGCCGTGGTGCTATGATCAGCAGGTCATGATTCCGCTCGAGTGCTGTCACAAGTCGGCGGCGCTCCTGCAGACGTACTTTGGCCCGGAGATGATGCAGTCGTTTATTGGGGGTCCGAGATGGTGGCAGATGCGGAGTCAGGCGGGCATCCCGGCTGACTGGATCGCCCACTACTCGGACTACCACTCGGCGATGGCCAAGCGCGGGCAGAATGCGGGGTACCACACGTCGATGCTGCACCGCCTGACGCGGCACACGGCGCGCGTCAATCCGCGGCATGAGCACCCCACGGAGCCGGATCCGAATCTCGTGCGCGAGGCTGGGCGCTTCGCCGATACCACGGAAGAGTCGGAGCGCCTCTCGCGCATTGTGCTGTACATCCACGGCGGTGCGTACTACTTTGGCTCGGTCAATACGCACAAGTACATGATCCACCGGCTGACGACCAAGTTTGGGGGCTTTGCGCTCGCCGTCAACTATCGCAAAGCGCCGCAGTTTCCGTTTCCCTGCGCGATCCAAGACTGCCTTGCTGCGTACCTGTACCTGATCGATCCGCCGTCCGGCGCGCCTCACCCCCCGATTGATCCGTCGCGCATCGTTGTCGCAGGCGACAGCGCTGGCGGCGGACTCGCACTCGCGCTTCTCCAGCTCATCCGCGATCTTGACCTGCCGCGGCCGGCAGGCGGCCTGCTCCTATCGCCGTGGAGCGACTTGACGCATTCGTTCCCCTCCATCTTGCAGAACACCAAGACGGACTACATTCCGCCGTACAGTTTCCTCCACCGGCCCAGTGTCTTGTGGCCGCTGCCTCGGGATGCCGGTGCGTTTGTGCGCTCGACGGGGCTGCTGCGCCGCTTTCGGGGCAGAAAGGAGGGGCTGTCCGTCGAGGCGAGTGGCCCATGGCATGCGCGGCCGCTGTACATGACGCAGGCGGATGGCACGGCAGCGCCGATCAAGTCACAGATCCAGCTGTACGCGACGAACGCGCAGCTGCGGCACCCGCTCTGCTCCCCTGCGCTGGCGGGCAGTCTCGGCGGCCTGCCGCCGCTCTTTGTGCTCGCCGGCGATGACGAGGTGCTGCGCGACGAGATTGTGTACCTGGCGCACAAGGCAGCGAATCCGGCGGCGTATCCCACGAACCCTGCGCTGCTGCGCGAGTTTCCGCACACGCGCCGCGCTGCCGAGCGATACACGACGCCGACGGACGTGCACCTGCAGGTGTTTGATGGCCAGTGCCACGTCTTTCCCATGTTTATGTACACTCTGTCTGCGCGCCACGCCTTCCGCGCGATGGCCTCGTTCATCAAGCACGTTACGGGTGCGCCGTGCCAAGCCAGCAGTCCTGTGACCCAGTCTTGGGGCAGTGCGCCCCCCGGCAAGAACAAGTATGCGGCCCACGTGCCGCTCGAGCGCCCGCACTTCCGCGACCACATGATCCGTGAGCGCATCGCGCGCGATGGCGACGTGCGTCCGATGGAGAGCGCGGATCAGATCCCGTGTCTCAACCTGCCCCTGACGTCCATCGGCGTCATTTATCCCGCCACGTACGCACGCTTCCGCAAGGGCCACACGATCTGGGACAACAGGTACCATCGCGACATCAAGCGCATCAAAAAGAAGCGCGCCAGAATGGAGCGGCGCATCACACGCATCCTATCCAAGGCGCAGGCAGAGGGCCTGCTGGAGAACCACGGCGACATTGACACCCACGGCACGCGCTGGACAGATCTCGGCACGTACGGCCCTGCTGACCTGCGCGACGAGACACCGCCGCCCTCGGCCATCGTCGCACGCCGCGATACCCCCGATGCTCTGGCCCTGCTCAAGCTCGGTCTGCACCTGCGCGCCCAGCGCCGGCAAGCCCAGAGCCCGCATGACCGCCCGCCCGGCGGCGGTAGCCAGCAGCGCCGCTCGCTGGCCGACGAGGCACCGCGCCGCGCCTACTCGATGGGCGAGCATGTGCACACGGACGATGAGCGGCCTGTGCCGCTCGATCAGTTTGGGTGGTGGCGCTCGCTACTCGTGCGCGGCCGCCCGTCTCGCTCGTAGCTGTATATCCAAGATCCGTGTGAGCAGTTTGGCATCGCCACGCTGCGCTTCGAGCATCTCGATCAAGGTCGGCACGTCCAGCGTGTACTTGTGCGAGAGGCCCTCGATGTACTGCCGCACGTACTCGCGGCATGCGTCCACGTCGCCCGACGCGCGGAGCATGAAGGGCACGAGCTGCCGCGGCGACGCAAAGCCATAGTCCGCGCACAACTCCCACACGCGCGCCTCGTACAGCGCCCGCGCGCGGTGCTTCTCGGCCCGCGAGGGCGGCGAGGCAGGATGCCGCTCGACAGTCGGGGACGGCTCCTCCGGGTGCACGCCACCACGAGCGAGGACCTTGGCATCGTGGTGACCGCTGCGCTGTCCGACACGCACGGACTGGGGCGTGTGCGTCGTGGATTCGGGCGTGTGCACGGACGAAGGCGACGGCGATGGTGTCACGTCAGCCGGTGCCTGGGGCACGTACTGCTCGAGGGCCCGCTCCCACAGCATCCCGCGGAAGCGCTCGTAGTATGCCTGCCACATGTGCTCCGGACGCGTCGGCACCTTGCTCGCGAGCTCTTGCCACACAGACAGGGGGACGTCGGACGACTCGAGTGCGTGCACGGCGTCGTCCGATGCCTCGAAATGCGATGAATGCAGGAGTTCGACGAGCGCGTCGACGAGCATGCACACGTGCTCGGGACGCAGAGACGGCACGGACGGCGTGCTCTCTGGCGCCGCCCCGTACTGCGCATCGAACGCCGACAGCGCCTCCTCATCCAGCTCTTCCTCCTCGCTATCGTCGAGCACATCGGGACGGGGCGCCTCGAAGAGGTCGGGGCGATCCCGCAAGTTCTTTTGCAGGAACGACAAATAGCTCCAATACGTGTGCTTCGGATACTCGTTCGCCAGCGTGCGTGCGATGCGCGATACATTGAGCGGCCTAGCTTCCAGCTGGATCACTGAGCGGATGTGCGCGAGGTCCGCGTCATCATAGTGGTTCCGCCCCACCACACGGCCCGTCATAGCGAAGCGAGACACGCGCCGTGGCGACGCGTGGCCCCTGGTCTTTTTTATCACGTGATATCGTACGCACCACGCGTCCGTCCTCCCTGCTGGGTTGTTGTTGACCATGCGGACGCGCCAGGAGTCGCAGCGGCTCTCGGGCGTGGATGCGTCGGCGATGCAGCTGGATGAGATCTTGAGTCACTTTGAGCAGTACCGCCGGAAGCATGCTGCGCAGAACCGCGATATTGTCCAGGCGAATGCCCTAGCGCATGCTCGGATCCGCGAGTTGGAGGCGCGGGTGTTGCAGCTCGAGAGCGAGTGTGCGGAGCACAAACTGGCAGCGGGGCGACAGAGCGCGCATGTGCGGTGCCTCGAATACACGCTGGAGTGCGTCCGTGTCGGATGGGAGACGATGGCGCACGCCCTGCGTGACTGTGGCGTGCCCACGCCGCAACGCACACGGGAACGTGCCGCGTCCGCTCTGCCGACGCCGCCGACCGTGCGGACGCGCCAGATCGTGCTGCAGGACGACCGGCCGACGACGCGCTTGCCGGCGGCGTATGCTACGCCCCTCGCGTCTGAGTGGATCCAGGAAGAGGCGTCGTCCCCGACGCCCGTCGACTCGCCCCGTGTCGCCTCGCCCCTTTGTGGCGATGCGTGTCCGCCTTCCGTGAGTCGCCGCCGTCCGAGCCGCCGAGCGCCCTCGCGAGAGCCGGAGATCGAGCCGCCCTCTGCTCTCGACCCTGCCTCTTCTCCTCGCCCCCCATCGCCTCGCCTCGAATCGCCTCACCTCGAATCTCCTCGCCCCGAATCGCCTCGCCTCGAATCTCCTCCGCCTGCGCCTGGGCAGGAGCGTGCCCAAGCCATGACAGCGTCTCCGCCCGACTCTGCGCCTCCCAACGACGTGCCGGCATGCACTCCCACGACGCCTGTGCGTCCTCGCTCGCCCGTGGCCGACGTCGACGTGCCTGATCGGACGCGGCGCACTCGAAAAAGCATCAACTATGCCCTGCCCAAGCTCAATACCAAGATGCGCAAGCCGGATCCGGACGACGATGCGGCGGCCGATACCAAGCGGCCGCGGACGTCTCGAAAAAGCGTCGCGACGCCCTCGCCGCCTCGCCGACCTCGTCGGTCCCGCGATACGTCGCGCCGTGCGACGCCACAGGTCAGCAAGCACCGCAACACACCCGCTGCCTCGCCGTTCCAGCCCCGCACGAATACGACGCCATTTGTGCCGTCGCGCCCGTCGTCGACCATGCCGAGCTGGGCCTCGTCCCTCCTGCACCTCCCGTCGCCCGAGCCACCGCGTCATGCCAAGGAAAATGCCTTGCCGTGATCTATGTACCATAGCTAGTCGCCAGCCTGAGCTAGCATCCATACCCACCGTGCATCTTCGACATGCCGCATCGCTTCGTGGCCACGCACGACGCGGTCGATCAGCCAGTGCGTCATGCGCCGCGGCGCCGGCCGCAGGGCCTCGCCCTCGTCGTAGTTGACGATGCAGGGCCCCATGTGCGTCACGTACCACTCGCAGAGACGAGTCAGTGTGTTCCACAGCATCAGCCACGTCGAACGAATGCCCCACAGCATGAGCCCGAGGAGGACGACGCCCGCCGAGCTGCGGCTCTCCCACACCACGGTGCCCTCGGTGCCGTAGGGCGCATGTGGGTAGACGGCCACGGCCCAGAACGGCGAGCCGAAACGAAAGACGCCGTTCGACGACAGGATCGACAACGTGTGGAAATGGACAGAGAGGCCCATCATAGCGAGGCCCAACGTCGTTTGCCACCACAGCCACTCGGTCCACGTGAGCGGCGCGACAGGCGTCGGTGGCGCAAAGTCAAGCCCCTCCCGAAAAGTCACGACGCGCTGCACGAGGCTCGGTACGCCGTGGCGAGGCAGCGAGAGAAACGGCGGGAAGGACCAACGCCCCAGCGACTCCAGCATGCGCTGGATCATGCCCTGCACAATCTGGAGCACAATCGCCGGCTGAAATACGCCCAGTCGCGCAAAGCCATCGTCACCGGCATCCTCGTCCTCCGCCGAGCCCCATAGCGGCCACGGGCTCCTCGAGCCGGACACCCTGGCACGACCCCACGCCGAAGCCTGGGCCTCCGGCCGATAGGCCGTGGACTGCAAGTGCAGGGGATGCGGCCCAGCAAACATGCCCGGCGCAAAGCGGCGCAGACTCAGATGCACGGCCACGCCCAGCAACTGAGCCATGACGCCGAACAAGAGGAACGACACGACCAAGCGCAGCCACCACGACATCAAGAGTCGCGAGGCACGCGTCGCGCGCACGCGGTACGTCGCGCCGCACTGGTCACAGGCCATGACTGATCGAGCCCGCCGAGATCGTCGGCGCCACTCGTCGAGGCATGAGGCGTGCACGTACTTCATCGTACCCTTGCACTGGCACGGACACAGCCACCGATCGCCGTCGGGCAGCTCGGTATCCAAGCAGATCCGACACGATCGCGTGTTTCGGCACGCACTTGCATCGGAGATCAGCCACGCTTCCACCTGCTGCGCATCGATGCGGTCAGCCTCCGTCTCCTGCATCGTGCTTCATGGCGGGGAAACAAAGCCTCCAGCGGAACGTCCACGCGCTGTACCGTAGCTGACTAAGCATGAGACGAGGACGGCGGCTTGGTGAGAATGGTGATGCGTGGTGCGGGGGCCGACTTGGGCGGCGCCCTGGCCGCCTTGTCTTTCTTGGGTTTCGAGGCCTTGGTGGGCCTGGGTGTCTTGGGCGCGTCATGGCGGCCCTTGGTGAGAGCCTCGGGCGGCTGCTGTTTCTGGCGCATGTACTCGACGAGGGGCGTCGTCACGGGTGCCTCAGCCTTGTCCGAGGGCTTGTCGGGCGTGGGCTTAGCGGGTGGCGCCTCAAGCGACGCGACAAAGGCCTTGTACTCGGGCGCATGCTCGACGGCGCCTTTGTACCGCTCGTACGTCGTGGGGGCCCAGCGCGCACAGCTCTGAATGAGGGCGACATCGACGAACGCGACAAAGTCATGGCCCTTGCTATCCCGAAAAATGTGGCCGTGGAAATGCGTCGCAAAGGCCAGGAGGAGCGCAGGGGTGAGAAACTCGATGTATGCCACCGATGGCGTGTCCCACACCCCCGGCTGCTCGGCGCGCTTGCCCTGGACATACGACGTGTGTTTGGCCGTGCGTGCGGTCTCTGGCTCCGTGCGTACCCATGGCTCGACGGCGTTCCAAAACACCTCGGCCGGCAGGGTCGGCGGCAGATCGCGCACGACGGCCTTGCGGGCGCCGTCGGACATGAAAAAAAAAGCGCGAGGACGACGCAAGTGGAGTGTTGGCTTGGGGCCATGTCGTCATCCGATCGGCGTGCCAAGTTTCGGCAGCTGCAGCGCCGGTGGCAAGACACGTCGAAGGCCAACCGCCGCGACGTGCTGGGCGAGCAGGCGAAGCAGCGCGAGGCATCGCAGCGTGCGTCACGAGCGCATGCGTTCCGGCTAGCGAAGGCCGAGCGGACACTGGAGGAGCGAGACTTGCTGGAGCGGGGCGAGGATGTGGCGCGGCACCGCGCCAAGACGTATACCATTGAGGAGAATGAGGCGTGGGAGCGCAAGCTCGAAGAAAAGGAGCGGTCGCGCGATAAGGGCATGATGGATTTCCAGGACCTCGCTGAGCGCTCGTACCAGCGGCAGCTCAAGCACTTTACGCCCGATGTGGCGCGGTACCAGCGCGACAAGGCCGCGTCAGCCGCGTCGGACGAGGCGGAGCGCGATCCAGCTGCCTATGGCACGCATGCGCCGGACGATGACGCCGTCGACCGGCTCGTGCAGCACTTGAACTACGAGCACGACCAGATCCAGCGCCGCAGCCGCCGGCGTGACGACGACTTGGACGTCGAAGGCACCTATATCAACCAGCGCAACAAGCGCTTCAACCGCAAAATCCAGCGCGTACGTACACTTCCCCTCACCACAGTACTTTGGCGAGCACACCAAAGAGTTTCGCGAAAATTGTACGTATGCTCTTCGACTGACCCGACAGTGGAACGAGGCACCGCGTACGTATCGCTCTCCACTTACCTGGCCAGTCTGTAGCGTGCAAGGTTGTGTGGAGCCATCATGTCGGTAGGACGGCGACGCGGGTCGTTGCTGGGCACCGATGAGCGCATCGTCATGGATCTCGGTAGTCATACGTGCCGCGCGGGCTTCAGCGGTGATGTCGAGCCGCGTGTGGTGATGAACGCCGCTGCGGCGTGTGGCACCGAGTCCCTTTGGCGGCTGGACTGGGATGCCGATCGTGAGCACCCCGACCTGGTGCGGACGCTGACGCGCCTCGTGCGGCGTGTGTACCAGGAGCATTTGCTCGTCGATGCCAAGACGTACCGTGTGCTGCTGTCGCGCCACCCGCTGGGCCTGGATGCCGTGCAGCGTGCGCTGTGCGACGTGCTTCTGCGGACGATGCACGTCCCGCGGGTGTCGTTTATTGACACGCATGTGCTGGCTACGATCGCGGCTGGGCGTACGCATGCGCTGGTCGTGCATGTCGGGTACCTCGAGACGTGCGTCATGCCCGTGTACGATGCGCGTCCGATGCCGCATCTCTTGACGACGACGCCTCGCGGGGGTCGGTGTCTGACGCACGCCCTACGGGACCTCCTCGCTCATCACAACGCGCCTGCACTGTGCACGCCGGACGTCGTCGAAGCGATTCAGACGCAGGCGCTCGTCACGGCCGCCGGCGATGATCACGCCGACGACTGGACGTACAAGACGCCCGCCGGCCCCGTGCACGTCCCTGGCTGGCTCCGAGAGCGCGCGTGCGAGCTGTTCTGGGAGCGGGGTGATCAAGACGAAGACAGTGTGCCGGACTGTGTGCGGCGCTGTGCGGCGCGTCTGCCCATCGATCTGCGCCGGCCACTGCTGGACAGTGTGCTGCTCACGGGTGGCGTGTGCTGTATCCCTGGCTTTGTGCAGCGCTGTGCGGCGGAACTCGGAAGGCCCGTGCTCAACGGCACAGCCACACACTGGCCGCCCAACATGCTGGTTTGGACGGGTCTCAGCCTCGCGGGTCATGTGGGGGCAGACGGCACAGACGTATATACCTAAGCGCGGCGCTCGCGGCCTATGACAGTGATGCGGGGGTTTGCAAAGTGCGTGACGCGCGGGCATCCAAAGACGTAGAGCTTCGTGAGCGCCGGGATCGACGCAGCGAGTGTATCGAGCAGTTCGTCGTCGACGCTGCGCACAAAGCCCACGTCGAGGGTATGCAGAGGCACGCGCGCCAGAGCCAGGAGCCCTGCTTTCGTGAGCGCGTTGCTGTTGAGATTGAGTGTGGTCAGATGCGGGAGCTGTGCTAGCGCAGCGACGCATGCGTCCGTGATCCCCGCGCCGCGCAACGACAGATGCGCTAGGTGCGGGCACCGCTTCCACAGACGGATCCATGCATCGGCGCTCACGTTCACGAGGCCATCTGCCACGAGGTGCGTCAAGTGGGGACCGATGGCGTCGACCGTGGCGCTGCTCAGCGCCGCATTCTTAGCGAGGTGCAACGATGTGAGGTGTGTGTGGCGCTGGAGCAGAGGCACGACGCCCGCATCGGTCAGCGAGGCAGGCGGCACACCCAGCCGCGATACGCCCGGCTGCGATACATCGAGGTGCACGAGGCGCGGTAGGGCCGCAAGACACTGCACACATGCGTCGTCCAAGCAACCAATCTGCGCGAGTTGAAGCGTATGGATACGCGGGGCGTGGCGCACGAGCGCCTCGACACACGCTCCGTCAAAGCGCGCCGTTTCGCGCAGGCAAAAGGCCGTGAGCTGGGCGCCGTGCTCAGCGAAAAACGCCAGCCAGTCCTCTTTGCGCACGAGGTAGGCGCCATACAAGGCGAGGTGTGAGAGATGCGGAAGCGTGCCTAGCGCGCGGAACGCGACCGAGTCGAGCTGGCCACAGTAGTCCAGCTGCAGCCGCTCTAACGCAGGCGCGAGGCGAGGGATCGTCTGCAGCGCCGTGCTGGACAGGCCACTGCAGTCATACAGCCGCACATCTCGCACGCCACTGCCGAGGAACAGCAGCAGCGTCCGGTCGGTCAGCCGGCGATTCTTGCTAATCACGCGACTCAGCTGGTGCCGACTGCGCTCGCTCAGCACGCCGAGGGCCTCGATGCGATCGATCCACTGCGCGACAATCTGCGAGTCAGCATGCGTACACGTACATTGATGCAAAGAGACTGCAGTGTCGGCACCTCATCAGCCGCGACATCCACCACGGAGCCAATCGCAGCGCTGCGTCGCACGCGTTTTGGGGCACGACGAGGTGCTGGGTCACGGCACGCGGTGCACAGCCGCCCTGAGCCAGTCATAGGGCTAGTGTGAGTAGGGCATACGTACGTATAGCGTGTGACAAAAAAGCGGGTACCACAAGACACGCATGTGGCTGTGTCGCCCGAGCCTAGGTCGTCGCCGACGTCGTCGTCCTCGTCGAACTGCATCGACGCCCCAGCAGGGATGCGCGGGCGCGACGGTGTGACATGATCAGGCGGCGGTGCTGGAGCCTCACTCTGACGCTTGCGTGCATTCAGCTCGCTAGCCCGGATGCCCTGCGAGGCCAAAAACTCGGTCAGCGCCGACGTCGGCCCACGCACTTGGGATCGTGGTGGCATCTATGAACGATGTGGAGGTGGAACCGGCGGCGGCCCAGGCGGCGACGGACTCCGTGAGTAGGAGCTGCCCGTGTACGAGCTGCCGGTATACGAGCTGCCCGTGTACGAGCTGCCCGAGGGACTCGGCGACCGATTGCCCGCTGCCCATTCGGCCTCGCGGCGCTCGAGCATGCGCTGCGTCGCCAATGTGAGGTAGTCGCGCATCGGCTCGGTGACGAGGCCGAGGCCAATACTGGTGAAAAAGTTGATCGAGAAGCGCGTGTCGCTCGGATGGTCCATCGGGAACATGGACTGGAAGTAGACCTGCATGCTTGGCTCCTTGAAGCGCGCTGCCAATGCGCGGAGTCCGAGGAGCGACTGCATCTCGTTCATGAGGATCTTGATGAAGATGCGCGATGACGACGTCGTATCATCCTCGGTCATGTGCACGACCTCGAAGCAGGCCCAGCTGATGCTGTCGGTGGCTAGCAAGGCACCAAAGAAGCGAGCGATATTGCGCAGGCGATTCGTTTCATACCGGTGGATCGTGTCATAGTACGTGTGGAAGCTCTGCTCGTACAGCGCGCTCCATCGACGGTGCAGCTTGCAGAGTCGCTCGCCAATGTGCCCGTAAAACTTGGCATACGTGCGCTCCTGAGAGCAGCACTCAATCACCATCTGGCACAGCTCCATTTCCTGGTCCTCAGGCACACGCAGCTTCAGTAGCTTGTGAACACATTCTTCATAGTCGAGGGACGACATGATGACGAGGTAAATTGTGCGCCGCAAATTCACGAGATTCGTTTCCGTGCGGTCCTGGATGGCGACAGGGTCATCTTCGTCGTCGTCCTCCTCCTCCTCTTCCTCTTCTTCCTCTTCGTCCTCCTCATTTTCACCGAGGATTTCTGCCTTCATGCGGCGGTACATGTCTTCATTCGCCACAAAGTCTGGATCCACCTTGAACACATTCAGACCCTCGTGCAGTTGGAGCTGATCGTCCAAGCCAACTTGGTGCGTGATTTGGTCCTCTTCCTCCACGAGGTCGAGCTGCTCGGGTATCCGTGGGTGATCGCGGAACTGGTCTTTGCGTGTCTGCGCCAGGACCTCGATCATGTATTGCACACGCACACTGATCGAGCCTTCATACAGCACGGCACGAAAGCGGTCAAAGACGGTATGAGAAGCTTTCGGTGCCTCTTCCGTAAGAAATGCGCCAACTTCGCGCGTAAACGCCACAGCCAGCTCGACACTGTCATCCGTAGGGTGCTCCAGCAGCAGCACCAAGATCTCTAGCGCCAAAAGCTCGTGCACGACCCGCTGGTTCACGAGATGCGCGAGAAATTGAATCGTCGCATGGCACTTGGGCTTATCGTTCCGCCGAAATGAGCGTCGGAACTGGGACACGAGGCGATGCACGAGCAGTTCACCCACAAACGGCAGCTTGGTATTAATGATGGCCGCCAGCGCCGCAAAGACGGGCGTGAAATGCAGTGACAGCTCCTGCGCATGCATAATCGAGCGGCAAAACAGGCCACGACCACGTATGAGATTCGCGCCAGCAAACAGGTCCACAACAATATGCTTGATGTTGTCGGCCGCGACCTTGTTCACCAGACCCGTGATGCTCTTGCGCAGGGCTTCCCAGTTCATCCGCTGGAATGTCGCGCTGCTTGGATCAGCACGCGCCACGTCGTCCATGAGCGCACGAAGTCGCGCCGGTGGCACATACATACCGCCCGCACGCGTCTCAGCAAGCTTCTCCATCGCGTTGCGCGCAGGCTCACTAGGCGACGCGGAGCGCTTGCGCTTGGCCGCGCGCTCGTCGTCCGCCATGACGAAAAGGAGGGCGTCAAGGGACGTAGCTGATGTAAGCGACCCAAAAAAACCTCTCCTTGCCACCATGACAGCCTCGCCGTTCCGGATCGTGTCGGCAGGCGAGTGTTCCGCGCCGGTGGCCTCGTATACCTATGCATCTGGCTCGGCGCGCGTTCCACAGAGCAAGCGAGTGACGGACGATGAACTGGAGGATGCGCATGAAAACCGGTCCGCGGTCTACGTGGTGACGGGCCAGGCCATCTCTTCGACGACGCAGTACATTCGCGGCCATGGCACGTACCTCGACACAGAAAACTCGGATATCGTGTCGGTTGTATGTGGCACAGCAGAGCGTGTGAGCAAATTGCTCATGGTACGTCCGATCCGCACACGGTACCGCCCTGAGGTGGGCGACCTCGTCGTCGGGCGCATCACGGAAGTGCAGTCGCGGCGATGGAAGGTGGATATCGGGTCGCAGACGGATGCGTCTCTGCCGCTCTCAGCCATCAATTTGCCGGGTGGTGTGCAGCGCAAGAAGCTCGAGACGGACGAGCTGCAGATGCGCACATTTTTCCAGGAAGGCGACCTCGTTTCAGCCGAGGTGCAGACGGTGGCTGTGGATGGCAGTGTGACGATTCATACCCGCTCGTTGCGCTACGGAAAGCTGCGGAACGGTGCGCTCGTCGTTATGCCCCCGCCGCTCATTCGCCGTCACGCGTCGCACTTTGTCTCGATCATGCCGCTGCCTGACCATGGCATCGACCTCATTTTGTCGCTCAATGGCCTCGTGTGGGTCTCGAAGCACGTGGACTATGACGATGCGATGATGCATGGCATGAGTGGGCGCATTGCGCCAGACAAGGTGTACAGCGTGTACAGCGACGTGAATGACCGCCTATCTAAAGCTACACGTGGATCCATCGCGCTCGTCTGCATGGTATTGGCATCGATGGCACATTACAGCATTCCTGTGATACAGACCGACCTGGAGCATGCGTGCGTGTGGGCACGGCAACATCTCGACATGTCGGACCCTGTGGCGTTCGCGCAGGGTATTGCGAGGCTGCTCATGGACCGCTAGGCATACGTCGAGCCCTCTTCAGGCTGCGGCAGCTTTTTGTTCGCGGGCTGCGCCATGACGCGGCGCAGCTCGGCGAGCAAGCTTTCCATAGTGTACTCATCACGCCAATGCAAGAGGGGCGAGAACTGATCGGGCATGACGCGGCCCGTGTGGGCATCGACGCACGGCAAGTTGATGCGCGTCTGGAACCAAATCTCAGGCGGCACAAGAGGGTACGAGTCGCCACACACGAGGCGCAGGCAGTATATGCGGTTCTCATGCACCGAGTTGGCCGGGCCTAGGATCGTGGCATTCCACGTTGTCATGACTGCATCAGCACAGGCGCATACGTACGAATGTCATCACTGTTCGCAAGGCCGTAAGAGCACGAGCCATTTCCTAGCCCCTTTTCGCCTTTCTCCAGCTCCTCGAGCAGCCGAAAGTTGCGCGGCACTTGAGCCATGATGCACGGCACCAAGCTGCAGGCGCCGCCTCCGACCCTGCCCTACTGTATCACGTGATCAGAGGGAGGCAGGGGCGCGGCGTCCCTTGGTCTGTGTGCCTTCATGGCCGATCATCGTGACGTGTACATTGTATCGGCGGTTCGTACGCCCATTGGGTGCTTTCAAGGCGCGCTGAAGAGCCAAACAGCCGTGGATCTTGGAGTCGCGGCGGCCAAGGCCGCCATCGAGCGTGCCAACATCCAGCCGACCGACATCCAAGAGGCTCTGATCGGCTGCGTGCTGCAAGCCCAGTTGGGCCAGTCGCCTGCGCGCCAAGTCGCGCTGCGGGCTGGATGCCCGCCTTCCACGGACGCGACGACCGTGAACAAGGTATGCGCGTCTGGCATGAAGTGTGTGGCGCTGGGGGCGCAGAGTATCCGACTTGGCGAAAATGAGGTGATTTTGGCCGGTGGTATGGAAAGTATGAGTCGGGCGCCGTACTACCTCCAGCGTGGGCTGATGTTTGGCGATGCGAGTCTGTCCGATGCTGTTCTGCACGACGGCCTCACAGATGCGCTCAGTCAGCAGCATATGGGGCAGTGTGCCGATCAGTCTGCGGAAAAGCATGGCGTGACTCGCGTGGACCAGGATGTGTATGCCATCCAGTCGTATGAGCGTGCCGCCGAGGCGTGGAAGACGGGCAAGTTTGCCGATGAGATCGTGCCCATCACTGTGACGGAGAAGCGTGCGCAGACCGTTGTGGCGGAGGACGAAGAGTACCACAAGTTTCGGCCAGAGAAAATGTCGACGCTACGCCCGGCGTTCGGACAGAATGGCACCGTGACCGCCGCAAACGCAAGTGCGTTGAGCGACGGTGCGAGTGCGCTTATTCTCGCGAGCGGAGAGGCCGTCAAACGACATGGCCTCACGCCGCTAGCGCGCGTGGTGAGCTGGGCCGATGCGGCGTGTGAGCCCGTCGACTTTCCTACCGCACCGGCGCTCGCGATGCCCAAAGCCCTCGAACGTGCCGGTCTGACGCGCGAACAAATCGCGCTGTGGGAAATCAACGAGGCGTTTGCCGTCGCGGCGCTCGCTAATGCCCAGCTCCTTCATCTTGACCTAGCGCGTGTGAATACCCGTGGTGGCGGTGTATCGCTGGGTCATCCCATCGGCAGCTCAGGCGCACGCATTGTCGTGACACTTACTCATGCACTGCAGCCGGGCGAGTTTGGCGTAGCAGGCATCTGCAACGGCGGCGGCGGTGCATCGGCCGTGGTGATACAGAAACTATAGCTCTTTCTCCACATGGACGACGACGACGACGATGACTATCTGTCGGATGCGATCCTGGCGCGGCTAGAGGATCCGCGGGCGTTGACGTATACCGAGCGCCAGACTAAGCGCCAGGTACAGCATGTAGCACGGCAGGCGCAAGAGATGCGCGATGCCGAGGCACGACGCCGAGTCAAGGCACGACTCGCCCATGAGGGCGAGGCAGATGCACGGAGCCGGGGTCTCTTGACCAACGTGCTCGAGGCGCCGGCCGTGGGATCGGGCACGTTGGCAGCACAGCGCATGATGCAAGCGATGGGGTACGATGGAAGTGGCGCGTCGCCGCTGTCGCCCGACCTGCGATGGCTCGATTCGCGACGGGGCCTCGGGCAGACGGAAATGACGCGACCAGAGGCGCCGCCGTCGGTGGATGCGTTTCGACAAGCGATGATGAGCGATGCCACGCACCGTCATCAGGAGCATCTTCTTCGATTAGCACGGAATGCGTGCCGCATGCTGGACGAAGAGCACCGGGGAGAGGCGTACAGTCTCTACTGGCTCGATCCGACGTCGTTGCCTACGACGCATCCCTTGTATCAGACACGGTGCGTTACGCCTACGGACGATGCCTGTGACATGCTAACAGAGGCACTTGAAAGCGCCGAGCGGCATGACGACGCCTACGCCTTCTGCGCGCTGCCCACCGACGAGCGGCTTCGACGCACCATACGCTACCTTCGCGAGACGCACCAGTACTGTGTGTACTGTGCGCAGGCGACGCTCGAGACATGTCCAGGCGAAACAGAGAGCGACCATGATGGGTAACTAGTTGTACTGCGCGTACAGCGACGTGCTCGAGAACTTGCTGCCTTGCCGCACGACCTTTTCGACGGCCTGTAAAAAGTCTTTTTCCGTCGCGACTTTGCGGTGCGCACGGATCGCAAACATACCAGCCTCGGTCGCGACGCTCCGTAGCTCAGCACCGGTCGTATTCGGGCATAGACGCGCAATGAGGTCATAGCGGATGTTGCGCTCGACGGACATGGACCGCGCGTGGATGCGCAGGATATGCGCGCGGCCCTCGTTGTCAGGCAGGCCAAACTCGACGCGGCGGTCGAGTCGACCAGGTCGGAGCAGCGCTGGATCGAGTGTGTCGGGCCGATTGGTCGCCATCAGCACCTTGATATTGCCTCGTGAGTCGAAGCCATCGAGCTGGTTGATCAACTCCAGCATCGTGCGCTGGACTTCATTGTCGCCCCCCGCGCCGTCATCGAACCGCATGCCACCGATGGCATCTACTTCATCGAAGAAAATGATACAGGTCTTTTTCGTTCGAGCGAGCTCGAAGAGCTCACGCACCATACGAGCGCCTTCGCCGACGTACTTTTGCACGAGTTCCGAGCCAATCACGCGGATAAAAGCGGCGTCGGTGCGGTTGGCCACCGCTCGCGCACACAGCGTCTTGCCGGTACCGGGCGGGCCAAAGAGCAGCACGCCCTTCGGCGGATCGATACCCAGGCGCACGAAGCGCTCCGGCTCCAAGAGCGGCGTCTCTACGACTTCACGCAATTTCTCAATCTGTTCCTTGACACCGCCGATATCGCTGTATGTCACATCCGGCTTGTCTTCGACCTGCATCATCGTGACGGAGGGATCGATCTTGGGGGGCAGGGGGATCTGGATCTGGTACTTGTTGCGGTCGACACCGACCCGCATGCCCTCTTCAATGTCGGTGGGGGCGATGCGCTCGCCGAGGCCGACGACAAACTTGGCGATCTGCTTCACATTGATGACGTACTTGTCCTTGCTGTCAGCATTGCCCATGTTGAAAGCTTGGCCCAAGCCACCGAGGGCGCCGAGCATATTGTCGACGGCGCTGTTGCCACCGTCGTTGTTCGAGGTGTCTGCGTCGCTGTTCTGCGCCGGGATGATCTTGGTGCACCGTGCCACCTGCAGGGGCTGCTCTTCGCTCATGCGCTGCTTATCTGCGGCAATGTCCCACAGGTCCGGTGGGGCCAGGCCGGTATGGCTCTCCTTGACGCCCATTTTTTCACTCACACGCTTCTCGGCGTCCTTGATTTCCTGGTCGATGCGCTTGAGCGCCGACGCATACGGCCCCTGGCCATACGTGCGCAGCAGCTGTATATCTCCTTCATCCAAGGGCACGATGGCCTCCTTGTTGTCGGCATCGTCGCCCTTCTTTTCGTACTTTTCCCAGTCCTTCTTGGGCGCCATGGCAAACGGCGATCATGGCTGGACGCGCGTTCTGCCTGGGTCCTATGCGTGCTGACTCAGCACGTGCGCAGCGCGGGCCCAGCCTCGTGGGCGGGCTCCAGGCGAGCCTCCCTCACCTCCCACACAATGGCGGGTGCCATGAGCAATGCGAAGCGCGACGTGCGCCACATCCGCGATGACCACCGCGAGAGCCAGTATGGCAGTGTGTTTGGTGTGTCAGGTCCGGTGGTGATTGCCGAGAACATGATTGGTTCGAGCATGTACGAGCTGGTGCGTGTCGGACACGACGAGCTGGTGGGGGAGATTATCCGCATTGAGAATGACAAGGCGACGATCCAGGTGTACGAGGAGACGAGTGGCGTGTGTGTGGGAGACCCGGTGCTGCGTTCTGGCAAGCCGCTGAGTGTGGAGCTGGGCCCGGGTCTGATGGAGAACATCTACGATGGTATTCAGCGGCCGCTGCAGGGCATTCAGCAAAAGAGCCAGAGTATCTATATCCCGCGCGGCATTGATGCTCCCGCGCTGGATCGTGAGAAGCTGTGGGAGTTTACGCCCGGCAAGTTGGCCGTCGGTGACCACATCAGCGGCGGTGACATTTACGGCTCGGTGCACGAAAACGCGCTGGTGACCGAGCACCGCCTCATGTTCCCGCCACGCGCGCGCGGCACGATCACATACATCGCAGAGAAGGGCACGTACACGGTCGATGACGTGGTGCTCGAGACGGAGTTCCAGGGTGAGAAGCAGGAGCACAAGATGATGCACTCGTGGCCGGTGCGGGCGCCGCGTCCGGTGGCGGAGAAGCTCGTGGCTGACACGCCGCTGCTGACGGGCCAGCGTATTCTCGACTCGCTGTTCCCGTGTATTCAGGGTGGTACGACGGCGATTCCGGGGGCGTTTGGATGTGGCAAGACGGTCATTTCGCAGGCCCTGTCCAAGTACTCGAACTCGGACATTATCATGTACGTCGGCTGTGGTGAGCGAGGCAATGAGATGGCCGAGGTGCTGGAGGAGTTCCCGGAGCTTACGCTTGTGCGTGACGGCAAGGAGCAGCCGATTATGCGCCGCACGACGCTCGTGGCGAATACGTCCAACATGCCTGTCGCTGCGCGTGAGGCATCGATCTACACTGGTATCACACTGTCCGAATACTTCCGTGACCAGGGCTACAATGTCGCCATGATGGCCGACTCGACGTCGCGCTGGGCCGAGGCGCTGCGTGAGATCAGTGGTCGTCTGGCCGAGATGCCCGCCGACTCGGGCTACCCGGCGTACCTCGGTGGGCGTCTGGCGAGCTTTTACGAGCGTGCCGGCAAGACGCGGGCACTTGGCTCGCCGGAGCGTATCGGCTCGGTGAGCATCGTCGGTGCCGTGTCGCCGCCGGGTGGTGACTTCTCCGACCCGGTCACGACGGCGACGCTGGGTATCGTGGGTGCCTTTTGGGGTCTGGACAAGAAGCTGGCGCAGCGGAAGCACTTCCCCTCGGTCAACTGGAACGTGTCGTATTCGAAGTACTCCCAGATGCTCGAGCCGTACTACGAGACGCACTCGCCAGGCTTTGCGGCGCTGCGCACGTCGGCGCGAGAGCTGCTGCAGAAGGATGCCGACCTGGCCGAGATTGTGCAGCTGGTGGGCAAGAGTTCGATGGGCGAGAACGACAAGGTGACGCTCGAAGTCGCGCGGATTATCAAAGATGACTACCTGCAGCAGAATGGTATTTCGGAGTACGACTGCTACTGCCCCTTTTACAAAACGACGGGCATGCTCAGGAACATGATTCTGTATCACGAGAAGGCGCAGGCTGCGATCAACAACAACCCCGAGATGACATGGGCGCGTATCCGCGAGCACACGTCGGACGTGATGTACCGCCTCTCGCAGCAAAAGTTCGAGGACCCCAAGGACGGCGAGGCAGCGATCACGGAAAAGTACGAGCAGCTGGCGTCCGACATGACCGAGGCCTTCCGCAGCCTCGCTGACTAGACACATAGGTACATACTAGACCCGCTTTGGCTCTTGTTGCCACGCACGCAGCGCCTCGATCGTCGTGACGCGGATGCCGTGCTCGCGCGCAAAGGCGATGCATGCGTCGCGGGAGGCGATGCCGCCGTGTGGGTCGTGAGGATCGACGAGCTCACACAGCAGGCCCGCGGGCGGTAGGCCCGCGGCGATGCACAGATCGACGGCGGTCTCGGTATGGCCGCGGCGCACTTGGATGCCGCCCGGCGTGTATCGTAGGGGGTTCATGTGCCCGGGGCGCGTAAAGTCGTCGCGCTGTGCGCCGAGCGCTGGATCGGCGAGCATGCGCGATGTCAATGCGCGATCGTGCGCCGAGATGCCGGTCGTGGTCTGGTGGCGATAGTCCACGGTGACCGTGTAGGCCGTCTTGTATTTCTCCTGGTTCTGCGGCACCATGAGCGGAAGCTCGAGCTCGTTCAAGCGCTCGGGTGTGAGGGCAATGCACACAAAGCCACTCGAGTGGCGGACGAGGAACGCCATCTGTTCGGTCGTGACTTTGCTCGCGGCAATCAAGAGATCGCCCTCGTTCTCGCGATCCTCGTCGTCCAGCACAATCACGAACTCGCCCGCGCGGTACGCGCGCACGACGTCGTCCACGTCGTCAAACATGCCGTCGATCGCCAAGCGCCCCGCCAGCCGAGCGTGGGGCGCCGCCCGGGCGAGCCGCGTCGTCGTTAGGTAAGCACATGGATGACGTAAGCACAGGGGGGCCGGACGGGCCCGGTGGGCCGCGGCGCGAGTCGACGAGGCCCTTGGATGACGACTACGGCGATGCTGACGAAGCGTGTGGCAGCGCAAGCGCGCGCGTCCTACTCGACGGCCACGGGCGCCTCTGCGCCGCGTCGCCGAGCGGTCCTGCCGCGTCTGGTGGCGTATGCGGCGGTCGGCGCGGCCGTGTTTTACGGTGGCTCCGTCGAGGCGTCTCGGCACAGCGAGGCGTACCGCGACTTTTTCACACAGAACGTGTACGGCGGCAAGGAGCTTGTGTCGTACTTTTCGCAGCATGCGCTGAGTGATATTCCTGACGACCTCAAGCGCATAGATGTGGACGAGCAGGTGTCGTGGGCCGCACAGCAGGTGCGCGATGGCTTCCAGCACCTGAGCCGCTATGTCCAGTCGAACGAGCATGTGCAGCACACGCGCGAAGAGGTCGAGAAGCGCACGGCCGAGCTTCAGCAGAAGCTGCAGGCGCAGCTCGAGGAGCTGCGCACCAAGGCAGAAAAAGAGTCGGCGCACCTCTACGAGCAGGCTCAGTCGGTGGCCGGCCGCTCGCTGTCGGATGCCCGCGAGCACCTGGAGCACCTGACGCACGGGCGCACGGAGGAGGCCGAGGCTCGTGAGCCGGCTGGCGCGGAGGCGCCGAGCCCCGCGGACGAGCCGACGAGCATGCCGCTGTACGCGGAGCGCAAGCTGGTGGCCGATCGCCGCCCCACCGGCCGCCTGCGTGACGACCCAGAGGCGCCGCGTCTGCCGCAGCTGGCTGCGTCGCTGAAGAAGCAGAGCAGCAGCGAGCCTGTGATTGCGCAGCTGGCTGGCACGATTGATGAGCTGGCCGCGTTCCTGCGCGACGCGCCGCATGCGGGTGCGCTGGCGCGAGGTGTGCTGACGACGGCGCAGTCGGACCTGGAGAAGCTGTGTCAGCGCCTGGACGATATCAAGGCGAGTGATGCGCAGAAGCTGGATGCGCAGCTCGAGAAGCAGGCGCAGGGCTTTGAGGCCGAGCTGAAGAAGGCGGCCGAGAAGGCGGCCTCGGAGCTGGGCCAGCGCGATGCCGACTGGTCAAAGAAGGTGCAGGCGCTGCAGGACGAGCAGGCGCGGCAATTCAAGACGCATCTGGCGAAGGAGCTGCAGGTGCAGAGCGAGATTATTGACGAGCGTCTGCGTGACGAGGTGATTGCGCGTGGCATTGAGCTGCAGCGCAAGTGGTCGAACGAGATCAAGGCCAAGGTCGAGCAGGAGCGGGCGGGACGACTGGCGCGTCTGGACGAGCTGGCGAAGGAGCTGCAGGGCATCGAGGGCATGCTCTTTGCGAATGCCGACACGCTGGACGACAGCTTCCAGCTCAACTCGCTGCACGCCGCGCTGCGCACGCTGCGCGCGGCGATCGACGGCCCGAGTGCGGCGGATGCGTCGCCGTACGTGCGCCGCACCTTTGCGAATGAGCTCGCGACGCTGCGCTCCAAGGCAAAGAACAACGAGGTGATCGAGGCGGCGCTGCGGGCCGTCGATGAGACGGGCGCCGCGTCGGAGGGCGTCGAGAGTGTGCCGACGCTGCACGAGTGGTTCCGTGCGCGCGTCGCGCCGCGCCTGACGCAGGTGGCGCTCCTGCCCGAGCAAGGTGCGGGCGTGCTGTCGTACGTGGCGAGCGTCGTGCTCAGCCCGCTGTTGCTCGCTCGCCAGGGCCTCGTGCCGGGCACGGACGTGAGCAGCATTGTCGCGCGCGCCGAGTGGCTGCTCGAGCACCGCGATCTCGATGCCGCGGCGCGGGAGCTGAACCAGCTGCGTGGCTGGGCCAAGCTGATCGCGTCCGACTGGCTGCATGCCGCGCGCCAGCGCCTCGAGGTCGATCAGGCCCTGCACCTCGTGGAGCAAGAGGCGTCGTTTGCGTCGCTGCTGCATACGTAGACTACAGTAGGGCGCCCTGGCATGTCTGTGCGACGTACGCGTGGATCGACGTGCGGATCGTGAGGTGCGCGGCGTGCCATGCGTCGCTTGCGCCACGGACGAGCGCGTCGAGCCACTGAAGCGCGCCGCTCACCTTGACGAGGGCGCGCGCGTCGACACACGCACACAAGACAGCAAACACACGCTCCACGTCGCCCTGCTGCGGCTCGGCGCAGGCCTCGATCCACTGCGATAGGCGCACACGCAGCGTGTCGAGCGGCAGGCCCGCATGCAGGACGGACGCCGGGCGCGACGGGCACGTCAGGAGAGACGCGCGTGGCTCCAGCCCCGCCGGTGCGCCCAGCGGCGCCGGCGGCGCTGCCTGGCCGGCCGCCGCTTGGATGCGCGCCTCGTGGACGTACGCGGACTCGGCGGCATGGCGTCGCGCAGCAGCCCGACTCGCTGACCGCGCGGGAGATCGCGACTTGGGGGGCGAGACGTACGCAGACAGGCGCGTCTGCCGCGGCCCGGCGCGTCGCTCCGACAGGACATGCGCAACGTGCTCCTGCATCGCCGGCGGCAAGTCGGCGACGACCTCGGGATCGACTTGCGACGACGATGGCACGTGGAACACGTCCTGAGGCGCCGGCGCCTCGCTCATCACGTAGGCGGGCAGAGCGCGCCCGCTGCGCGGGATCGGCCGGCGCGGCTTGCGCGGAGAAGACGCAGGGCTCGGGCGCGCCGGGCTCGTCACGGGCTCCGACAGCGTCACCGACAGGCCGCGCACGTCGACGGGAGGGATCGCGAGCGGCGCGAGAAGCGCTTGGACAGCGGCCGTGAGCGTCGCGGCGTCAGGCACATGCTGCCGCACGGAGCGATGCCGGTGGTGGCACGGGCCATGACCCAGGTACTTGGGCGGCTCGCCGGCGCCGGCGATGCGCTCCATGACCTGGATGTGGACGTGCTGCGCCGCGTGCATGCCGCGTGCCGAAGCGCGCCGCATCACCTCCTCACACACCCCCCGCACAAACTGCGTGACGTCCGCATGCGTGCCCAGCCGCACGCCCCACGTCACATGGGCTCCGACGCTGCGCGGCACGCGTGCGTGCTGCAGCACATCCGTGTCGAGCCCATGGCACTTGCGCCACAGCGAGGCTCCGAGCTTCGGCCCCAGGTGCTGCTGCATCTGCGCCTCGGTCGTCCGCGCGAGGATCTCGCCAATGCACGTCGTGCCGAGCCACGCCTCGCACCGCTCCCGCAGCCCTGCACCGACGCCCCACAGATCCTGCACGTCCATCGAGCGCAGGCATGCGACGTCCAGGACGTGCGTCCCACTCGGCTTGGCGAGGCGCGTCGCTAGGCGTGCCTGCAGGATATTCGCGCCGATCCCGACACTCGCCTCACACTGCGTCGCCGAGCGAATCAGGTCGCGCAAAGCCTCGCCGAGCGCTGCGACGCCGAGGTGTCGGTGCGCGTCGAATCGGTCGGCGAGCGGACCGCCTTCGCCGCGCAACAGCGCTGGCAGCACATGGGACATGTCCAGAAGCGCCTCGTCGACACTCACCACCTGGATGGCATCCGCGACGTGGACGAGCGCCTCGTAAAACTGGCGCGACGTAGCGCGATACGCCTCGAACGCATACGGGAGCGTGCGCACCCCGGGGCACAGCACCTGGGCGCGCTGCAGACTCATGCCATTGCGCACGCCGAAGCGTCGCGCGACGTAGTTGCAGGACGCCACGTCCGAGGTGCTCGTAGCACTCGTGCCATGGCACACGACGACCGGCTCCTCCTTCCATGCGGGCTTGTCGCGCAGCGACACGCTCACAAAAAAGCTGTCAAAGTCGACGTGCACGATCGTGCGCGGCGCATCGTCGCACGGCGCCGTATCATGCTCCTGCTCGGCGACCCAGGCCTGCAGCTCCTGCTTCCACAGGCTGAGGTGGTGCAGACGGCTGTGCGCATAAAACGTCGTGATCATATCGTGTGTGTCGAGTGCGTATGCCGCACATGGCTGCGGCGCACGCAGGCGGCAGCTGTCGACGACCCACGCCGGGCGCACGACACGCAGTGCCTGAAACTCGCGGCGCTTCTGAGGCGTCAGGTCGGTCGTCACGACATGCGTCACGTCGCGCTTCGCATCGAGGTACGGCACGAAGCGGCCACCGTGCAGCAGGATGAGGCGACGCAGCTCCGCATACGGCGGATCCGTGCGTCCATTCACGTAGATCGCACATCCGCGCAGCGTGTCCGACTCGGCCTGCACGGCCTCCGCCTGGAGCTGCAGCTTTGCGCGCTTGTTCTGCAAATACGTGCCAATATCACCGAAAGAGATCGGATCGTACACCGCCTCATGCTTCCTCTCATAGTCTTCGAGCGCCTCTAACAGCACATCCTCCTGACTACATGGAAAGCTCGACGGTGGCGTGGCCATCCAAGGTGGCAGGGAGGCGGAGGCGAAGCGCTGACATAAGCCCAGGGATCGGAGGCGCCCGCCGCTGCCACGCTAGCTTCTTTCCATCATGTCGGCTGCCACGACCGAGCTTTCGTACCTCAAGTCACTCGTCCACGAGTTGAACGAAAAGATTGCCGTGCTGGAAGGCAAGGCACCTGCTGCGCGCAACGACGGCGTGCGCATGGTGCTCGTCGGCCCGCCCGGTGCCGGCAAGGGCACGCAGGCGCCCAAGATCCTGGAGCGCTTCCAGAACATGGTGTGCCACCTCGCGACGGGTGATCTGCTGCGCCAGCAGGTGGCGCTCGGCACGGATCTCGGCAAGGAAGCGAAGAAGATCATGGACCAGGGTGGTCTTGTCAAGGACGAGATCATGATCGGCATGATCAAGGATCAGCTTGAGACGAACCGGTCGTGCCGGAAGGGCTTCATCCTGGATGGCTTCCCGCGCACGACGCCGCAGGCCGAGAAGCTCGACCAGATGCTCCGCGAGCGCCAGCAGAAGCTCGACCACGTGGTCGAGCTGCAGATCCCCGACGAGCTCCTGATCAGCCGCATCACGGGCCGCCTCATCCACCCCGCCAGTGGCCGCAGCTACCACAAGCTCTTCAACCCGCCGAAGAAGCCCATGACGGACGACGTGACGGGCGAGCCGCTCGTGCAGCGCTCGGACGACAACGAGGAGGCACTCCGCAAGCGTCTCGCGACGTACCACAAGCAGACGACGGCAGTGACGGACTACTACAAGAAGTTTGGTATCTGGTCGCCCGTCGATGCCACGCAGTCGCCCAGCGCCGTGTGGCACTCGATCAGCGCGATCTTCAACAAGGGCGCTTAATGGGTATACTGCCGCACGGCGTCCGTAATGCGCTGGAACAGCGGATAGGTAGCACTGGCGCGGTAGCGCCGCACCGTAGCGTACGTCAGTGCATGCCCGTCGTCCGCCTGCTCGGCGGCCTCTTGGCGCGCATCGTCTAGCAGCCGCACGAGCGTAGGATCGATCGGCACGCGGCCCAGAAACGCCAGGCCCTGCTGCTCGGCGAGCGACGCCCCGCCACCCTGGCCCCAGACATTCGTGCATTCCGCACAGTGCGGGCACACGTAGCCACTCATATTCTCGATCAGGCCTATCACAGGCAGGCCCACCTTGCGCGTAAAGTCGAGCGACCGCAGATTGTCGGACAGCGCCACGGCCTGCGGCGTCGTCACCAGCACGGCCTGCGGCGCATACGGATGGATGGCCTCCATCAGCGAGATGTGCTCGTCAGACGTGCCAGGCGGTGTGTCGATGATCAAATAGTCCAGATCGCCCCAGCGGACGTCGCTCAAGAACTGGCGGATCATGCCCTGCTTCTTGGGCCCACGCCACACGACCGAGTCGTTCTTCGAGCGAAGGAGGAACCCAACGCTCATGACACCCAGGCACTGGCTCTCGTCCGTGTACACCGGCACCCATCCATCCGAGCTCTGGTGCACGGCCTGGCCATCCAGACCCAGCATGCGGGGAATCGAGGGACCCGTCAGATCCAGGTCCAGCAGACCCACCCGCAGACGCGACGCATCGGGGTCGCTCGACGCCGCTTCATACGACAGGGTCAGCGCGAGCTGCGCCGCCACAGACGACTTGCCTACACCGCCCTTGCCCGACAGCACGACGACAATGCGCCGCACACGCTGCAGGCGCCGCTCCAAAGCCGCGTCCGTACTCATTGGCGGCCGTGGCAGGCCGCCACAGCGGCGCTCGCGCCCCTGGTATGTGTCACGTGATGTTCAAGGCCACCTGCGTCGCGAGCGCCGACGTGAGGCTCTCGTTATGCGGGCAGCGGCGGCGGCGGCGGCACGACGGCCTGCGGCGCCGCGCACGGCGGGTATGCCGAGCGTGGACGACATGGACCGACAGCGTGTGCCGCAGCTCATTGCGCTGGCGGAGATGTATCTGCATGTGGCGGACGATGCAGAGAGCGGCACGAGCACCGCTGTCTCGCTCGCGCCCGACTGGGCGTCAGCGACACTGTACGCGTGCATGGCCCTCGCCCTCGATCCTGACCATGTGGATGCGCGTCGCATTGTCGCTCTGTGCTACTTGAATGGCGGCGCGGAGCTTCTTTTTCCCTTCTCGCCGTCATCGTATGGCCAGACACGCACGCCGGATGGGTACCAGGCGCGATCGCCGACGCGGGCGTGTGCCCTAGCAGCGATATACCTCCTGCAGCGTGGTTCACGCGCGACGTTTCTCGATCTCGGATCAGCGCGCGTGTACGCGTCCGCGAGCATGGTGTTGGGGCGCTACAAGGAGGCCCACGACGCGTTGGCCTACACGATGCAGCAGGGGGGTGCGAAGCGCAAGGCGGCACCGGGTACGAGTGCGAGCGCATCGCTCGTGTCGCCGCACGACATGTACATGGGCCAGGTGTATACGCAGCTCGCGCGTATGGCGATGAAGCAGGCCAAGTACACGGACGCGGCCAAGTACTGTGAGGCCGCGCGGGATCTTGATCCGTACAACTGGGGTGCATGGACGATGCTCTGTGACATGGCTCTCGCCCCGCCGGCCTCGGAGGCGTGGAAACTGCCCAAGCGCGAGGCGGCCTCGCGCCCGATGCGTCAGGTGACGCCCCGCGCCGCGGCGCTTCGGTCGGGCATGACGCGCGAGGCACCACGCACGCTGGCGACGCGCACCAACACGGACGACGCACGGCGGCGCACCGTGAGCAAGCCTGCCGTGCCGCGAAGCGCATCGGGGCCCACCACGAGTGCCCCACTCCTGGACATGACACGTGATTTGGCCGAGGCGTATCGATGTGTGCGGCGCTACGAGGGACAGCGGGCGCTGGAGCTGCTGTGTGGGCCGGTGCCGAGCGTGCGGCGCCGTGCGTACCGCATAGCGGGCGTGCATTGCCTCGTGGGGCGCGCGCTGCACGACATGACCGAGTATACCGACGCCGAGATGCATTTCCGACGTGCACGGGCCATGGAGCCGTACCTCTGTATGCACATGGACATTTACTCGCTGGTGCTGTTCCAGCTGCACCGCGAGGTGGCCTTATCGGCTCTGGCGCAGGACCTGCTCGCGATGGATCCGCGTGCGGCCATTGCGCACATCGCCGCGGGCAACACCTGGTCGCTTCAGCACCAACACGATGCAGCCTACCAGTGCTTTCGGCAGGCGACGCTCGTGGCGCCCGAGTGTGCGTATGCCTACACGCTCGCGGGGTACGAGGCGCTCGAGCTCGAGCAGCCAGCGCGCGCCGTGCGCCTCTTTCTCTGTGCGCGGCGCTGTGATCGGCGGCACTGGAATGCCCTCGCCGGCTTGGGCCAGGTGTACTTGCGCCAGGGCTACGAGCTGCGTGCGAGCGAAGCGTACGCACAGGCGTTCCTCATCAACCGCCACAATGCGGTGCTCCTCGACCTGCTCGGCTGGACGCTCGAGCAGGCGGGTGATGCGGACGGCGCACTCGCTGTGTACCAGCGCGCCATTGACATGCAGCCCAAGGCGGCGATGACGCGCCTCAAAAAGGCGCAGCTCCTTCTTGCGACGGTCCGCGCGGCCGACGACCTGCGCCTGTCGCCCCGCGAGCGCACACAGCGGCGCCAGGCCGCGCATGCCGAGCTCCTGCGTGTGTGCGCGCTCGTGCCGTCGGAGCCGCGCGTGCATCTGATGCTCGCCCGCTCGTACATGCGTATGGGCGGCGGGCACTTTGCGCCGAGCGAAGACTCGACGCCGCCTCCCTCGCCGCTGCGTCTTCCGCACGCCTACCACGCCGAGATCACGCATCATCTGGCCACGGCAGTTGACCTGGACCCGCGATGCGTGCGCGACGTCCATGCGATGGGCGACATGCCCAAGCTCGTGTACCAGGCCACGGGGGCCATGATTGCCGAGGATGAGGAGCAAGACGATGTGGACGGCTATATATGGGAAGGGTAACGACTACGTCCTAGCGCGTGAGGTGATCCGCATAGATATTCGAGGCAAGCTCGGCCTCGGCGCGGTCGCCGTTGGCCAGCAGTTTTTCCTTGTTGTAAAAGAGCTCTTCACGTGTCTCGGTAGCGAATTCCATCGACTGTGTCTCGACAATCGCATCGACGGGGCATGCCTCCTGGCACATGCCGCAGTAGATGCACTTGGTCATGTCGATATCGTAGCGCGTCGTGCGGCGCGAGCCATCCAGACGCGGCTCGCTCTCGATCGTGATCGCCAGCGCAGGGCATATCGCCTCGCACAGCTTGCAGGCAATGCAGCGCTCCTCGCCCGTCGGGTACCGACGCAGGGCGTGCTCACCACGGAATCGAGGGCTCACCGGGCCCTTTTCAAATGGGTACTGGATCGTGTACGGTGGGCGGAAAAAGTTTTCAAACGTCATCCACAGACCGCGCGCCATCTCGGTGAAGAAAAACAGGCGGCCGGCTTTTTCCAAAGCGCTCAGGCCCTCGTTGTAGTCGGGCTCCACCTTGGGCGGGCGCACCGCATGCTTGCGCCGGTGCCGAATGGGCTGCGCGTGATCGAGGCCCACGTTCAGCGTGTCGTGCACGGGCGACACATGCAGCGGACCGGTGTGGCCGCCGTCAGGCTGCGTCGGCTGCGCCTGTTGCCATACACGAGAGGTCGAAAGCATGCGCACGCTCCATACAGATGCAGACGATACAGGCGCCGCGGTCGCCATGACCGAGCCCATCATGCGAGGCACTGCACGGCTCATCCACATCGTCGACGACATGGATCGGTAGCGTAGACGGAAGGAGCGAATGGCGAGGGCGCTGCCTCGGAACCATGGGCCCTCGTGCTGATTCGCTCAGGCATCGGCCGACTTGTCACGTGTTTGTCCGGTGTGCTACGCAGCCAGCGAAGGTCGCTTCGCACCCGCTGGCTGGGCGGGCCACGCGCGTCGCTGTTCGTGGAGGGGCGCTTTTTTTTCACAGGGAGCTGCTTGTCCCCTAGCTGTGGGTGCTGGAATGGGCGCTGGGCACCCCAAGATGCCTATCGATGAGCCTGCTGTTCGCAGGCCAGCCTATTTGTCGCCAGTTGATGTGACTCGGCTACGCGCATCCCCGTCGCCGACTCAGTCGTTCGACCATGACGAGCACGAGGCCCGGGTGATGCAGCAGCTGTACGAGGCCCGCAAGCGACTCGAGTCGGCGAACCACGACTATGACGCGGATCATGTGTGGCTGTCTCCCTCGTCTACGATCTTATCGCGCCCGCCGTGTTCGTCGCCGCGTCCCCTATCGCCTACGACATCGGGCGCCACGCCGCAGCGGATGCAGAAGCGGCGCCCGCACAGCCTCACGCTCGATTTGAAAGACGTGCCGTTCACGGCCCTCGTTGACGCTGAGCGTCGTCGCCTCAGTGAGACGGTGTCAAGTGGCTCATCGAGTCCGGCCACGCATCCTGCGTCGCGGCCCGTGCCGCCCGACAACTCTGGCTCCCACTACGGCATGGCCCCTTTTATGCATCTCGAGCGCGATGAGTGGGTATGGCAGTACGATGTGCGGCAGGCTCCGATGCAAGTGCGGCCTTTTCACGATACCACAGCGACGCCTACGAAAGTCACGCACGTCCAGGAAGAGTGGGCGTGGGCCGTAGCGGGTCCGGCGCCCGTGACGATGTCCTAGCTTGTAGATATTGTACAGTACTACCAACGGACCGATAGGGGCACATAGGCTTCGATCCATTGCCGCGCCACCTCCTGCTGGGCGCTGTCCACGTCAGCATCGGTAGCTGACGCGTCCAGTGTGCGCCACGCTTGAGCTGCTACCTGCTCCGGCGCCCGGGCACATACGCGCTGGGCTTTGGCACGGAGCATGGCACGGATGCGCGTTTCGTCCAGGCGATAGACGCGCCCTCCGTCTGCCTCTTGCGTTGCGCAGATGCGATCGAGATGGGCTTGCATCGGCGGCAGCGCGACAAAGGCGGCCATGTCAGGCCATGCGCTCATCGACCGTCGCTGGACATGCACGTCCGTCGCCGCCTCGAGCCAGTCGTCTAGCGGCCAGTACTGCTGGGACGTATCGAGCACGCAGAAAATGCCCAGTAGCAGAAAGGCCGGGTCGATGCGGCTCAGGATCCGCATGGCGCCATCCGCGATGACGTACCCGTCGTCGTGTCCACGAAGCAGCCAGCTGCGCGTGGGTGGACGCGTCACGAGGAGCTCGTACGCGTGCGTGCCGTCCTGGGACGTGGCAAAGTAGGTCGGCACGCCCGTGCGTGGGTGCGGCAGGACCCAGAGCCGCGTCGTGGTGTGCGCCACGTCCGGCGGGTACGCCAGAGCGACGGGGGGACGCGTCATGGAGGGAAAAAAAGGCCCTTTCTGTGTGGAGTCAAGCGCGGCCTCGACGCAGCTGGGCGCGGCGTCGAGCGGCGCTGCTCGACGGCAGGCGCCTCGCTGGCCAGCGACGAACGGCGTGCAACTATACAAAACTACAGGGCATAGGCGGCTCGCTGAGCTACCACCGCGGCTGCGCCTCCGGGTGCGAGTACTGGCGGAGCGACGTGAGGGCTTCTTGATTAAAGAGAGAGAGCGGGTTGACGGGCTCGGCTGGCCGGAAGTACTGGCTGCTCTGTGCGATCGAGAGCGTCTTGTCAAACACGTATTCACCTGCTGCCAGGTAGTACTGCAGTGCGTTGCGCATATTGGGCTCCGACACGCGCGTCGTATCGATCGTCACGCCCGAGCTGCGCTTCACACCGGCAATGATCGTCGACACCATGAGTGCGTCTGCCGCATAGTGCACGAGTCGGCCCATCATGGTGTGGTGGGAACGCTGGTCGACGTCGGACGAGCCGGACGTGGTGGCACCCACGTGACATGCCCCGTCGTTTTTTCCCTCGCGCCATGGCCGCCACCGTGCGAGTGGGTACGCTGGAGGACTTGCGTGCGTCGACGCGGCACACGCTGGTGCTGCGGCATGGCGAGACGGAGCGCAAGCTGCTTCTGTTCTCGATGCCAGGCGTACAGGGCAAGCCGACGTTCTCGTGTATGGAGTCGGAGTGTCCGCACCTGGGCAAGTCTCTCGTCACGGCGCCTCTGCAGTGGCACGGCGCCGACATTGAGGATTTGGTGGTCGTGTGTCCGTGGCACCAATACGATTTTCGTCTGAGCACGGGGGACTCGTCTACGGGACTCCGTGCGTGTGTATATACAGTGCGTGTGGACGATGATACCGTGTACGTCGAGCCACCGACGCAAGATACCACGGCCGAGGGCGAGTCGGTATGGACGTGCGCCGCCGTCGTGCCTGTGCCGACGCAGTTTGCTGCGATGCCGCCGCCGCCTCCCGAGAGCACGTCGCTGAAGCAGCTGGGCTATGCGGGCGTATTTGATCCCGACGGCGTGCCTCCGCCCGCCCACGAGCCCGAGACGCTCGTGGCGTGGGCCGTCCTCATCCTCCAAACGGCCTCACCCCTGCACAAGGTGGCGTACACGCGCTACGCGAAGCGTGCACTGGATCAAGGCATCCCGATCGGCGGTGGCTCGTGGCGCGAGAGCGAGTGGTACGTGCCACCTGCCGAGGAGCCGCCTGATCGGCCACCGCGACTCCAGGACGAGCAGTGCGTCGCGCCGGGACAACAGAGCAAGCGCGGACGCGGCGGCTCGGAACGCAGCCGCATCGCACTTCTGCATGCCCTCGCGAACATTGAGCAGTGGGCGATCGACCTGGCCTGGGACATTGTGGCGCGTGGGCCGCGGCTGAGTGTGCGGCACATGCAGAGCAGCGACACGGACCGCCCCGACATGCCGCTGCCGCGCGCGTACTTTGCCGACTTTTGCCAGGTGGCGCTGGACGAGGCCAAGCACTTTACGCTCCTGCAGCAGCGCCTCGTCGACATGGGCTCGTTCTTTGGCGCCTTGCCGGTCCACCATGGCCTGTGGGACTCGGCCATAGAGACGAAGGAGGATCTGTGCGCGCGCCTCTCGATCATCCATCTCGTGCACGAGGCACGAGGCTTGGACGTGAATCCGCTCACGATCGAAAAGTTCCGCGCGGCGGGCGATGCGCAGTCCGTCGACTCGCTCACGACGATCCACCTCGACGAAATCACGCATGTGTCGACGGGCCACCGGTGGCTCACGTACCTGTGTGCGGTGCACCCCGAGCAGCCGTCGCCTGTCGACGTGTTCCGCGCGAATGTGCGCCAGCACTTTGTCGGGCAGCTCAAGGGCCCGTTCAATGCGCCGGATCGGTACCAGGCAGGTCTGTCACCGGCCTGGTACGAGAACCTGGCCGGCGAGAAGAAGACCTAGTCGTCCCAGTCCGAGGCGCCATCGGTCACCTGCTTCATAGGCTGCTGTGTAGGTCCATGTACACGTGGCCGCTTCATCGGCGGGGGCGGCGGCACGGGCGCGGGGGCAGCTGGCGCCGTGTCCCATCCCTTGAGCTGCGCCCAGCGGGCCTGCTCCGCGGGTGTGCGCATGTACGACGCGAGCTCGTCCGGCGCAAAGAGGCGCGCATCGACGTCCGCGTCACTGAGAGCATCGATGCGTGGGCCATGCAGGCCCAGCCGCTGCGCCATGCTGGCGGGGTCGAGCGATCGAGCGATGCTTCGCCGTGGAGCAAAGGCCTGCGACCACACGCGTGTCTCTTGTGGCGGGTGCTGCGCAGCCCATTCGATCGCGTCGCTCATGTACGTGGCCACATCCGCTCGGGACAGACTGCGCTGGCCCTGCGCATGCCGCATCCTATCGCGCTCGCGCTTCGATATGGGCCGCTGCGCCACCCATGGCAGCGCTTCCACGAGCGTATGGAGCATTTTTTCGATCTCCGCGTAGCGTACGAGGACGGTCGACACGCTGGCATGACACGGCGAGACGAGGACGGAGCCATCGAGGGTATGTGCCGAGACCTGCGGCGCGTGCGAGGCCATGGCGCGTACAGGCCAGGCACGCCGGCACACGCCCTCGATCGCATGCATGATCGTCGCATACGCCAGCGAGGGCGCCTCGAGGGACGTGGCCCATGCATACGTGCATATATGCTGCAAGAGGCGCATCGTCATCGTGCGCACATGGGCCATGTCCACGGCGCGCGGCAGCACGTCGGGATGAGCCTCGAGGTACGCGAGCTGCGCCTCGAGATAGAGGGCAGGGTCGTTGACGAGCAAGGGCAGCGCCGTCTTGCGTCGGAGCCAGCGACACGCGTGTGCGACGGCGGCATGCGTCTGTTCCATGGCTGTCGCGACGGCCGCCACATCGACGAGTCTGTGATCGCGGCGGAGCGTGGCGTACAGGCACGCCGAGGCCAAGGCGCCCCACGGTGGCGCACGTTCCTGACGCAGGGCGCGTTCCAGCAGCGCGAGGCTGTCGTTGGCCGCGTACGCAAAACCCAGTCGCGTCGCGGCGCCCTGCACCATCTCGGTCGCGTGACGCGCGCGTCGTCGGTCGTGCGCATGGCGCGCCGACGCGCGATCGTAGACCCACCATCGAGGAAGGCGGGGTGGCTGCGGGACGACGCCCTCCGGCTGCTCTACCACATCGAGGGGGGCATCAGCGACGATCGTAGCGCATTCGACGCATACGTAGGCATAGGCCTCATCGAGCCACTGTACCGTGCCTACCTGCTCACACAGCGGGCAGGCGGGGGTCTCCATGCGTCGACGCCCGGCATGGATGGCGAGCAACGTGCGTCGCTCGGCGAGGCGGCGGCCGGTCATGTGCTCCGACGAGGGCCACGTGATCAGACCCAGAGCAGGCGGCCCCCGGGCGGCTCGCCTCGTCCGCGGTCGGCTCGCTTTTTTGACGACCAGCATGGTGGCAATGGCACTGCGACAGACAGCGCGCACGCTCGTAGCTCGCGGCGGCATGCGCATGGCCTCGCCCATGCGCGCGATTTCGACGAGCTCTGTGGTGCGCTCGGATGCCCTGTTTGTGCATCGCGACACGTCCTACAACAATGCCGCGATCCCGTTTTCGTTCACGGGCGAGTTTGTGCCGGAGGCGCAGGCCATCATAAAGCAGTACCCGCCGCAGTACAAGAAGGCGGCTGTGATCCCCCTGCTGCACCTGGCGCAGAAGCAGAACGACAACTGGCTCAGCATCAGTGCGATGAACCATGTGGCGGAGGTGCTGGAGATGCCGCCGATGCGCGTCTACGAGGTGGCCACGTTCTACACCATGTTCAACCGCACACCCGTCGGCAAGTACTTTGTGCAGGTGTGCACGACGACGCCATGCATGCTGGGTGGCTGCGGCTCGACGGCCGTGCTGGAAGCCATCGAGAAGCACCTCGGCATCAAGGCCGGCCACACGACGCCCGACAAGCTGTTTACCGTGATTGAAGTCGAGTGCCTCGGCGCGTGCGCGAACGCCCCGATGGTGCAGATCAATGACGAGTACTACGTACGTACCGCCCACTGACCATGCAGGAGGACCTCACGCCCTCGTCTATCGTGGCCGTGCTCGAAGGCTTGGCGCGCGGCGAGCCCGTCAAGCCCGGCCCGCAAAACGGCCGTTTGAACTCTGCGCCCGATGCGGAAAAGAGGACGCTCAAGGAAAAGGTACGTCGACGCCCGCTCACCGTAGCCCTACGGACCCGGCCAGTACTGTGTGCCCGAGTTTGCCTAGGCCGGCACGGACGGCCCCTTCTATCCCGCGGCCTAATATCGGTAGAGGCGGTGCGCTGCACGGCCCAGCCAGGCGCGTCTGAGGTCAGTGGGGTATACGTACGTAGCATCGAGACAGGTAAGGATCCATGCGACGCGGAGATACGACGGCATCACGAGCACGCCCCATTGCTCGGCATCGACGCGGCGCAGCGTCGCACGAACCACGTCTTCGACACGCAAGGCCTGGTCGCGGCGGTCGCGCGGCCCCGTCGAGGCGTCGACCGAGTACGTAGCGACGAACGAGTTCTTGATCGGGCCGGGCGCCACGAGAAGAAAGTGCACGCGGGCGCGTCGCGACTGACCCGGCCCAGGCATGCCTGCTTGTGACTCGCACTCGAGATCGACAGAGCGCACGAGGAGGTGCTGAGCCGATTTCGACGCGCAGTACACGGCGCGCGTCGGCGCAGGTATGAGGCCGGCGACGGAGCCGATCGTCACGACGGCCGGGCGCTGGGACGTCGTCTGCATGAGCGGGATCAAGGCGCCCAGCACGATGGCCGGGCCTTTGACATTGGCGTCGCAGCTGCGCTGGACCGTCTCGCCGATACGATTGAGGCCATCCTGCGTCGCATGCGTCAGCCCGCACTCCTCCGTCTCGGAATTCACGCCGCACGGGTCGACGCCCGCGACACCGAGGATCGGAAGAATCGATGTCGCGCCAAACACCATGTGCAGCGTGTCCAAGCCGCCCATGCACCGTACCACGGCGTCGCGGAGAGCCAACACACTCTGAGTGCATGTGAGATCTGCCGCATGCACATGCACATGCACACCAGGATAGCGCCTCCGCACGTCTTCCAATGCGTGCTGTCGTCGCCCCACTATCATGATGTGCTTCGCTCCGCGCTCCACGTACTGCCGCAGCAACTCGGCGCCCAGGCCATCAGGCGTCGAGGCACCCAGGATCAAGACACGCTCCGCACCTGCGTCCACGTACTGCGTCCGTTTCTTGCGTCGCGCGTACGTCCATACGACGTGCAGGAGGACGCACGCTACGAGCGTCCAGGCCAGCCGAGGCATGCAGCAACGCGGGGGAGGCCAGGGTCCTGTGCTGACTCAGCGGCCCTGGGAATGCGGCGCGGCCGCCTTTTTTTTTCCGCCATGTCGTTTGAGGCGCCGCCGGGGTACGTGCGGGCTGACACGGCTCAGGCGAGTGATGCGTGGGAGCGCGCGGACGAAGTATGGGTGATGCGCGTGCCCGATGGTGTAGACGTCCGCAAGCTGGACGGTGTGACGATACCCCTGGATGCATTCGAGCGTGCGGATCATGCGCCCTTGGCGTCGGTGCGCGTGTCAGAGACGGACACGTACGATGTGCTGGTGGCGCACGGCGCCGCAGACGAATCTGATTCGCAGCTCATCGATATGGCCGGGCCATCCACGACACCCGTGTTTCTGCAGCGCGATTTCTTGCGGTCGGCGGATGGTGTGGCGTCCGAGCTGCAGAGTGTGTGTGCTCTGCTTCCTCGCGCCAAGGACGCGACGCTGCGAATGAAGCCCATTGCACGGCGCATGTACATGGCGCGGCGCACGTCGTCTGCCAAGGGCCGGGACCATGGCTACGACGTGTCTCTCCCGCCCAAGCACACGCAGCCATGGGACAGACTCCAGGGTGTGTTTCGTCCCGCCGGCTCGCAGTCCAAGAGTCCTGCGCTGCCCGACAAGAAGCGCAAAAAGGCATCGAGTGATGAGGCGTCTAAGAAGAAGAAAAAGAAGAAGTAGCTAGCTATGATCCTCCTCGACGTCCAGGTCCTCGCCGACGGCGTCGACCTCCTCAGGTTCGTCAACGTCCTCGTCTTCTTCGGGCTCGTCCTCGTCCTCCACCGTCTCTATGGCAATCATGCCCGTGAGCAAGAGCCATGGAATCGGGACGAGGATCGCGAGGGCCGACCACAGTAGGCGGCCGTAGCGCAGTGTAGGCGGCAGCGTTGCGTCCGATCGCGGCGTCTTCGATGTGCGCCACCAGGGCGTTGATGCGGGCATGACGTGGAACGGCCGGCGCTCCCATGCCCAGGGTGCATCATGCCACAGGAGACGGTGCATGCGGTGTGTGTGCTCGACCAGTCCGGGGAACTCGTGGCGGATCAGAGCAGGTAGCGTATCCACGGGCCACTCGACGTAGAGAAGCGGCGCAAGCAACGAATAGAGCCGGGCATCGACCGGCGTGGCCGTGTGCGTAGACGCATGCTTCGCTACCGCGGAGAGGACGCGCCTCGCGCGCGTCGCGAGTCGCGAGCGCTCCCACTCTTCGCGCATGTCGCTCGTCAGCGAAGAGTGGAAGCCCTGGCGTGGCAAACTGGTGAGCGGGTCACGCGCCTCCGTGAGGCCAGCCGACGTCTGCCATCGCTGGGCCTCTCGGCGTTCCTCGCGGTCCCATGAGCCGCCCATGCCCCACAGACAGATATGTGGGCTCTCGAGGCGCGCACGCACAGCTGCACGCATGCGTCGCGGCAGCGAGGATGGTATGGTGGTGCGCTGCGTCAGTGCCTGGCATGTCACTTTTTGAAAGTTGAGGGGGAGGGAAAAGAGCGTGTGCAGCACCAGGTCACTTAGCATATCGTCCAGTGCGGCATGTACGGCGTACGCCGATGCATCGAGGCCTGTATGGAGATACGAGCGGATGTCTGTGGGCGTCGTGGCCAGGACCTCACCGACGTGGCCATCGAACGTGTACAGCGCCGGCACAGCCTCGGTGTGGATCAGCGTCGGTGGCGTGAGCACCGTGGCCTGCTTCTGTGCCAGCTGCAGGAGCGCCAGCACATACAGAGACGTGGGCTCGATCGTGGGCAGCCCATCTCTCGGCACGCCCCAAACGGTCACCGCCACAGCCATGGTGGTATACGTAAGCGCCCGGGCATTTGCAGCTTGCCCCTCCATGTCCACCGACGCCCACCGACGCCAGGGGCGCCTGTCCGAGATGGTCGCGGACGACGTGCCGCCTGAACTGCTCGAGGCGGAGTCGCGCGAGCTTGTGCAGCAGGATACAGATACGCCGGTGCGCCACCTGCGCATCGACTGGCCGAGTTCTTCCATCAAGGGCGTCTATGCCATTGGCAGCAGTGTGCCGCACGCGAATCCGCCTCTGTACGATGCGCCTGACGCTAAGGACGTGGAAGGCAATGCCTCTTCTGCCGTGTTCACGTCGCGGCGTAGCCCGATCAACGTGACCGTCTTGGTCCTGCACGGCCAGGGCCAACGCACGCCGCAGACGCCGTCGTCCGAGGCGCCGCCTGACGTGGGCGATCCCATGCAGCTCCTCGAAGTCGAGCGCAAGAATACTGTGTTTGTGTCTGCGCGCACGCATCTCAACTCGGCGTGCGTGCATGTGCCGTCGTATGCGGGTCGCAAGCCGTTGCACATCAAGGTTCAGACACACAGCGGCAATGCTACGGTGATTCTGCCGCACTCGTTCAATGGCCTCTTGACGTGGAAAGTCGAGGCAGGTCTCTTTCACATGTCGCCAGGTGCTGCGTCGCATGCGATGCGCCTCGGCAGCAAGGAGCACCGGCACCAGGGCATGTTCCGCATGGTCGCGGACCCCGACTTGCCGTCGTGGATGACGGCGCAGGGCCGACGTGGCGACGTGTGTGAGATCAAGGTGCACACGGGACGCATCTATGTGTGCATGAGCGGCGAGAAGAGGCCGAGCGCGGCGAAGGGCTGCGTGATTTGCTAAGTACGAGGAAAGAGCGGCGCTATTTTGGAGGACGAGCGACGCAGCGGAATCTGGGCCCGGAAGGCCAGGGCGTCCCATGCGCGCTGCGCTGCCGGCACTTGGAGTGCATCGAGTAAGGATGACATGGCACGCGGCATGATGGGAGACAGGAGCGTGCCGCACACGCGCAGCGCTTCGCTCGACAGATATACGCACCGATGCACGTCGCTCAGCGGTGTATCTGCCGACCATGGCGCCGTGTGCTGCACGAGTTCGTTGGTGTAAGCAATCACATCAAAGACGGCCTGCACGGCCTTGGACGGCTCGTACGACTCCATGCTGTGCTCGTACACACGCGGGAGCTCCGTGCACGCCTGCTCGAGTGGATCCGCGGCGTGCGCCGGCCGAGGCAGCCACTCGCCCGCGAGGCGCTGCTGGATCTTGGGCGCCAGCACCCGCGACAGCAAGTTGCCCAGCTGACCCTGGAGAAACTTGCGCTTGTGCTCTTCGACAAGCGCCGGTGCGTAATCAGCGTCCGTGCCAATGTGCCCTCCAATGCGCATGAGATAGTAGCGCATCGTGTCGACGCCATAGGTTTCGAGCGCGTCAAACGGATTGATGGCATTGCCGCGTGACTTGGACATCTTTGTTTTTTCGACCGTCCAGTGGGAGTGCGCGACGATGGTGCGCGGCAGGGGCAGACCGGCGGCCATGAGGAACGCTGGCCAGTAGATGGCGTGGAAGCGCACAATGTCCTTCCCGACGATGTGGGCATCCACGGGCCAGCCCTGCATGGCGGATGGGTAGCCTAGTGCGGTCAGGTAGTTGACGAGCGCATCGATCCACACGTACATCGTGTGGGAGGGATCGTGGGGCACAGGAATGCCCCAGGACAGTCGCGAGGCGAGCCGCGAGACGGACAAGTCGCTCAGACCCGCGCGAACCTCGGCGAGGATGTGCTCGTACATGCTGCGCGGCTGGATCACGTCCGGATTCGCTTCGAGCCATGCCAGCAGTGGCTCGCGAAATGCCGAGAGTCGGAACTTGTAGTTGGTTTCCGACGTCCATTCGACGCGCTGACCCGTCTCGATCGACGTGTACACGCCACCCTGCTCCTGCACCTGCGACGCAGGATAAAAGGCTTCGTCAGAGACCGCGTACCATCCCTCGTGCGCGCCAAGGTAGATGTGTCCCGCGTCCTGCAGCTGGGCCCAAAAGTGCTGCACGGCCGCTTGATGCACCGCCTCCGTCGTGCGGAGAAAGCGCGTAGGCGCAATATCGGCCGCCTTTAGCAGTGCCTCGAAGCGCACACTGACTCGGTCGCACAGCGTCCGCGGGTCGATGTGCATCGATTCCGCCACCCTTTGGATCTTGAGTCCATGCTCGTCCGTGCCGGTGGTCATGAGCGCCCGAGTCGCATGAGCTGGTGCGGGAGAGTACGTCGACCATCCGCGGCGGCGCAGCTCTGCATACCGCCGAAGCACGTCGGCCATCACACTAGAATGCAAATGCCCGATGTGCGGCTCAGCATTCACATAGTAGATCGGCGTCGTCACATAGTACGGCTTGGCCCAACGCGTCAGCGACGCCAACATGAGAGTGGAGTTCTAATCTACAGAGGGGCCCACCCATCGTCGCGGGCAGCCTTATGCTTACGTGACAGGGGGGACGGAGGCGCGGCGGCGAATGGGCCCCAAGCCTGGTACGGTCGGTGGGATGCACGGCACCATGGATCGCGGGTGCGCAGGGGGTGGTGGTGGTGGTGATGGTGGCATGCGCGCGAGGGCGCGATCGCATACGGTGGCGGCATGACGGGCATCGGCGCCACAGCGGCCGCCGTCCCTGCCACGGAGGGGGTGTCGTAGCACATGGGAGGAAGGCATGCACGCGCGTGCCATGGGATCCATGGCCGCCAAGGGCGGCACCACATGTCATGATCGTGGTGGTGATGCTGATAGTGTGGTGGCGCTGCAGGCACGACATCGTCGTCCAGCAGCTCCGCACGCTCGGATCGATCAGGCAGAGCCTGCTTCTCGTCCGGCACAGGCGTGGCGCACTTGGGGTCGGGACTCTCGCTCGATGCGTCGCTCGAGCGCTCGCACTGCATTTTCTCCGGGTGCGTCGTCAGGCAGTGGGCCCCATCGTCGCGTTCGGCCATGATCGGCAGCTTCGGGTCGCAATGGCATTGTGTCTCGTATGCTTTGAGCTTCGCACGCAGCTCCATCACATAGTCGACCGTGTGCGATATGATACACAGCTTCTCGAGCACTATTTCCGAGCCGATACGCGCATCGATATCGTCTGACCCACACGTCCCACTCGGACTCTTCTTCTCAATGCACTCGCGTGCCTTTTCACGGCAGGCCGGGACGGTGCTTTGCAGACATATGAGACGGTCGTTGATCTTCTCGCGTCGGCGGCGCTCAATGACCGAGTGATCGGTCTTGCGATGCAAGGCACGCGAGGTGCGTGCCCGCTTGGGTGCGCGTGGCTCTTCTTCTAGATCAACGGCCTCTTCCGTCATGTCACGCTCCGCATCCACGCGCATCGCGGCAGCGCGGCGCGGTCGGGTATAGGTGCACGTAGCGCTCATGGTGTAGGGGCAAGGGCGGCCGTTCGGCCCCTTTTGGGGTCCATCGCACGCGAGTCAGTACCTTGCCGGTGACGAAGGACCCTTTGGGACGCAGTGGAGGTACCGACAGGGTGCGGCCTGGCCCTCGTGATGCTGAGTCATCGTGCACCGCTCGCCGAGTGTCGCACGCCACCCCGATCCACCATGTCGAGTCGACAAGGAGGCAAGCTCAAGCCGCTCAAGCAGCCCAAGAAGCAGCAAAAGGAGCTGGATGATGATGTACGTGCGAGAAACTAACGAAAGGACTTGGCTTTTAAGCAAAAGCAAAAGGAAGAGGCTGCCGCGAAGAAGGCCGCGATTGACAAGCTCAAGGGCAAAAAGTAGCGCTAGGTAGCCGCGTCACGCATCGCTACGGCACTGTGGAGGAGGGCATACATGCTCTGCAGGCGTGGCATGGGCGCACCATGCGCCACGGCAATGCGAATGGCGTTGCCCAAGATCGCATCGAGCTCGAGGGCGCGACCTGCCTCCCAGTCCTGCACCATGCTGGACTTGCTCGACGACGTATTGCGCTCAGTGCTTTGTAGAATGCGCTCAGGTGACGCAAAGGGAAGTGGACATCCAAAAATATGCGGCGCAGCGTCCATGACCTCGCTCATGCATGCTTCTATGTGCGCACGAAGCAGCGGATCACGGACCATGTCGGGATTGCTACGGCCGCCGGCGAGCACACCCGTCGTATTCATCGATGCATTGATGCACAGCTTGTGCCAACGGACACATTGAAGCGTACGCGCGTCGTGTACTTCCACATCAGGAATGCCGCCACGCTTAAGCAGGGCTGCGAGCGTTTGCAGGCTCTCGGTCGCGCGCCGCATCAGTGTCGAGGAGGCATCGTCCGATCCGTGCAGGTCTGTGTATGGCCCGAGACTGATGCGCGTCCAGCGGTATTGAACGACGCGTGCTGCCTCGGTCTTGGCGGCACTCACAATCGTGACGGCCGACACGATCGGCGTATGCGGAAACTGGTGCCGATACGGTGCCTCGATATCCACGCCATTCTGAATCAGCACCAGCGTCGTTACGTCGCGCACGACAGGCGCAAGGTAGGCTACCGATGCGGGATCCATCGATAGCGCCTTGGTGGCCACGATCACCAGGTCCCACGGAGCGGCCGCCGCTGCCTCCACGGTGGGGTACACGGCCTGGGGCACAAAGGCATACGACCCAAACGAGTGCGTGTCCATCGTGACACCACTCGCACGCACAGCGTCGTAATTGGAGCGGCACACTAGGCCTACGTACGCGCCCGCATCGAGTCGGCTCGCATAAAAGCACCCTACCGCCCCCGCTCCTACGACCAACACACGCAGCGTCATACAACCAGCGAGAAAGAGTGGTACACGTGACTATTCACGGAAAAAGTGCATGAGTTCTCGCACGGCCGACATGGACATGCCGCCCTTGGGGTAGCAGATGTAGGTCGGATCGCGCACCGTACCGAGCTTCTCGCGGAAATCGCCCTTATTTTGCAGGTGTGCGCGATCTGCGACGCCGTTGTATACGCGCGAGAGAATCTTGAAGGCGAGGCCACTGAGGCCGTGCACGGCCTCGACCTTCGGCGAGGCGGCCGTGCCAAAGGTGGCAGAGCCCGAGCCGATCGTGTCGAGGGCGTGCAGGATGGTCATTTCAATCGCGCCGTTGGGTGCATTGGGGAAGCTGATAGCCCACTTGACCTGTACACCATGCTCGGGCGACAGCTGAGCCAGCACGACGAGACAGCACAGGTCGTTGTTGGCGTCGCGTGCAAAGAAGTACTGACGGTGCTCTTGGTCGACCCACGGACGCACCGACGTCAGATGCACCTGAACGCCTCTGCGCTGCGCCATCCACGCCTGGATACTCTTGTCGCATTCTTGCTGCAGTTCGATAGGCACCCGCTCGTGATACGCCAACGATTGGATCGTGACACCGACTTTGCTGGCGTGGCGCATCTTGCGCTCAATTTCGTGGTCCTGCTTGGCGGGGTTCTTGCGCACGTCAGGGATGCGCTGGTCATCCGTGCATGTGAGGGTGCACCAGCCGTAGCGGTCGCCCAGAATGGTCTCGACGGCTTTACAGACCATGAGCCACACAGGCTTGGCTTGTAGCTGGGTATGGCAGAAGGAGAGGAAGCGATCAATGATTCTCTGATACTGCGATGTGTGACATAGCGGATTACCGATAATCATGACATAGTGCTTGCCTGGCGCATAGCCGACGGCAGCACCCGTTTCTGTGTCGCGCCACACCTGGACTCGGTCGTCGAGCCACGACGTGTTGGACGAGTCGCCATAGTTGGCAATGAGCGACTCGAGCGGCTGCAGTATGTGCGGCCTGTCGTATTGCACCCATGGCGGCGGATTGGTGCCAGCGTCGGGGTGGCGCAATTCCTGCTTGAGCTTGGCGGGGAAGCTCTTGGGATCACGGTAAAAGAGCGAGGCCAGGCGAATGTCGTCCAAATTCAAGTACAGCATAACAAGGCGCTCGAGACCAATACCGCATCCGGCATGCGGCGGTGCACCGAGTCGAAAACCTTGCAGGTACTCTTCGAGACTCGATGCGTCCATGTGCAGGCGCCGAATATTGTCTTCGAGCATGTCCGCGCTGTGAATGCGCTGGCCACCCGTGCAAATTTCCTGGCCACGCACGAAAATATCAAACGAGTTGGTATAGCGCGTGTCGACCGGGTCTGGCAATGTGTAAAAGGGACGCGCGTTGCGTGGAAACTTGTCGAGAATGTAGTAGTCGGTGCCGTAGATGCGCTTGACAATCTCGCCGAGTCGAATTTCAGCGCGTGTGTGCAAATCCTCGAACGGACTCGGCTCGCTGCCGTCTTCCTCACGATAGCCGTCCTCTTTCAGGAGACGCACGCCTTCCCAGAAAGGAAGGACGAGGGTGCGCTCGAGCCACTGAAGCTCCGTGCTGGGAAAGTGTCGGCGAATGACCTGCAGGACATGGCCATACTTATCGCGCAGTACGGTGAAGATGTGCTTGAGCATACCATCGATCAGCGACATGGCATCGTAGTAGTGATTGATTTCCATTTCGAGGTCGAGACCCGTGTACTCGGTCAAGTGCCGCGCGGTGTTCGAGTTTTCAGCACGGAAGACGGGACCGATTTCAAAGACACGCCGCATATCGGCGGCAATGCACATTTGCTTGTACAGCTGGGGACTTTGAGCTAAAAAGGCGGAGCGGCCAAAGTATGCCACGTCAAAGACGCTGGCACCTGATTCCGAGGCACCGCCTTGCAGCTTGGGTGTATGAATCTCGATAAACTCGTGCTTACTGAGGTATTGGCGGAATTCATGGCAAATGATCGAGGGAATGAGGATGACAGCCTGCATCGTCGGCGTGCGCAAATCAATCAGACGATTCGAAAGACGCGTGCGTTGAGTAATGACCGGCATATGACTCGCTTGTGTGAGGCTCTTTTGTGAATCAGAGTGAACGCTAGCAGAGGACTGGGGGAGCGTCTCATCCATGTCCCGGTGCTCCTCGAGGTGACTTGATACGGCGCGCTCGGCCGCATAGGGCGTGAAAGGAAAGCGATCCGTGATGGAGGAGACGAGGTGCACATGCGTCAGGTGCAGCTCGAGGTGCGCAATGTCGCAACCGGTGATCATGTCCCGCGGCTTTTCGAGCGTGCCGCGCACGAGAACGAGCGACTCGGTTGGCAGGCGCATGACCCAATGCATCATGTGGGGCGTGATACCCGTGCCATTCTCGGAGAGCACGGCCTGCAGCGTCACGCCGTGCTCGCGAAGCACGACAAAGGCCAGGTGCGAGCTCATGTGTCGCATGGCATGAATGCGCGCGCGGAAGCGCCACTCGGTACCAAAGAATTTGGCAATCTTTTGCTCGTCGTAGGATGCCGCTCTACTGACCGTGGCAATGTCGCGAATCTGGGCCCATGGCTCCGATTCGACATGGTATACGTCCCATTCGCCGTAACGCGATCGCTGCTCGGGCGTCTCGGTATCAGCGGCATTCGCAGCTGACAGGCGCCGCCGCATATTGACTAGGCGCTCGAAGGCACGCAGCTCTTCGAGTTTGCGCAACCGATCTTCGCCATGCATGGAGGCGGGGGATGGTGACATCCTCTTGGCCTGCATGAGCGCATCGCGCTGATTCTGCGGCTCCGGCGTACGTGGCTTTCGTATGTTGAGCAAATTTATGAGGCGACTTTGCTGCCGCTGCAGCATATCGGTCACGGAGCCCGAGTCTGAGCCGTCCAAGCTCATAGTGACAGCGGATGCAGCGGAGGTCTGAGGGCCGCGCGTCGCCTTTTGCCCGCGTCACGTGCTACTCCACGGAGGGTGCCTGGAACCATGTTGGTGTTGGCCTTGGTGGCGCGTGGGTCGGACGTGCTGGCGGAGGCGCACGAGCCGGGGTATGAGCGGTTTGTGTCGGCGGCCGCCACCATCTTGGCCAAAGTGCACGAGTCGGGCACGCCGCGTGTCTCGTACGCGTTTGAGCAGTGGCTCTTTCACTACATGCGCGGCGATGATCTCTCGTACTTGGCGGTGGCGGAGGTCGAGGCAGGGCGGCGCGTGCCGTTTGCGTTTCTCGAGGCGGTGAAGCAAGCGCATGTGCAGAGCGCTGATGACATGGAGTCGTTGCGGCGTGCGTGGAATGCGCGGGGCCGCGACCCGATTCAGCAGGCGCAGTCAGAGCTGGGCCATGTCAAGGACGTCCTTACCCAGAACGTGGAGCAGATTCTGAGTCGTGGCGAGCAGCTTGACCTGCTCGTGGACCGCACGGACTCAGCGGCGCATCAGAGCCTGGCATTTCGGCGACGTGCCGTGCATCTGCGCCGCGAAATGTGGTGGCGAAACACGCGCATCGTGGTGCTCATGAGTGTGTGTGCCTTGGTACGTATATGCTACTTATGCAGGCACTGCTTGTTTTTGTGTATCATGCGTTGTTTTCATAGACAAAGACGTTTTTTCGGGGGACGTGGCTTCGGGCTGGGTGGCAGGGGGGCTGGGGAGGGTGTCGAGCTCGAGTTGGGCGAGCTCGTCGGCGAGATCGTCGTCAGGGACGCTGGACAGGGCGTCGGTGACCGCGTTCTGATCGTGCACGGCCTCTGCGAGTGCGTCCATCGTGCGGTCGATGTGGTCAGGCTGGAGCGATGGGTCGGCGAGGAGGGAGCGCAGCGTCTTTTCCGACGCCGTGTAGGCTTGCATGAGCTGTGCGTCGCCCACGGCCTGGTCCATGCTGAGGAGCAGCGTGTGCACCTTTTCCAGGGCTAGCACGCGCTTGTCCACCATGCTTTCGAGCTGTTTTTGGGTGCGTAGGTACGATAGTGTGACAGCTTCGCGCTCCTTGGCTCGGAGGGCGCGACGGACCGTGGCCTGAGCGCGCTCCATCCGCGCTTGCCAGGCGTCGACTTGGCGCTCGAGCTGGGCATGCAGGCCCTTGACGGCTAGGATGCCGCGGTCCTGCTCGGTCACGCGTGCCGTGCCCCACTTGTATACGTCGCCATCGTGCTGGATCGCACGTGCATCGCGCACGAGGTGCGTGAGCAGAATGTCGGTGTCCTTGTCGCTGAGCGCGAGGGGCCGGGCGCCGTCTTGCAGGCTGGCAAGGTAGGCCTTGGCATCCGCGCGCGACATGATGCGCTCTAGCGCAGACCAGTCGCGAGCGGTGGCGATGCGGGCGGCGCGCTCGACATTTTCGCAAAGGACCCACTCGCCCTGCACATGGGACCACAGCGCTTCGTCGTCGTCGTCGTTGCGTCCGGAGCGCCATCGCCACCGCCGGGACCACCAAGAGGTCCATGTGCGATCAAGATAGGCAGACAGACGCACGTACCGGCCGTGGATCTCCTGCTCGCGAATGACCACAGAGAGACACAGGGGGCGCCCTATGTCAGCGTCCGCCCACTGTGTCGGCGTATCGGCATCGACTGGCCAGCACAGGGCGTGTGGCAACACGCGATCCCAACATGCCGCGGCGATGGTGCCCGTCCACCACGCCAATCGTGATCGAAATGTGCCGGGATCGCTGTGTTTCTGTCCACCAAGATCCGCATACATCGATGCGAGCGCTTCCCTCGAGCCGCAGCGGGGGGCGGCATAGGCGGACAAGGTCATGAAGGAGCCATGCGCCACGTGGAGCAGGTTGGCCATGGCCTTTTGGAAGCCCGGCGCCGAGCGCCCGGCGAGTGCGCTGGACAGGGACGCGTCAGCGCCGGTGTGGCTGCCGAGTGCGGCGCCGCTGCCGGTGCAGGCCGCGCGCACTCGCATCCTGTATGCGCTGGAGCAGTACGCGGTCGTCGTGCTGGTCGGCGAGACGGGCAGTGGCAAAACGACGCAGGTGCCGCAGTACCTGCTTGACGCGGGGTGGGCGCAGGAGCGGCAGATTGTGTGTGCGCAGCCGCGGCGGATGGCGGCGACGTCGGTGGCCGCGCATGTGGCGCAGGAGCGGCAGGTGCGCCTGGGTGAGGAGGTCGGTTATGCGATCCGCTTTGACGAGCAGGTGCATCCGACGCGTACGCGGCTGCGGTACACGACGCCTGGCATGCTGTTTCGCGAGTGCATGCGGGATCCGCTGCTGCATCGATATAGCGTCGTGATGGTCGACGAGGCGCATGAGCGGGGCGCGTACACGGACCTGCTGCTCGCCGTGCTGAAGAAGATCCGGCGGCGGCGGCCGGCGCTGCGGATGATCGTGGCGAGTGCGACGCTCGAAGCGGAGAGTGTGCTGCGGTACCTGGATCCTGGTGGGGCGGCTTCTACCGTCGTGGCTATACAAGGGCGCGCGTACCCCGTCGAGGTGGCGCACACGACGGCGCCGCACGATGTCGTGGCGGCCTGCGTGCATACGGTCGTGACGCTGCACGAGACGGCGCCGCCGGGGGATGTGCTGGTGTTCATGTCGGGGCAAGACAAGATTGAGCGCGTGGTGCAGGCGTTGGCGGACCGAGGCGTGTACGCCGTGCCGCTGTATGCGGCGCTGCCGCCGGAGGAGCAGCGCGTCGCGCTGCGTCCTGGGCCGCCTGGGAAGCGCAAGGTGGTCGTGTCGACAAATGTGGCAGAGACGAGCGTGACGATCGATGGCGTCCGGTACGTCGTCGATACGGGGTATACCAAGATGCGGTACCGGCACACGCTAGCCGAGGTGCGTCTCTCGGCTGCCTCGGCGGCGCAGCGCGCTGGGCGCGCTGGGCGTACGGCGCCGGGTCAGTGCCTGCGCCTGTATGATGACGGGGCGCTGCGGGCGAGTGATCCGCCGGAGCTCGTGCAGTGCGACCTGACGATGTACGTCCTCCAGCTCAAGGCGCTGGGCGTCGATCAGATCGCGCGCTTTGATTTCATGCCGCCGGCGCCGCCCGCCGCGCACGTCGCGGATGCGCTCGCGCACTTGGAGAGTCTGCGAGCGCTGGACGAGGAGGGCCGTCTGACGCAGCTGGGCGAGCGGATGGCCGAGGCGCCGCTATCGCCGATGATGGCGCGTGCGATCCTGCACGATGCGAGCTGTGCGGACGAAATGCTCACGATTGCGGCGATGACGAGCGTCGGCTCGCCGTTTGACGGCAGCGAGTCTGTCGCCGCGCAGATCGAGCGCCGCAAGTTTGTCGCCGAGGAGGGCGATCACTTGACGCTGCTCAATGTGTACGAGGCGTTTCAGCGGGCGGGCGCCTCGTCGCGATGGGCCGCGCAGCACGGCCTTTCGTACGCGACGCTGAAGCGCGCGCGGTCGATTCGCGCGCAGCTCGTCGCGTTTGTCACGCGGCAGTGGTCGTGGCCGTGGCGCCGCGCGGGGGACGAGCAGGCCGTGCGGCGATGCCTCGCGGCCGGCTTTTTTCGGCAGGCGGTGCGGTACGACGGCAGCTGGAAGACGCCGGCGGGAGAGACGCTGTATGTGCATCCCTCGTCGGTGCTGTTCACGCGCGCGCCGCCCATCGGTACGTGGGCCGTGTACGGCGACCTGCTGCACACGACGCAGCCGCAGATGCGCGATCTGTGCGTGGTCGACGCGGCCTGGCTGCTCACGCTCGCGCCGCACTATTATCATCGTTCGCTTCACTAAGGCGCGCGCGCACATGGGCGGTGCCAGCGAGGCCCTGTGCGAGAAACTGGCGTAGGACGCGGCATCGCTTCGTGCGCGTCGTAAACTGCCCTGCCAGGCTGCGTGTGGCCATCGGCATGATCGGTGTGCGGTCTCGCGTGACGGCCGCGTGGATGGTATCGAGTGTGCGGCTCAAGTCGCGATCGACGTCCTGGAACGTAGCGTGGCGCTGGTACAGATCCAGTGCATCCGTAGGTGTGTCTGCGGTGGACCGCTCGGCATCGCGCTTGTCCGTCGTGCGCCGCTTGCGCTCCTTGTGCGCCTGCGACGACGCTTTGAGCGCGGCGATTTGGCGCTCTTTTTCCTCGAGGCGTGCGACAAAGGCGGGATTCGTCGCTTTCTGCCACTCGAACAGCAGCGTGTCGTACGGCTGTGAGCGCCCTGGCACATGGCGCTTCGCACCCATACTATGCGACTTGCACGTCAGCGAGCGGGAGCATGGCAGGCCCTTGTTGTTGATGACGCCACACTGCCGGTCCAGGTTGATCGGACCGCGGTGCTTCTTGCCGCCCGTCGTCCATGCCTTGCGCTGCTCTGGCTCCGCCTTCGTCTCCGACTTGAGGATGCTGGGCGATACACGTCCCTCCGCTATCGACTGCGCCAAGGCACAGTTTTGCTCGTGGTACGGATACGCCTGTCGCAACACAGGCTTCGCACACGTCGTGCACGCCACGACATCCACCGAGTCGTCCAGCGCAAACGCACCAAACTCGGTCACATCGCTCGCCTCTGCTTCCCACGCACGCTTGCGTGGCTCCGGCGACGACGGCTGACTCTGGGTCTCCTCCAAAATCACCCCCCAGTCCATGGTGGCGGCTCGTTTCTCTCCACTTGATGGACGCCGCCACCCAACCGGTGTGGGCAGGGGTCGCCTGGCTCCGCGAAGTGGCCACGCAGGTGATCGAGAGCATCGTACCGCCCCAAGCCTCGCCGCCACCGCCACCGCCACCGCCGCCCTCCCTGCGCCTCACGCCAGGCTTCGTGAGGGCGCTCGCGGCCGTAGGATGGACGGCCGTGGCACTGTGGACAGGCGCGCGCTTCGTACGCCACTGGCGCTGTGAAGGCCGTCGAAGCGTCGCTTCGCCGAAGCGCACGCAGTGTGTGCTTGTGCTGGGCGGTGATACGCCGCTAGGACAGTCCGTCGTCGAGTACCTGCTCGCTCACAACCTGATTGTACTGGCGTCGGTCTCGAGTGCCGCGTCAGCTCAGGCGCTCGAGTCACGTATCGACCCAGAGATCCAGGGGTACGTCCGGACTATCCAACTGCACGATGCTACTTCTTTCGTGCATGCCGTGCATGCAAGTTTGTGCCTGCGCTACCCATGGACGGCCACGGGCGATCCGTACGCTCGCCCGGGCCAGGCCGTCGAGTGGCTCGGCACCGTCAACACCCTCGGGATGACAAACATGCTGACAGACGTGCTGCAGCGACTGGCTTCGCTGCGGCGTCATCTCATGATTCATATACAACCAGGCTCCTCTCGTGCCAGCTCGACAGCGATAGGAACACCGTCGGTGACACTGCATGCGTCGCCACACTCCGAATCGCGCGTCTTGGCACGCATGCTCCGCCTCCTTCTTCCTAGCCGCACATGGCGCGCATGCCTCTCATCGTGGCTTTCCCCCTTATGGACCCGCCTGCGGGCGCTTATGTAGCGTGGTGCATAGGTATGCGCACGAGGGCCTCGGGCACCGTCCGCGACGTATCGTCGTCCGGATGCATCGCAGCTTGCGCAATGTGAATCGCACGGAACACACCCTGCCAACTCGCCATGACCGACGCCACCGACTGGCCGCCACACACGAGCGTGTCCACGCGCTCACTGAGACGGGCGAGCTCCTGCGTGAGCTGTGCGGACTCGGCACGGAGCTGCTGCAACGCCTGTAGCTCCGCCTGCTTCGCGGCTAGGCGCGCCGAGACCGAGCTCGGAACGCTGCCCGGCGCCATCGATGCGCGCGAACGCGCCAAGCTCATGCGCTGGGACATGAGGCGAACCGCCGCTCCGCTGCCGCGCGTCTCAGTGGAGGCACTGCCACGTGGACTTGGACGACCATGTCGGCGGTGGCGCGAGGCACGGCGTACGAGCATGCGTGCCTCGCTCTCCTGCGGTCGTGGCTCAAGATGGACATCTATCGAACGGGTGGCGCGCATGATCAAGGCAGGGATCTGTGCGGCTGGTGGTCGCCGCACGCGATCGGCGAGCCTGACGTGCGCGAACGAATCCGCGTGATTGCTCAGTGCAAGGCCGAGTCGCGGGCGCTCGGCCCGGCGGTCGTGCGCGAGATGGAAGGCACCCTGCTCCGCGGGACATGGGAGGCCCAGACGACTGCGATCGTCGGCGTCCTGGCCAGTCACTCGGGCTTTAGCAAGCAGGCCAAGGTGTACATGCGCTCCAGCCGCCTGCCCCTCTTGTTTCTGCACCTGGCCCCACAAGACCAGGACGCGCTCGTATGCCACGGCTTTCTATGGAACGACGCACTCGCGAATGGGCCCCTGCATGGGCGCTTCGAGCCTGTGTGGGTGACCACACCACAGCACACCCAGCAACTCACCCTGTACAGAGATGGCATACGCGCCATGTAACTGGGGGATCAACGCATTCATGTCTACAAAACCTTTCGACACAAACGCAAAAGAGTAGCTCGTAGGACGACAGCCTTCGCTTTCGAGAAAGATATACGCGCTAGTGTCCATAAAAAACGAAACCGCCCTAGCTTTTTGGAATGTCATTTACTTGTCGTTCGGGTTCATGCGGCGCTTACCACCGGGCGTCACGACAGCGTTCACGAAGCGACGGTTGAAAAGAATGCGCTTCTTTGCCCGGCCCTTGGGCACCTTGGGCTTCTCTTGCTTTTCCACCTTGGGGGTCTGCGACTTGACCTTACCAGCACGGGCGAGCGATCCGTGGACCTTACCCATCTAGCGAAACGTTAGTGCACAAGCGTGCGTACCTTCGAATGTGGTTGTAACGGAACGGCAGCGCCTTTGCCACGATCCGTCGAAAAGGCCCCGCCGCTGCCCACGCTCAAGATGGTCACGTGGTTACATAGTTCTGTGTATATCACGTGATATTGAGTGTGAGACCTTCCAGCCTACCGCCTCCCTCTTCCAGCACCGACTCACCATGATCATCTCGAAGCAGAACCGCCGCACCATTTACATGGCCCTCTTCCAGGAGGGTGTGCTTGTCGCTCCCAAGAACTTTGAAATCAAGCACCCTAACTTGGATGTGCCCAACCTCGAGGTGATCAAGGCCTTGCAGTCGCTCGACTCGAAGGGCTACGTGCACACGCAGTTCAGCTGGCAGTGGTTCTACTACGTGCTCAACGACGAGGGTCTCGAGTACCTCCGTGAGTACCTGCACCTGCCCTCGGAGATTGTGCCCAACACGCACAAGCAGCCCGCCCGCCCTCAGCGCGCTCTGATGGGTGACCGCGACGGCTTCCGCGGCCGTGGTGGTGGTGACCGTGAGTACCGCCGCCGTGGTGACTTTGACAAGAAGGACGGCGCGCCCAGCGGTGACTTCCGTCCTCGCTTCGGTCGCCGCGAGTAAAAACGTTCTAGGCCGGACCCTAAGGTGACAAGGTCCGCCTTGTTTCCACGAGATTGCGTACATCGCATGCATCTCGAGAACTGCACCCCGTGTTGGCACGCGTTCGTATGTGTGCTGTCATCGCGTCGAGCCGGTGCTCTTAGCCGTCATGGGGTCCAAAATACCTTGATAGATAGAGGCCCATACCATCGAGTCTTGTCTGTGCATAGAGGCACCGTCCTGTTTAGTCATGTGCCACGCAAGTCGAGGTCCTCGTCTCTGCTGGCCAACACGGTTCCTTCCAGCGACATGGGTCTCTTTGGTGGCAGCAGCTCGGGCAGTGCCTCTGCAGCATCGTCGCCCCAACTGGAAGCGGCTACGGCTGAGGTAGGTCGACATGGCAACTGACGGTTCGCAGCTCGATATGATTACGGACGTGTTCAACCGCCTTGTCGAATCGTGTCATGCCAAGTGCATCAGCCCACGCTACGCCGAGGCCGACCTCAATAAGGGCGAAAGCGTATGCGTTGATCGGTATGTATACGCTAGCTGACCTTGCAGCTGCGTGAGCAAGTTCTTTGCCGTCAATGCCAAGGTCGGCGAGCAGATGCAGGCATTGGGACAAGCTGCCAGCGCCGCCGGCGGCAGAATGATGGGCTAGACGCCTCCTGTGCATGTAGTCGGCTATACCCATAGCTATACAACATGCTGATGAGCCTGCATGACCAAGGAGTGCCGTGGTACGACACCCGCTAGACGAAGACGCCCAGCACCTCGCGCTAGACCGAAACAGGAGAACGTTTCATCTGATTGGTCAACCATGCACAAGAGGCTGGGACCCCACGTACTCGGACCCCTATCGAGGCCCACAGCATGGCCTCCATGGTACGGCTCGTGCTATGGTATGCCCTTGTGGTCTTCTCGTTCGTCGAAGCACAGCGCAGCTCGAGTCGGACGGCTAGACCTACGGCCCACGCCCATGCTCTGAGGGCTCCTATCATGGTACACAAGAATGCACGACCCCGCCACATGGAACGTGATCGCCTCGTAACATGGTGCCATGCTCAGTCTGAGAAGCGCCGCAGAAAGTATGGGCTGGCAGCGAACGTCAGAAAACGGCAAAAAGTGGGATTGGGCGATTACTTGGACGACTCCTACTTTGTGCCTATGGGCATAGGCACGCCGGCTCAGACGCTCAACGTGCTGCCGGATACGGGATCGACCAACCTGTGGGTCATTGACTCGACATGCACAGATGAGAAGAACTGCCCATCTTCGTCGCCCAAATTTACTGCATCCATGAGCAAGACGCATCAAAGTAGCGGCTTGTCATTTCATGAAGTGTATGGCGACCATGCTGCCGCAAGCGGCACCATCAGTCACGATACGGTCTCGCTCGCTGGATACTCCATCTCCCCTCTTGCCTTTGGCCGTGTGAAGCATGTGACGAAACGCACCATGGGGCCGACTGTGTCTGGCATTCTTGGTCTCTCGTTTCACGATCCCAAGTTGTTTGACTTGGAACCGTTTTGGCAAGTGTTGTACGAACGTCAAGACATGCAGGATTATGTATTCTCTTTTCAACTGCCCAAGGCCCTGACATACGCCAAGCCTGACCGGGAAGAAGATGCACTGACGTCGGGGGGCGTGTTCACCTTGGGCGTCTTGGATCCACAGCAGTACGCTGGCAGCATTTCCTGGTCGCCGTTATCGAGAGGATATGGTATGCACGCGAAAAAGAGCTGGACCATTGATGTCAACGAAATGCGTCTGAATGGACACAATGTGGATCTGGGACTCCATCGGCACGCTCTCATTGACACGGGCTCCTCCAATATTGTTGGTCCTCGTCAAGCCATGGACATCCTTCACGCTTTGATTCCTGGCGCACAGCGATTCCCTCCGAATCCTGAATATTACATGCTGCCGTGCAACTCAAGTATCCAGCTGGATATCACGTTCTCGGATCGCACCTGGACTCTTCCGCCGGACCATTTGATCATGCAAAAGATCAATCAGACCATGTGCCTTAGCGCGCTGACGACCGTGGAAGATACATCCGACATACCCTTGAGCTGGATTATGGGCCACCCTTTTCTTACTCATGTGTTTAGTGTATTCGACGCCAAAGAGGAACGCATTGGCTTCGCTTCGTTGCCACAGGGCGGTGTACAGAATGCGACCCTGACACAGGCCGATATCGACCGTCACAATGCGAGCCGAGCCTTCCACACAAGTAACACCCAAATAAGCGAGCGCTACGCTACTCCCATTAGTAGAATGGAGCACGGTCCGTCAAGTCGAATGCATCCCAGCAGTCCACCCGCAGAGCCAACAATGACCTTGAACAGATTCACAGATTCGCAGTGGCGTTCCGCCACGATTCATGCACCCCATCATATCAACCTGACGCAACGCACAAGTCACACGAGCTCGGCCTCATCAAGCGAGCGCTCGTGGTCCCATACATGCACGCTCCTATGTGCTTTGGCCCTCGTATGGATGTGCAGGTAGTGCGAGGATGAGCGTCGACGCCTCCTGTAGCTCAGCTGTACTATTAGATAAGCACCTGCATTCGATGTTTGCCGAGATGGCAGCCAAGAGCCGCCCTCGTCTTGCCACCACCACCTTGATGGCGCTTCGATCTGTTGCGCTGAGCTGTTTCGTAGCTCTCGTTATCGGTGCGTCTGTCCACGCTGCGCCGAGCAGTACGAGACAGACTGATGCGCCTCACGCTACGGCTCCAGCTCAGGGACTCAAAGTGCCGATGTACTACGACCGTCGCGCCTTGCACCCTCGGAACCAAAATATGAACCAGGACCAGCTGGATGAGTGGCTGCGTATGCAATCCAAAAACATGCATTGGCGCTATACGCATCCAGATGACCGGAATTCGTCCGACGCCCTGCAAAAGCGGCAGCAGCTGGGCATGGGTGACTATGATCTGGATAGCTTCTACTTTGCTCCTATCGGCATTGGAACACCTGAAATGACGCTCAACGTAGTGCTCGACACGGGATCGGCTGACTTTTGGCTGGCAGACTCGCAGTGCTCACCCATAAAGCACTGCCCGGAAAGTATGCTCAAGTACGATGCCTCGAAGAGCCGCACTCACAAGGACTTACACGTGCCATTTGGCGTGCAGTATGGCTCTGGCGCCGTGCGGGGTGAGCTTGCGACAGAAAAGGTTTCGTTGGCCGGCTACACAGTGTCTTCTGTCTCTTTCGGACAGGCGGACCAGTTCGCCCGCGGCACGATCAACCCACCAGCCTCGGGTATTATGGGCATGGGCTACGAATCGCTCTCCACGACCGGCACGATGCCATTTTGGCAGATTTTGCTTGAGCGCCAGAAGCTGCATGACTATTTGTTTACATTCCAGATGGTCAACAACCTAAAGAAAGCCAGTAGTGGCCATGTGGACATGGTGGAAGCTGGCGGTGTGTTTACCTTGGGTGTGTTGGATGATCAGCAATACTCGGGTGACATTGCCTGGGCGCCTATGGCACGGGGATATGGATCAAAGGGCGTGGGCTACTGGGCACTGAACCTGGAGGACCTCAGTGTGAATGGCGAGCATATTGATCTGGGCACGCATAGCGTGGCTGCGATTGACACAGGCACCACTTTGATCGGCGGTCCTAAGCTTGCTATGGATAGGATCCATGCCAAGATTCCTGGCGCTCAGAGGTATAACCGTGTGCCGGAGTACTATGTCTTTCCCTGCGATACGGATGCCAAGGTCGACTTGACCTTTGGTAACCACACATGGACGCTCAAGACGGAGGACCTCATCTCACAGAGACTGCCGCGCAGAGTCTGTTTGAGCTCGCTGTTTGCCATGTCCACCAGGAGCGGCTCGCGCATGCCTGCATGGATCGTCGGTGATACGTTCCTCAAAACGGTGTTTAGCGTATTTGACGCTGGAAAGAACCGAATTGGCTTTGCGTCGCTGCCCAGGGGTGGTGCGCAGACCAAGTCTATCACCAGCGCTACGATGGACAACCGTGTGGCCAGTTCGTACCAACAAACAGTCAGCAGTGAAGGCTCGCCGTTTGGCGGTGGCGGCGGCGGTGGCGACGGTGGCGGCGGTGGTATTATCATTACACGGACTCGCAACGTCGACGAGTCGTGGAAAACCGCCTCGATCGACGTGCCCCACAATGTTCAGCCCCTTCACGCTCCCAATTGGAACGAAGCAGCTGGACTCGGGGTGAGCCGGCTTGCCCTTCCTATGCTTTTGATCGCAAGCGCGGCACTATTTCTGTAACATCCACATAGGCATGTAAATTTCGACTATAGATCCTGATGCTGCTCCTTGGGCTGCAATAATGAAGACAATGCTTTCCTTGTTTTCTTGTCTTGGATCTCAGGCACAATGACCTGGAATTCGACAAACAAGTCTCCGTGGTCCTGGCCATGGCTGCGCTCCTCATCGGGTATGGGCAATCCTTCGCCGTGGATCACACTCACGTGACCGGGCTGTGTCGCTGTCGTGCGAGCCAGGCGGATCGCATGACCGTCGTAATGAGGAAGAGTGTGCTCAAAGCCGAGGAGGGCATCATGAAGAGAAATGGTATGTGTGTAGTACAGATTGTGTCCCATGCGGCGGAAGTCACCCGGTGAGGTGGTCGTATACACCTTGACGACGACGTCACCTGGGTCGGCATCTGGACTCTGGTCCGCCAAGCCTTCAAACAGATACTCGGCACCTTCACGCGCACCTGGTTCCACCTCAACTTCGATGTCGGTCACATCTGGAACAATCGTATGGCCCTTGCACCGGCTGCACTGGCGCTTGATCACACGACCTTCACCGTTACAGTGAGGGCATGTCACTTGCATCGTTGTCACAAAGCCAGGCATGATTTGTTGGCGGTGGAGCTGCATTCCCTGACCGTCGCAAGCCTTGCATGTGTGGATATCTGATGTGGAATGTGCACCTGAGCCAAAACACGCCGGGCACACGACATGACGTTGGTGCGCGACAGTAAATGACCGCCCCAAATACAAGTCTTTCAGTGATACTTCTGCATTGTACATCTTGTTAGGCCCTTTCGGCGTTTCATCGTGCATGTGTCCACTGCCGCCGCCACCGCCAAAAAACTGTCGGAACGCATCGAAAGGATCAGCGTGCCCATTCTCTTTGCGCGCTTGGTGCTGTAAGGCTGCATCCGCTCCTCGCGTATCGTAGATCCGGCGCAGCTCAGGATCGGATAGAATTTGGTATGCTTCGGACACATCCATGAACGCCTCTGCTTTGTCTGGGTGTTTGTCCGGGTGCATATCCCGCGCTTTTTTTCGATACGCAGATTTGATGTCCCGTTCGGACGCACGAGGCTTTACGCCCAGAATGTCATAAAAGTCTTTGGCAGCGGAAACCAGGGGCACGACATAGACCAGGCATACGAGCCCTAGTGCTATGGCGTGCGTCGCCGACCACGACAGCATCGAGGCAGGTCGAGACAAGGAGGAGGCGACGTGGAAGCAGCCCTCCACCTGCCACGTGTGTGCCAGCCCCTCCCACTGGACCCGCATGTTGAAGGACCCAGCAGCTTTGCAGGTGGAATACCTATCCCGAGAATGGTTGGGACTTATCAGCACTCTGCTGTGTATTGATTGTTCCTGCTAAAGGCGATCGACATGGGCCACTGGTCAAGATCGACGCGTCGAGCCTCGCCCTCGGACGGCCGCATCCCACGTGTGTAGGTGGAGGATACGAGGTGGAATCATGTGCACGAAACCCCGGAATAGCGACTGCCTTTCATTCTCGTGAAAGCCGTGACCACGGAAATCCGACCCTTATCCGAATCAGAGTTCCGAAGTACATGTCTATATAAGCTTTTTTGAACTAGCGTGATGGGTCCAGTCGCGACATGAACAAGCTTTCACTTGTGGCTTTAGCCGCTACGCTTATCGCATCTGTTGCGCAGGCGGCCCAATTCCACACGCAAGTGCAGGATCTGGATGGCAAGAAATTCGACTATCTTGTTGTGGGAGGTGGTCTTGGCGGTCTTGTTGTGAGCAAGCGTCTTTCCCAGGACCCGAGCAAGAAGATCCTAGTCATCGAGGCTGGTCGAGATGACCGCAAGGACCCTCGTATCTATGATGTTGACAAGTATGGCGAATTCGTCGATACGGATATGAACTGGGACTTTGAGACTGTACCTCAGGCTATACTCGGAAATCAGACCAAGTCTCTCCGTGCAGGAAAGACGCTAGGTGGTAGCACATCGATCAATGGTGGTGCATGGAACCGTGCGCACAAAGTTCAATATGATATGCTGAAGAACATCACGGGCGATCCCACCTTTGACTTTGAGCACTTGCAGGAGTACATGAACAGGGCCGAGTCCTTTGTGCCACCGACAAAGGAACAGCGCAAGGCTGGTGCTGACTACGTTCATGAGGCGCACGGCTACGACGGGCCTTTGTCTATTGGATTCTCGCCTATTCGGAACAAGCAGAAACGTATGTTCACGGGAGAAGGGCAGCAGGCCTTTTTGGAGTCCATCCAAAGGGTGCTTGGTGTAGCTCACCTGAAGGATCAAAACAGCGGTAATAACACTGGTGCTGGCTGGACCCCCACTTCCATTTCACAGGACAGTAAGCGCGAGAGCGCCTGCAGGTACTTGGAACAGACTGGCGATAACGTCGACGTTCTCCTTGGCTGGACGGCTGTCCGCTTGTCGTGGAAGGGCGACAAAGACATCGAAGGCGTAGTTGTCCAAAAGGACAGGCATAGCCAGCCGCACACATTGTATACACAGGGTGAGGTCATCCTGTCGGCTGGTACGATCAACACGCCGGGTATTCTAGAGCGTTCGGGTATTGGTGCCAAGGATGTATTGGACAAGCACGGTATCGAAAAGAAGATCATCCTGCCTGGTGTAGGCAAGAATCTGCAGGAGCAGACGATGAATACGATGGGTGGTAAAGCCAAGCACCTCGACACGAGTGGTGGTGGTCCCTCGAACATGATTGCCAACACGGGTGTCTGGCAGATCTTTAATAATGCGTCACTTGTGCAAAACAGGATTCAGCTTGACATGTATGTCGAGGCCGCGAAACTGGAGAATGGTGGATACGTAGCATCATCGAATGCTCTCCAGGATCATTACAAATTGGTGAATGAGGCCATGTTCAAGAAGGGTGTGCCTGTATGCGAGCACTTTTTCGACACCGGATTCCCGCCGAACTCGTATGGTATTGATACTTGGTGCTTGTTGCCTTACTCGCGTGGAAAAGTTCACATCAAGTCGAAAGATGCCTTCGAGAAGCCGTTGGTGGATCCGAACTACTTTGCCTTCCATATCGATATGCAAATGCAAGTGGCTGCGATGCGTGCTAATCGCCGTATTTTGCAAACGAGTCCACTTCTCGACGAACTGGAGACGAGTGAGACGCAGCCTGGCTTTGAGCACATCCCTGATACACCTGAGCATGGCTCCTATGCGAAGTGGCAAGCGTGGATTCTTGGTACCGACGGCAAGGGCGGATTCAGCAGCGTGGCCCACCAAATCGGTACGTGCTCAATGATGCCGAAGAAGGACGGTGGCGTGGTCGACTCCCACTTTAAGGTGTACGGAACGAAGAACCTCCGCATCGTGGATGGCTCGGTACTTCCTATCCAGTTGTCGGCGCACCTATCGAGTACGCTCTATGGCCTGGCTGAGAAAGCGTCTGAAGATATCGGAAAGACGGCGCATCGGCGCCATTAAGTTACTGTTGATTGTTGATAGACTTGATCTACCTGTAAGTTGCCTATAAGTACTTGAAAGTTATGCTGGAAATAAATGGTCCTTTTTTGTTCATGTGGAGAATTCGCTTAGGCGCACCGTGGAACCTTCCTGGGTTTCTAACAAGCGCGGCGGACAAAGAATCATTGCATAACTCGTGATGGAAGATACGTGCATCAGAGGGGCGTTCTGGACGGAAGTGACACTCGATCTGACGGCGAGGGATGACCCGACATGAGCAAGTGCATGCAGCATGAGAGTGTATGGATGGAAAAGAATGCATTGTAAGCCCAATGGAAGGGAAGGGACCAAGTCGATTTACGACAGGATGCATGGGGCTGATCTGGCACTTGATCTGCTCAAACTCAAGAAAGTATGGTGCTACATAAGACGTAAGCTCAAAGAGAGGGACGAGTAGATGTACTAGAGAGGGCGAAGATAGTAGCAAAGTACACATGTGTGCTGGCACGAAGGAACGTTGTAAGATAGACGGAAAAGTAGGAGACATGAGCGTAAGCCAAGATAACAAGAAAACGAGGTATGAAGCTGGGCATTTTGCGAGCGAAGCCATGGAGAAAGACAAAAAAAAGTAGAATCGTGGAAAGAAGACCCAAAGGCCCGTAAGCTCTCAACTAACTGAAATGTACGAGACCTGACCATAAGGGTTTCGTGTACAAAGAATCGGCGAGAATGACACACCTGGTGGATTGTAATGACTCGGAGAAATCATGCATGGATGATGAGCTGGGAGCCTCGCTCAAGAAGCCAAGGGCGAATGCAGGGCATGTAGCAGGGCGACAAAGGTAGAGAGGATCCGCGCTCGAGGCTGACAGGGTTTTTGAAGAGGTTTCTGGGCTGTAGTGTACAAAAGAAGGTGTGCGAGTACAGACTGCCCCGAAAGTAGAGACGAGAGATAAGTGGACACGTACATGAGCACCTGGGATAGGGGCGGACGAAAGAGGCAAGGAACAAAAGGGGGATGGCACGTGCGAGAGGGGAGCGGAGGTAGTTGACAGCAAGTGCACGGACTTCCAGGAGGACGACGGAGTTGCGACGTATGGGAATGAGGTAAGGAAGAAGGTGAACATGCATGAAAGGGGAAGAAAGGAAGATGAAAGACACAACAGCACCCAAAGCAGCACAGCACAGCACAGCACCTGTCTCTTATACACATCTCCGAGCCCACGAGACGCTACGCTATCTC